>Ga0208357_1003242_pt1 | contig 10130 bp, 7 predicted proteins | sample NGESurdeep092012_6_FD_184487 | JGI IMG/M metagenome (GOLD analysis project Ga0208357, IMG submission 184487) | Arctic peat soil microbial communities from Barrow, Alaska - NGEE Surface sample F52-2 deep-092012 (SPAdes) | ecosystem: Environmental > Terrestrial > Soil > Wetlands > Peat ... | reverse complement strand
AGATCTTCAGCACGCTCTTTGTCACCATGGTGCAGGCGGGCGAGGCGGGTGGAAATCTGGACACGGTTCTACTTGATCTCTCCGCCACTATGGAAAAGCAGGCGGTGCTCAATCGCCAGATCCGGTCGGCAATGACCTATCCGATCGTCGTCCTGTCGGTCATGAGCATTATCTTCCTGTCGCTCCTGATCTTCATCGTTCCTGTGTTCTCGAAGCTCTTCACCTCGCTGCACTCCAAGTTGCCGCTTCCGACCCAGCTCATGATCGACGCCTCCCACATCGTTCTGAGCCTCTGGGCATTCCTTCTTGTCGCCTTGGGTGTAGTCGGTGTCGTCCTACTTCGCAAATGGATTCAGACGGACAAGGGTCGCCACAAATGGGACGCCTTCAAGTTGAAGCCCCCCATCTTCGGAGAGCTTGTCCACAAAGTCTCTATAGCCCGGTTCTCGCACACTTTGGCTTCGCTCACCCAATCGGGAGTGCCGATCATGTCGTCACTCGACATCGTTTCGGGCACAGCCGGCAACCGCATTGTCGGTGACGTGCTCCTCGAGGCCAAGGCGGCCGTACGCGAGGGCCGCTCCTTGGCCGATGCCATGCGGGAAAACCCTGAGATCATGCCTCCATTGGTAACGCAGATGGTCGAAGTGGGCGAGCAGACGGGTGCTCTCGACAACATGCTTCACAAGGTGGGGGAGTTCTACGACGGGGAAGTGGAAAATACCGTCAACAATCTGACATCGCTTCTCGAACCGATCCTCACGGTTGTCATGGGCGTCATGGTGGGCTTCATGGTCATTTGCATGTATTTGCCGATGTTCGACTACATCAAGCATGTTCCGACGGGCGGGAATTGAGTTTCATCATGATTCACGATATTTCTGATCCAAAGTATTCTTCCGACATCACCACTTCGGGCCTGCGCCGGAGAGCTTGGCCGGTTGCCGTTTCGGCCGCCTTCATCGTGGCTGGCATGGCGTATTCGTTGTTCTGGGCTCCGGTGGTACGGCACCATCCGTATTGGATTACTCCAGGCGACCTGTGGGCGACGTACCGTGGTGCGCACGTAGTCGGCTGGGGTGATCTCGGAGGGGTCTACGGGGCTGGTACCGGATTGGTGACATTCCCGGGCATCCTCCTGATTTTCGCCCCGGTGGCCATGCTCTCCGGAGGGTTGGGCTTGAGTGAGAGCTTCCCCAAATTCCTTCCTCATCCGGCTGCCTGGGCGATGCTCGGACCCTACGAGATGCTGCTCAGTACTCTTGCGATCTTCGCGTGTGACGCCCTGGCCGAACGTCTTGGTGTGAGCCGACTGAGGCGGGTAATACTTTGCCTGGTCGAAGCCAGTGTCCTTTGGAATGTCTCGGTTCTATGGGGTCATCCTGAAGATGCGGTTGCTGTAGGACTGGCCCTGTATTCGTTGGTATTCGCTTTCGACGGTCGCTGGGTCGGGGCAGGTTGGCTGTTCGGTGCTGCAATGGCGACACAACCCCTCGTTCTTCTGATGCTCCCCATAATGTTCGCCCTGGGCGGGCGCCGTGAGGTGGTTGGTTTTGCAACCCGAAGCTTTATTCCCTTCGTCGCTCTGGTCATCACACCGCTGGTTTCACAGTTTCATGCGACGGCTCACGCCTTGCTCGAGCAACCGAACTTTCCCGGTATCGACCATGTCACTCCCTGGACATCGTTGGCTCCGGTCATTTCCGGTTCAGGTCGAAATATCACGGTCGCCGCCGGCCCAGGCCGGATCGTTGCCCTAGCCCTGGCTTGCGCTTTGGGCTTCTTGGCCCGGCGTTGGCGTCATGACCCCGAACGGATTGTGTGGGCCGCCGCGACTGCTCTCGCTCTTCGTTGCTTCACTGAGTCAGTGATGGTCGGTTTCTATATTTGGCCCGCTCTCGCGGTCGGACTGATCGTCTCCTGTCGGTTTGGGCGAACGCGCCTGGCCTTGGCCATAGCTGGCGCCACCGTTGGCACGGCCGCGAGCCAGTGGCACCTGGGATGGCTTTCTTGGTGGATCATCGTGACAGCCGGCATTGTGATCGTCCTGGCAGTGGCGATGCCGGTCCGTCAAAGATCGTCCATGACAGGTACCGCTCGGGATCTCTTGAACTTGAGTCGAGATCGCGAATCGCCTTCAGCTCTCGTGGGAGCGGTTCAGTGAATCGAATGGCAGGCAAAGCCGGAAGCCAGATCTTGTGCACGACGGGAACTGTCCAGCAGGGGTCCATCGCCCTAGGGCGCAGGCAAGGACGAAGAGGGAGAGTCACATGCAACAAGTCGTAGGGCTCGACATAGGAACCAGTGCCGTACGCGCCGCGGAACTCGAATTTGGCTCGGGCGCTCCAAAATTGGTCGCCTTCGGACAGGTGGGCCTGCCACCTGGCGCCATCCTCGACGGTGAGGTTAAGGACATCCCGGCCGTCGCCGACGCCATTCGTCGCTTGTGGCATAACGGCCGCTTCGCCTCGGACTCTGTGGTCGTCGGTATCGCCGGCCTACGGGTGATCACCCGTGAACTCGATCTTCCCTGGGTTACTGACAGCGAAGTTGACAGCGCCGTCCACTTCCAGTCCGAAGAGGTAATTCCCTTTCCTGCAGACAAGACGATTCTCTCCACGCAACTTCTGGGCGACAATAAGGCGGACGACGGCACGGTGACGCGACGGGTTCTCGTCGCCGCCGCGCATCGCGAGCTCGTCGATGGAGTCGTCAGCGCCGTGGAAGAGGCTGGCCTGAATGTCGAAGGTGTCGACCTTGTGTCTTCGGCTCTGGTACGAGCCCTCGCTGACACCAGTCAGTCGTCGGAGGATCCCGAGGCAATCGTGTCGGTCGGTGCCGGGTTGACCGTCGTTGTTGTCCACCAGGAAGGACGTCCTCAATTCGTTCGGACGATCGGCACAGGCGGTAGCGAGGCTACGGCGGCTATTGCCGCATCGCTCGATTTGCCGCAGGCGGATGCCGAGGCGATAAAACTCCGTCTAGGGGACGGATCGGCACAGTCCCAGGCAGCCGAATCTGCAGTACAAGCAAGTATCCAAGGGCTCGTCGGCGAAATTCGCAGTTCGATTCAGTACTTTGCCTCGCTCCCGGGACGGGCCCCCATCGTCCGCGTCCTTGTCACGGGCGGTGGAGCACTGTTGCGAGGATTTATTCCTCAGCTGCAAGCTCAGGTGCGTATTCCTGTTCAAGCCGTGTCGCCTCTGGCGCGTCTCAACGTGTCGGCGCTCGATCTGCAACCCGAGCAGGCGTCGGCGATCGACCCTGTCTTGGCTGGTCCGATCGGTCTAGCCCTCCCTGAGTCGAATCCAGCGGTCCATAACTTCAATCTGCTGCCACCAGAAGTCCTACAGCGACTGTTCCTTCGCAAGGTGCAGCGGAATACGATCCTTGCGGCCGTGGCCGTCGTGGCCCTTCTGGTGGGGTTCGGAGCGTGGAACTTTGTTCGAGTTCATGAGGCTCAAAATGGTGTGAATGCTCTCAGCACGAGCGTGAGCGGCCTCAATGGTCAGATTCCTACCTACGACAAGGCGGTGGCGGTGACTGATGGGTTGGCCCGATCTAAGACACAAGTCACGGCCATTACGACCGCTGCTGTGGACTGGTCTGCCGTTGTAACGGAACTCAATAAGACGACACCGAGTGGTTTGAGTCTGACCACTTTCACCGGTACCGCTCAGGCCCCAACGGGAGCGACGCCAGCGGGTGGAGGGGCGGCGACCACCACGCCGGGCTCGTCGGCGGCCATTGGGGCAACGCCGACCACCGCGGTGGGATCGCTGTCCGTCGATGTCGGTGGAACCTTCCCGGACAGCAGTCACTTCTCTCCCGTTGCTGACTGGATCGACAACATCACCAGTGCCTCATCCATGTTCGACTCGCCAGGTGTCGGTGCCGTAGTCAATGCCCCATCGGGCACGAGCACGTCAGTGACATTTCAGTCAACGCTGTCGCTTACCAGTGGCGCCACGCTCGCCAAGAATGGAAAGTACTGATGGAAAAAGTGAAGCGATTTCGTATCCCTGTGTTCATCGGTATGGGTGCTCTCGCATTCGCGCTCATTGTCTACGCAGCATGGATCTCCCCCGAGGGGAGCAAACTGACGAAACTCAAAGCGCAGCAGTCCACGCTCCAAGCACAGCAGACTGCTCTTCAAATCAGAATCGCCACTCTGAAGAAGGAGAAGTCACAACTAGGACCCGACTGTCAGGAACTCACAACGGACCTCACCGAGATTCCCGGGACCCCCGACGTAGATAGCTTCCTGAAGCAGGTCAGTGCTCTGGCTGTCTCTAGCGGTGATCCCAGCACTCCGAATATCGACGTCACGCAGGCGACGGGAACGACGGCCACGGCCGGTGTTACACCCGTGACCGTTGCCTTGACCTTAGAAGGAACATATGGCCAGATGACGTCATTCTTGGAGGGCCTTGACAACTTTCCGCGTTTGTTTACCGTCACCTCCATATCGGTCACTGGTGGAAGCGTGGTCACCGGTGGGCAGGCCGTGGCGCCTGGCACCGCGGGATATACCCTCACGATGAGTGGCGATATCTTCTACAGCACGGGCCAGAAGAATGCCTGCGGCGCGGCCGGATCCACGAGCGCATAGGCGAATTCGCCCGGTTACCGGGCCGGCGTGAGTGTGGCTTGGCCTGTCCAATCGGGCATCCTGAGGTTTCGCGGTCTGTGACGAGTGACGTCCCCATTTGATCAAGATTTGTGCTGGTCGTGCCTTTCTAAGACTAAAGCCCCTGGTCCGCAGTGCCGATGCCTGACGTGATAGCCATTGCCTATGTAGGAGGATGTCATGTTTCAATCCGTGCTTCGCCGTCTGCGCGAAAGGCAGACGGATGAGCTCGAAGGTATGGGGGCAGCTGAAGCTGGCTTCACACTGATCGAGCTCATGGTGGTTTTGCTCATCATCGCCATCTTGCTCGCCATTGCCATTCCGACCTTCCTCGGTGTGACGAGTTCGGCCAACGACCGTGCCGCGCAGTCGAACCTGACGAACGCGCTCACCGAGGCCACGGCCCAGTACCAGAGTTCTGGTCAGTCCTACGCAGGGATCTCAGCGTTGCTGAACTCGTCCGCCCCTGAGTATGCGTGGGCGTCCGGAAGTGGAACAGTGACGACAAGCTCCAGCAACCTCACCACGGATGGTTGCGCGTCGACCTTCACGAACTGCATCAATGTCGCCGAGTATGACGTTGCTGCCGCGTCCGACCGGCAGGGTCTGGTCATGTCGACCATGAGCAAGACCGGGACGTGTTGGTGGGTGGCGCAGCTGCAGGCTACGCCGAAGGCTGCAACCCCCTTCCTGACGGCTCCCGCCTTCGACCTGGCTGGATCGGGTACTGGTTTCCAAACCGGAGCTACCCAGGCCGGTACGTACTACGCCAAGCAGCAGAATTCGAGCCTGGCTAGCTGCAACTCGGTCTACCCGACGACCAAGTCTGGTGGATTCACGTGGGGATCGAGCTTCTCTAGCCCAGGTAGTGACTGACCGATCATGAGCACCTCGACGGGTTGATCTCGTCCGAGGATGAACGTAAAGGCCTCACGGCTCCCGCATTGCGGGAGCCGTGAGGCGCGTTCGGACCTGGTGGGTCGTCCGAGTTCTCGAACTCGTTGTTGCGTCAGATCCGCCGCTCAAGACTCCACTCCGGCTTGTCGATGGTAAGGCCAACAATTGATTTGAAGTTATGTAGGAGGACATCATGTTTCAGAGCGTGCTTGGACGTCGGTGGGAGTGCCGAAAGGTCGAGCGCGAAGGTGTGGAAGCCACTGAGGCGGGCTTCACGTTGATCGAACTCATGGTGGTTCTGTTGATCATTGCCATCTTGCTCGCCATTGCCATTCCGACCTTTCTGGGAGTGACTAGTTCGGCGAACGATCGTGCCGCGCAATCCAATCTGACCAACGGTCTCACCGAGGCCACCGCTCAGTACCAAAGTGGCGGGCAGAGTTACTCCGGCATCTCGGCTTTGCTGAACTCATCGGCCCCTGAGTATGCGTGGGCGTCGGGAAGTGGAACGTCGACCGCTTCTCTTTCTCTGTCCACGGACGCGTGTCTTTCGACCTTCGCCAATTGCATAAACATCGATCCCGTTGACGCGTCGACGGCGACCGACAATCAGGGTATCGTCATGGCCGCCATGAGCAAGACGGGTACGTGTTGGTGGGTCGCACAACTCCAAGCGTCAGTAGGCGTCGTGGCGACGACCGGGTTCGTGCAAGCTGCGACGGTCGCTGGCTCACAGAACAGCAACGGAGCACTGATCACAAAGGCCGGCACCTACTATGCGAAGAAGCAGAATGCCGGCAACAACTGCTATGCGACTTATATCGAGACGCCGACCGCCGGTTTCAACTGGGGATCCAGCTTTTCTGGCGCTGGCAGTAACTAAGTGTGAAGTTCTGACCGAGACGGAAACGTCCTTCGGGATTTGAAGTGTCGATCTCGCGGTCCCGCTTCGGCGGGGCCGCGAGTCGCGTTTTGGTAACTTGCTCTCATCGGTCCTACAGCGGACCGCCATCGTGTTTGCGACTCGGTAGGTGTTCGGACCGCGTGGCCAGCATGACCAGCGCGCGGTGGATGCTGGCTCGAGTGTCGGCCGGATCGATTACATCGTCGACGAAGCCTCGTTCGGCCGCCACCCAGGGGGTGAGGAATTCCTCGGCATAGGTGGCCTCTAGGCGGCGGAGATCCTCGTCGCTGGCTCCCCGGTTGAGGATCTGAACGGCACCCCGCTCGCCCATGACGGCGATCTGGGCCGTGGGCCAGGCCAGGCAGATGTCGTTGCCTATGCCTTTGGAGTCCATGACGATGTAGGCACCGCCAAAGGCCTTGCGCATGACCAGACAGACCCGGGGCACGGTGGCTTCGGCGTAGGCGAAAGCGAGTTCGGCCCCGTGCCGGATCATGCCCCGCCACTCGAGGTCCTTCCCGGGAAGGAATCCCGGGGTATCGACCAGGGTGAGGATGGGGATGTTGAAGGCATCACAGAAGCGCACGAAGCGGGCGCCCTTCTGTGATGCCGGGATGTCGAGGGTTCCGGCCATGGCCCGAGGTTGGTTGGCCACCACCCCGACCGGCATGCCGCCCACGCTGGTCAGCGCCGTCACCAGTTGGGGCGCCCACATGGGCCGCAGCTCGAGAATGTCGCCTTCGTCGGCCACGGCACTGATGACATCGCGGACGTCGTAGGAGGACGTGCTCGAAACCGGGATCATCTCACGGAGCTCGGGCACCGGCCGCTCCGGCGGATCGTCGCTCCACAGTCGGGGTGGTTCGGCGTCGGTGTGGTCGGGAAGATAGGCGAGCACGGCACTGATCAGATCGAGTACGTCGGCTTCATCCGGGGCCATCAGAGCGCAGAGTCCACTGGCGGTGGCGTGCATGGCTGAACCGCCGAGATCGTGCAAGGACACCCGGATCCCGGTGAAGCCCGCCACGGCGTCCGGCCCCGACAGAAAGGCAAAGGCGTCGGGTGTCATGACCGACACGTCGGACAGACCGAGAAGCAGCGCCGGCCCGGAGATGGCCGGCCCGGTGACCGCGGCCAGAACGGGAACGAGACCCGAACAAGACACCACAGCCGCCGCCGCTTCGCCCCAGCCATGGAGGGCGTCTATGCCGTCAGTGACATCGGATCCCGAGGAGGAGATGACGAGGACGAGGGGGAGCCGGAGGTCGCGAGCCATCCGGGCGGCACTGGCGATGGTGGCGCCGTCAGCGCCCGTGAGAGCCCCGCGATGATGCCCCGAGACGGAGGCGGCCATGACCACCGTTCGCCCATGGAGCTGGCGGACGCCACTTCTGACCGTTCCCGGGACGTGGGCCCGAAGGGGCACCGTCGAAAGGATCTCCGAGGCGGCCGAAGGTACCCGGAGCCGACGACCCCCCACGGCAACGACCGGAGTGGAGCCGACGTCGGGAATGGTGACGGGGGAGCGGGGCACTGGCGCCATGGTAGGGAGAATGGCGGGCCGTGTGCCACGATCTCTTTCTGACAAGGGAGGGTGCCATGCGCGCGTGCGTCATGCGGGAGCACCGGTTGGTGATCGATGACGTGGCCGACCCCCGGCCGGAGATGGGCCAGGTCCTCGTGGCCACCCAGGCTTGTGGGATCTGTGGTTCTGACCTCCACTTTCTGCGTCACGCCGAGAAGATGGCGGCCATGACCGACGAAGTGCTGCCGTCGATGGGCGAGCTCGGTGGCGTCGCCACCATGCAGATCGATCCCAAGCGCGACATCATCATGGGCCACGAATTCTGCGGAGAGGTCCTTGAAATGGGACCTGACACCGTGGGACCGGCCGTTGGATCCTTGGTGGTATCGGTCCCCATCCTGCTGTCGGCCGCCGGTGTCCATCAGCTGGCCTACAGCAACGACTATCCCGGGGGCTTCGCCGAGTACATGCTCCTGGCCGCTCCCCTCATGCTGGAGGTGCCGAACGGTCTTGACGCCCGAAGGGCGGCGCTGACCGAACCTCTGGCCGTGGGCATGCACGCGGTGGCCAAGTCGGGGGCCACGCCGGCCGATGCCGCCGTGGTGGTCGGATGCGGTCCCGTCGGTCTGGCCGTGATCGCCGGCCTACGCCTGGCCGGGGTCGAGATGATCGTGGCTGCCGACCTGTCCCTGGTCCGGAGGGATCTGGCTGTCCGCATGGGGGCCACCGAGGCTGTCGACCCCAGGAACGAACCGGTGGTGGAGGCGTGGCGCCGGCTGGACGGTCATAGCCCCCTGGTGGCCTTCGAGGCCGTGGGCGTGCCCGGCATGCTGCAACAACTCCTGCGTGACGTCCCGCCGGGGACCCGGATCACGGTGGTGGGCGTCTGTATGGAGGTCGACGAGGTCGTCCCCTTCTTCGCCATCGCCAAGGAACTGTCCATCCGGTTCGCCCTGGCCTATTCGACGTCAGAGTTCGCCGGAGCCCTGCGAGCCATTGCCGAGGGGGATGTCGATGTCGACCCCATGGTGACAGGGAAGGTGGGCCTGTCGGGTGTGCCCGGAGCCTTTGAGGACTTGGCCCGGCCCGACGAACAGGTGAAGATCCTGGTGGAGCCGGCCTCGAGGTGACCCAGCGTCCCGGCCGGCGACGCCGCTTCCGGCTGGCGTGGCCGTGGATCAAGTTCGTGGGTGGGCTGGGTCTGGCCGGACTGGCCCTCTGGGCCGTGGACGGCCAGCGCGGCGAGTTGTCGGGCGCCTCGCATTATCTGGCCCATCTCCGTTGGCAGTGGATCGTGCTGGCGGCGGTGGTGGAGTTGGGCTCTTTCGTGGCCTTCGCCCTTGTCCAGCGCAGACTGCTGCGAGCCGGGGGAGTCGACATGTCGGCCGGCCGTCTCACCGCCGTGACCCTGGCCTCCACTGCCATCGCCAATTCCATGCCCGGCGGCCCCCTGGTCGCCTCCGTCTACTCCTTCCGCCAGTACCGCCGACGAGGCGCCGACGGGGCCCTGGCCGGATGGACGCTCGTCGCCGTGTTCGTCTGTGCCTCGGTCACCTTGGCCGTGGTGGCGGCGGCCGGCCTGGCCATCGCCGGCGCCGAAGGAGCCGGCCTGGACCTGATCGGCGTCACCGCCGGCGTTCTCGTGCTGGCCCTCCTATTGGGCGTCCTGTTCGTACAACGCCGCGTCATCGTGTGGGTCCTGACGGGCACCATCCAGACCAGTCGGCGGTGGCTGAACTGGCCCGGGGAGAACGTGGAGGCGCATATCGACCGGGTCGTTCTCCGCTTGACGGCGGTGATCCTGACAGCCCGAGCACTGGCCACGGTGACCGGATGGGGACTGGCCAACTGGGTCCTTGATTGCGGATGTCTGGCTCTGTCCTTCGTGGCCCTCGGTGTCGGGGTGCCCTGGAAGGGCCTCCTCCTGGCTTACGGGGCCGGACAGTTGGCCGCTAACCTGCCCATCACCCCGGGAGGACTCGGGGTGGTGGAGGGCAGCCTCACCATCGCCTTGGTGGCTTTCGGCGGTTCGAAGGTCTCGACGGTGGCTGCCGTCCTGCTCTACCGGATCCTCAGTTTCTGGATCGAGCTCCCGGTGGGTTGGGGGACGTGGGCCACCCTGGCCTGGGTCGATCGTCGGGCCGGATCCTTGCCCGAAGTGTTGGAACCGCACG
>Ga0208357_1003240_pt1 | contig 10136 bp, 7 predicted proteins | sample NGESurdeep092012_6_FD_184487 | JGI IMG/M metagenome (GOLD analysis project Ga0208357, IMG submission 184487) | Arctic peat soil microbial communities from Barrow, Alaska - NGEE Surface sample F52-2 deep-092012 (SPAdes) | ecosystem: Environmental > Terrestrial > Soil > Wetlands > Peat ... | reverse complement strand
GGTCTGTTCAAGAACGCCCAGAAGACGATCAGTGTCCCCGCCGGTGCCGTAGCGTGTGAGGAGGGCGACGTCGGAGAGGAGATGTTCGGTATCACCGATGGTGCGGTCGAGCTCCGAACGACGGATCGTTTGATTGACACTCTCGGACCGGACGACGTCTTCGGCGAGATGGCGGTCGTTGACCAGTCTCCTCGGATGGCCACTGCGATTGCCATAGAGGACACCACCCTTGCGGCTGTAGACCGGCAGAGATTCCTATTCTTGGTTCACGAAACTCCAACGTTCGCCCTATCTGTGATGTCCGCTATGGCTGCTCGGTTGCGGTCTCACACCTGAGCACAGGGTGGAGCTGAAGTTGCGGGGCGGGAGTGCCCGTGCCGCATGATCAGCGGGTCAAGCCATGACGCCAATCGTTTGGCACGCGGACGGCTCGGACCGTCGCCCTAGCACGATCCTTCCCGTCGGCCCCGAGTACGCACTCCACTGAGGTCGCGCGATCCTCCGTGGCCACCACCTGCGCCCTCAGCTGGACTGTGCTTTCAATGGGAGTTGGTCGGAGATACTCAACCGACATCGAGGCTGTGGCATACCAAATCTCGGGCTCAGTACCGATGTCTCGGTCATCCCGCTGGTATGCACTTGCAAGGGCCGTACAGACACAATGGCAATCGAGGAGTGTGGCGATTATCCCGCCATTGAGAAAGTGTCTTGGTCCGGCGGCAAACTGCTGGTCCGGGGTCCACTGGGTAACGGCAATCGCACCATCCCAGTAGCTTTTCAGGTGGAGTCCGGCTGGATTGTGTGCTCCGCAGCCCCAGCAGTGGTTGCCCACCATTTGGTCTTGGAACGCCTTGCTCGTCACCAGGACATACTGCCCGCTCCCAAGGGCCCAGGACCACCGGCACTACTCCATGCTGGTTCCGACAGTGAGGTCGGGCCCCCATCTGGGCTGCGCTGAGCTTGCAAATTGGATCAGCGAATGACGCCGTCCTGCCAGTCATCAGAAACGGCTTGACGATCAGCGAAGCGGCCCTTGACCAGTGGGTCAGCGCCACAACTTCCATCGCCCGACCCAGCACCGACTTCTCTTCGGCGCATTGTCCGGGAGAAACCTTGACGACGATCCCAAGCTGGTCGGGTTGTCTCGTGATTCCCTGGTCGATGTCCACGAGAACAACGAGGACGAGCTGTAGGTCGAGGCCACGATCTGTTCTCGCATATGCGCAACCAAGACGCAACGAGCCCACCCCTGCCCTGCACCTTGGATCAGTCATGATCCTGCATATCGCGATCTTCGGTGTCGTGTGTCACCGGCATTGCAATGGACGAGGGACGGCATGAAGAGGCGACATATTTTCTTTGCATTGATGGGAGCACTGGCCGTGGGATCGCTGGCCGTCACGGCGGGGATCGGGCCGGTGGGGGCGAACGGGCCCCATATGACCTCGCAGGGTGGGCATTCGAAGACCGGTCGGGTAATCGCGCTCACACAACCGGCTGGCGTGAAGAGCTTCTCAAACCTCAAGTCGACGGATAATGCCAAGGCGGCGGTGACCACAACGAACACTTCGTCCACTCCGACTACGCCACCGACAACCATCGCAGCCGACTGCTCAGCTGACGTTGGCAAAGCGTTAGGCGACTGGCTCAGCTCACTCCCGGCCGGCTCTACTGTCACGCTCCCTTCTGGGGCCTGCTACCGCATCGACACATCCCTGATCATCCACAACACGTCGGGGCTTACGATCAACGGCAACGGATCTCTCATATCGCAATCGAAGGCCGGTGGGCAAGGTACCGACGTACAGGGCATTGTGTATCTGCGTCAGAACGCCAACCTCACCCTTAACGGCCTCAAGGTCGCCGGAGCCTTCAACGGTAACAACGGCGGTGTGTCATATGAGGGGAACTACGGGCTTTTCATGGAAGCCAACCACACTGTCACCGTTACCGGTATGAAGATGTCGAACATCCAAGGTGACTTCATCATCCTCGACCCGCCGCAGAACAATGACACGCCGGGGGACAACTCCTTGAATACAGCGGTCAACATCCAGTCATCGACCTTCACCAACGCCGGATACCACGGCTTGACGGTGGAGAGCGTGAACGGGCTAACGGTCAACAACTCGACCTTCACCAACATGGGGGTCGACGCCATCGACATGGAGTACGACGTCTACAGCACGGCCTTCGACGCTCAAGGCAATCCGCTGCAGGCGGCGGAAGACAACGTCTCCATCACCAATGACACGTGGACCAACTTCCGAGATGTCTGGTTCGCATCAATCCAGGGCCAGTCTCCCGGCGTGCAACAAGACAACGTCCTGCTCTCCAACAACACCCTCGACGCTCACAGTCCACTGATCGAAGATATCGGCACCAACCCGGCTATCACTCCCACCCAATACCAGAACCGCGGGCTGATCGTCACTCTCAACAAGAACCTGCAGCCCGCTATTGGCACGACCGGGGCGAGCATCGCGGATCCGAACCCCGGTCATGTCGCCGCCATGCAGATTCAAGGGGTGGTGAATGCCAACATCTCGGGCAACACTTTCCCGCTCTATGACGGTGATACCAACTACTTCGCCAACACGCCCTACATCTCGGTCTTACAGGCTTACGAGAACCCGAACCTGATCGTCCGCTCCAACAACTTCGTCGGGGCCTACAACATCCTGCAGGCGGGTAGTGCGGCCAATACGGTGACGGAGTGCGGGAACGGGTACGGCGTGATCGGGCTGCAAGGTGACGGGGCCTGTCCGACCACCACGACACCAACGACCGCGACACCGACCACGACCACACCAACAACCACACCACCGACCACGCCACCGACAACCACGACCCCGACCACCACGACCCCGACCACCACACCAACCACCACGACTCCGACCACCACGCCATCGACCACCACGCCACGCACCAACGCCACGGCGATCCCCGGCAATCCACCCTCGCCCGGGCGGCCCTTCGTCGGGCTGAACGCCTACGAGTTGGCGACCGACTACGGGGTGAACAACGGCTGTGGGTCGGACATCCATACCTCCACCGAGGCCTTCTTTGCCTCCCTTCCGACTGGGACCGTGGTGCGCTTCTGGGCCATGCAGCCGTTCGGGACGGCCAGTGCCAATACGCTGAACCCCAACTCGCTGACCTGGGGACCGCTCGACAACGTGTTCGCCACCGCGGCCAAGTACGGGGACAAGCTGATACCCGTACTCGGCAACCAGTGGGGCGACTGTGACGGGGTCAACGAATCCCCGGGCGTCCAGCTCGGCCAAGCGTTCTACTCGGGCGGCTACACGTCGAACACGTCCGAAGGACCGCTGCCGTATTCGCAATGGGTCAAAGACATCGTGGCCCGCTACGCCTCCTCACCCGCCGTCTACGCCTGGGAGCCGATCAACGAGCCCCAGGTGTGCGACGTGACCGAGGCGCAGGCGACCACGGACCTGACCTCGTTCTTCACCGCGGTCGGCGGGGAGATTCACGCGCTGGCCCCGGGCTCGAAAGTGGAGTCGGGCTTCCTCGGCACCGGCACCTGTGGCCTGGAGAACGGCGACTACCAGACGGTCGGGGCGTCGCCCGGCCTCGACATCCTCACCTATCACGACTACTACGCCGCCACCGCGGCGGTCGGGGGCGACCAGTACAACGGGATCGCGGTCCGGGTGGCCCAGGCCAAGGCCCTGGGCAAGCCCATCATCGCCGGGGAGATGGGGATAGAGGCGGGCACGTCCTGCTCGGTCTCGCTCGCCCAGCGGGCGGCGGACTACTCGGCCAAGATCTCGGCTCAGTCGGCGCTCGGTGTGACCGGCTTCATGTTCTGGGACTGGTATCCCGGGCCGACCTCGTCGTGTGTCTACGAGAACATGCAGGCGGGCGATCCGGCGCTGGCCCTCCTTGCGGGAACTGGGGTTCTCCACACGGCCAGTTCGAACCTCAACTCCAATGGCGGGACGGCCGGCTCCGCCAACTCTGAGCCGGCCGGCGGCGGTTCGTGGACGCCATGCTCTGGCAGCCACTGCGCGACACGGCCTTCATTGTCGGCGGTTTCGTAGGATCTGGGCAACCGACAGCTAAACCGAGACCTTGGGTGTCTCACCGCTTCCGCTCGCCAGCGGCAATTCACTGGCGTGGCGCCCGCAACTCCACACCTTCGTCCATCCAAGAAATGTCGCCGTCCGACCCACTCCACTGGCCCTGGACAACGTGTCCCGTGGGCCACTGGGTTCTGGACGTAAGGGCCCCAGGGCCCCAAGGCACCTAACGCATGATCGAATGGGGCGGTCCGTCTTAAACGGAGGAGTAGCACCGCGCGTCTTGGTGACTCGGCGTTCGGTGGAGTGCTGGTGGAGTGGAACGCGGCGAGCGTGTACCGCAGGGCGGGGGGAAGGCCCGGAGACGGGATGTTGGGGCGAGCCATGGTGAGTAGCTGTTCCCGCCGAAACCTGCAGACTCCACACCTACTCGATGTGCCGTGTTCGGGCTTACGTGACCTGCATATGTCCTGGTGAGCACGGTGTTCAGCCGTTATGGCGTCACCGCTTTCGCCCGGCGTCCACGACCCAACACCAGTAAGCAGCGGATCGATCCGCGCCACTCCCGATCGCCAACTCATATTGACCAACCACAACTAAGAGGCCGCCGGGGCCACCGACTCAGCGACGTACGCGGTAGCGGATGTGTGTGGCCTCCGGGGTGTCGATCACTCGCAGGATCTCCAACTCGACTCTGGCCGGCAACACCTCGAATTGTCGACGCCCCCCACCGAACAGCACCGGGACTTGGTGAATCTGCAACTCATCGAGCACGCCCGCCTCAAGCGCAGTCTGTGCCGTGTACGCGCCGTGCACCAGCACGTTGCGGTCACCTGCGGCGGCCTTCGCCTGTGCCATCGCGCTGACGATCCCATCCGTCACGTACGTCACCAATGGATACTTTGCGACCGACGGTCCCGGCGTCCGGTGACTGGGCACGAAGATAGGGACGCCGTCGTGGTGATCACCGCCCCAGTGGTCGACCTGTTCCACGGTATTGCGACCCGAGAGGACCGCGCCGGTCGCTTTGATCTCGTCGAGGAATTGTTTGCCTATTCCCGACGCGTCCGAGACCTCGGCGTTCGGGCCGGCGTCCGTGGCAAACCCGAACCACTCATGCAGCCGCATGAAGTCGTCGCCGCCGGGGTTGTCGGGGCTGTCGTTGGGGCCGGCGATGAACCCGTCAAGTGACATCGACATGTAGAGCACTGATGCAGACACTTCGACCTCCTGTGGTCTCGATCCAAGCTGGTTTCACCTCTTGTCCCTGAGTCAGAGGTGCGTGGGGTCTGGCAAGGCAGCGTCCTCGAGCTAGCCCATTCGGCCATTGAAGGGATGACTCGTTGTTTCGGACATCTTTCTCTCCTCTCGGAACTCACTGCCCGATGATTGGACGGCTGGCCACCCCAAAACTCATCGGCCTGGTTTCGCTCAAGTGCGATTCGGTCATGCCAGGCCGGTCATGAGACCAGGCAGTGCCGCTGCCCTCACGATCCGCTCGAGGACATTCTGAACAGTGGCTGACACGGCAGAAGAGGGGAGAGATGATGGAGATGACGTGGCCCACGTGCAGGCTCGTATTTCGCCACTCGGTGCAAGTCCGATCCGGGTATCTGCCAGGAGGCCGTGGCCGGAGGCGGGCGGGGGAGGTCTCTCCATTCGACGATGGCCAGCCGGTTCTTCAGGTCGTTCACGATCTCCTCCCCCATGGCCGCGCCACCATCCTTGTGCCTCATGGTGCCCACCAGATGGTCCAACGCCCGGTCGAGGCCCTCTCCCCACGAGGGGTCAGCATGTCCTCGAGTGAGGTCTTCGGCGATTCCGCCTCGACCAGCTGCTGGTGATCGAAGTGGCGCGCCGTCATATCGCTTCCTCAGGCCGCTGCGGCCTGCCTGGAGGCAGTGTGGCATGGACGGCGGCGGGGCCGGGTTGTCCAGCCGGGGAAGAACGACGAATCCCAGATGCCGGTAGCCGTCAGCCCAGCGCAGAGAGGTGCGGCTGTATCCGCTCGTTGTCCGTCAGTCCCCCGTCAGCGGGCGGGTCTGCCGGCGACAACCGGCCCGACTCGGTCAGACGAGCGCGTGCGCTGACCACGTGACAGTGCTCGATGACCGCCTCGAGGTCGGCTTGGCCGAGTGGCCTGAGCGTGCCTCCCATCCGCCAGCCCAGCCCCTCTGCCGGGCGGCACGAACAGATGGTGAAGGCCACGCGGATGTCACGGGCCTCACCTCCGATGCCGGGGAGGTCGAGATGGAGCTGGACCTCCGAACCGACTTCGATGGGGGCGGCGCCGACCACGCCGGCCCCACCCGGGGTCAGGTCGACGACCCGCACCAGCGCTCCGTTCACCACGCCGGCAACCCCGACAGGCACCCGGTAGTGATGGCGTGCCTGCCGACGGCGGCCCACCTTGACGAGCGCAGCGCCGACCAGGGTCAGCTCCCACGCGGCGAAGGTCAGACCGGCGACCACGGCCAGCCCGTGGAGTGGAGGCACCGAGAGCAGACCGGCCAGCCCGAGGACGCGGACGACAATGGCCGCCACCAGCACCGCGGCCATGGCCATCACCAGGCGGAGCTGGCTCACCGCCGACCAACCCCCATCATCGATCCCGTCCTTGGGCGTGACCTTGAAAGAGCTCCGGAACGGATGGATGAGCGCAAAGGCCGCCCTGGCGAAGATGCCTGTGGTCAGGAGCGTGGAGTAGGAACCGTCCCAAAGCGTGGCCCGCCCGCGGCAGAGCATCGCCGAGGCCGTCAGGTTCAGGGCCATCCAGGGCAGCCAGAACAGCGCGAACTGCCACAGGGTGGCGTGGAGTGGAAGCCGTCCGGTCATCAGCATGGCCGCCAGCACAGCCACCATGGCCACTCGCTGGAGCGGGACGAAGTAGGCCAGCAGCGACGAGAGGTAGCTGGCCCGCTGCTTGAGGGTCAGGCCGGCGGCGATGGCCGGGTTCTCCGGAGTGCGCAGCACGGCCAGGTTGCCCCGCGCCCACCGGTCGCGTTGCAAGAGGAACGAGGCCAGGTCGTGGGGGGCAAGACCCTGGACCAGCGTCTCGTTGTGATAGCGGGAGTGCCATCCCTGTCCGTGCAGCCGTATGGTGGTGTGAAAGTCCTCGGCGATGGTCTCGGTGGCGATTCCGCCGATGCCTTCGAGCGCATGGCGCAGAATCAACGCTGCCGAGCCGCACCAGAACGCTCCGTTGTGGCGATCCTTGCCGGGCATGATCGTCTCGAAGAACATGCTCTGGTCGTGGCGACCGGTCTCGAAGTGCTGGAACGAGTCGTGGTTGCCGAAGTCATGGGGTGTCTGGACCACGGCCACCGAAGGGTTGTCGAAGTAACCGATGGTGGCATCGAGGATGTCAGGTTGCGGCACGTGGTCGGCGTCCAGAATCAGTAACACTTGTCCCTGCGTGTAGCCGAGCGCGTTGTTGATGTTTCCTGCCTTGGCGTGCTCGTTGGTAGGCCGGGTCAGATAGCGCGCCCCGAATCGCTCGGCCAACTCGCGCACGTCCTGCCGTCGCCCGTCGTCGAGCACCCAGGTGATGTGCGGGTACGTGATCCGGTCGCATCCCACCAAAGTGCCGGCCAGCACGTCCAGACCCTCGTCATACGTGCAGACGAAGACGTCGACGGTCGGTCGCCACCCGATCTCCGGACGCGTGGGCGAGGGAATGCGCCATGCCAGAAAGGCGAACGACGCCAGTGCGGCCAGACCGAACACCTCGCACGCGTAGAGGACGGCGAACATCACCGGCTGCGCACCCCGTCCGGTGTCCAGCGCCCGCCACACCAGGTAGGCCGTACCCCACGCCAGTGCCGCGACCACGACGATGTGGAGCAGGCGGTCGCGGCCTTGGTAGCGCGGCTGTACCTTCTGTTCCATCTGGGCGGGGATCTTCATCACCTGGACCATAAATACCGGCAGTAGCAGTCAGGGCGAATGTGGGTTGCCATATCGTTGCGTCCGAAGTGATCCACAAAGGGAGAGGTCACGCGGGGTTATTTGCAAAGACCCCGAGGGGATCCCGTGCAGGTCGAGACCCGCGCTTCTAGGGGCCTGCGCCTTCGTCCCAGACGAAGACCTCGAAGGCGACGGATAAACTGTGGGTACCAGAAGCTCTTCAAAGACCCGAAACGAAGGAGGAGGTGGCCTAATGAGCGGCACCACGGAGAAGGCGATCCTGGCCGGAGGATGTTTTTGGGGGATGCAGGACCTGATCCGCAAGCGCCCGGGCGTGCTCTCCACCCGGGTCGGTTACACCGGCGGCGACGTGGCGAACGCCACCTATCGAAACCACGGCACCCACGCCGAGGCGATCGAGATCACCTTTGACCCCGAGCGCACTTCTTACCGAGAGATCCTCGAGTTCTTCTTCCAGATCCATGACCCGACGACCCTCGACCGCCAGGGGAACGACGTGGGCATGAGTTATCGATCGGCCATCTTCTATGTCGACGACGAGCAGCGACGGGTCGCCGAGGACACCATCGCCGACGTCGAAGCCTCCGGACTGTGGCCCGGCAAGGTCGTCACCGAGGTCACCGAGGCGGGGCCTTTCTGGGAGGCCGAGCCTGAGCACCAGGACTACCTGGAGCACTACCCGAACGGCTACACCTGCCATTTCCCGCGTCCGGGCTGGGTCCTGCCCCATCGGAGCGACGCCGTAGCCTGAAATGAGCGAGCGAGCAGATCTGCCCAACGTGCATCGGCACGTGCGCTCTGCGGCAGCCCAACTCGCCGAGACGTTGCCCAGGTGCCCTTCCTCTACTGAGTTTTGTCCCGTCTTGCCCGACGGGGGCGAAGACAAGCGGTTGGAACAGTGTGACAGACCGGTGTCCACCTCTTCAATCCGCTTGACGAGCCTCCTCGACGGTCAGTTCAGCGGCGGGATCGGCCTCAAGACGATCGTCGGGAATGGGCAGACCGCTTCGAATCGAGTAGCCGTAGTGGCCGGCATCGAGACGCGTCTCCGCACGATCGATTGCAGCCAAATGTTCTTGTAGTTCATCAACAACGGAATCATCCGTACCTTGGCCCGTTAACGGTTCCGCTGAATCGAACATGTCCCCCGACTGATTGGCGGCGGTCCGGTCCGCCTGGCTATTCCCGGCCATCTCCTCCAGCAGTCGTTCCGTGCGGACCCGATCGGTGCGAAGTAGCTCTCTTGCCCGTGCGATCTCCATGATCTACTCCTCGTTCATGATCCGTACACTCAGCGGCATGCTATCGAGCCATGCGCCCCGACCAGTGATCGTGCCGACCTCGGTTCGTCGTCCAATGGGTGGGTAAACCTGGGTATGCACAAAGTTGTGCTCTGCGCGCCGTCCGCGTTCGAGATGGCGGGCTTCACGGCGCGAGCAGTTCACCGAGCCGCTGGGAGCCGAATCCGATTAGGGCGGTGCTCCAGAACGCCGATCTTGGTCGAGTCACCCAGCAGCGGCCACCTTCCTCATGAATCTCCGGAAGTGTGGATCGAATTCCTCCCCGCTAGCCGCCACCACTTCATCGAATGACCGCCAGCGGGCGCCTTGGAACTCGACCTCGTCGATAGTCATTCTCATATCTCTCTTTCCTTCACACAGGAACCACAAACTGACATCCGTGTGGCCCTCATCAAGCCCAATGGTTGTGGTGACGGTCACGAACCATGGTTGTTCGCGCCGGTCAGCGAAGTTCGCCTCGATTCCAAGTTCTTCGCGACACTCCCGCCGAGCGGCCGCCGCCGGATGCTCGTCGGGCTCGACATGCCCACCAGGTGGAAGCTTCAGTCCAGAAAGAACGTGGTCAACAAGCAAGACGTCATAGTTGTGTCGATCCAGCACGACGACATACGAGACCAAGTGTCGAGGCGGAAGTGCTGGCTTCGATCGTCGGAACACGTCATCGGTACTTTCAAGCCACCGCAAGGTGTCGGACAGGTGTTCAGCCTCTAAGGCATCCACGGGAGAAATTCGAGCCACCAACTTGTGGACAACCGCAACCGAATCACGCACCGACGTCAGTCTGCCTCATGACGAACTTCTCGCCGCAGCCGAATCAGGGGGTCCAGGGCCGCGGGAACAAGGGAAGGTGGGAGGGGACAGG
>Ga0208357_1003239_pt1 | contig 10152 bp, 13 predicted proteins | sample NGESurdeep092012_6_FD_184487 | JGI IMG/M metagenome (GOLD analysis project Ga0208357, IMG submission 184487) | Arctic peat soil microbial communities from Barrow, Alaska - NGEE Surface sample F52-2 deep-092012 (SPAdes) | ecosystem: Environmental > Terrestrial > Soil > Wetlands > Peat ... | reverse complement strand
CGGAAGCGAAGCTGGCGAAGACGGCGCGGATGGCACCGACATAGTCGCGGAGTTGGCCGAGAGGATCTTGGCTGAATGTCATGGCGTAGCGATCCTCGATGTTCTGGCGAATTTGCGTACCCAGGCCCAGTTCGAAACGACCACCGCTCAACTTGGAGAGGTCCCAGGCGGCATAGGCCGTCAACGTCGGACTGCGAGTGAAAGCCAGCGCGACGCTGGTGCGAACCAAGAGGTGCTCGGTATGTTCGATGGCCAGAAGAGCGAGTGCCAAGGCGTCGTGGATCGTCTCGGCGACATGGAGCCCGTCATAGCCGAGTGCTTCGACCCGCTGGGCGTGAGCGATGACCTCAGGCAACGTCAGGCGAGGATCCATGCCGGCGTACACCCTCACGTCGGATCGACCGCGCCCGTACCACTATCCGTTTCCGCGCTCGGCCCGTGGGCGCCCTGAGCCCGCCCACGGGCGATGATGGCGGCTCGCTCGGTCGCCAGCCGGTTCTGATCGAAGCGTTGGGCCATCCACTCCCGCGATTCGCGTGATTCGGTGCTCCAAGCCTCGCTGCCGACCAAATCCCCGATCTCCGCGTACATGCGCCTGATCTCCCGTACGTGTTCGGCCGGGATCGAGGCGATGGTCGAGGCGACTTCTCGGGCGCGGTCCAGCAGGGTGGCGTGGGGCACCACCTCAACCACCAGGCCCCACTCGTACGCCGTGTGCGCGTCAATGAAGTCGCCGGTGAAGGTCATCCGCCGGGCCCGATCGATGCCGATGAGCTGGGGGAGCCGGATGGTCATTCCCCCACCGGGCATGGCCCCGACGCGGGCGTGGGTATCGGCGAAGCGAGCTCGGTCCGAGGCAATCAGGAAGTCGCAGCCCATAGCCAGTTCCAAACCGCCGGTCACGGCCGCCCCATTGATGGCCCCGATGATCGGAGTCTGGTGCACCGGCATCATGCCGAGGTGCTTCACCGGGACCTGCTGTCGTTGCTGCTGCACCGATCGCAATTCGGTCGAGAGTGCCCGCAGGTCGAAGCCGGCGCAAAAGGCCGGGTCGGCACCCGTCAAAATCATGGCGCCCACGTCCGGATCGGAATCCAACCGCACGATGGCGTCGTCCAAGAGTTGCGTCACCTCGCCGGAGAGCGCATTGCGTGCGTCGGGGCGATTGAGCGTGATGGTTCCCACCTGGTCAGCCACTTCGACGTCAACCTGCATGCGAGTTCGCTCCCAATTTCGAGGTCACCTAGTGTCCCTCACATCCGTCGCCGACCCAGCCGGCTCAACCAGCTCAACGACTTCTCCCAACCCAGCCAGGGTGCCGTGGGGATCGAACACAATGGAGAAGCCCTCCCGCACGACCCGGGCGGTCCCTGCGTCCACCGGATCCCGTTTCGGCCCAGCTCGGGGGGGCCAGCCCGATCTCGATGTCCAGGCCATCACCACGTCGCAGGCGACGTTCGGTCACATCTCCGAACTGGCGCTGCCCCACCAACGTCACCGACCCAAAATGGGTGAACGAGTCGCCTCTCCGGCAGAGGTCATCCGGCTCGGCGCTGAGGATGACCAGATCGACGTCCGCGTCGGGTCCCGGTGTGCCACGGGCACACGAGCCGACCAGGGCTATGGCGTGGAGGGAGGGCTCGGTCCGGGCCAGGGCCAGCGCGGCGCGGAGGACCTCGTCAAGGGCGCCCAGCGCTGGCGACGCGGCGTCGAGACCGTCTCCCGCGCCGCTCGCGCCGCTCGGTCTGGTCGGTCCGCTCACGAGGACCCTTCAGGAACGAGCCCGTCAAAGGAGACGATCCTGGAAACCAGTCCGGAGGCGTCCATCCATCCGAAGCTCCATCCCTCCATGGCGATCTCGTCTCCCTCCGCTCGTTCCCACGAGTAGCGGAAATGGGCATGGTGGATGTCCACCGCACTGGTGCGGCGCAAGGTGGCGGGTAGCTGTTCGTCTTGGCGGAAGCGACTAAAGGCTTCGCTGAGCCCTTCGGCGCCTTCCACCACGGTCTGGGGACTGATGTAGACGAAGTCGGGGCCCAAATGGTCGGCCAACTTCTCCAAACGCTCTCGATCGTCGTCGATGAAGACGGCCGCCATCAGGTCGTCGATCCGATGAGCCAGCGGGTCCTCCGAGTGGTGGCGCCAGAACATGGGGTCAGTTTCGCAGAGGCGAGGCCACTCGATCAGACTCGGGTCGGGTCACCCACAGGTAGAGGCGTCGGGTCGATACCTCGTGATCATAGGGATCGCGCTCGTGCGCCTCGACGATGGCGAACCCGGCGGCCTCCAGCAACCCGGTCAATTCTGAGAGTGAGAAGAGCGTGGCGTCGAGGTTGGCTGGTTGCTCCAGCATCTGCGTGGCGTGCAAGGAGCCCTCTCCTCCATGGACGGCCACCAGGAGGGCGCCTCCGACCGTGAGCACGCGGTGAAGTTCGTGCAGCACGCCGGGCACCTGGGCCCGAGGGATGTGGATGAGGGCGTAGAAGCAGACGATGCCGGCCAGTGAGCCGTTGAGCAGGCCCAGCGCAGTCATGTCGCCCTGTCCCACGGGCATTGTCGGACAGTGGAGGCGAGCCTGCGTGACCATGCCACGGGAGCGATCGATGCCGACCACGCTGGTGCCCCGCTCGGCCAGGAAGGCGCCCACGTGTCCCGGACCGCAGCCGAGGTCGCAGACCACTCCTGCGCCGTGGCCACGACGATCGGCGCTGAGCACTCCGGCGAATCGGGTCAGGAGGTCCCGGTCGAACGGCTTGGCGTCCAACTCATGGAGGAAGCGGCCGGCATAGGGGGCAGCCACGGCGTCGTAGGTGACAGCCGGATCCGCCCACCGATCCGAACCGATGTCGGCCTGGGGCGTGGGCTCGCTCAACCGAACAGCCCCCGCCCGTCCTGGCGCGGCCCCTTGCCTCGTAGGCGCTGTCCCGGTGGCGCGTCGCGCGTGCGCCGTCGAGCCGAGAGAGAGCCGAGGAGGACGATCAACACGATGATGGCGACGAGTCCGATGACGGACAAGACGACCGCGACGCCGCCTTGCTTGTGGCCATGCAGGACGGCCTTGGTGGTCACCGTGGTGCTCGCCGCGTGGAGTCGCCCCACCGCGCGAAGGACTGACGCCGAGGTGGCCGCCACGGCCGGTCCGGCGCCCGAAGCGCTCAGAAGCCATGACCAGACACCCGTCATATCACAGGGCTCCGGCCGACCATTCCTGGCGAAGGAGCGCATAGGAGAAGGCATCGCGCTGGCTGTCGTCAACCCGTTCCCAGCCGCGCAACAGGGCTTCTCGCACGAAGCCGGCCGCCTCGGCCGTGCGCTGGGAGGCCACGTTCCAGGGCTCGACGAAGAGGTGGAGGCGGGGAATGGCCAGGGTCTCGAAGGCGAAGGCCACCACTCCCCGCAGCGCCCATCCGGCCAGATGCGCCCCCCGGGCGGACGGAGTCAACCAGTAGCCGATGGAGGCCCTTCCGCTTTCGATCTCGCGCAGCCACAGGCCCAGCGCTCCGATCCCACGTTCGGGATCTGCGGCCGAGGCGATGACGAAGGGAAAGCCGTGTCCACCCTCGCTTCGTTCCAACTGGCGCTCAATGAAGGCGCGGCCCTCGTCGTCGCTGTAGGTGGGTGGCACCGATGTGATGGTGGGGATGTACGGATCTGCGGCCGCCTCGCGGACCAACGGGAGGTCGGCCAGGACAAAGGGCCGCAATACCGTGGGGCCCGACCGGAGCTCGGGCACCCGTAGGGGTGGTTGGAAGGTGGAGAGTTCGAATCGGCTCACCGGAGTTGGAAGTATCCCGGGACGAGGTGATGGCCAGTATCGAGATACCCCTTGGCTTCCGGGGGGCCGCTGAACCGGCCGTGGCTCCAACGGATCTCGACGTGTCCGGTCACCTCGTGGACCTGACCGCTGGACCGCTCTCGCACAAGAGCCGACCAGCCCACCCGCGGTTGGCCGCCTTCCTGGGCGAAGAGTTCGAACTGATCCAACGCGAAGAGTTGACGCCAATCCCAAGGGGTGGCCACGCGCAGGCGCAACGAGCGGGTCGCACTCGAGCCCAACACGAAATATGGTGCACTCCCCATCCGCAGCAGACGCCACAACATGGAGGCGCCGGCCCCGGCACGGTGGGCCAACGCCGCTCGCCATCGGGTGACCGACGCCAAAGCCACGGCATCGGACAGCTCCCCGTACGACTCCTTGGCCGCTTCGGGCCACCCGCCCTTCAATCGGGCCGCCAACGCCGCCCGGTGGGCCGAGGTCAGATCCACGGCCCGCGCCGGGAGCTCGGCCAGAGCGGCCAGCGCGGGACCAGTGTCCACCGGAACCGCCGCCGGCCCATCGTCTTCGGCCTCACCCAACCCGGGCAGCGGGGGCGCCACCCGGCCGCGGCCGATTAACCGGCGCGCCGGGCCGCCCGCTACGCCCGCGCCCATCACGTCACGATCCTGGACCGCAGCCCGTACGACGTCGTAGAGCTCTTGGTACTGCTCCGGGGCGGTCTCGGCGAACCAATCGCCACCCAGACCTCGGCCCCGCCGACTCTGACCGCCGACCAGCAGGTCGTCGAAGACGTGCATGGGTGACGCGTTGAACAAGATATTCGAGAGGTACTTACAGCTGACCAGATAGACGTGGTCGATCCGCAGGTCCACCGGGGCGACCTCGTCACCAGTGGCCCGCACCACGCCCTTCCACTCGATGACTTCGGGGAGGCGACCCCGTAGGCCGTCCGTGGCGGACAGAAAGGCGCGCCCGTTCTCCCAGGCGGCGTGGAACTCGGCATCGAAGGCGCCGCCCGCCCGCGCCGTATCGAGCTGGTCCCAATCTTCGGGCGACAGACTGCGCATCACCGACGAACGGGTGCGCAAGGCCAGGTCGACGTCGGTGTCGCCGAGCATGCCCAATCCCGTGCCGAGTTCGGTCACCATGGTGCGCAAGTTGGGCACGCCAGCATCCTTCCACGTTGGCTCGTCGCCGCTGGTCGCCTACTCGGTGAAGAGGGGTGTGAGCTGCAGCTCCAATGGTCCTGCCTCGACGTCGATCGGCGCGAAGAGGTCCGTGCTCTCGTAGACATCGACGGCCATACCCGTGCGGTCGATGAAGGCGAAGACCGCATCGCCCCAGCGCTGCTCGGTCAGGGCGACCCGCAGTGCGTCGCGTTCACCCACCGGCAGTTCCCGCCCGGGCGTCTTGGCCACCAGCTGGCAGGCCAGCACCCAGTTGAGCGTGTCCAGGTCCTCGGCCACGAAGACACGAGGGGGATCGTCACGCACGACGGCACAGGCGACGAGCGTGCTCACTTCGAGTCGGGAGCCAGTTCCTTGGCCGTCCAGAATCCGACCAGCGGGCCTGACTGTCCTCCCTCGGCATACACCGCCATCCGCCGATGGGCGTCCGGAGACATGAGATCGATGGCGTCGAAGAAGCCCGTCGGGCCCGTGGCCCGCAGTGCCTTGTCCCCTTCGCTTCCGAGCCGAGGCAATTGAGGCGTGAGGATCACCAGGGGCTTCACGTCATTGCTTGCCATGACGTGAGCTCGACCGAGGGTCCGCCACACCGTGTCCGTCTTGGACATGCCCCCCCGGTAGGCGGAGTTCGAACCGGCGACATCGAAGTGCCACGTCGAGCCGGCGGCGTCCTTGGCCGTGAAACTGAGGACCAGGCCGAGGCCGCGCAACCTCCGGTTGGCCCGCACATCGACGAACCCGGCCGACCCCAGGGCCTCCTTGGCCAGCGTGGCCACCGATGCGCCATTGTCGGCCGCAGCGCCACCACCGCCACTTACCTCGCCCGCCGCACCGAGCACGTCGTCCTCCTCGGCCAGCCGGGCCCGGGCCAGCTCCACGTAGGCCGGGTCCAGGTCGTAGCCCAGGCCCAATCGTCCCGACCGACGGGCCGCCACCACGGTCGTGCCCGACCCGAGGAAAGGGTCAAGGACCAGATCCCCGGAGAAGGTGTAGAGCTCGATCAACCGCTGGGGCAGTTCCACGGGAAAGGGGGCCGGGTGCTGGACCCGATTGGCGCTCTCGGGCGGGATGTCCCAGACATCGAGGGTCAACGCCATGAAGTCGTCGGCCCGAATGCTGCTGGCAAACGGCAACCCGGCGGCCCGTCGCTCCTTGGGGCTCTTGGCTCGGCCGAAGCGCCCCTTGCTGGCCACGATCACCCGTTCGGTGACGTCGCGCAAGACGGGATTGGTCGGCGAGCGGAAGGACCCCCAGGCACACGAGCCGCTGGCGCCCTCACCCTTCTGCCACACGATCTCGCCCCGTGGCAACAACCGCAGATCGTCCTGCAAGATGGTCATGACATCGGCCGCCAAGCTTCGATACGGCTTACGGCCGAGGTTGGCCACGTTGACCGCGATCCGCCCGCCCGGCTCGAGCACCCGCTTGCACTCGGCGAACACCTCCCTGAGCAACTGGAGGTACTCGAGGTAGGACCCGGGCACACCCTCGCGGTCCAGTTCCTCCTCGTACTGCTTGCCGGCGAAGTAGGGAGGCGAGGTCACCACCAGGGCGACCGAATTGTCCGCCACCTCGGACATCTGCCGAGCGTCCCCACAGATGCAGGACTCCGTCATCGGGGCCGGCGGGTGCACCTCCTCGTCGGCGCTGAGCTCAGGTGCCTCGAAGCGGGCGTAGAAGGCATCGGCGACGTGGGACTCGCGCCGCCCGACCCCGAAGTTAGACGTGGAGGTCGCGGCGCGACGTCGGGAAGCCACCATGACGACCGGACCCTACCGGGCCGCCGGCGGCAGACCGGTGACGGCGCGCCTGATGACGATGAGCATGGTCAGAAGTGTAGGGAAGGGGTGTGTCATCTCACATCTCGTAGACGATGAACGAGGTGACCCGGCCCACCTGGTCGTACAGGGACCGGGCCCGGCCGTTGTACTGCTGGGTATGCCAGTAGAGGCGACCGGCGCCCCGCCCCTCCGATTCCTTCTTGGCCGCCTCCAGCAGGTTGCGCCCGAGGTCAGACGCCCGGGAGGCCGGTGCGACGAAGAGATCCTCCAGATAGCAGTATGGCCGCCGGGACCAGGTGGTGGGATGCACGATGCAGTGGGCCAGGCCGGACCCGGCGCCGTCCTCACCAACGGCGATGAGCCCGAACATCGCGCCATCGGCCCCGGTCAGGCGGTCAAAGGTGGCTCGAGTCGTCGCCTCGGAGAGCTCGGTTCGATAGAAGCCCAGATAGCCCCGCCACAGCGGCAGCCACCGGTCCCAATCTCCCGCTTCCAACCGCCGGATGGCCTCCATCACCCCAGCTTGTCATCGACCTCGGTATTCCGGGTGGTAATACCTATGGCGTGTGGGAGGTGCTTGGGTTGACGGAGGTTCATGGTTGATGGAGGTGCGACAGGAGACTGCGGATGATTTCGATGCCGTGCGGCGAGTGCACACCGAGGCGTTCGCCCGTCACGGGCATGCCGGCAACCGCCCACCCGAAGTTGCCCTGGCCGACGAGCTCCGGGCCTCACCGGCGTTCCTGCCCCAGCTCTCCCTAGTGGCCGACAACGGTCAGCTCGTGGTGGGCCACGTCATCGCCACCAGGGCGACCGTGGGACCCGACGAGTCACCCGTTCTGGGATTGGGACCGCTCGGCGTGCTCCCCTCACACCAACGGCAAGGCGTCGGCACCGTGCTCATGGAGGCGATCATCGGCATCGTGGAATCGTTGGACGAACCCATGATCGTGCTCCTCGGTGAGCCGGCTTACTACCACCGCTTCGGCTTCGAGCTCGCGGCCACCTTCGGCATCGAGCCGCCGGACCCCGCGTGGGCCCCGAACTTCCAGGTGCGCCCGAGTCACACGTATGACCCGGCCGTTCGTGGGCTCTTCACCTACGCGGAGCCGTTCTCGCATCTCTGAGCCGCAGTTCGACCAACCCACCGATAGGGGAGCCCTCCGCCGTACCTCACCGGCCTTCGGCGGAAGGACCCACTCGGCCGTGACTCCGTGCGCTCCTGCCAGTTCGCCCGCGTGCGCCGCCGCCAGGGCGGCGCGCCAAGCTCTAGGCGCGCATCTGCGCGGCGGACACCTTGGCCGTCGCTCGCACGATGTCGTAGGCGGCACGACTCACCTTCAGCAAAGAAGCGTGGTCCACCTTGTCCACGGTGTCGGCGGGATCGAAGAGGTACCAGGGTGCGGTCAGGTAGTTGACGAGGGGGACCTCCTCCAAGTGGAACGGCCCACCGTCGGTGGTCGGGAAAGAACCCAGTGCATCCGGGGTCAGGACGAGGGATCGATCGAGGTGGTGTTCGACGATGGCGTCCCAGACGATCTGTTCAAGCACGGGGTTCTCGGTGGTGAACCACCATCGCGGCGTCACGCGGGTGCTCGCCGCATCGAGTGGTAGCCCCTCAGGAGGGCTGTCGAGTGCGGCATGCTCGAGGTGGACCTCGAGGACCGTCCGGTCCAACATCTGGCGGTGGCGTTCGATGAAGGCGCGTGTCCCGGCGGCAGCAGACATGTGGGCCCCGGTGGCCAGGAAGATCAGGCGGTGCGGGCGGTCGTTCTCGGGCATCGCCGCCCACGCGGTTGCCTGCGCCAGCACCATCGCGATGCCGGTACCGTCCTCGACGGCCGACGCCCACGGTGCGTCGTGATGGGTGCCGATGATGACCCACTCATCGTCACTTCCCGGTAGCTCACCCACCACATTTCGCGTTGTCGTCGACCCCCGCTCGGCCACGACCTCCATGTTGGCCCGGGCGGCGTCGTCCACGAGCAGATCAAGGAGACGATCTCCGGTGCGCTCCGAGACGTAGACGCCAGGTATCGGGCGAGGTCTTCCATCATAGGGGACGTAGTATTCGCAACCGCCGCTCGGATACCCGCGCAACACCCCGATGAACCCGATGGCTCCGGCAGCGATGGCGGGCTCCATCGTGTCCTGCAGTTCCGCGGCGAAGGGAACGCGGTGCCTGCCGTCGGCGAAGGTCTGGTCAGGGTCGAACGCCCATCCCGACGCCACCAGCGCGTCGGGCGACTTGGACGCGCTGTCCGCGGCCTCTCTGCGGGAGAAGACGGGAAACTCGTCAGGCAGGGAGCCGAACCGAAGCTCGTAGAGCGCAACCCTGCCTGCGACGGCGGCAGGGTCTGCCGGGTCCCACCGCGCGAGCGGACCCTCGACACCGGTCGGTTCGGACATCGGGACTGCAAAACACTCGAACTCGGTGGTCTGTTGCCTGGCCACGACCGTGAGCCGAGCGTGACCGTCCTTCCATAGAGCGGCCTCCACCGATTCGAAGCGCACCGACTGGAGGCCCAGTTGCTCGAACTTGTCGAAGATGAACTCTTCGGCCCACCGGTCCGCGGGGTAGCCCGGACGGCGAATCCCCTGCGCGACCACCTCATCGATCCACCCGAGCATCTCTGAAGTCGGCGGCAATCTGGGATCTTCGGCCACTCGTGTTCCTCCAGCGGTAGCGGTCGTGGTCGTGGAACGGGTGATCGCCGATGCTAACAGTGGCCGCGATGCCGACACCGTCCCGTGAGGGCCCGGCTGAGGAACGCTTAAGTACCTGAGATGCGCTCTTCCAAAGCTGGTACCCAATGGTTTCGGTATCGCTCCTGAAGATACGGCAGGCGCCAATCATTGCTCGAAATGACCCTCCGACACTGAGGGGAGCCGCAGTCGCACGTCATGGAGAATCCGGACGCACCCGATTGGGTGCCGTAATCAATTGTCAGCTCTTCGCCAGCGGCAACACGTCTTCGCGTCGAGATGTCATACGGGCCTACGTGCCACATGTTGGGATCACAACTGTGATTTCCGAAATGGACCTTCGTTGCGGGTGGCAAGACGAGATGGACGTCCTCGTAGATCGTCAGAGTATCGACATATGCAGCTGAGGGATCAGCCTTTGCCTCGCCGATCAGGCTCGCCAGCTCCGGCGAGGAGACCAGCCGACCCGCCAAGCGAATGACGACCAGGTCGGCGGGGAGATCCTCGGTGGCGAAGAGGCCAGTGCCCTCAATCGCCGACTCCTGGATTGCGAGCCGCTCGTATAGCCAGAGGTGCTCGGGAGGCGCAGCATCCACATCGACATTGTGTCCCGAACCGGCGGTCTGTGAAGTCGGGCCATTGCGCTCTCGGGCCCGACGTCCTGCTCGTTGTCCTCGAGAAGTTCCTTCTCACAGGGATT
>Ga0208357_1003238_pt1 | contig 10154 bp, 9 predicted proteins | sample NGESurdeep092012_6_FD_184487 | JGI IMG/M metagenome (GOLD analysis project Ga0208357, IMG submission 184487) | Arctic peat soil microbial communities from Barrow, Alaska - NGEE Surface sample F52-2 deep-092012 (SPAdes) | ecosystem: Environmental > Terrestrial > Soil > Wetlands > Peat ... | reverse complement strand
GGCGGGCGCGGCAGCAGCAGCCGCGACTTGATCTCGGCCAGGATCGCGGCCATCAGCAGGTATTCGGCCGCCAGTTCCAGCCGCATCACGTCCCGCATCAACTCGATGTAGGTCATGTATTGCCGGGTGATCTCGGCAACCGGGATGTCCAGGATGTCGAGATTCTGCCGGCGGATCAGGTACAGCAGCAGGTCCAGCGGCCCCTCGAACGCCTCCAGGATGACCTCGAGGGCGTCCGGCGGAATGTACAGATCCTGCGGCATCTGCAACATCGGTTCGCCGCGCACGATGGCCAGCGGCATTTCCTGTTGTTGCGGTACCGCTGCAAACGCATCGGCCACGACAGCGGCCTGGCGGAGCTGCTCCACGACGGGTTCAGTGCTCATCAAGGCCTGTCATGGCGCCGCGTTCAACGGCCGGCAGTAAATTCAGCATGGTCAAGATTTTCATAGGCAGGCACAACGTGTATGTCCGCACTCGAACGCGACATTGAGTCGGCGTCCCCGGGTGTCGCGTTCCTGTGCATCTTCAAAGCCGAGGCGCGGTCGACGCCATCGTCACGACGGGCATGATGAAGCCACGGATGGTGGTACGGTCAGGCAGGTCGTCAACGACCATGACGCACCTGCTGCGGGTTGTCAGCCACGGCAACGGTGCAAAGCCAGTGGGTGAGAAACTTCACGCCGCTGGCCCTTCACTGGTCGGTTTGAGTACTTCGGTGGGGATCCGTGGCGCGCCGGGCGCGCCGGCAGCAAACATGTTCCACGGGACCACGCGTAGGCAGAGAGTAACGGCAAGCCAGGGACAAGTCCAGCCGAAAAGACAGGGTGACGGAACTTGCATCGGTCCGGCAGGCAGCCCCTGCCGGGTTCACGTCGGGCGTCGCGGCAGGCACAATAGTGAGTCCTGCCATGATCGGGCGGGGCTATCGCGGCACGTATGGCGGCGCGTGACCCAATGTGACGTTTTTGGACAGCAGTGCAGTCTGCAACAATCGCGTAAGGTTTCAGGCGAGATTGCTGCATCGGCACGGTCGAATCGCTACGGAGGTTGCTGCCGTTTCAGTGCGTGAACGGGCCCACGGCGGATTCGCGTGGATTGGGATCATTCGGGTGGCATGGCAATTGCTTCCACATACTTGTACTTGCAGAAGTCGATCGCGCGGCTCGGGGAGCGTGGCCGCCCATGACTGCCTCACGTTGACGAGCGATGTGGAAAATTAAAGCCGAGAAGATATTGGACATCGCGTCCTTGCCGAAAGCAGCCGGCCGAAAGCAGACGCAAACGCAGAGGCAATACAGCTGATGGCGATCGACAGACAGAGACATGACAGGAGTGCGCCGGAAAAGTTGCGGCCGGCGCGCATGCAGATCGAGACGACGGTGTTGATGAGCCGCCATGGGGAATCGCATCCCACCGAACTGGTGGACATCTCGGCGACGGGCGCGCTGTTGCGGCGACCGCTGGGCTGGTCCGGCGAGGCAGGGCAGAGCTGGGTGCTCGACATGATCTTCGGACTCAACCTGCATATCCACCTGGAAGCGGAGGTCGCGCGGATTTCGGACCATCACATCGGGTTTTCCTACAGCCGCATTCCCGAAGACAAGCAGGTACCGTTGTGGAACCTGCTGGGTGGCTATGCCGACATCCTCGAATACTGGAAAGACAGCTGATCGCAGCGCACGCAGATCCCAAAAAACGCCCGCGTCAAGCGGGCGCTTTTTTGCAGGGAGCCCGCTCAGCTCCTGGCTTTTTCTTCTTCGCGCAACTCACGGCGCAGGATCTTGCCGACGTTGCTCTTGGGCAGCTCGTTGCGGAACTCGACATGTTTCGGACGCCGGTAGCCGGTAAGGTGCTCCCGGCAGAACTCCTTCAGCGCTTCCGCAGTGAGGTTGGGATCCTTGCGTACCACATAGATCTTCACCACTTCGCCGGAATGTTCGTCGGGCACGCCGACGGCGGCAACTTCCAGCACGCCCGGGTGCTCCATCACCGCGTCCTCGACCTCATTCGGATAAACATTGAAGCCGGACACCAGGATCATGTCCTTCTTGCGATCGACGAGGTAGAAGTACCCGTGTTCGTCCATCCGCGCGATGTCGCCCGTGTGCAACCAGCCATCGGCGTCGAGCACCTTGGCGGTTTCATCCGGACGGTTCCAGTAGCCCTTCATGACCTGCGGGCCACGCACCATCAATTCGCCGGCCTCGCCCACCGGCAATACCTTGCCGTCCTCCGACCAGAGTGCCGCGTCGGTGGACGAGATCGGCAAGCCGATCGAGCCGTTGTATTCCTTGAGATCGAGCGGATTGATGGACACGGCCGGCGAAGTCTCGGTGAGTCCGTAGGCTTCCACCAGGGTGCAGCCGGTCACCTTCTTCCAGCGCTCGGCCACGGCGCGTTGCACCGCCATGCCGCCGCCCAGCGAAAGGTGCAGCCTGGAGAAATCCAGTTCGGCAAAACCCGGCGTGTTGAGCAGGCCGTTGAAGAGGGTGTTGACACCCGTGATGGCGGTGAAGCCGGACTTGGCCAATTCCTTGACGAAGGCAGGCATGTCGCGTGGGTTGGTGATCAACCAGTTGAGGCCACCCAGGCGGGCGAACACAAACCCGTTCGCCGTCAGCGAAAATATGTGGTACAGCGGCAGCGCCGTTATGATCACCTCTTCGCCGGGCTTGGCATTCGTGCCGATCCAGACGCCAGCCTGAAGCATGTTCGCGATCATGTTGCCATGGGTCAACATGGCGCCCTTGGCCACGCCGGTGGTGCCGCCCGTGTACTGCAGAAAAGCAACGTCATCGTGGCCGAGCGATACCGGCGGCGGCTGGTGCGCGGAGCCTGCGGACAGGGCATCGCGAAAAGTCACCGCGTTTGGCAGGTCATACGCGGGAATGGCCTTCTTGACGTGCCTGAGCACGAAGTTGATCAGCGCGCCCTTCGGGAATCCCAGCAGCTCGCCAACGCTGGTGATGACGACATGCTGCAACGGGGTCGCGGCCAGGATGTGCTGCAGCGTGACGGCGAAATTGTCCAGCACGACGATCGCCTTGACGCCGGCGTCCACCAGCTGATGCTTCAGCTCGGGCCCGGTGTACAAGGGATTGGTGTTGACCACCACGAGGCCGGCACGCAGCGCGCCGAACAACGCGATCGGATATTGCAGGAGGTTGGGCAGCATGATCGCAATGCGATCACCCTTGCCGAGTTTGAGCACGCCGGTGAGATAGCCGGCGAACTGCCGGCTCATTTCATCGATCTGGCCGTAGCTGAGCTTGCGGCCGAAATTCGCAAACGCCGGCCTGTCACGGAAACGGGTGAATGCTTCTTCAAGTACAGCGGGTATGGAGGCATATTGATCAAGGTCAATTTCTACCGGCACACCTGACGGATACTGGGCGAGCCACGGACGGTCATTGGTCATGCCTGGATTTTCCTGAGTCGCTGCTCGTTGCCGGTCGTCGACGCTGGCTTGCATGATGGAAGGATTCAAGCCGGTCCTCGCTGGCTTCATTTGAGCATGCGCCCGCGTATAGTGGCAAGCCGCGCCCGGCTTCCGGGCAAGAGGGATGGCGAGGAGATTGGCGAGGAGATCGGGATGACTGGACCGACAAGGAAATTCGGGTTTGTGCTGCTGGTCGTGCTGGCATCGGCGACCTTCGTGGGGTGTCGGCGGACCCCCGACGAGTCGCGCATAGGCAGCGCGATCACGGCGGTCGCGACGGCCGCGGAATCGGCGGCGGCGAAAAATGTGGTGGCGCCTCTCAGCGATGATTTCGATGGCAATGACGGCGAGCTGGATAGGCGCACACTGGCCAACCTGGTGCGAATCATCTCGCTGCGCGGCGAACGGGTTGGCGTAACCATGGGGCCGATTTCCTTCGAGCATCGTGGCGAGCGGATTGTCGCGAAGTTTGCCGTCACCCTGACCAGCCGCAGTGGTCTGCTGCCCGACCAAATGGGTCTGTATCAGGTCGAGTCGGCGTGGCGCAGGGAGGACGGCGAATGGCGCTGTTACTCGGCCCACTGGAAGCGCACGCCATAGATGCTCGCGTCCCGAACAACATGCGCTCCCGGCGTTCGGGGGAGTATTCCCGGCGGTCCCCATCCAGACGATCCACCCGCTGGCAGGAGGCCTGGGCTGGTGCATTACAGCTGTCCTTGCGAAGTCCCGTCGCAATGACTACGATCAAATGTCGGTATGACCCGTCATCTCGGGCGCCCGTCTGAAAAAAGGGGGTGTTACGTGCGGTGCAATGCATTGCCACTGGCCGCGGCCACCCCTCGCGCCATCCCTGCATGATCAGCAGGGCCTCCGTGGCCACTACCTTCGTCCATCCAATCGTCCGGCTCGATTATCGCGTGCGGGTGGTCTTCGCGCCGTTCGGGTGTCTGATCATTTTTTCCCTGCTCGAGAACGTCGGGCGGGACACACCGTTGGCGACCGGGTTGCTGTTGCTGCAAGCGGTAGCGTGGCCCCAGCTGGCGTATTTTTGCGCACTTGGCCCCAACGGCAAACGGGCAGAACATCGCAACATGTTTGTGGATTCCTTGCTGATCGGCGCATGGGTGTCGGCCATCTACATGAGCCTGTGGCCGAGTGTCATGCTCATTTCGTCGGTTGCCTATTCCAACATCGGCGTGGGCGGAACGCGACTTTTCGTCAAGGGCCTGGCAGGCGTGCTGGTCGGGTGGATCGGCGTTGGCCTGCTCACGGGCTTTCAGGTGGATCTGGCATCGCCGCCCTTGACCACCGTGGCCAGCATTGCCGGCATCTTCCTGCTCGGCTGCCTGTTCGCTTCGCATGCGTATACCCAGAGCCGACGATTTGTCGAGGGTCGCAAGATGTTGTTGGCGCAAAAGCTGACGCTCGAGGAGAGAAGCGCCGAGCTGAAACAGGCCAGGGAAGCGGCCGACATGGCCAACCAGTCCAAGAGTGTCTACCTGGCCAACATGAGCCACGAACTCCGTACGCCATTGAACGCGATCATCGGCTACAGCGAACTGCTGGCCGAGGAGGCCGAGGACAGCGGGCACAATGAATTGATATCGGATCTGGAAAAGATCCACGTTGCCGGCAAGCATCTGCTGGGGCTGATCAACGATGTGCTCGACCTGTCCAAGATCGAGGCGGGCAAGATGGAGTTGAGCCTGGAGAAGCTGCCGGTGGCCGCGCTGCTTGGCGGCGTGATCGATACTACCGGTCCGCTCGTGCACAAACAGGGCAACAAGCTGGTGCTGGATGCCGCCGAGCTGGGCAGCATGAACACGGACGTCACCAAGCTGCGTCAAATCCTGTTCAATCTGCTGGGCAATGCCAGCAAGTTCACCCAGAACGGCACCATTTACCTGCGCGCCCGGCGCGAGTCTGTGGGGTCGCGCGACTGGCTGGTATTCGCGGTCGAGGACACGGGTATCGGCATCACGCCCGCGCAACAGGAAAAGTTGTTTGAACCGTTTGCGCAGGCAGAGGCCTCAACCCAGAGCAAATATGGAGGCACGGGGCTCGGTCTGGCGTTGAGTCGTCGATTTGCCGAGTTACTCGGCGGTGACATTCAGTTGCAGAGCGTGCCGGGCGAGGGCACCACGTTCACGGTGCGCGTGCCGGCGAATGCCAGGGTGCCGCTGCTCAAGCCATCCGACGGCGCGCCGCTCGGCTCCCTGGTCACCTCCGCGCAGGCCGCCTCGGCCGGCACGATCCTGATCGTGGACGATGACGCTGCCGGCAGCGAACTGATGGGCCGCATGCTGGCAGGCGAGGGCTTCCACACCGTGCCGGCGGCGGATGGCGAAGAGGGGCTGCGGCTGGCGCGCGAGCTGCATCCGGATCTGATCCTGCTGGACGTGTTGATGCCGAGTGCGGACGGCTGGACGGTGTTGTCGGAATTGAAGGCGGACCCGGGGCTGGCAGACATCCCCGTGGTGATGATTTCCGTTACGCGAGAAAAAACCCTCGGTTTCGCGGTAGGTGCTGCTGATTACCTGGTCAAACCGGTAGGGCGTGAAAGCCTGCTGCTCACGGTGGAAAAATATCTCGGTCTCAGCTCCGAGCGTCCCATCCTGGTGGTTGATGACGACAGCACGATGCGCAGCATGTTGCGGCGCATGTTGGAGCGCCAGGGCTGGAAGGTGGTGGAAGCCGCCAATGGCGTCGAGGGCCTGGCGCGCGTGGATGAAGCCAGACCGTCGCTGGTGTTGCTGGACTTGATGATGCCGCAAATGGACGGCTTTGCCTTTCTCGCCGCGCTCAACGATCGCCGCCTGCTCGATGTTGCGTTGCCGGTGGTGGTACTCACCGCGAAGGAGCTGACACGCGATGAGCACAAGACCCTTGCCGGCTTTGCGCACCGGGTCGTCCAGAAGGGCAACTACACCGGCGATCAGCTGGAGCAGGAAGTGCGGCGCGCGCTGCAGGCTCGTTGGCAATCGGCCAGACCATGAAGATTCTTTTGGTGGACGACAACGAGATGAACTGCGACATGCTTTCGCGTCGATTGGCGCGACGTGGCTACACCGTTGTCAATGCGGTGGACGGTCAGGAGGCGCTTGACCTGGCTGTCAGCGCCGAGCCGCAACTGGTGCTGATGGACTTGAGCCTTCCTGTCATCGACGGTTGGGAAGCTACGCGCCGGTTGAAGGCCGGTGCGCAGACGCGGATGATTCCGGTGATCGCATTGACCGCACATGCCATGGCCGACGATCGCGAACGTGCACTGGCCGCCGGTTGCGATGACTTTGACACCAAGCCGGTGGACATGGATCGACTGATCCGGAAGATGGAGGCGCTGTTGGCCGTGAGACGGACGGATGGTTTGCCACCGTGACGACGTCGCCACCAGTGGCTGGCGGTATCGCGTTCAGCGAGTCGTGCATGGGTGATCTCCCTGCGTTGGTGAGCGTGGTCGAGCAGGTGTGTCGCCAGGCTGGCGCCGATGATGACGCGCTGTTCTCACTTCGGCTGGCAGTGGAGGAAGTGTTCACCAACATCCTGGATTACGGGTATCCGGGTGGAACCGGACCTGTCACTGTCCACATCGACGCCCAACCCGGGCAGGTTCGGATCAGCTTCGCCGATGCCGCGCCACGCTTCGATCCCGCCACCGTCGTTGCACCAAAGCTGGACGTTCCACTGGAGCAGCGCGAGCTGGGGGGCTTCGGCTGGCATTTCGTCCGGCAGGTAGTAGATCGGGTTGAATGGGAGCCACGCGAGCAGGGCGGAAATCTTTTCACCCTGGTCAAATCATTACCGACCGCGAGTTCCTCGCAACAAGGAGCAGGTATCAATGAAGATTGAAATAAGCCACCGTGACCGGGTTGCCGTGGTTTGCGTCGTCGGCAGCGTGGACGGAACAACCGCACCGGCGCTGACGGCGGAGCTGCATGCCTGCGTGACATCGGGGAATGTCCACCTCGTGGCCGATTTCTCCGGCGTCGACTACACCAGCAGCATCGGACTGCGCACGTTGCTGGCGACCATGAAGGAAACCCGCCTGCAAGGGGGCGACCTGCGCCTGAGCAACGTCACGCCGAATGTCCTGAAGGTGCTGGAGCTGAGCGGCTTCACCAGCATCATGAAGTTGTATGACGACGTCGAGTCGGCGGTCGGCAGTTACGCGGTTTGATGGCCTGAGAGCCTGTCGGGCTTTGGTGGTCGAGTCGAAGGCTTGGCGTGCGCGCGACGCGACATCCGGCCGCCACCTTTCGTTCAAGTTCTGGAGCGTGCTGCATGGACACAGTAGGCAACTCGCGCAAGAAACTGGTGCTGGTGATCGGTGCCGGCAGCGTCAAGTGCGCCGCCGCGCTCGGCCTGTGGAAGGTGCTGGAGCGCGCGGGCATAGAGATTGACATGTTCGTGGGGTGCAGCGGCGGCAGCATGTATGCCGCCGTGATGGCACTGGGCTATGACGTGGCCACCTGTGAGCAGCTGACCCGCGAGCTGTGGACACCCGACATCACGCGCCGCCGGGATACGCGGTCGCTGCTGAGCGCGCTGTTTCCCCGCTTGTTCGGCTTCAAGGGCAGCTTTGGCATGATCAGCGACGAGCCCTTGCGGCGCGCGCTGCACAAGCCGTTCGGCGAGCGCACGTTTGCCGAGACCCGCGTGCCGCTGCGTATCGTCGCCACCGATGTCACCAATGGCCAGAAGGTCGTGCTGGGCAGTGGCGCCGTGGCGGATGCCGTGCGTGCCAGCGTGGCCATACCGTATGTCTGGAAGCCGTGGTGCATCGATGGCCGCTGGTTGCTTGACGGTTGTCTGGCGGATCCGCTACCGGTCGATGTCGCCATTCGCGAAGGTGGCGATGTCATTCTGGCGATGGGCTTTGAAAGTCCGTACCCGCGCAAGATTCGCTCGGCAATGCGTTATGCGTTTCAAATCAACTCGATTTACACCAACAACCTGTTGCGTGCGAATTACGCCTTCCACAATCTTGCGCATCATGCCGAAATCATTCCGATCCTGCCGGAATTTGGCGGGGAGATTCGCTTGTTCGATACCGACAAGATTCCGCATGTCATCAAGTGCGGCGAGCGAGCCATGGAAGAGAACCTGGATTACCTGCGCCAGGTGTTGAGCAAAGAACATGCCTGACGCATCCGATCACGCCGCTGCATCCACTGGTCCTGGCGCTGGGGTTCGCGTGGAGCGACGCGCTCATCCGCGCGTCGCGGACGGAGCGGCACGCGTGCTGGTGGTGGACGACAATGAAGTGAACCGCGATCTGCTCGCGCGCCGCCTGCAGCGCGAGGGTCATCGCGTGGAGCTGGCGGTCGATGGCCTGGAAGCACTCGCCAAACTTGCCACCGACGAGTTCGACCTGGTCCTGCTTGACATCATGATGCCCGGCTTGAGCGGTTATGAAGTGCTGGAGCGCCTGAAGGCGGACGAGACCCTTCGCTACCTTCCCGTCATCCTGATTTCCGCACTCGGTGACGCCGACAACATGGTGAAGGGCATCTCGCTGGGCGCCGACGACTTCCTGCCCAAACCATTCAATCCACACATCCTGCGCGCCCGGGTAAGCGCCAGTCTGGCCCGCAAGCGACTGCACGACAACGAGCAGCGTTACGCACGCAGTCTGGAAAGGGAGATGGACATCGCGCGTGAAATCCAGGCCGGATTTCTGCCCGAGCAACTGCCCCTGGTCGCTGGCTGGGACATGGCGGCGTGTTTCCTTCCGGCGCGGCGGGTCGGGGGAGATTTCTACGACGCGTTTCCGCTGCACAACGGGTTGCGCCTCGGCGTCGTCATGGCTGATGTGTGCGACAAGGGCGTCGGTGCGGCGCTGTTCATGGCGCTGTTCCGCAGCCTGATTCGCGCGTTCGCCGAGCGCATGCGTTTTCTCGACGATGATGCCGCGGAACAGATGCGGCAACTGGTCGACCACGTGAACAGCTACATCGCCCGTACCCACGGTCGGGCCAACATGTTCGCCACCCTGTTCTTCGCGATCCTCGACCCCGCCAGCGGCGCGTTGATCTACATCAACGGTGGTCACGAACCGCCGATCGTCATCGGAAAGGCTGGAGCGGGCGCACGGCTTGGTCCCACCGGCCCAGCCGTTGGCATGCTGGCGGAGCTTCAGTTTCGCGTGGAACGGCAATCCATCCAGTCTGGCGAGACTTTGCTGATTTACACCGATGGCGTCACCGATGCACGCGACAGAACAGCGGCCCCATTCACCGAAGAACGACTGCTGGCACTGCTGTCACCCACGGCGGCATCCGCGTCCGCAACGATCGAGCGCATTCAGGCTGCCGTCTTTCAGCACACCGATGGTGCGACCCAGTTCGACGACATCACCGTGCTGGCCGTGCATCGCAGCTAGCAGCCTGTCGACAACACATCGCAGCCCTCTGTCCCAGCAAGAGCAGGCACACGGAGTGCCGGCGTCCCGCCGGCATGCTCTTGCGGGCGGGACGCCCGCGCTCCCAGCACAGGCGGATTCGCAGACCGGCCAACCAACAGTTCGACAGGCTCCGAGGAGAGGGTTACGCAGCCGCGCGCTCGTCCGCAGCATGGGCGGATTGCCAAAAGAACGGCCCGCCCCGAAGAACGGGGCGGGCCGTTTCGCCAACCAGGATCAGGCTGAGGCTCAGGCGGCGTTGCGGCTGGCCAACTGGCGCAGCACATATTGCAGGATGCCACCATGGCGGTA
>Ga0208357_1003236_pt1 | contig 10154 bp, 10 predicted proteins | sample NGESurdeep092012_6_FD_184487 | JGI IMG/M metagenome (GOLD analysis project Ga0208357, IMG submission 184487) | Arctic peat soil microbial communities from Barrow, Alaska - NGEE Surface sample F52-2 deep-092012 (SPAdes) | ecosystem: Environmental > Terrestrial > Soil > Wetlands > Peat ... | reverse complement strand
GCTTTAAATTATATCGCAGTGCGATATATACCCCTCGAATCGACATTCCAGTTTCCTCTCAAGGGTATCCTTTATGCCGAGCGACCCCTCGCCCGATCGTCCCGCCCGTCCCAAGGTCCGCCCGGCTGAAATCGCCCAGCGGGCGGTCGAGGACCGCCTCAGGGATTTCAGCACGGATCGCCGACTTTTTCTGCTGATGGCCATGGCCGCCGTGGTCGGCTGCGCCGGGGCGGCGTCGGCCTGGGCGCTCTATCACCTGATCTCGCTTGCGACCAACATCGCCTATTACGGGCGCTTCAGCACCGCGCAGGGCGCCTCGCCCGGCGATACGCTCGGCTGGTGGTCGGTCCTCATCCCCGTCGCCGGCTGCCTGATCGTCGGCCTGATGGCCCGGTTCGGTTCCGAGAAGATTCGCGGTCACGGCATCCCCGAGGCAATGGAAGCGATCCTGATCGGCCGCAGCCGCATCCAGCCGCGTGTCGCGTTGCTCAAGCCGCTGTCCTCGGCGATTTCCATCGGCACCGGCGGCCCCTTCGGCGCCGAAGGCCCGATCATCATGACCGGTGGCGCCTTCGGGTCGCTGTTCGCACAATTGTTCAACCTCTCGAACGCCGAGCGCAAGACGTTGTTGGTCGCCGGCGCCGCGGCCGGCATGAGCGCAACCTTCGGCACTCCGGTGGCGGCGATCATGCTCGCCGTCGAATTGCTGCTGTTCGAGTGGAAGCCGCGTAGCTTCGTCCCCGTCGCCATCGCTTCCATCGTGGCGGCGGCGCTGCGGCCGTATCTGATGGGCGGCGGCGGCGCGCTGTTTCCGATGCCGGAGAGCGCGGCGATGGCGCCGGTCGCGCTTGGGCTTGCCGCCGTGCTCGGCGTGGTCGCGGGCCTGGGCTCCGGACTGCTCACGCAGATGGTCTATGCCTGCGAAGACGCCTTCCAGCGTCTGCCGATCCACTGGATGTGGTGGCCGGCCATCGGCGGCGTCGTCATCGGCATCGGCGGCGTGATCGATCCGCATGCGCTCGGCGTCGGCTACGACAATATCGCCGCGCTGCTGCAAGGCCATATGACGACGACCGAAGTCGTGCGGCTGATGCTGGTGAAGTCGACCATCTGGTCGGTCGCGCTCGGCTCCGGCACGTCCGGCGGCGTGCTGGCGCCGCTTTTGATGATGGGTGGCGCGCTTGGCGCGTTGTTCGGCACCTTCCTGCCGTTCTCCGATACGGGCACCTGGGCGATGATCGGCATGGCCGCGATCATGGGCGGCACGATGCGATCGCCGCTCACCGCCATCATTTTTGCGCTCGAACTGACGCACAATGTCAGCGGGCTCGTGCCGGTGGCGATCGCCTGCGTGATGGCTCATGCGACCACCGTGCTGCTGTTGCGCCGCTCGATCCTGACCGAGAAGGTGGCACGCCGCGGCCATCACGTGATGCGCGAATACATCGTCGATCCGTTCGAGACGATGCGCGTCTCCGAAATCATGGCGCGGCCGGCAGAGACGCTGCCCGCCGAGATGCCGGTCGGCGACGTCGTCAAGTTCTTCACCGCCGAAGGGCCGCCGAAACGGCACAAGAGCTATCCGGTGATCGAACAGGACGGCAAGCTTATCGGAGTCGTGTCGCGCGCGGACGTGCTGCGCTGGACGGTCGAAGGCTGGGCGAGCGGGCAGTTGCTGCGCGACGTCGTCTCCGAGCAGGAACTCACCGTCGGCTATGAGGACGACCTCGTCGGCGGGCTTGCCGACCGCATGGCGGCCGCCGATGCGAGCCGCGTGCCGATCCTGCGTCAGGGCGACCGCGCCGTGGTCGGGCTGGTGGCGCGGCGCGACCTGTTGCGGGTGCGCATGCAGGGCCGGCGGCAGGAGACCGAGCGGGAGGTGCTGATCCGCCTCGGCGGCGCGCGGACCAGCCGCGCCGCGGCGGAGTAAGGCGGCAAAAGACCGGGTGCGGCGCTCGCGGATTCCGGCTAGGAATCCTGCTTCCGAGAGGGATGTGCGATGACCGACGAGATGCCGCGCGCCGACGAAGTCACCAATTTGACGCCGCAGCAGGTGGCCGAAGGCCTGCGCGCGGGCCGCATGCTGCTGGTCGACGTGCGCGAGCCCAACGAGACCGGCGTCGAGAGCTATCCCGACGCGGTCATCGTGCCGCTGTCCGCATTCGATCCCGCCGCCATCCCCGACCCGCAGGGCAAGGAAGTGGTCTTCGCCTGCCGCTCCGGCCGACGCTCGGTCACCGCCTCGCTCGCGGCGCAGGACCAGGGCTACCCCTACAAGTCCCATCTCGCCGGCGGCATCATCGCCTGGAGGCAGGCTGGGCTTCCGACCAAGACTTGATCCTTCGACGACAACCGCGAACCGCCATGCATCGCGCGCTCGCCATCGCCGCATTCGCTCTGTGTCTCGTGCCCGGGTTTGGCGCTGCGCAGGAGCGCGTCGTCAATGTCTATAACTGGTCGGACTATATCGACCCGCAGGTGCTGACCGACTTCACCAAAGAGACCGGCATCCGCGTCCAGTACGACACCTTCGACGCCAACGAGACATTGGAGACGAAGTTGCTGGCCGGCCGCTCCGGCTATGACGTCGTGGTGCCAACCGCCTATTTCCTCGAGCGGCAGATCAAGGTCGGCGTATTCCAGAAGCTCGACAAGAGCAAACTCCCGCATTTGTCGAATGCCTGGCCGAAGGTGACGAAGCGGCTCGCCGCCTACGATCCCGGCAACCAATATGCCGTGAACTACATGTGGGGCACGACGGGCATCGGCTACAACGTCAAGGCGATGCACGAGCGCCTCGGCGCCGAGGCCAAGATCGACAGCTGGGATGTCATCTTCAAGCCGGAGACGCTCTCCAAGTTCAAGGACTGCGGCGTGCACATGCTCGACTCCGCCGACGACATCATTCCGGCGGCGCTGCATTATCTCGGCCTCGACCCGAATTCGACCAAGCAGGCCGACCTCGAGAAGGCGACCGCGCTGCTGCTGAAGATTCGTCCCTATGTGCGCAAATTCCATTCGTCGGAATATCTCAATGCGCTGGCGAGCGGCGAGATCTGCCTCGTCGTGGGTTGGTCGGGCGATATCAAGCAGGCGCAGAAGCGCGCGGCCGAGGCCAAGAACGGCGTCGAGATCGGCTATGCCATCCCGAAGGACGGCGCGCAGATGTGGTTCGACAATCTCGCCATCCCGAAGGACGCGAGCCATGTCGCCGAGGCCTACGCCTTCATCGATTACCTGCTGCGGCCCGAAGTGGCGGCGAAGAATTCCAACATGGTCTCCTACGCCAACGGCAATCTCGCCAGCCAGAAGTTCATCGACAAGAACGTGCTCGACGACAAGGGCATCTATCCCGACGCCGCCGCCATGGGCAGGCTCTACACCGTCGGCGCTCGCGATCAGCGCGCGCAACGGCTCATCAACCGGCTGTGGACCAAGGTGAAGACGGGGGAGTAGCCACTTCTTCGATCGCGTGCCGACGCAGGGGTAGGGTGGCAAAGGCGCGCTTGCGCGCCGTGCCGACGCGGACGGCTAAATACGCGAGAGGCCAGACGTGGGCTTTGCTGCGCTCAGCCCATCCTACGGTTCAGCCGAGGAATTACCGCCACCGCCGGTGCAGCCAGAGCCACTGCTCGGGATGCTCTCGCACCCAGCCCTCGATCACGTCCGTGATGGCCTGCATCGTGCCGGCGATGTCGATGTCGCCATTGGCGTCGCGCACCGGCGCGATCTCGTCGCTCAATTCAGCGCGGAAGCGGTTGCCCGGCAGGCGCACGATGCGCGTGCCGTGGATCGGGCAATTGAAGTGGCGCGCCAGCCGCGCCAGCAGCGGATTGGCGTTGGTCTTGCGGCCGAAGAAGGTCACCTCGACGCCGCGCACGTAATACTGGTCGACCAGCATGCCGACATGCGCGCCGCGGGTGAGCGCCTGCGCGATCTTGACCGGCGCGTCGAGGCTCGTGGCAATGATCTCGCCCATATGCGTCGCGCGGGTCTCGCCGATCCAGTCGTTGAGCGCTTTGATGTTCGGGCGCCGGTAGAGCACGGCGCTGTCGAGCTTGTACGTCGCCGCGCAGATCGCCGGTAATTCCCAATTGCCGAGATGTGCCGCGAAGATCAACGCCGGCTTGCCGTCGTTCAACAATTTGATGAAGCGGTCGATCGAGGGCTGCTCGAGCATGATGCGGCTGTCGCGCTCGGGATGCTCGGCGTCATAGTCCCACAGCCGGTCGAGATGCGCGAACTCCGCACCCATGCGGCCGAGATTGTCCCAGACGCGGGAGAGGATAGTTTCGATCTCGGTCGGCGATTTCTCGGGGAAAGCGGCCTTGAGTTGCGCCCGCGCGATCCGGTTCTCGCGAAAAAGTGGGCCGATCCGGCGCATGAACCAGCCCGCGAGGTTAGCCATGACATCGAACGGCACTAGCCGCAGCGTGCGCAACAGGCCGACCGCAATCGTGCCCGCAGCGGCGTCGCCGGCGCGCTTTGCGCCACGCCGTAGGCGCCGCTTCACGCTGTTCATGAGCGCCTCAGAAGTTGACGATGACCTTGCCGAACACCTTGCGGCTCTCGATCCGCGCCAGGCCTCTCTCAAGTTCGGCGAGCGGCACTTCAGTGTCGATGATCGCGCTCATGCCGGCGGCCATCTTCGACAGGCTATCGCGGATGTTCTGGATGCGGCAACCGAACGAGCCGAGGATTTTGTACTGCTGCTGGAAGAGCTGCATCAGGTTGATGGTCACGGTCGGACCCGCGGTCGAACCGCAGGTGACGAGACGGCCGCCGCGCTTGAGGCAGAGCAGGGAGGCATTGAAGCCTTCGCCGCCGACATGCTCGAACACGACGTCGACGCCCTTCTTGGCGGTGAGCTTGCGCGTCACGCCTTCGAAGCGGTCCTTTTTGTAATTGATGATGTGGTCGGCGCCGAGCGCCTTGGCCTTCTCGGCCTTTGCGTCGTCGCCGATGGTGGTGATGACGGTGCAGCCCAAGGCCTTCGCCATCTTGATCGCCACCGAGCCGATGCCGGAGCCCGCGGCGTGCACCAGCACAGTCTCGCCGGGCTTGAGCTTGGCATTGTCGAACAGCATGTGCTCGGTCGTGCCGAAAGCGATCGGCGCGCAGGCGGCGTCGCGCAGCGAGACGCCGTCCGGCACCGGCACGACGAGGCGGGCCGGCATGTTGATGAGATCGCGGGCGAAGCCGTCGATGTGGAAGCCAAGTACGCCGCTGACGTTCTCGCAGAGATTGTCGCGGCCCTCGAGGCAGTTGACGCATTTGCCGCAGGTCATGGCGCCGTACATGACGACCTTCTGCCCAGGCTTGAATTGCGTCACGCCGGGCCCGAGCGCCGCGATCTCGCCGGACGCCTCGGCACCGACGATCAGGGGCAGCTTGCGCTTGGCGAAGGCCATGCCGCGGAACCCCCAGAGGTCGAGGTGATTGAGGCCGACGGCCTTGATGCGGACCTGCACCTCGCCGTCGCCGGGAGCGGGGGGCTCCGGCACGTCGGCCAATTCGAGCTGGCGGTCGCCGATCAGTTGCAATGCGCGCATGGGGTTGAGGACGAGCGGCGGTCAGGCCGGCTCGACTCCCACGACGAGCGACACGTTCTGCCCGCCGAAGCCGAACGAATTGGAGATCGCGTGCTTAAGTTTGGCATCGCGCGGCTTGTTCGGCACGACGTCGAGCGGGATCGCCGGATCGGGCACGTCGTAATTGATGGTCGGCGGCATGCGCTGGTTTTGCAGCGTCAGCACGGTGAACACCGCCTCGATGGCGCCGGCGGCCGACAGCGTGTGCCCGATCATCGATTTGTTCGACGAGATCGGCAGCGTCGCCATGCGCTCGCCGAACACGGTCGAGCAGCCAAGATATTCCATCTTGTCGTTTTCCGGCGTCGAGGTGCCGTGCGCGTTGACGTAATCGATGTCGTCGGGGGTGAGCCCGGCGTCCTCGAGTGCGTTCTTGATGCAGGCGATGATCGGCTTGCCGTCCGGGCTCGAACGCGTGCGGTGGAAGGCGTCGGTCTTCTCGCCGCAGCCCTCGACCACGCCGAGGATCGTGGCGCCGCGGGCCTTCGCCGCGTCATAGCTCTCGAGCACCAGCGCGCCGGCGCCTTCGGCCATGACGAAGCCGTCGCGGTTCTTCGAGAACGGCCGCGCCGCCTTTTCCGGATTATCGTTGCTGGTCGACAGTGCCGACAGCAGCGAGAAGCGGATGACGGCTTCCGGATTGACCGAGCCGTCGGTGCCGATGCACAACGCCGCGTCGGTCTCGCCGCGCCGGATCGCCTCGACGCCGAGTTGGACGGCGGTCGCGCCGGAGGCGCAGGCAGTCGACAGCGAAATCGGCGAGCCGCGCGTGCCGAATTTCTCGGCAATGTGGTCGGCGACCGAGCCGAACAGGAAGCGCCCGTGATAGGCGGGAAATTGATCGCTCACGCGCAGCAGGTCGGCATAGGTGACGTTGTCGTTGCTGCCCGAGCGCGCGCCGACCTCGAGGCGGTGCGGCCATTCCATCTCGATCGGCGGCACGGCGAGGAAGAGAGGCCCCGGGAAATCGCCTGCTTTGCCGAGGCCCGATTGAGCGATGGCTTCCTCCGCCGCGAGATCGGCGACCTGCTCCGAGAGCGCCGCCGTGCTGTGCGGTTGCCCGAGGAAATCGACGCTGCCGGCGATGCGGGTCTTCAGCCCGTCGGTGGCGAAACGGGTGATGGCATGGATTCCGGATTTGCCGGCGGTCAGCTTGGCCCAATTGTCGGTCTTGCCGGCGCCGAGCGATGTCACCACGCCGACGCCGGTGACGACGACGATCGGCCGGCCCATTTTGTCCTTGGTCGACGCCATGTTGGCTCTCCTCAGGCGATCTTTTCCACCAGCGCGAGACCTTCGCCGCGCCAGTGGCCGACGCCGGTCACCACGACCTGATTGAGCGCACCGTTCATCGGCTTTTCCAGCCCCGTCGAGTCGCAGGGCGGAAACAGACTACCATGCTGCAAAGCGACCGTTGCCAGCGCCAGATTCATGGGGAATTGCGGCTCCAACCCATGACCGAGATAGGAGCCCGTGGCGCGCACGGCAAGCTCGCCATGCGCGGCGAGGAAGGCGCGCTCTTCCGCCGTCGCGGGATTGCCGCCGGTGGCGCCGGAGATGACCGCCGCCGATTTGGCGTCGATGCGATCCTTGACCTTGTCCCACAGTCCCTCGAGCGAGGCCGTGACGTTGCCCGGCTGGCGCCTGCGCCGATCGGCGACGACACTGGCGAGGCGGGCCAGCGGCTTTGCCCCGCGCGCTTCGGCGTGCTCACGCGCCTCGATGACGAGGAAGGCGCCGAGTGAACCGAGGGCGAAGCCGCCTTTGCCGCCGCCGCGGTCCCACACCGGCGCGAATTTGTCCTTCAGCATCATCCCGGCGAACTCGTAGAGCATGATCAGATCGGGCCGTTCGCCGTTGTGCGCGCCGCCGACGAGGGCGATGTCGCTCTGTCCGGCGCCGATGCGCGACAGCGCGATGCGCACGGCGTCGGTGCCGGCCGATTCTTCACCCATGAACGTACGCGAGGACGACGTCACGCCGTGCACGATCGAGATATTGCCGGCAAGCAAATTGGAAAGCTGCGCCAGGAAGAGGGTGGGGCGCAGGTCGCTCATCAGCCTTTCGTTGAGGAAGGCGGCGGCGTTGTTTGCGCGCGGCATGCCGGACAGGATCGTGGAATCGACGGCGAGATCGCGCTCGCCGCCACCGGCGGCAACGATCATGTCCATATGCGAGAGCACGTCGGTCTTGCCTTTGACGCCGGCGGAATCGAGCGCGAGGCCGGCGGCATAGGTGCCGATGCGCTGCCAGTTCTCCATCTGGCGCTGATCGCCCTTTTTGGGGATCTGCAAATCGAAATTGATCGGCGCCAGAGGATGCACGATGTAGGGCGCGAAAGTGGTCACGTCGGCGGACGGCTTTGCGTCCGACAGCTTCTGCCAGTGCGCGTCGGCGCCTTCGCCGAGACAGGAGACGATGCCGATGCCGGTGATCCAGGCCTCGCGCGCACCGTCAGCCATGCGCCGACTCCTGGCTCGGCACGCCGAGGCGCGCGGCCTGATCGCACATATGCTGCCGGATTTCGCCGTTGGGGAACGGCATCACGCGCAGCGTGATCGTTGCATCGCAAATCGGCTTGCCGGCGGAGGTGATCTTGGCATTGGTGACGGCGTAGCCGGAGCCGTCGTGCTCGAGCGTCGCGGTGACCGACAAAAGCTGTCCGGGCAACACGAAGGTGCGAAACTTGGCGTCCTTGACCGCAGCGAGAAACGGCATGCGGTTGAATTTATTCAAGGCGACGACAAGCCATCCGGAGGACTGCGCCATGGTCTCGATGAGCAGCACGCCCGGCATCAACGGATAGCCGGGAAAATGCCCCTCGAAGACGGTGCTGACTTGGGGAACCGTGGCCTCGGTGCGGATCGTGCGGTCGGCGAGATTGAGCTCAGTAACGCGATCGATGAGCTGGAAGTACTCGAGACGCATAGCCTGCCGTCAGGCCCCCTTGGCTGCCACAAGCTCGTCGATGCGGGCGGCGAGATTCTTCAAAACGAAATACTGATCGGTCGTCGCCTTGCCGTCGTTGACCTCCTGCGTCCACTGCTCCAGCGGCAGCTTGATGCCGAACGCCTTGTCGATGGCGAAGGCGATATCGAGGAAGTCGAGGCTGTCGATGCCGAGGTCGTTGATGGCGTGGCTCTCGGGCGTGATCGAGTCGCGCGGGATGTCGCACGTTTCGGCGATAATATTGGCGATGGTGTCGAACGTCGTGGACATCGTTAACTCTCTGATTCTAGGGAAGAACTGGCAATCGCCCCGGCACGCGCGACCCCGCGCACATGCCAGTATCCGCGCGGCCTTCGACAACCGGCTGGCAGTCGGCTGCCCGTATAGCGAACGGGACGGCTCCTTTCAATGGCGCCCGCAATATGCAGGGAAAACTGGCTAATTCGCCCGGTTAAGACCGCGGCGGAAGGGCTTCCGGGAAGGCTCAGCGCGTTCTGTCGTATTCAACCGGTGTGCAGCCGCGCCGGCCGGATAGGACGCAGTCCTGGTTCCGGCGCATGTCCGCCATCGTAGTGGCGATCCAGACCGCCCCCCCGATCAGCGCCAGGATGAACAGCATCGCGGCGCCATTGATGAGCATCCGGTGCCTGTATTCCGCCGGATCGTCGGGCGAGCGGGCATAGGCGGCCAAATCGTCCTCGCCGCCATCCTGGGTCGGAGGGCGCGCCACCGGCGCGCCGGCGCGGCCGGTCCGGAATTTGACGACCTGATGATCGCCGTCTGAGGGGCTACTGCTCGTCACGTCGCCATCCTAACACATCGCTCGAGTTCTGCCGCGGCGCAGGGCCTCGGAGCCACCAACCGCCGCGCGGGCATCTATTCAACGCAGCGGCGCTCGGCATCCTGCCGGCGGCCGCCGGGGAACCGCCATCATGGACGGTCCGAGCCCAAGGCATTAGAACGACAGGCGATGCGCAAGCGCCATTTCAGCCGACGCCTGATCGGCCTGCTCGCGGCCTACCTGGTCGCGCTCCAAGCGCTGATCCTGCCGATGTCGATGCCCGCTTCCGCGGCCGCATTCGGCGGCCTGTGCCGGAGCGCGCAACGCGGCGTCCCGGCGCGACATCCCGCCGGCGAGCACCGAAATTGTCCCTGCTGCGCCGGCTGCGGCATGCAATGCAATGTGCCGACACTCGCTGCCGGCGCGTCAATAGCTCTGCCGCCGCTTGGCCCGTGGGTCGTCGCCGAATTATCGCCGGCCTTCCTGCCTGGGGCGCCTATCGCCGCGCACCGCAGCCCGCAGATGGCACGCGGGCCACCTGCCGCCTGATCGTTCGCTTGCCATTTTAATTTCGGCTCGAGCTCGCCGGCGATGCTGCCGGACCCCCAACGTTCAGGAGCTTTACGATGCTGCGTACATTCGTCTCCGCTCTCTTCGCCGCGGCCGTGATGGCGTCCCCGGCAATTGCCCACGATTACACACTCGGCGCTCTGAAGATCGCGCATCCCTGGGCGCGCGCGACGCCCAAGGGCGCCCAGGTTGGCGGCGGCTATCTCTCGATCACCAATACCGGCGCGGCACCCGATCGGCTGATCGGCGGCGCGACAGAGGTT
>Ga0208357_1003235_pt1 | contig 10158 bp, 10 predicted proteins | sample NGESurdeep092012_6_FD_184487 | JGI IMG/M metagenome (GOLD analysis project Ga0208357, IMG submission 184487) | Arctic peat soil microbial communities from Barrow, Alaska - NGEE Surface sample F52-2 deep-092012 (SPAdes) | ecosystem: Environmental > Terrestrial > Soil > Wetlands > Peat ... | reverse complement strand
CCGTCGATGACACTCCGAGTGTCTGGTAGTAGTCCTTCTCGATCCACTCACGTTGTGCGGCCACCGTTCACCTCCTTCGCCTTCTCTTCGTTCTTGTCGTTGTTCTTTGTCGCCTTTGCCGCGGTCACCCTTGGACGCGGACCATGGCCGGGCGGATGACACGGCCCTTCCAGCGGTATCCCGGTCGGAGGACATCGGCCACTACCGGTCCGGCCGAGATGTCGAGAGCGGGCCCGGTCACTCCCGCTTCCGGCGCCGGTGCATGTTCAACGGCGTCGTGGACGGTGGGATCGAAAGGAGCTCCGGCCTCGTCGATCCGCTCCAGGCCTTCCTTGGCCAGCGCGTCGTCCACCAGTCCGGCCGCTTGGAGAAGGGCCTTTACTTCGGGACTGGCATTCGACTCGTCAGGCAGGTGGGCCCGGGTCAGGGCGAAGGCGTCGAGGGCGGGAAGAAGCTTGGAGACGAGGTTCTCACTAGCCCGCTCGAGCTGGTCCGTCTGCTGACGGACAGTCCGCTTCTTGTAGTTCTCGAAGTCAGCCTGGACGCGACGGACCATGTCGAGGTACTCGTCACGCTCACGGGAGGCGACGGTCAATGCGTCCTCCTCCACTTCAACTTCAGCGTCTGCCACTTCCTCTTCCTCTGCTGCAACTGCGGCGGCCTCGATTACCTCTGCCTCGATGGCGGCCAGAACGGCCTCATCGATTCCCGAATCGTCCGACGGAGTCACCGAACCTTCGGGCCCACCGGCGTCGGCGGGATAGTCCCGTCCGACGCCGGCAGCCGGCGTCCGGTGACCGGAGTCACCGGCGTCATCACCCAGCGGGCTCATGCCGAGGGTTCATCCACGATCTCGGCGTCGACGACCTCGTCATCGGACTGGTCGTCATGGCCGCCGCCGTCACCGTCGGCCCCACCGGGACCGGACTGGGACTTGGCCGCCTCTTCGTAGAGACGCTCCGAGAAGCCGTGACTGGCATTCACCAGTGACTCGGTGGCTTCCTTGATCTTGTCCAGATCGCTTCCGGCCAGAGCCGTGGTCAGCTCCTTCAAGCCGGCCTCGACCTTGTCCTTCTCGTCGCCCTGGAACTTCTCGCCCTGGTCCTTCAGGAGCTTCTCCGTCTGGTAGACGAGCGAGTCGGCATTGTTCCGGATCTCGGCCTCCTCACGACGCTTCTTGTCGTCGTCAGCGTGGGCCTCGGCGTCACGGACCATCCGGTCGATCTCGTCCTTGGCCAGAGAGGACTGGCCGGTGATGGTCATCGACTGTTCCTTGGAAGTGGCCAGGTCCTTGGCGAAGACGTGGACGATCCCGTTGGCGTCGATGTCGAAGGTCACCTCGATCTGAGGGACACCCCGCGGCGCGGGCGGGAGATCGACCAGCTGGAACTTGCCCAGGGTCTTGTTGTACATGGCCATCTCACGCTCACCCTGGAGGACGTGGATCTCCACCGAGGGCTGGTTGTCATCAGCCGTGGTGAAGGTCTCCGAACGCCGGGTGGGGATGGTCGTGTTCCGCTCGATGAGCCGGTGCATGACCGAACCCTTGGTCTCGATCCCGAGCGAGAGAGGGGTGACATCCAGAAGAAGGACGTCCTTCACCTCACCCTTCAGAACTCCGGCCTGGACGGCGGCGCCGATGGCGACCACCTCGTCGGGGTTGACCCCCTTGTGGGGCTCCTTCCCCGTCAGTCCCTGGACCATGTCCTGGATGGCCGGCATCCGGGTCGAACCACCGACCAGGACCACGTGGTCGAGGTCGGCCATCTTGAGGCCGGCATCGGAGATGGCCTGCTCGAAGGGTCCCTTGCAGCCGTCGACCAGGTCGGCGGTGAGCTCGTTGAACTTGGCTCTGGTCAGCTTGAGGTCGAGGTGCTTCGGGCCTTCCTGGGTAGCGGTGATGAAAGGCAGGTTGATCTGGGTCTCCTGGACCGAGGAGAGCTCGATCTTGGCCTTCTCGCCCGCTTCCTTCAGACGCTGGAGGGCCATCTTGTCGGCGGCCAGGTCCACCCCTTCGGTGTTCTTGAACTCAGTCACCAGCCAGTCGATGACCCGCTGGTCCCAGTCGTCACCACCGAGGTGGGTGTTCCCGGAGGTCGACTTGACCTCGAAGACGCCGTCACCGATCTCGAGGACCGAGACGTCGAAGGTTCCACCACCGAGGTCGAAGACGAGAACCGTCTGCTCCTGGTTCTCCTTGTCGAGCCCGTAGGCCAGGGCGGCGGCCGTCGGCTCGTTGATGATTCGGAGGACCTCGAGGCCCGCTACCTGTCCGGCCTCTTTGGTGGCCGTCCGCTGGGCGTCGTCGAAGTAGGCCGGGACGGTGATCACGGCCTGGGTGACGGTGTCGCCCAGGTAGGACTCAGCGTCTCTCTTCAGCTTCTGGAGGATCCGGGCCGAGATCTCCTGGGCCGTGTACTTCTTCCCATCGATGTCGATGGTCCAGTCCGTGCCCATGTGACGCTTCACCGAGCGGATGGTCCGCTCCGGGTTGGTGATGGCCTGGCGCTTGGCCACCTCGCCGACGAGAACCTCGCCGGCCTTGGAGAAGGCGACGACCGAGGGCGTGGTCCGCCCTCCCTCGGCGTTCGGGATGACGACCGGCTCGCCGGCCTCCAAAACGCTCACCACCGAGTTGGTCGTGCCGAGGTCGATTCCGACGGCCTTGGACATCTGTGTTGCCTCCACATCTCGTTCCGGAACCTGACGACCTTCGTCGGGCCCTGATTGCTTGATCAGAGTATATCAAACTTGATGGTCACAGAGTCAAGATTTCTATGTCCGAGAGGTTGCAAAGACAAGATCCCTGGTCGGGTCCGGTTTCTAGGTCGGCAACCGGTCAGCGACCTTGAGGGGCCTGGACCCCAGGTCCTAGTTAAAAGTGGTGAGAGTAGTTGAATAGCCGCTTTGAGAGGGATTCCGCTCGGGACAGGCGATTCCACTTCGTCACGATTGGCCGGGGCCGACGCCAAAGCGCAGTGACGAGGAGGAAGTACGTCCTCAGGATTGTCGGCGACCCCAGGTCGGCCGGCGGTGACGGGTGGTAATGACGTCCTTACCTCTGAGGATGGCTCGGCCTTGGTGAATGACGAGCTCATCGCTCCCCATCCGACCGGGGGTCAGGCGATTCCACGTCGTCACCATTGGGCGGCGGTCCGACCAGGGCGGCGGTGACGAAGGGGGATTACGTCGTCAGGATTACCGGACGGCGCTGGTCATGCGGTGGTGACGGGTGGGAACCACGTCCTCACCCCTGATGATCCCCATGGCCCCTGAAAACTTTGAGGAAGCGTTACTACTTCCTTGACACTCGGAACGGGAGCTCAGGAGATGAGAACCGGGTTCAACTCCGATTCGGGGCTGTTCCACTCCCAGGATCCCGGACCTCCGGTGATGGCGTCGGCTCCGCCCTGGATGGCCGACACGAACCGGCCCAGGGCGTCCGGGGTGATCCGGGCTTCGATCCGACCCACCCCGTCGGAATCGGTCCACATGACGAGGGACCGGCTCTTCCGGATCTCCTCGTACCGGGCCCGGGCCTCTGTCTCGCCGTTGCCTGCGTCGGGGCCGGTTCAGGACCCCCAGTTCCGAGATCGGCAGGCCCTTTCATCTTCTGTCCGAAACCCGGATCTTGGGACCAAAGCCCCTACCGTGCCGGCGGTGAAGAGGCGACGCTGGGTGATGAAGAACCGCGCGGTTCATGAAGGAGGTTCCAATGCGATTGCGCCGAAAGCCGCTGGGTCGGGATTTCGCCCGCCGCTGGCCACGCCGGGTTGAGAGCCCCGAAGGTGAGCCCCGCGGGGCACGAGTGCTCATTGAAGAGCCCGACGGAGCCGAGGCGTTCGCGTATTGGAGCCTCCTCGCGGACAACGGGTACGAAGTGGAATGGTGCCCGGGTCCCGGACGCCCATCAGAGGGCCCGTGTCCACTGGTGTCCTCCCGGCACTGTGAACTGGTCGAGCGCGCCGACGTGGTGGTGTCGTCGCTTGGAATTGACCACGAGCCATGTCGGGACGTCCTTGGAGCGATCAGGCGCCTGCATCCCGAGACACCTGTGATCGTTCAGGCCACTCAAAGGGAGTTCACACGTTGGGGGGACCTATTCGAGGGGAATTCGGCATTGCGAACCCCCGTAACTGGACGAGCGCTGCTCGACTCGGTCCAAGCTGTCCTTGCCGATCGGCAGTAACAACGCTCCGGCATCGCATCCGACCTTGACATAACGCTGTATTACTCACCCGGGTGGGGTTCCCGACCGGACTACCCTCGGAACCGTGCCCGATCTGGTCCTTCTCCGTCACGGTCAGTCCACCTGGAACGCCGAGGGCCTCTTTACCGGTTGGGTCGATGTCGACCTCACCCCCCAAGGAGAGGACGAGGCCCGCCAGGCCGGCGCCCTCCTCCTAGCCGAGCAGGACCGGGGCCTCGACCTGACCGTCCTCCACACCTCGGTCCTGACCCGGGCCGTCCGGACGGCCAACCTGGCCCTGGACGTCCTCGGTCGCTCCTGGATTCCCGTCCGCCGCCACTGGCGACTGAACGAGCGTCACTACGGCGCTCTCCAGGGCAAGAACAAGAAGGACACCACGGCCGAGTCCGGGATCGACCAGGTCAACATCTGGCGCCGCTCCTATTCCACCCGGCCTCCGGCCATCGATCCGGCCCACCATCCGGTCCATGACCGCCGCTATTCGGATGTCCCCGCCTCCGCTCTCCCAGCGTCCGAGTGTCTGGCCGATGTCTTTTCCCGGATGGTGCCTTACTGGGAGGACGTCATCGTCCCCGACCTCCGCTCCCGGTCAGGCGTCCTCGTCGTGGCCCACGGCAACTCCCTTCGGGCCCTGGCCAAATACCTCCTGGCCCTCTCCGACGAGGAGATCGTCGGCCTGGAGATCCCCACCGGTGTCCCCTGGTGGTTCTCTCTCTCCGACGACCTCTCCGTTCTGGAGGAGAAGCTCCTCGGCGACCCCGAGGCCATCAAAGCGGCCAAGGAAGCCACAGCCCACCAGGCCGGCTGAAACGAAGAACGGCCCCTGAACGTCCGACGGGGCCGGCAGTTGCCGACCCCGTCGAGGACTGATTCTCTTTCTCCAGAATTACTTCTCTTCTACGACGGCCTTCCCTTACAAAGCGTCGGTACCGCGTTCTCCGGTCCGCACCCGGACGACGGCGTCAACGGGAAGAACCCAGACCTTCCCGTCTCCGATCTTCCCCGTCGCCGCCGTGGCCACGATGGCGTCCACCACCTCGGTCACCTGGGGATCGTCCACGAGCACTTCGATCCGGATCTTCGGAACGAAATCGACCTCGTATTCGGCACCCCGGTAGACCTCGGTGTGACCTCTCTGCCGGCCGAAACCCTGGGCCTCGGCCACGGTCATCCCTTGGACGCCCATCGTCTTCAGCGCTTCTTTGACTTCATCCAGTTTGAACGGCTTCAGAACCGCTACGACCAACTTCATGATTTCTCTTCTCCTTGGCTCGTAGTGGTCCGGTCAGATTCCCGCGTTCCCGGGCGGTGGCGCCGATGGATCTGGTGGTGGCGACGATGCTACTGACGGCGTCGGGTCACCGGCCATGGAGGCCACCCCGATCCGCGAGTGGAGCGTCTCCTCGGGGAAGGCTTCCTCGCCGTGGATGGCCAGGTCGCCCACTTCCAAGATCTCGTCGGCGTATCGAGCCCCACCGAGGACCAGCCCGATCAGCTTCATCAGTATGAAGGTGACCAGCGCCGACCAGATGATGACCCAGATGGCCGCTCGGAACTGTTCCCACAGTTGGTGCGCCGAGCCCGTGTACATGAGCCCGCCCACCCCGAACGGTGTGCAGCTGGACGAGGCGTGCCCGAAGGCGGCCTGCGACGTGTTCACGACCTGACCGGCCTTGTTCAGGTGCCCGCACCCGAGCTCCAACGTGTTGGGGTCGCCGAAGATCCCGAGCAGCAGACCTCCGAAGAGACCGGCGATTCCGTGGGTGTAGATGACACCCAGGGCGTCGTCGACCTTGGAGAAGGGCCGCACCTTGGACAGGAAGTTCCAGGCGAACCAGACGATGGCGCAACAGATGGCCCCGACGGCCATGGCACCCCAACCGTTCACGAAGCCGGCGCACGGTGTGATCCCGACCAAACCGCAGATCATCCCGTTCACCGCCCCCAGGAAGGTCGGCTTCTTCTCCTTCGAGAGCCAGGCGTCCATGGCCACCCACACGAGGACACCGACGGCGGTAGCCAGGTTGGTGTTGACCACGGCCGCGGCGGCGTCGGCCCCGGCGTAGTACGGGTCACCACCGTTGAAGCCGTTCCAGCCCAGCCACAGGATCCCGGCCCCGACGGCGGCCATGACCAAGTTGTTCGGTATGGCCGTCCGCCGATCTCGCAGCAGCCTCGGTCCTAAGACCCAGGCGGCCACGAACCCGGACACACCGGCCGACATGTGGATGACGTACCCACCGGAGAAGTCGAGCGACCCCTCCTGGGCGAAGTAGCCGCCACCCCAGAGCAGGAAGGCGTCCACGCAGTAGACACATGTCGACCACAGGGGCACCAGCAGGCACCAGGCGCTGAACTTGATCCGCCCGAGCACGCTCCCGAGGAACAGCAATGGCGTGATGGCGGCGAACACGAACTGGAAGTAGGCCAGTGTCGTCTGGGGGAAGTGGAAGGGCACAGCCGTGTTGGCCGCCGACAACGCCTGACCCTGTTCATTGCTGGCATTCAGGATCTGGCCCGGTTTCCCGATGAAGTTGTCGATGAAGTGCGTCCACCATCCGGTCCCGGTGAGCTGTGTCTGGGTCACCACCCCGTGGATGGTCTGGACCCCACCGCCGAGGGAGGTCCCACCGAAGCCCAACTTGTAGGCGTAGAGAACCCAGATCACGAGGACCAGGGAGAAGCCGGCGAACATCATGGCCAGAACGTTCACCGCCCACTTCTTCTGGACGATGGAGGCGTAGAGAACCGCCAGTCCGGGCAGGCTCATCAGGCCGACGAACGTGGCGGCCACCAGCTGCCACGTGTTGTCGCCGGTGTTGAGCCAACTTGTATACGGCACCAGTTGTGCAGCGGCTAGCACGGCGAGTACCCCTCTCGTTCGTTCAATGGATCCCGGCGCCCCGGGCCGTGGACAAGGCATCACCGAAATCCGGGTCCGCCAGGGCCACGGCAGTAGTTCGCCCTGCCGCCCACAGAATGCAGGGCCGTCGTTTCCGCTTCGTCACGTGAGTGTTACCAGCGCGTGAACTAGGTCCGGCCCAGGCACGGAGCCTTTCGGCGCCTTGAGCGCTCGGCCGCTCAGCGGGACGACCTCACCGCTACGATCGCCCGATCACCGACCCCCCCGAAGACCCGACCCCCGAAAACGAGGGCCTGCCGACCGGGGAGACCGGTCCGTCGGGGGAGCCCGTGATGCGGCTCCGCGGGGCCGGGGCGGGCCTGGACGTCCGCCGGGTGGGCCACGCCGTGGTCGTCCTCTGCCTCCTGGCTCTGGCCGTGACCGTCGTCATCGTCTTCATCGCCGCCTTCCACAAGAACTCCCAGATCTCGACGCTCCGCTCCGACGGCATCCACGTCCCCGTGACCGTCACCGGCTGCCTGGGACTTCTGGGGGGCTCGGGGAGCAATCAGGCCGGCTATTCCTGCCGGGGTAGCTTCACCGTCGACGGCCACTCCTACAACGAATCCATTCCCGGGAACATCGACCGACCACCGGGAACCGTCCTCCGGGCCGTCACCGTCCCCGGCGACCCGGCCCTGGTCATCTCGGCCCACGATCTGGCTTCCGAGCACACGTCAGGGAAGGTCTTCATCCTCCCGACGATTCTTCTCGTCCTCCTGGTGATCCTGGTCGGTGCCGTTCTCTTCTGGCGGCGCCGGCGCCCAGGGGTCACGTAGACGAGGCTCGACCTAGCCCGCCTTCTTTTCGTCGTCCGACTTCGGCGGGGTCCGCTTCGGGGGTGTGGTCGGCGGCGTGTACCGCTTGTTCGGCTTCGGCCGGGCCGTGTTGGTCGGTCCCCGGCCCCGGGCCTGTCCCCGCTGGCCCCCGCCCCCTTCTCCGGTGGCTTCCTTCAGGTCCCGATGCAGCCGGGAGGCCCGGACCAGCAGCCAGGCCGCGGCCAGGATGTAGGGAATCCCGAAGCCCCAGTAGTGGAGGTTGAAGATGGCCAACCCGTAGAGGGCCATCACGATCCCGAGGAACATCCGCTTCCGGTAGTAGGCCAGCCCCAGCATCAGCACGGCCAGGGCCACGAGCACCAACGTCAGCTCGTGATAAATCGACGGATTGACGTAATGCGAATTGAGAGTGCCGTTCTTCAGGTACTTGGCCGGATTATCGGACACCAGCAGACTGGTGACGAGAAGGGCGATGGCGGCAGCCACCGGCGCCAGTAACAGCCCGGTCAGCCGTTCCTTGTCGTCGGCAAAGGCCACAGCATCCCGCAGCTCTTCGACCGACAGGGGCACGTCATCCGCCTTGGCCTTGGCGGCGGCGCTCGGTTCGACCGGTTTCACCACGGCCTCTTTGAACCGGTCGACGAGGGGCTGCTTCTCCCCGTTGCGCCCCAACCGGGGCAGGGCGGCCAAGAACCTCTGCCCGAAGCTCAAACGCGGCCCGTGGCCATCCGAGTCGTCATCGACGCGTCCTCCGGACATGACCGAAAGGGTACTCCGACCTCTTTCACCAGCACGACGGGGGCGTCGTGACTATCGTCCGAGGTCATGACGCCGCGACCGAAAGACATCGACCTCGGAAGCATCTGGCTTTTCTCCGCCCTCTCGGCCAGCCAGCTGAAGACCCTCCGCCGGACGGTCGACGAGGTGACCGTCCCGGCCGGAAAGGTCCTCTGTGAAGAGGGCACGGTCGGTCGCGAGTTCTTCTTCATCGTCGACGGCACCGCCGCGGTCAAGCGCAACGGCCGCAAGGCGGCCACCCTCGGCCCCGGTGGCTACTTCGGTGAGCTCTCGCTCCTCGACCGCCGGCCCCGCTCGGCCACCGTCGTCTCCGAGACAGAGATGACCCTGCTCGTCCTGGAGCAGCGCCGCTTCAACGGCCTCATCGACGCCATGCCGGCCCTGGCCCACAAGATGCTGGTGGCCATGTCCGAGCGCCTCCGCGAAGCGGACAACCGGGCCTTCACCTGATTCACCCCGTCTGGGGTGGTTTTCAACCGGGGTTTTCGGCCGGGCCGGCCTTGGCTGTCAGCGACGCCTCCATGACCGAGGCCACGTCCATGACCCGGACGTCGTCTTCCCTCGACCGGGCCCGGACGGCGTCGTCCAGCATGATCAGGCAGTAGGGACAGGCCGTCGACACCACGTCGGCTCCGGTGGTCAAGGCCTCGTCGGTCCGCTCCAGGTTGACCCGCTTCCCGATGTCCTCTTCCATCCACATCCGGGCCCCACCGGCCCCGCAGCAGAAGCTCTTCTCCCGGCACCGCTTCATCTCGATCTGCTCGACCCCGTTGATCGAGTCGAGCACCTGCCGGGGCTCGTCGAAGACCCGGTTGTGCCGGCCCAGGTAGCAGGGGTCGTGGTAGGTCACCTTGGCGTCGAGCGTCCCCGAGGTCAACTTCCCCGTCTCGATCAGGTGACTGAGCAGCATCGAGTGGTGGATCACCTCGAAGTTCCCACCCAGGTCCGGGTACTCCCGGGACAGCGAGTTGAAGCAGTGCGGACAGGAGGCCACCACCTTCTTGGCCCCGGCCTCGTTCAGGGTGACGATGTTGGCCTTCCCCATCTCCTGGTAGAGGTACTCGTTCCCGAGCCGCCGGGCCGGGTCACCGGTGCACGACTCCCGGGGACCGAGGATCCCGAACGTCACCCCGGCCCGGTGCAGCAGCCGAGCCGTTGACTGAGTGGCCTTCCGGGCCCGCTCGTCGAGGGCCCCGGCGCAGCCCACCCAGTAGAGGTACTCGATCTCGTCGGGGATCGTCCCCGTGATCACCGGCACCTCGAAGTCGAGGACGTCGGTCCATTCGGTCCGCTTGGACTGACCGAGCCCCCAGGGGTCGCCCTGGTTCTCGAGGTTCCGGAGCATCAGCCCGGCCTCGGGTGGGAACTTCGACTCCATCAGGACCTCATACCGCCGCATGTCGACGATCGTGTCCACGTGGGCGATGTCCACCGGGCACGCCTCCACGCACGCCCCGCAGGTCAGACAG
>Ga0208357_1003233_pt1 | contig 10166 bp, 11 predicted proteins | sample NGESurdeep092012_6_FD_184487 | JGI IMG/M metagenome (GOLD analysis project Ga0208357, IMG submission 184487) | Arctic peat soil microbial communities from Barrow, Alaska - NGEE Surface sample F52-2 deep-092012 (SPAdes) | ecosystem: Environmental > Terrestrial > Soil > Wetlands > Peat ... | reverse complement strand
ATAGTGCTCTAGACAAGAACTATTTTCCCAGATCAGAAGAGCATTCTCGGTTTAAAACGCCGCTAATTCCCAAAGCTCATCGGTGGATTGAGGCTTAGGAAGGAATGGGTTGTCAGGTTCATGATTGTCGGTGCACCGGCCGTCGCGGAACAGCTGAAGCGGATAGTGTTCTCGTGACGCGGCAGTTCGCAGCCGACCTCGACCTGGAGGTTTCCGGGAAACCTCTCCTGGCCCGCTGGGCTCAGATAACCGTTGCGAACGTCCGCGCCCGTGATCGTCACGAACGGTGTGCCGTTTCAGACCTTTCGGTTGAATCCGGAGGCGTCGCCGTGCACACTGCTCGGTGGCTCGGTGGCTCGCTGGCCGTGGCCTGATAGCGCTGACCGTCGAGCACGAACCGACCATTCTCGATCCGGTTCGCAAATCTCCCGACGGTTGTACCGAAGTACGAGCAGTCGGGCACATACTCGCCCGCCGTCGCGATCCCGAGGGCGCCGTTGTCGACTCGGCCGCTCCGATCGGGCACCCGGATCACATGGATGTTCGCTCCGTATTCGAACACAACCACCGCATCCGTGGTCGTTGACTAACTTGAACCGCTTGATGGCCCGCCCGTCGAAGTCTCCTGCGATGAAGACGCCGGAAGGCACCCATCCGTTCATTGATCGCCGGTTCGCCGCCAAGCGGATCCGGCCGGTAATGGAAAGCCGATCGCAACCGCTGCCCTCCGGACCGTAGACCAGGAGATCTCCGCGTTGATGGTGTGCGGGCTACCGACCTTCATCGAGCTGATCAACGAAGCGAACCGATTCGCCTCGTGTAAACTCGCGCCCAGAGTGAGTCCAGACAGGATGCCGGCAAGATGTGCGTCACCCGCACCCGCCGTGTTCCGAACCGGAACCAGGATGGCAGGCACATGCTCAGTAGTTGCACCGTTCCAAGACCAGCTGCCGCTCACGCCCGCGGTGATGACAATCGAGAGCCGGTCGTTCAGCGCAAGAAGCCGTTCGATGCTGTGACGCGCGACGTCTGCGCCAGAGCGCTCGTCTGTCCCGGTGAAAGCAGCAGCTTCATCCGCATTCAGCACAAGCAGGTCGATGTCTGCGAGTATCCCAGAGGATAAGACTGCTGTCGCCTCGCTCGAGACGAACGTCGCCACCCGCAGAAAACTCAGCTCGCCCCCCATCCGGAGCAGCTCGAGACGAGTTGCCATTGACACCTCAGGTAGAGCAACGACCATTCCTCTCCCGAAAAGTGGAACCAATTCTGCCTGCGTGGTACGAATATCCGCCGGAGTGACATCGTGCGAAGCCGATCGGATTGTGGTGAGATTGCCACCCTCACCATTCGGATAGCTGAATGCGACCGAGTACAACGTGTCTCGATTCGATGCCACTGTCACATGGCCGAGGTCCAGCCCGATCTGTTGCATTTCGCCGAGAAGTTGCGATCCCGCCGCGTCATCGCCAACTTTTCCGACCGGGAGCACATGTGCACGGTCGCCGACCAGAACACGCAGATAGTGGAAGACAATATGCAGCTTGCAGTAGTCCCGAGCATCGAGAAGCGAAACGGGACGACTCTCCTCGCGGCCGAGGAGATGGTTGCCCTCCAGTCGCAGGGAGATTCCAGAGCCGATGCCGCCTGTGCCGACGATCACGTCGTATCGGCGCGAGCCCGCTCTACCAACTTCGACAGCGCCGGTCACTGCTGATCGCCAGAAGTACGGGTGTTACTCGGATGCACGATGGCGTGCGCCAGCACCATCTCGCGGGTGAGCCGCTCCGTGCGCCCGAGCGCGAGCCGCATCAGATTGATGAACGCATAATCCGCGTCTGCGATGGCCGGAACGGAGAAGAAGCCGTTTATCAGACGCAGATCGGACTCAAGCTCGTCTGCTCCGGCGATCTCGGTCATCGATCAACTCGTTTCGTCGAAGAGCCCTGCGCGGCAACGGCCAGCTGCGGCAGCAATCGCGCCGCATTTCCCGAATAAACGGCATGCAGAACGTCCTCAGGTAAATCCAGACCGGCGATGGTCCATCGCCCCATCGCCAACGGGTCTTGATCATCGCAGTGCGCGAAGCCCTCGTCTGCACTTTCGAGAAATTGGAAGTGCCGACGGTATTGCCTTGCATAGTAAGGATCATGGGCATAACCAGACCCTGTCGGCGGCAACTCGTCGCTGCCGAACAGAACTCGTGAGGGATGCCGCATAATGAGTTCGCGCGCTCCGCGCGGCTGTCGGCCAAGTTGGGCGAGGCGGGCCGCGATGTCGATGTTGAGATTGGGGTAGTCGTCGAGCATACGCCCGACCCACCCCAGGTTCTCGGCGTAGCAGCCCCCGTGAACGGCAACAAATGTTGTCGCCGGATGCGACGCTACGACCGTTTCCAGCGATTGGATGAGCCGGTCGAAGGTCGGGTACGCCGGCCCGCTGAACGCCCAATCAGGGCACGCGACCAGTAGCTCGTAGTTCTCATTGCGCCCATCTACCGGTTTGAAGAAGGCGACAGGGTCGGCGACATGCCACCACACTGGCAGGCCGAGGTCGCCTGCCGCCTCCCATAAATCGAAGAGTCGAGGATCGTCCGGCATGACGAGGTCGCCATCGCTGTCATACACGAGCAGTCCGAGGTCTTTCCAGACCTTAAGACCTGCGGCGCCTGCTCGAGCCGAGCCGCCGAGAACGTCGATGATCCCGCTCACGGAGCCCGAAGCCGTGAACGAAGACCAATCGGCATGAGTAAACGTAGCGAACCGACCCGGATGGGCGCGGTCGAATCGTTCGAGATTCTGCTCGAGCTCGTCACCCCAACGGCCGTCGAGATTCACGAACGCTTGGACGTTATACTCACTCATGGCAGTGAGCCACGATTCGACATCGTCAACCAGCCATTCTTTGGATCGACCCACCCACGAAGCGAGCCATCGCCCGAGGTGAGTGTGAGAGTCGATCACGGGAAACCGCGCCGCCTCGGGAACGTTCCAATCCGTCACAAGTTCTGACACAGGTCGATACTCGCTCAAAGGCAGCTCCCGAACGGAGCCCGACTCGCCATGCATCTCGATGCTCTCCTTGTTGATTTGTAATCGACGTGCGATTCATCCTCATCTTGAAGCAGCGTCGCGTTCTTAGTCAATACCGGACTTAATACACGTATTGACATGTCCATCCATGGCGCTCCACGATATAGGAGTGGCTTCGCAGACCAAGGTTCCGGCGGACATTGTCCAGCGTGACGCTGCTCCCCGCCTGTGGGAACAGGTCGCGGCCAAACTGGAGGCTGAAATCTCTTCCGACAGCCCGGGCACGAGGCTTCCGTCGGAAACGGTGCAGGCGAACCGTTTGGGTGTCAGCAGAGTGACCGTGCGCCAGGCGTTGCTGAGTCTTCAAAAGCGCGGTCTCATCGAATCGATCCCAGGGCGAGGGTGGTTCGTCGCCGACGAGACGGCGCCGAAGCCCGCGCCCGCCGGCAACAGGCCGCTGTTTGAACCTCCCGGAAAATTGATGGGATTCAGCGAAATGGCGCGGAGGAAGGGAAGCGCACCAGATTCCGTCGTACTTGAACAGAGAGCGATAGCCGCCAGTTTTGAAGAAGCCGAAGCCTTTGCGATCATGCCGGGTGATGACCTTCTGCTGCTGCGGCGGGTTCGAAGGCTGAATGGTGTGCCCGTTGCGGTCGATCGCAGCGTGGTCCCCCTCTACATCCTGCCGAACGCTCTCACTGTTGACTTCCAACGCGCCTCTCTCCACGCGGCGTTCAATGCAGCGGACGCGGCAGTCACCTCAGCGGAAACCGAAGTGGAGGCTATCATCGCCGACTCCGAACTCTCCGGCCTCTTGAAAGTCGATGTTGGATTTCCCCTCCTCAAGGTTCGCCAGGCCTTCTTCGACGCGCGAGGCCGGGCATTGGAGAGGGGCATGATCATTTACCGGAGCGATCGCTACCGCTTCCGCTCCCGGCTACACGTTTAGACGCGGCGCCGATCCACCGCACCGGTCGACCGTGCGGCCTGCGATCGCCGGACCCAGATGTCTCCCGAATCAGATTGGCACGTGGGTGGCTGCAACCAGAACTCGATTGATTCTCGCAACGAACGTGAAAGGTAAGGCAACGGACTGTGAACAACGGCGACCTTTACGATTGGTGCAGCGTCCCCGTCGACGATCTCGTTGACCATCCGGGCAGGCGAGTCCCGCTGCGCCTCACAGACACGAGCGCCAGCATGGGGCAGTTGATGGCACGAGAACTCGCCGACGAGGTGTTGCTCGCCGCATCATCCAATCGAACTCTGAGGGTGGTCATTCCGTGCGGACCACGCGCCTGGTATCAACCGTTTGCGGCCCTCGTCAACACCGAGCGGATAAGTCTGAAGCATGTCGAGGTTTTCCACATGGATGAATGCCTGGACTGGCAGGGACGCACACTCCCCCGCGCCCACCCGTTTTCTTTCCGCGGCACCATGGAGAAACACTTCTACGAGCCGATCGACCCAAATCTGGCGGTGCCGGAAAACAACCGCCACTGGCTCGAACCCGCGACCATGGCGGAGGTCGAGCGACTAATCGACGTCGATCCGATCGACCTCGTATACGGCGGCTGGGGCCAAGACGGCCACGTCGCCTACAACCAGGCACGCCGAAACCCCTATAGCGAACGTTCCATGGAGGATATCCGCACTTCGACTATCCGCATCCAAGAGAACAATGCCGATACCGTCATCGCCCTCGCCCAGCGCGACCTCGGAACCGCCTACCAGTTCGTACCCCCAATGTCGATCACCCTGGGAATGCGCCAAATCCTGGCCGCAAGGAAGATCAGACTCTTCAGCGACACCGGCGCGTGGAAGCAAACCGGCTTACGCGTCGGTCTATTCAGCCCACCCGATCCCCGCTACCCGGTAACTCTGTTGCAGGAACACAAGGACGCCCTCCTGACCGCCACGCGAGAAACAGCGGACCACCCGATCAGCCACAACCCCGACTGGGATTTCGGGCTGTAAAGAGCCTGTCCCGCTGGTGTCTCGGACGATAACCACAAACAAAAACAGTTACACCGAAATCTTGACAGACCCATGCCCGGGCCACGGTTTCTACTGGTCGACTCACGAAGTGGGTGTTTGTTCCCACTGCCCCTCGGCGTTCTACCCGTCCGCGGTGAGTGTGCGTGAGCGTCGGTAGAACGTTGCGCGGGACATCCCGAGATCACGGGCGACCTGCGCCGCCGGCTCCCCCGCCTCCACCAAACGGATCGCACTGCGGATCTGGCTGTCGGTCACCAGCTGCGGCCGACCACCCAGGTTCGCACCGGCAGTGCGGCGTTTGCTGACCGAGTCGATGACACGCTCCCGTTTGATCTCGTGCTCCATCTGCGCCAACGCAGCCATGATCGTGAACAACATCGATCCCATCGGGGTCGACGTGTCCACATCCCCACCGCCGAGATTCAGCACACGCAAGCCGGCACCACACCCGCGCAACTGCTCGGCGAAGGCGAGCATGTTCTGAGTCGAACGACCGAGACGATCCAGGGTCGTGATCACCAGCGCGTCTCCCTCCTGGAGCGCACCCAACGCCTGATCGAAAGACGGACGCGAGGCACGAGCACCGGAGACACCATGATCGATATAGAGGTCATCACCTCTCACCCCGGCACCGAGCAGGTCAGCTTCTTGCCGGTCGGTAGATTGCTGACGGGTTGACACGCGTGCGTATCCGATCAGCTTGCCCATGATCCTCCTGGTGTCTCATAACTAACGGTGAGTACCACGATTCAAGCACCAGGTTTCGACACATAGTTATAAGAATCGCCGTGCCGCGGAAATCCGCGGATTACCTGACATGTGAGTCGCAGCGGTAACTGGCTCGGATTTCACACCGATTAGTGGCCGATGAGTAGGGCTTCTCGTGCGGTGTCGACGAGCTCAGGTGTGAGTGTGTCCATCTTGTTGAGCGCTTGGACGCGCTCGATTTGGGTGAGGAGCCGGTCAACGAGGCGGAAGTTGCCGCCTGTGATCCGGACGATGGTCGCGATGGCGGTTGCGTGGCCAATTCCGCCGTCGCCCGCGTTGTTGTCGGCGGGAAGTCGGTTGGTGAGCACCGCGGTGAGTTCGTCGGTGGTGAGTGGCCGGTATTCGTGGGCGAAGCCGATGCGGCTGTAGAGCTGCGGGTAGCGGGCGAGGCGTTTTTCGATGCCGGGCATGCCGATGAGGATGACGCCCATGTTGTGGCGGTCGAAGTAGTCGCGGACTTGTTCTAGACCGGTGGTTTTGAGCCGGTCGGCCTCGTCGATGATCAGCAGTTCTGTGCGTCCGCTGGAGCGGGAGTCGGTGTGGACGTAGGGGTCGACGAGGCCGTGTTCATGGTAGTCGATGGCGAAAGAGATTCGTTGGCACGCGGTTGGCAGGCCCCGGTCGATCTCTCGAACGGTTGCAGCAACAGTGGGGGTGAAGAAGGCGGTTCGGGCTTCGAGGACGCGGGGTGGCACGGGGCCGAGGTCATCGTCGAAGATGTTCTGCCACTGTTCCCAGTCGTCGGCGCCGGCGTAGTGGCGCGCGGAGAGGGTTTTCCCGATACCGGGCGGACCCCAGCACAGACCGATGTAACGGTGGGTGCGGACGGTGTCCGCGAATTCGGTGAAGCGGCGGTGTTCGCGGGTGGTCTGGAAGGCCGGCATCCCTGTCTTGCGGACAGGTGCGGTGTTGACCTCACCGAATCGTTCGAAGAGGAACCGTCGACCGTCGTCGTTTTTGCCGAGGATGCTGCGGCCGGGGTCAGTCGGTGGCATAGCGACGCAATCCTGAGCGTGACGCAGGGGTAGGCGCGGGCGGCGATTCGGGTTCAGTGTCGTAGATGGGTGTGTAACGGGTGTCCGCGGGGAGAGCGTCGGCGAGGCTCCGTCTCTGCTTGAGCTGCTGCTTGAGGTCGCGGCGACGTTGCGCCCGGACGGTTTGCAGTTCTTGGATGGACACGGAGTCGGCAGCCAGTTCTGGAGCGATGGCGCGGCAGAGAAAGGTGTCGTCGAAGTAGACGCGGATCTCGGCGACGTCTCGCGGGTTGAACCGCACCGTGACGTGCTCGCCCACGTATGCGGCAAGAACCGGTGAGACGTATCGGGTCGAGGCGAACTGAATTCCGTCGCGCTGCACTTTCCGTGTCGCCGCCGCAGTCAGAAGGAGAAGATCAAGGTCCTCAGGGTGAGCGGGGGTTCGTGGGATGAACCCGGACTCCGTCCACCGGGTCGAGGGTCCTTGCCCGGTTTGAGAGTGTAGGCGCTGGTTGTAGTTGGTGACGATGAACTGCTCAAGGATCCCGTCGAGCTGCTTGAGGGTTAGCGTTGGTGCGGTGGTGGGGTACCCGCTCGTTCCGTGAGGTATGTGGCCGGGAAGGTGTGGGAGGAGCTCGCTGGTGATGGTGCCGTAGAACCGTTCGATCTTCCCTCGGCCCTGCGGGACACCGACCCGGGAGTGGATGAGCCTGATATGAGTGTCGAGGCAGACACGTTCTAGGCGAGCGGAAGTGAAATCCGCTCCGTGGTCGCTGTAGAGCACATCCGGGAGACCGCAGAGCGGCCACGCCGAGTTCGTCTTCCGATTGACAGCTTGGTGCAGGGCGAGCGATGTTTGCTCTGCGTTCGGGGCGCCGATGAAGACGGTGTACCCCGCGATGCCACGGGAGTAGTCATCGAGGACGACGGTCAACCAAGGCCTCACCGGACTGCCGGTCCTATCGAGGATCTCGACATCCAGGAGGGTGTGGTCGACCTGCCATTGCTCGTTGGGCCGTCCGGCGTTTCGACGGAAGACAAGCTCGAACTGGTCACGGTAGACAGCGTCCCCATGCTGGGCGAGCGTGCGAAGACCCGGGTCAAGCGCGGCGATAACGGATCGCACGCTGCTGTAGCTCGGTCGCGGCAGGCCTCGATCCAACGCGATGTCGCTGACCCGACGGTGAATGAACGCAGCCGACGGCTCCGGCCGTCGCAGCGCCAACGCTTCGATCGCCTCGACCAGCTCTGGCGGAATCCGCCTCGTGCCCCGGTCGGCTCGGTGGGTGCGTTCCAGCGCGTGCGCCGTCGGATCACCACGTTCCTTGCTTGCCCAACGGGTCAAGGTCCGAACCGGCACCCCGGACTCGGCCGCAATGCGCGTCCACGGGGCCCCGTCATCGTGTTGGCGCAGAAGGGCGAGTTTCGTCTCGACCGTTCTCTGCACCATGAGAGGTCATCTTCTAAGCGGGGGTGACGTCTTCGCCGAGGTGGCGGTAGATGGTGCCGCGGGAAACACCGAACGTCTCCGCGATCTGCTGGACGGTGTACGTCTTCTCGTCATACATCGCCCTCGCCTGTCGGGCCTTCGTCGCCGTCATCTTCGACCGGCCACCGCCCTTCCGCCCGCGGGCCCGCGCAGCAGCCAGCCCGTCCTTCGTGCGTTCGACGATCAAGTCGTGCTCGAACTCCGCAATCGCGGCCAGCATGTGGAAGAACAACCGCCCACCCGGAGTGGTGGTGTCGATCCCCTGCGACAGGGCTTTCAAGCCAACGCCTCGTCGCTCGAGCCCGTCAACGATCTCTTTCAAATTCCGAACCGACCGGCCTAACCGGTCGAGTTTCGTCACGACGAGAGTGTCGCCGTCCCGGAGGTACTCCAGGGCGTCATCCAGGGCCGGCCGCTTGGCAAGGACCCCGGAGGCGTGCTCAACAAACACTTTCTCGCAGGCGGCCGCGTCAAGGGCATCGGTTTGGGCATCGAGATTCTGCTCCCGAGTCGAGACGCGCGCGTAACCGATGAGTGCCATAACCGAACTGTACCTCTAAGGTGCCTGACGGTACATAGGTCCCGGACACGGGTCGCGAAACACGACTCGCCGATTTGGGTCATGGCTGTCGAGGGTGTCTCGCGGACGGTCGTTCCCGGACGTCACTATGTTCCTGGGCGGCGAGCGTTAGGCCAGGTCGGTGGGGTCCGGGGTGAACGTGTCGGGATGCGCTGCGACGCGTTGCTGGCAACTGGTCGAGCAGAAGTAGTGGGTGGCACCGTTGTGCACGTGGGTCGTCGCTGGGCGGCCAACTAACGCTGATACAGACACTCGACAGACCCGCTCGGCCCGCTGCGTCGAGGATCCATACGGTTAGTTGCCGTTGCCGAGTTTCGGGTCGAGGGTTTGCAGGATGTATTCGAGTTGCTCGGTCGTGAACGTACCGGCATGACGGATGACGACCTTGCCCTTGGGGTCCAGGATGACCGTGTATGGCAGCCCAGTGATCTGGTATTGGCCGGCGACGGACCCTTGTGTGTCGTTCAGGAGTGGATACGTCACTCCGGTGCGGTTTGCGAAAGCGAGTCCGGCTCGGCCGGTATCGGATACGTCGATGCCGAGGAACCTCACCGGTGCGCCGAGGTCGTGGTGGGCGCGTTCGAGGGCGGGGAGCTCCTGGATGCAGGCTGTGCAGGTGCTGGCCCAGAAGTTCAGGACCGTGTAGTTACCGTGGCCGGAGCCGGTTGAGACCTTTTGAGCGGGTCTGCGTAGATCGGGAAGTTTCGTCGGGGCCGGTGTGGCGCCGACCTGGGTGCCGCCGGCCATGGCTGCTGGAAGAGAAGGGCCGCCGACAGACGATCGGTCGGCGGCCGGCAGCAGATCGACCGCCATCTGCGCCATGGTGTGGGCGAAGGGTGCGGTGTTCGCTGATTCGGTGCCGAATTGGCCGAGTGCGACCTCTTTGCCGGTCGGGTCGATGAAGAAGATCTCAGCGCCGTGCACGACTGTCTTGTCTTTCGGGTCCAATTCGACCGGCACACCGTAGCTCCTCCAGATGGCCGAGAGCGACGATGGCGTCCCTGTGCCGAAGTACCAGTTCTTCAGTTTTCCGAGACCGTGTTGGACGCTCCAAGCCTTCACCGCACTGACCTGCGGATAGTAGGGGTTGGCATTGATCGAGACGAATGCGACATGCGTCGCTGCGGCACCGAGATCGTGATCTGCCGTGGCGATGTCTTGGGCGAGGAGAGTGCAGAGGTCTGCGCACTGGTCGTCGTTGACGGTGAGGACCACCGACCGACCGTGGAACTCGGCTGCGGTCATCGGCTTGCCGTTCTGGTCGGTCAGCGAGTACGCGGGCGCGGTGAGTTGATCGGAGCGGATGTCATCGAGCTGGAGAAGAGTCG
>Ga0208357_1003231_pt1 | contig 10167 bp, 12 predicted proteins | sample NGESurdeep092012_6_FD_184487 | JGI IMG/M metagenome (GOLD analysis project Ga0208357, IMG submission 184487) | Arctic peat soil microbial communities from Barrow, Alaska - NGEE Surface sample F52-2 deep-092012 (SPAdes) | ecosystem: Environmental > Terrestrial > Soil > Wetlands > Peat ... | reverse complement strand
TGCAGATGAACGCGCGAGAGGCCATGCACGTTCTCGAGCTGCGGTCAGGGCAACAGGGACATCCCGTCTACCGACGTGTCGTCCAGCAGATGCACCGTCTCATCGCCGACCGGGCCGGACACCATCTGATCGCCGACGCCATGACCTTTATGGATCACGAAGAACACGAGCTTGAAAGGATCGACGCCGAACGCCGTGCTGAAGCACGCCGCGCCGCCGTGCCCGAGAGGCCGACGGCGGTATGTTCTTCCAGTGTTTGGCCAGGAAAACCAATGGAGCCGTGACCAGGGAAGACGCGCGAAGTACCTGGTGAACCGTCAAGAACGAGGCTTGACGACATCGGGACCTGACGGCGTAGTGTGCCACCTAGTCCCACTCGCCCCGACGGCCAGCCGGTAGTCCCCGGCCGGATCGTGCTCGAGGGGGGGATGCTGTGAGAGGCGGAAGGGCGGCCCGTGGGGCTGAGTAGAGAACGTCCCACCATCACGTCGGCGGACACGACAGTGAAGTGGAGACGGCACCAAAGGTCCCCGGGCCCTACCGCCCCCTCCACACCCTGAGCTCACCGGGTGCGGTTGGCGTTCCCGGCGCCGGACCGGTCCCCCTCGGGTGGTCTGGAATGCCGATCGGAGCAGATATGCTCCCGCGCGTCAGACGACCTCCCGAAGGGCACAGATGGCCGACGACCTGGATGAAGTAACAGAACCTGAGGAGCTCGAAGGTGTCGAGCTCGAGGATCTGGCCGACGACGAATTGACCGACGAGGACCTCGCCGATCCTTTGGCCGACGACGACGATCTTGTTGACGACCTGGTCGATGACCTGGTTGACGAGGCCGTGGACGTGGATCCTGTCGTGGTCCCACCCGCGCCCAAGAGCAAAGCAGCCGCTCCTGCCGCGGCCCCGGCGGCCGAAGAGGCGGAGGACGAGGATGAGGAGGTCGACGACGAGGACGTCGAGGCCAGCCTGGACCAGATCCTCAAAGAGCGCCTCGTGGTTGAAGAGGAAGAGGTGGAGGACGAGGAGGTGGCCGAGCCCGACGACCGGTCGGAGGGCTCCGAGCGCGTCCTGCCCAAGCAGCCCGATGAGTTCGTCTGTAGCTCCTGCTTCCTGGTCAAGAACGCCAGCCAACTTGCCGACGCGGACAAGGGGCTGTGCCGGGATTGCGTGTGAAGCTGTCGGTTCTGAAGGCGAGGAGGCCGGGACATGGATGAGAACAAGTCACCGGCGGATCGTCTTCTCGATCTGGTCGTCTTCGGTCCGGCCGGACTGGCCCTGACGGCCACGGAAGAATTCCCCAAGCTGGTCGACAAAGGCCGTCATCACCTGGAGGGTCAGGTCCGCACGGCCCGACTGGTCGGGCAGGTGGCCTTCCAGATGGGTCGACGCCAGTTCGACCAGTTCGTGGGCCAGCGTTCCTCCAAGCCGGCGGCGACCTCCGCTCCGGCGCCGGCAGTATCCAAGGCGGCCCGGCCCGTTTCGCCCGAACGTGTGACTCCGAAGGTTGTCTCGGAGGGGTCGACAACAGCCGCTTCGGATGCCGCGGCGCCGGCGGAGACAACGACGACGGCCAATGGACCGGCTACCGCCAACAAGACGGCCGGCACCAACGGATCGTCGGTCACCAACGGCGCTCCCACCAAGGCGGCCACCAAGAGCACTCCGGTGAACGGTGCCGTGGCCGACGGGAGCGTGGCCGGTTCCCTGGCCATTCCCGGTTACGACAGCCTCTCGGCCTCGCAGGTAGTGCAGCGCCTAGCGGGCTTGTCGCGGGCGGAGCTCATCGAGGTACGGGCTCACGAGCAGGCGCAGCGACACCGCCGGACCATCCTCAATCGCGTCGAGCAACTACTGGCCGGGGTCGACGCCGAGTAACGGCGGAGACCGAAACAGCAAAACGTCGACGAAGGACATGGTGGAAGCAGCCCGGGTGGCCGTGCGCGGTGATACCGACCGCTGTGGTGAGTTGTGCCGCCAGGCGCTCAACTCCTTGCAGGAGGTCCGCGGTGGCGCCCTCTTCACCCGTCGTGAAACGGGACTGGTGGCCAAGGCGCTTCTTCGTCCCGGTGGCCTCGACCGTCTTATGGCCGATAACCGGCGTCGCGTCCTGGTGGGGACGGTCGATGAGGCGGTGGTGGGAATGGCCCTCGGTCGGATCGATCCCGTCGGTGAGGCGACCCTCGGGATCGTCGACGCCTGCTATGTGGACCCGGTGGCGCGCGGCGTCGGTGTCGGTCGAGCCCTCTTCGACGATCTCATGGCCTGGTTCACGGCCTCGGGCTGCCGTGGCGTGGACGTCACTGCCCTACCGGGGGACCGGGAGACCAAGAACTTTCTCGAGGGGTCGGGATTCAAAGCCCGCCTCCTCACCATGCACCGCGACATTCCGTGAACCGACCGGCACCTCCGTCGGTGCCGATGCCGGTGCCAATCCCGGTGCCAATCCCGGTGGTGGCCGTCGGTGGCGTGGCCGTGGTGGAAGGTGCGCTCCTGATGGTCCAACGGGCCAATCCGCCCGGAGCGGGCCGCTGGACGGTACCGGGAGGTCGGGTGGAGGCGGGCGAATCGGTCACCGCCGCCGTCGAACGCGAGCTCCGAGAAGAGACGGGACTCGACGTCCGCTGCGGAGCGTTTCTGGGCTGGGCCGAAAGCCGAGGAGAGGGCTATCACTTTGTCATCCTGGACTTCGAAGTGTCCCTGTCAGGCCGAGCGGAGCCGAAGGCCGGCGGGGACGCCACGGCCACGGCCTGGGTCCCTCTGATGGAGGTGGCCCGACTTCCGTTGGTCGACGGCCTTCAGGACTTCCTGGCCGAGCACGGCGTCCTCAGCTGACCGGACGGACGTAGCGGGCCGGACGGGCTCAGCTGCGTCGGGCGGCGACGGCTCGCCGAGGTCCCGGCGGGGGTGGGATGGGAAGACCGAGGAGGCGGGCCAGCTCGGGAACGAGGCCGGCAGCGTGGCGGGCCGCAGTCAGGAGCTCTCCGGTCGGATTGGGGGGCAGGCCGGCCGGCTTCACCGTCCGCCGGACAGGAGACTTGATGACGGCATCGAGGAGGTCGATCCACGTGGCCTCACTCACCGTCGGCGACATGGTCGTCCCAGCCGTCTCGGCCAAACGGACGGCCAGGTCGGCTGGTACACGGGCCGTGGGCTCCGGAGGACGGGTGGCCACCCGCAGAGCGTCGGCCACGCGGTTGCCATCCAGGGCGGCGACGATGCGCTCGAGCCAGGCCACCCGCAGGGCCGCCACCCGTGAGTCGAGAGACTCTCTTAGGGCACCGACGAGTTCACGACCTTCTTCGTCGAGGCTGACGGTGGAGGCGCCGGCCACGACCGAACGCACTTCGCGCAGGGGCGCATCCCGGCCCGCAGCGCGGAGGGCGACAGCACGGTCCTTCCACGCCGCCAGGCTCATCCGCGGCTGCAGTTCCTCGGCCATGGTGAGAAGGGGCTGAGGCGACACCTCGGCGCGACCTTCGGACCGGGCCCGGGTGTTCTGTTCTTCGATGGCTTGGCGAACGGCGGGGATCCCGCCCCGGAGAAGCTGTTCGGCCACGGGGATCTGTTCGGGACTCAGCGCGGCCAGAGCGGCATTGCGATGCGTGGCGACAGGGTCAGCCCGGCGGGGACGGTCGCGTCGTTGTGCGTCGCGGGGTCGCCCCTCGCCACCTCCGGCACGGCCCCCCGGGCCACCGCGTTCAGCACCACTTCGTTCAGCACCACTTCGTTCGGCACCACCGCGTTCAGCACTACTGCGTTCGGCGCCACTGCGTTCCGGGCGTCGAGCCCCGTCAGCACTGCGCTCGGGACGTCCGGACTCCGGTCCTCGGCTCGGACGAGAGCGTTCTGCCGGGCGCGGACGCTCACCGTCGGCGCCACTCGGTCGTTCGTCTCGGCCCGTTCCGGCCCCACGGCCGCCGGCCGGTCGGCTGGGTCCGGTCCGGGCCGCACCCCGGTCACCGCCGGGACGATGCGGACGCCGCTCCCGGTCGCCGTCGTCGCGGGGCCGCCGATTACCCGGCACGAGCGTGACCGATACGCCCTCGACCTTGTCGCGGCCGGAACCGACGATCTCGATGCGTTGAACGTTGGTGCTCGGGCTTTCCTCGGCCCGCGGCGCCTGGACCGAGACGACGGTGATCCCTTCGAGTTCGAAGTCAGCTTCGGCCCGCAGAACGTCGCCCACCTTGGCCACCGAAGGAAGAAGGCCACCGTCGAGCGAGCCCTTGGGCTGCTTGGCCCCCGGGGCGCGCCAGGTCCACGTTCCGTCATCACGACAGCTGGTCAGTTCAATATCGAGTCGGCGAGACATCCGAACGTCCACGCTACCGCCGACAGTGGCAGTTTGAGAACACAGTGACCACAGAGATCTCGAATAGGCGTGGATTGGCATCAGGAGTGGCTGTGGAGGTCCTGTGAATTCGTCCTTTGGGGCCCATCGGTGCCGGTGGCCTCTCTAAGGTGGGAAACAGTTGCATGGGCCGGTCGAATCGAGGGATCCGGTCACTTCGTCCGAGCGACAGGAGCATCGACGGTGGAAGATGAGCGCCAGGAGCAGGTGAGCAAGGAGCCCGGGATCCCGGCGCCCCCTCCGACCCTGGGAGGCCACGGCCAGCTCCTCGCCGATGCCGGGAATTCAATCCCCGACACCGCCTCGACGCCGTCCAACGCACCTCGGGACATGCCCCCGGCCGAGCCCCCTCCGGCCCCGTCGACGGGGACACCGGACCAGCCCCGCGTGCCGAGTTCCTCCGACTGGTCGGCCACCACACCGCCGACCGGATCCCCTTCCTCCCCGACGTCGCCGACGGCCACCGGCTGGCCCCCGCCCCCCACCCAGGCGCCCGAGGAGCCTCCGACGCCACCGAGCGGTTGGCGGCCGGCTCCGACCTATCCCGCCGCGGCTCCGGGTTGGCCCACCCCGACGGCCACGCCCCCGGCCGCACCTCCGTCGATTGGTCCCCCCACGTCGGCCTGGCCCTCATCGGTGCCCCCACCGGATATCCCGGCTGGACGTACCTCGCCCCGCTGGCTGGTCGTCGCTCTGGTGGCCGCCCTCATCGGAGGAGCGGCCGGAGCCGGTATCGCCGAAGCGGTGGGCACGGGAGGGTCAACGGGAACGCCGGCCATCAGGGTCGGATCGGCCAGTCCCGGTCCGGCATTGGCCGGCAACGCGTCGATCCCGACCATCGTCAAACAGCTCCTTCCGGAGGTCGTGTCGATCGACGCCAAGGGCCCGGCCTCCAGCGGCGCCGAAGGTCTGTTCGGGAGCAGCGGCGGTGGCACCCAAGAAGATCAGGGAACCGGCATGATCATCGCCACCGATGGCGAGGTCATCACCAACAATCACGTGATCGCCGGTGCCACTGCTATCACCGTCACCCTCTACGGCCAGACCAAAGCGCTTCCGGCCACCCTGGTGGGTGCCGATCCGAGCAGTGATGTCGCCCTGGTGAAGATCGACTCGCCGCCGTCAAACCTCCAGGCCATCACTTTCGGAAACTCCCGCCAGCTCCAGGTGGGCGACGCGGTCATCGCCGTCGGTAACGCCCTCGGACTGTCAGCCGGTACGCCCACCGTCACATCGGGCATCGTGTCGGCCACCGGGCGCACGGTGCAGGCCGGTGACAGCAGTGTCGGCACCACGGAGACCCTGACCAACATCATCCAGACCGACGCGGCCATCAACTCGGGCAACTCAGGCGGTGCTCTGGTCGACTCCGACGGTCAGGTGATCGGCATGAACACGGCAGTGGCTTCTTCGAGCCAGGGCAATGCCCCGGCCCAGAACATCGGTTTCGCCATTCCGGCCGCCACCATCCAGGGCCTTCTGGCCCAGTTGCGTCAGGGCGGAACGACCCACGCCTCCAAGGCCTACATCGGCGTGGTGGTGGAGGACGAAACCAGTCAGACCCAGCAGGCCTACGGTTTCGTCCCCTCCTCGGGCGCCGTGGTGGTCTCGGTGGAAGCGGGATCGCCGGCGGCCGGTGCCGGCATCAAGCAGGGCGATGTCATCGTCACCTTCAACGGCAAGGCGGTGACCACGGCTCAGAACCTGACCACCGACGTCCAGGCCTCATCGGTGGGGAGCAAGGCCACCGTCACCTTGTGGCGGGGCAAGACCAAGAAGACCATCTCATTCGCCCTGGCCCAGGCGCCGGTCGGCTGACCTCACCGTTTCGCCGCCGGTAGCCGTCACCGCCCGGTGACACCGTCCAGAAGTTCCCGCAGTATGTCGGCATGGCCGGCGTGCCGAGCCGTTTCCTCGGCCACATGGGCCAGAGCCCAGCGCAACGTGAGTCCGTGACTGCCGAAAGCCAAGGGTTGTTCAGGATCGGCGTCGGAGGCGATCTCGTCGGTCAGCGCTGCCGCCATCTCATAGTCCCGACGGACCGAGGCGACGGTGTCCCCGGCGGCCAGAGAGAAGCCGTCCCCATCGGCGACCCGGTCGATCTCCCGTCCGGCGAACCGGCGCTGGATCCAGTAAGTCTCGACCCGGGTCAGGTGTTTCACCACACCGAGGAGGCAGGTTCCCGACGGCACCAGAGCCAGCCGGGCTTGTTCTTCGTTCAGCCCGTTGAGCTTCCGGCCCACACCGTCGCGGAGGTAGCCGAGAAAGGCCAGCGACGTCTCGATCTCGTCGCCCACCACCACGGGGGCGTTGTGATTGTCGACGTGCGGCACTTTCAGGGTGCCTCCGGGCCGAGCAACGAATCGCCGTAGGGACGGGCCGGTTCGCCGCCCACCCGGATGTACCACTCGAAACCCCAGACGGAGGCGAACGATTCGGCCGGCATGGACAGAAAGAAAGACGTCTCGGAGATCTGACTGGCGTGCGCCTTCATGGCTCCGCGCTTCTGGTCGAGGACCCCGCTGACGTCGACCGCCGTGGTGATCCGCTCCTCCGACACCCCGAGATTGTCGATGGGCGGACCTTCACCTTCGGCGGCCAGGAAGGCACTGCCGGCTTCCGTCTCGAGCAGCCCCTTCAGGTAGTCGCGGTTCACGGTGGCCATGAAGACCCGGGGGACCGCGGCGATCTCCCCGGCCCGCAGTCCCACCCGGTGGACCTGGATGTGGTCCGGGTGCCCGTAGTTCCCGTTTTCGTCGTAGGCGGTGAGGACCTCGGCCCCCTCCGACCGCAGGATGGCGGCCAGCCGCTGGGCTGCCTCCTCGACGTCCGCCTGCCAGAAGCAATCGGGATCGTTGTTGGTGTCCTCGCCGGCCATCCCCGAGTCGCCGTAACCGAGGTAAACGTGCCGGGCCACCCCGAGGACGGCACAGGCGGCGGCCAGCTCGTCGGCCCGCCGTTCGGCCAGCGTCTGACCCGGGTCGAGGAAGCCGTCGGGGACTTCACCGAGCTCACCCCGCGTGGCGGTGACGAGAACCACCCGGTGCCCGTCGGCCGCCATCCGGGCCATCGTCCCTCCCGTGGCAATGGCTTCATCGTCAGGGTGGGCATGGAAGAACACGGCAGTGGCCATGGACGCGCAGGCTAACGGTTCTTCTGATCGCGGGGTTCGTCCTGAGACACATCCGTCTCCAACCTGGGCCAGGATGGGGTGCCGTATCAGCGGGTGCGGCCCGGAACCGAGGAGGATCGATGGCGACGACGGTCAGTCTGGCGACGAGCGACGGGGATATGGCGCTCTACGACGTGGAGCCCGAGAGTCCGCCGCTCGGTGCCGTGATCGTCCTCCAGGAAGCCTTCGGGGTCAACGACCACATCGAGGACGTGACCCGTCGCTTGGCCCAGGCCGGCTACCGGGCCGTGGCCCCCCATCTCTTCCACCGCTCGGGGGATCCCGCTCTCGACTACGGCAATTTCGAGAAGATCATGCCCCACATGCAGGCCCTGACCGAGGCCGGCCTGCTCGAGGATCTCGATGCCACCCTGGCCCATCTGGCCGGCGCCGGTTTCGCCGCCCCGACCGTCGGCGTGGTCGGCTTCTGTATGGGTGGTTCGGTCGTCTTCCTGGCCGCCGCCCGCCGGGCTCTCGGCGCGGCGGTGACCTTCTACGGCGGGGGAGTGGCCGAGGGTCGCTTCGGCATGTCCCCTCTGGTCGAGATGGCCCCCGGTCTGCAGACCCCCTGGCTCGGACTTTTCGGTGATCAGGATCAGGGCATTCCCGTCGACCAGGTCGAGGCTCTCCGGTCGGCGGCGGCCACGGCGACGGTGCCCACCGAGATCGTCCGTTACCCCGAGGCCGGCCACGGTTTCCACTGCGATGCCCGACCCGACTCCTACCACCAGCCGTCGGCCGAAGACGGTTGGCGCCGGACCCTCGACTGGTTCGGTCGTCACATCGCCGCCCCTTGAGCCCTTCGGCGGGGGAGTGGGATCAGGTGCCCAGTAGCTTGCTCTCGGCCACGGGGGAGTGGCTCGAGGTCACCACGCCGCCGGCCTGTTCGGCGGTGACGGCATAGGCGGTGATGGGAGTCCCGTTCCCCTGGCTGAAGGGAACCTGGGTCGGATGACTGCCGAGCAGTCCGAGCGAGACGGTCCGGCCTTCCTCGACGCCCCACAATTGGTAGGTCTGGTCGGAGGGAAGAGCCTCGAGCTTGTCGTGGATCACGTAGCCCGATCCCGACGGGAGGACCACGATGTCGGCCACGGTGACGTCGGGCCGGGTGGTGCTGGTCAGGGCCACCGTCCGGGCCCGGGGGTTGTGCAACGCCGCCTGCACGGCGCTCGTCAGGCTGGGGTGGCCGACCTGGTTGTCGAGATGGCCCACCTGCAGGGCCAACAAGGCAATGACGGCGGCGGCGATGGCGCCGATCCCGGCGGTGGCTGACCACCGAACCCGGCGCTGACGTTCTGACAGCTGACGGGGGAGAGCATCGGCCAGGGCGGCGTGGAGGACCTTGGCCGTCGGCGGGGGCTCACCGGGAGGGTCGAGACGGGCGGCGATCTTGTCCCACAATTCAACCGAAGCATCGCTCCCGGCATTGGCCAGGAGGGCGGCCACCTCGTAGTGCTGGGCCAACTCGGCCGCGCACCGCGGACATTGGCTGACGTGGGCGGCCACGGCGGCGGCCTCGTCGGCGTCCACGGCATCGAGGGCATAGGCGCCCAGAAGCTCGGCGATCTCGTCGTGGTTCATGGCTCGTTCCATGCCGTCTCCACACCCTGTTGGACCATCAGAGGCCGTAACCGCCGCAGTCCACTTCGTATCCGGCTCTTTATCGTCCCTTCGGGTTCACCCAGCAACGACGCCACCTCTCGGTAGGTGTGACCGCCGAAATACGCCATCTCAATGGCGGTGCGCTCGTCCGCCGGTAATGAGCCCACCGCCTCCTTTACGTGATCGGCTACCGCCAGATCCCACGCCTGATGTTCGATGTCGTACCCAGCGGCGGCGGTTTCCCGCACGGTGCGCTCCTCGCGTACCCGTCGGGCCGATTCGGACCGAAGGACGTCGATGGAGCGGCTGTGGGCCTTCGTCATCAGGAAGGTCCGCAGCGCCCCGCGTCCGGGATCGAAACGCTCCGGAGCACGCCAGAGCTGAACGAAGATCTCCTGGGTCACCTCGTCGGCCAGAGTGGGGGAGCGCAACACCCTCCGGGCCAACGTGTGGACCGAACCCCCGTGACGCCGGTAGGCCTCGGCCAGGGCCGGTTCCTGACAACGGGCGATCCCCACCACGATGGCGGCGTCGCTCGCGGTCTGGTAATCAGCCATCGTCCTGTTCTTCGGTGCCGTTCGGCTGTCTGGATGACCGGTTCCCGGGGGAGGGGGTCTGGACCCGTCCGCTCACCCGGTCACCGGCTCGGCCATGGCCCACGGTACCGGGCCTCCTGAGCGCCGGTCGTGATCCGGGGCCAAAGTCATCCAGAACCGGTCCGGGCGTCGAAGACATCACGTGAGACGACCGAAGCCGGAGGAAATAACGAGTCAAATACCTGGCCGTTGGGTACGCGCCGCGTCTCTGGACATCCACCTTCCCTTCTGTTCCGGAGAACTGACGTGAGCATCGATATCGACACCCTTGTCAAGCGTTCGGCACGGCTCAAGGTCGAAGACCTCGATCTGGGCGCCTTCAGCTATCAGCCCCTTGATCCCGACACCCTCCGGTGCCTCCGTTGCATGCACGACGTCGAGGGGCACACGGTCTGCTACCGGCGCGACATCCTCGTCACCCGGGCCCACCGTGATCCGAACGTGAC
>Ga0208357_1003230_pt1 | contig 10167 bp, 9 predicted proteins | sample NGESurdeep092012_6_FD_184487 | JGI IMG/M metagenome (GOLD analysis project Ga0208357, IMG submission 184487) | Arctic peat soil microbial communities from Barrow, Alaska - NGEE Surface sample F52-2 deep-092012 (SPAdes) | ecosystem: Environmental > Terrestrial > Soil > Wetlands > Peat ... | reverse complement strand
GGACGACACGGGGTTTGGCCATCTGGGGAGCTTCGGCTCCGACATCGCCACACCCCATCTGGACGGGCTGGCCGGCAGCGGCGCCGCCTTCAACCGCTTTCACGTCACCTCGTTGTGCTCCCCCACCCGCGCGTCGTTCTTCACGGGACGAAACCATCACGCGGTCGGCATGGGCTTTCTCGCTGACATTCCCTTGGCCTACCCGGGCTATACCGCCCGCCTGCCGAAGTCGGCCGCCAGCCTCCCTCGCCTGCTCCGTGACGTCGGCTACTCGACCATGGCCGTGGGGAAATGGCACCTCACCCCACGCTGGCACCGCTCGGCGGCGGGTCCCTTCGACACCTGGCCGCTGGGCGTCGGTTTCGAGCGGCACTACGGGTTCCTGCAGGGTGACGCCAACCACTGGGCACCGAACCTGGTCTGCGACAACCACTACATCGAGGCGCCTCGACGACCGGAGGAGGGGTACCACCTCAGCGAGGACCTGGCAGACCAGGCCATCCGCATGGTGCAGGACCAGCAGCAGGCGGCGCGCCACAAACCATTCTTCTTGTACTTCGCCCTGGGGGCCATGCACGCACCCCACCATGTGGCGCCCGAGTGGGTTGCGCCCTACTGCGGGAAATTCGACAAGGGCTGGGACGCCTGGCGCCAAGAGGTCTTCACCCGTCAGCGGGCGGCCAGGGTCGTGCCCGAGGACACCGTGCTCACCCCACGGCCCAGCTGGGTCCAGGGATGGGATGATCTCAGCGCCGACGAACGACGGATGCACGCCCGCCAACAAGAAGTCTTTGCCGGCTTCCTCACCCACACCGATGCCCAGATCGGACGCGTCCTGTCCTCCCTGCAAGCCCAGGGACTCCTGGAGAACACGCTGGTCATGGTCTTCTCCGACAACGGGGCCAGTGCTGAGGGCGGGAAGCACGGCAGCGTCAACGAGCACCGGTTCACCGCCCACCTGCCTGAGTCCGTGTCCGCCAACTTGGCCGCCTACGACGACTGGGGTGGGTTCAGCACCTACAACCACTATTCGTGGGCCTGGGCCTGGGCCGGCAACACGCCGCACAAACTGTGGAAGCGGTACACCTGGCTCGGGGGCACCCGCACGCCTCTCATCGTGCAGTGGCCCGGCCGGATCGCCCAGCCCGGGACGGTGCGCTCCCAGTTCACGCACGTGGTCGATCTCCTGCCCACCATCCTCGAAGCGGTCGGCATCGACGCGCCCGAACAGGTGGACGGCGTCCCCCAACAGGTGATGGATGGCACGAGCCTCTTGGCCGCGCTGGAGGACCCGGGGGCCGCCGAGGTCCATCGCACGCAGTACTTCGAGATGTTGGGCTCGCGGTCGATCTTCCACGAGGGGTGGAAGGCCACCACGAACCACATCAGCACGGGCGTCCTGGACGAAGAGGAGCTGGCCATTGGGAGTCGCGACTTCGATGACGACCGGTGGGAGCTCTTCAACCTGTCGGAGGACTTCTCCGAGGCGGTGGACCGGGCCGCAGAGGAGCCGGATCGATTGCGCGAGCTGATCGAGCTGTGGTCGGCCGAAGCGGAACGCAACCAGGTGCTGCCCATCTCCGACGGCATGTTGGACCGGTTCTCCGGCTTCATTGGTTCGCCCTACCCGGCCGGCGCAACGCAGACCTTTCACCCGGGCGGCGGGCCGGTGCACGACGAATCGATTCCGCTGCTGTGGGGCGGCTTCGAAATTACCGCCGACATCGACACGATCGGCGCCGGTACCGAGGGCGTCGTCTGTGCCATCGGGGATTGGTTCGGCGGTTTCGCGCTCTACCTGACCGATGGTTCCGTGCACTTCACGTTCGCCCGGTCGGCCGATGTGCTGCACCTCAGTACGCCCACCCCTGCACCGGCCGGATCGTGTCGCCTGACCGTGACCTACGCCCTTGGCGAGGCGGGCGGCCCGGGCCACATGGCGCTGCTCGTCAATGACGCGCCAGTCGACCAGATCTCGGTGAAAGGCATGCTCCCCATGGCGCTCCAACACGGTGGCACCGGACTACGCATTGGCTACGACAGCGGATTTCCGGTCTCGCGCCGCTACACCCCGCCGGCGGCCTTCACCGGTGCGGTGCACCAGGTGACCATCGGCACGACACCCGGCGCAGTCGTTCCCGAACCGGCCGACGAGATGCGGGCCGCTCTGCACGCTGATTAGGTGTTCTGCCCGTCCATTCGACCAGACGCATCCAGTGCCTCCTGGGCGTGGGCCAGGTGACCCCGGGGATGGCGGGAAGCCACCACCGCCAATTGCGCCACTGGAAACAGTTGACCCCCGGCCGGGCCGAACGGGGCGGTCCGATCCAATTCCTCGTCGGTCAACGCTCGCAGGAGTGCTTCGGTCCGTTGGCCATTGTCCCGCAACAGCGCCACCGTGTCGGCCACGCTCACGTCGGACCATTGCTCGGCGTGGGTGACGTTGTGCCGGTCGATGTCGTCACCGGTGTCGGCCACGCCCTCGCCGGCCGTCATGAACCGCAACCAGCGCGCACCCTGGGCGTGGCCCTCGGCCACGTGGTGGAGCACCACACCCACCGTCCATTCCTCCCCGGGAACCACGGTGCGCCATTGGGAATCCGAACACGACTCGGCAAAGGCGATGGCCGCATCGTTCGCGGCCGCAAACTCGTCGGCCAGGGCGGCAGCGCGCTCACTCGGCACGGAGCCCCGCCATTTCGTTCAACTGCTCCACACTCATGGATGCAGGCGGGCGCCCTTCGGACGCGGCCTGCATGGCTAATCGCTGCAAGAGGGCGTTGACCGGCGTGGAGACGCCATGGAGCGCCCCCAGAAGGACGACTTCGCCGTTCAGGAACTCGGCCTCAATCGACCCCGTACCCCGGGCCAAGCTCTGCCAACTCGATCCCCCGGTCCACTCGCCCGAATTGGTGGCGCGCAGCTGAAGGTGGTCGGCCCGCCGCTCCCGGTCCTCCTCGGCCGTGGCGACGTCGATGGCGGCGGCCGCCAGAGCCTCGTTGCCCTCTCGCTGAGCCTCCTTGGTCACCGGGGTGTACCGAACCTCGGGTCCGCACAGCGCCTCGGAGGCGTTGGCCAGGTTCATGAGGAGTTTGCGGTATTTCCAGCGCATGATGTCGGGCCGGGCTACCGATTGGAACGCGGTGGCGTCGAGGGCATCGGCGATGTCCTGCCCCACGGCATCAATCCCCGCGGGATAGCGACCGAGGTCCAACAATCCCGAGACGGGCGCCGAGTGGGCCTGGACCACCCCGGGCCGCAGGTGGGTGGCCGGGCTCATGACGCACATGCCGTAGGTGTTGGGGAAGTGCCGAAGCACCCGGCGCTCGTTCTCCACGCCGTTCTGCATGCAGACCACCGCGGTCCCCGGTGGGGCCACGGACATCAGTTGGGCCAGGGCGGCGTCGGTGTCCTGCCCCTTGACCGAGAGGAGGACAACCGTGTCGTCGGTCCAGGTCACCTCGGCCGCGGCGGTGACGACCGGGACGGGCAGCGTGACCGTCTCATCGGGCGACTCGAGCACCAGCCCCGAGCGCAGAGCGTCGGCGTGGGCCCCCCGCGCCATGAGCGTGACCTCAGATCCCGCCTGGAAGAGGCGGGCGCCGACCAGTCCCCCGATGGCACCCGCACCGAAAACGACGAAGCGCATGCCCCACTTTGCCACGCGCCCCCGTGCCAAGCTCTGGGCATGGCCATCGTGAACCCGGTCTTCAACCAGGTCCTCAACCCGGTACAGCTGGCCTCGGCGCTCGGCCGGGCGGCCTCGGCCGTTCCGCTGCGTCTGGTCGACGGCCTGACCACACCGGTCCGGGCCAGTTACACCAACGACCTCCGCAAGTCCATCAGCGGCACGTCCAAACCGCCCCCGCGCTGCCTCGATCCCGAGCTGTCCTTCCTGCCTCCCGACGGGGTGGCCCGGCTGGTCCACAGCGATCTCCCCAGCATGCTCATTGGTGGCATCAGCGCGCTCCTCCTGCAGTCACTCCATCCGCTGGCCATGGCCGGTGTGGCCGAACACTCCAACTACCAGAGTGACCCGTTGGGGCGGTTGCGCCGGACGGCGACCTTCGTGGGCACGACCACCTTCGGCAGCGTGGGCGATGCCGAGCAGGCCATTGCCCAGGTCCAGCGCGTACACCGACGGGTCAAGGGGGTGGCGCCCGACGGTCGGGCCTACAGCGCCGGCGACCCCGAGCTGGTGACCTTCATCCACGTGGCGGAAATGAGCAGCTTTTTGGAGTCGGGCCGCCGCTTCGGTCCGCACCCGCTGTCCCCGGATCAGTGTGATCAGTACTACGCCGAGGTGGCCCCCGTCGCCATCTCCCTGGGGGCCGAATGGGTGCCCCGCTCCCACCTCGAAGTGGAGGACTATTTCGGCCGGATCCGCCCTGAGCTCTATGCCGGCCCGCAAGCTCTTCAGGCCCGAGACTGGCTGCGCCGCGGCGTGGCCACTCGCCCCGAGGAGCGGGCCGTCTACGCCGTCCTGCTCGCGGCCGGCGTCAGCATCCTGCCCCCATGGGCCCGCCGCGAACTCAAACTCTCCGCCCCCTCGTCGCTCGATCTGCTGCTCGATACCACCACCGTCATCCCCCTGACCCGCGCCGTGTCGGCCACGATGCGTTGGTTGACCTCGGGCAGTCAGACGGCACCCGCTTCAGCCGATCGGTGAGATCTGGAGAGATCTGGGCGGGCCTAATGCGATCGCGACGGCTGACCCATCGGGCCGACAACGCGTTCAGCGGGCGCGCGGCGAACCAAGGTGGTCTGGGCGGTGCGAATGCACCCTGTGCCAGCGGATCAGGTGGCGATGGACAGGCCGCCGTCCACCCCCACGATCTGACCGGTGACATAGGAGGACCGGGCCAGGGCCACGACGATCTCGGCCACATCTTCGGGCTGGCCGATCCGCTTGAGCGGCGCAGTCTGGGCCACCGCCTCGCGCAGGAAGTCCCAATCCGCCGTCCACGGCGTGTCGACCAGTCCGGGCGCCACCGCGTTGACCCGGACGTCCGGGCCCACCACCTTGGCCAACAGCACCGTCATGTGATTGAGCGCCGCCTTGCTGGCCGCGTAGGGAATGGAGGAGCCGGTCGGCCGGACCCCGGCCAACGACGACACGTTCACCACCGAGCCCTTGGCCTCGCGCAAGGCCGGCAGGGCGGCGACGGTCAGGGACCAGGTGCCGAAGACGTTGACCTCGAAGATCCGCCGCCACACGTCGACGGAGGCCGCCTCCAGGTCGTGATGGGGAATCACCGCGGTCGTTCCCGCATTGTTGACCAGCGTGTCGAGACGACCCCAGCGTTCCAGGGCGGCGGTGACCAGGTGCTGCGCCGCCGCCGGGTCGGTGATGTCACCCTGGACGTAGAGGGCGTCGGGGAGCGAGGCGGCGACCGTCTCGCCCTCGGCCACCGACCTCGACGAGTTGATGACGACAGCGGCCCCGGCGTCGGCGAAGGCTCGCGCCACGGCGGCACCGATGCCGCTACTCGAGCCCGTCACCAGGGCCACGTGTCCGGTCATGGTCATCGCGGCACGATGCCCCAGCTGGCGGACCACTCCGCACCCGGTTCCAGCGAGATCAGATCCTTGCCGGTGCGCAATGCATTGGGCGGGCAGGTCATGGGCTCAATCGCCACGGCTCGCCGGCGCCGGGGTAGCTCGCCCAGGGTGTCGCCCGTATAGACCATGAGATAGGGGAAGCCGGGGTCGCTCCACAGGGCGGCGCCGTTGGCCCCGCCCGGCACATCGAGGCTGGCCCAAGCCCGGCCGTCGGCGTCACGGTCGAGGGAGGTGAACGCCGTATCGAGCACCGTCGGGCCGACGAAGCGCGAGTTGGTGAAATCCAGCTCGGTACCCGCCACCGGGGTCAGGCCGCCGGTCGGCAGACCGCGGTCGTCCAGATCCAGGGTCTGGTGGGCCGGCAGCTGGAGAATGGCCCCGTCGACCGTTTCGGGCCCGGCCGTGAGGTAGGGGTGGAAACCGAGGCCGAAGGGGACCGGACCCTCGTCCAGGCTGCTGGCGGTCGTCCTCACGGTCAGACCGTCACGACCGACCCGGTAGGACAACTCCAACAGGAGCGAGAACGGGTAGTCCGGCGACGGGTGGAGTTGCAGGCGAAGCGAGAGCTGATTCTGATGCCGGGTCTGGAGGGTCCAGGGCAACCAGCGCGCCAGGCCGTGAATGGCGTTGTGCCGTTCGGGCTCGTTGAGGGCGGCTTGGGCCGTGACCCCGTTGAAGGTGTAGCGACCATCGGCCAGCCGGTTGGGCCACGGAGCCAGGATCTGACCCCGCCCGCTCTGGGACCACTCCGCCGGTCCGAAACCGTCGATGACGTGGTTGGACCCGACGTTGTAGACCCGCAGGGTGGCGCCCACCTCGCAGATCACGACCTCCTGCTCACCATGCCCGATGCGCCACTGCTGCCCGGTCGGTGAGGCGACGGAGATCTGAGGGGTGCTCGAGGACATGGCGACTGAATTGAAGCAGACCAGCGACCGTGGTGGGGATTGCTGTGCTCGGCCGACGGTGACGGGCCGGTAACCCAGGCCCGAACAAGGCGTGACGACCGGGCGGAACGGTCCGGTGGTCCCGGTACGGGCGGTAAGGTCCGCACACGTGAGGATCCTCATCACCAATGACGACGGAGTGGGCGCACCGGGCCTGGCCGCCCTGACCAGGGCGCTCGTGCGCTGGGTCGACACCGTGGCCGCCGAAGGCGGACCCTCCCACCAGATCGTGGTGGTGGCCCCCAGCTCGAACTACAGCGGTGCCGGCGCCGCCGTGGGCTCGGTCACCGATCGCACCGCCATTCCCTACGCCCGGGCCACGGTCGAAGGCGCCGAGCGAGTCGAGGCCTACGGGCTCGATGCCTCACCCGCCCTCTCGGTCATCGCCGGCGCCCTCGGGGCCGTCGGCCCCAAGCCCGACCTGGTGCTCTCGGGCATCAACCACGGCGTGAACGTCGGGCGGTCGGTGCTGCACTCGGGCACCGTGGGCGCGGCCTTGACCGCATCGCAGCTGGGCATCAGCGCGCTGGCCGTCTCGTTGCGGGCCGGGGTGACGCCCGACCCCTGGGAATCGGCCGCCGACCTGGCCGTGTCTCTCATTCCGGTCCTGGTCGCCGCGCCCGTGCGTACCGTCCTCAATCTCAACGTCCCGGCTCTGCCCCTGGACAAGATCCTCGGACTGCGTTGGGCCCGGGTCAGCGGCGCCGGGCTGATCAAGGCAGCCACCGGCGCCGGCGACTGGGACGCCCCTAACCGACCCGAGATGGAGGGCCCGGCCGCGGCCGAAGGAGCACAGGCCATCATGGACGGCGGTACGTCGGATCGCGGCGAGATCGTGCTGACCGTCGGATCTGCGGTACCCCGGGCCGGCGACCTCGGGCTGGCCGAGACCACCGAGGACGCTGACCTAGTGGCCCACGGCTATGCCGCTCTCACCGCCTTGCGGGGACCCCGGGCCGACGATGACGCCGAGCTGCTCGGCCTGCTCGATTCCGGTCTGGCCGCGGCCGTGGGTCCGCTCGGCTTGAAGACCTGAGCGGGGACCCCGGTCGGGAACTTACTGGGGAGTCGGGACCTTGCTGGGGAGTTCAGTCATCGTGCTCGCTGGGCGAGCGACGTCCCTTCTTGGTCTCCGAGCGCCGTCGCTTCGCTTCGACGCGTCGGATCTGTGACCCCTTGGTCGGCCTGGTCGGCCGCCGAGTCGGATCCACCCGGAGACCCTCGGCCAGCTTGACCGCCATGCGCTCGAAGGCGGCCTGGCGATTGCGGGACTGCGACCGGGACTCCGACGCCGCCGCCCGCACGGTCGGGCCATACCGGCTGAGCAGTCGGGCCCGCTGCCGGGGCCCCAAGGTCGATGAGCTCGCCACCTCGAATTGGACCTCCACCCGGCTCAACGTGCGATTGGCGTGCTGGCCCCCTGGCCCTCCCGACGTGGTGGCCCGCCAGGTGAACTCGCTCATGGGGATAGCCAGCGCCTTGTGCACGCGCAGCGTCGACCCCGGGCTCGGCACCGGGTCGGTGTCACCGGCCGAACCGGCGGCCTCGAGATCGGATTCGTCGAACGCCACCGCCACAGATCGTAGGACCACGTAGGACCACCGGGTACAGTCCCGCCCATGAACTATCGGCACCTCGGAAAGTCAGGCATGCTCGTCTCCTCGTTGTCCTACGGCAACTGGATCACCCACGGCAGCCAGGTGGAGGAGGAAGCCGCACTGGCGTGTGTCAAGGCCTCGCTCGAAGCCGGCATCACCACCTTCGACACGGCCGACGCCTATGCCATCGGTCGGGCCGAGTCGGTGCTGGGACGGGCGCTCAAGGGTGTGCGCCGCGATTCCATCGAGATCTTCACCAAGGTCTACTGGCCCACCGGGCCCAACCCCAACAACCGCGGCCTGTCTCGCAAGCACATCATCGAGTCCCTGCACGCATCGCTGGAACGACTCCAGACCGACCACGTCGACCTGCTCCAGGCCCACCGCTACGACTACGCCACCCCGTTGGAAGAGACGCTCCGAGCCTTTGATGACCTGGTGCGCCAGGGCAAAGTGCACTACATCGGCGTGTCCGAGTGGACCGCCGAGCAGATCGCCGAAGCGCTTCGCCTGGCCGACGAGATGGGATTCGATCGCATCATCTCCAACCAGCCCCAGTACTCCCTGCTCTGGCGGGTTATCGAGGCCGAGGTCGTGCCCCTCTGCGAAGCAGAAGGGATCGGGCAGATCGTCTGGTCACCCCTGTCCCAGGGTGTGCTGACCGGGAAGTACCTGCCCGGAGGGGCCACTCCCCCGGAAGGCTCGCGTGCCCTCGGCATTGAGGGCGGGGAGATGACCTGGTTGCTGCGTGACGAGGTGCTCAAGCCGGTGCAGGCCTACGCCGAGGTGTGCCGCCAAGCCGGGTACACCCCGGCTGCGGTGGCCCTGGCCTGGGTCTTGCGGAACCAGAACGTGAGCAGTGCCATCATCGGGGCCAGCCGTCCCGAGCAGATCGCCGAGAACGTCAAGGCCTTGGATATCCACCTCGAAGCCGACTTCGTGACCGAGATCGAGAAGATCCTGGAACCGACCACGCTGTTCGACCCCGGCTTCACCATCAGCCCGGCGGAGCGCCCTTAGCGGCTCTGCGGATGGGGCCGTGGATTGGGGTGATGCCCTCTCTGGCCCAGTCGGCCCGTCCGGACCTGATCAGCGGGGATCAAAGCGAGAGCTGAAGGTGTGCAGCGCCAGCGTCGAGTGGGCGCGGTGCTCCTCGAACACGCGCATGTACCCGGTGTGGGCAATGCGCCACCCGTCGTCCGTCTTGGTGTAGCGGTCGCTGTAGAACGCGGTCCCGGTGATCTCGATGTCGGCAAAGGGGACGATGACCCGGTCCTGGAGATACCAGGTACCGGTGGCGGCGACGTCCGAGGTGAAGTCGATCTCCGGGTGATGCCCGTGGTGTTCGGTCACGATGCCCTCGCTCCCCAGCGCCTCGGTCAGCCAGGCCACGATGGCCGCTCGCCCATCGAGCCTCGTCTTGCCATCCTCGTAGGCCGCCGTCGCATCGATGGTCAAGAGCTCCCCCAACTGGTCGAACTGCTTGAGGTCCAGGGTCCGGAAGTAGGCGTACTTCAGCCGACGGATGGCCTCCAGTTCGCTTGCCGTGTCCACGCCGGTGCTCCTTCGTTCCAATGGCCGGGCCGGCCCGGCCTCAGGGTACCCGGCTTCGGACTTTGCGGTTTGGGGTATGTGACGTCAGCATGCAGGCGTGCCAGATCGCCAACGGGTGGCCGCCTACGGGGTGTGTGTCGACGATGAGGACCGCCTCCTGCTGGCCCGGGCGGCGCCCTCCTTGAGCCTGCGCGGTCGCTGGTTCCTCCCCGGGGGCGGAATTCAGCACGGCGAGAATCCGACCCAGGCACTCCACCGTGAAATCAAAGAGGAAACCGGGCTCAAGGTGGTGCTCGGGCCCCTCTTGACGGTTCTCTCCGACGTGCGCAAGCTGCCCGAAGGGACCAGCCTGCACACCCTGCGATTGATCTACCGGGTAGCCAAGTGGACGGGGACGCTTCGGGCCGAAGAAAATGGGACCACCGATGACGCTCGGTGGTTCACCAGAGGTGAGCTGGCCCACCTCCCGCTGGCTCGATACGTCGAAGACGTCATCAAGGAGTTCG
>Ga0208357_1003229_pt1 | contig 10168 bp, 8 predicted proteins | sample NGESurdeep092012_6_FD_184487 | JGI IMG/M metagenome (GOLD analysis project Ga0208357, IMG submission 184487) | Arctic peat soil microbial communities from Barrow, Alaska - NGEE Surface sample F52-2 deep-092012 (SPAdes) | ecosystem: Environmental > Terrestrial > Soil > Wetlands > Peat ... | reverse complement strand
CAGCCGCGCCGCTTCCAGGCCGCCGGCGCGCAGCAGGTCCGAGAGCTGCTCCCGCAGCGCCCCGGCGGCGCGCGCGCCCATCGCCATCGCGTCATTCAGCGCCGGCGCCGACGCCGCGTGGGCGATCTCCGCCGCGGCGCCGGAGAATAGCCCGGCCGCGCTTGCTGCCTTCAGATCGACGATCCGGTCACCGATGGCGATGCCGCCGCGCGGCGCGTCGGCACCCCGGCTGAACACACCCCAGGGCAGATTCTGAATCGGAAAATCGCTGTCGCCGCGATTGGCGGATTCGACCCAGCTGCGGCGTAGCGGGTCGTGGGTCGCATTGAGCTTTGCCATGATTGGGGTCCCTCCATTGAGGCGATACTATGCCGTCGATCGCGATCGCGGCAAACCATCGCGCGGAAATAAGGACGGCGAGCGCCGCGTATTGCGCTGGCGCCGGGGCGCATAGAGAATGATGCGAGGAACAAGGGGAGCTCCCATGGCGACAGGCGACAGCAAGTTCGACTACATCATCGTCGGCGCCGGATCGGCGGGGTGCGTGCTGGCGAACCGCCTCTCGGCCGACCCCAACGTCACGGTCGCGCTGATCGAGGCCGGCCCGACCGATCACGCCTTCCCGGTCAAGATGCTGGTCGATATTCCCGCCGGCATTTCCGGCCTGATCTCCAACCCGCGCTACAATTGGTCCTATCTCTACGAAACCGACGAGCGGCTCGGCGGGCGCGGCATCCCCTGTCCGCGCGGCCGGGTGCTGGGCGGCACCAGCGCCATCAATGGCATGGTCTATATCCGGGGCAACCGCCACGATTTCGACGGCTGGGCCGCGAATGGCGCCGAGGGCTGGAATTACGATTCCGTGCTGCCCTATTTCAAGAAGTCGGAAAATTATCAATATGGCGCCTCGGAGTATCACGGTGCCGGCGGCGAGCTCGACGTCGCGGACCAGCGCGATCCCAATCCGGTCGGCCAGGCGGCGCTGGAAGCCGCGACCCAGTTGCAGTATCGCCGCACCTCGGATTTCAACGGGCCGGAGCAGGACGGATTCGGCTTCTGGCAGGTGACGCAGAAGCGCGGCGCCCGCGCCTCGACCGCCCGCGCCTTTCTCGACCCCGCGCGCCACCGGCGCAACCTGACCATCATCACCGACGCGCTGACGGAGCGCATCGATCTCGACGGCAAACGCGTCACCGGCATCACCGTGCGGCGCAAGGATGGCGGCCCCGCGATTCTGACGGCGACGCGCGAGGTGATTGTCGCGGCCGGCGCGATCAACTCCCCGCAATTGCTGTTGCTGTCCGGCATCGGGCCGGCGGCGGAGCTTGCCGCCTTCGGCATTCCGGTGCGTCACGATTTGCCCGGCGTCGGCGAGAATCTGCACGATCACCAGGGCATCTTCATGAGCTGGAGCAGCCCCGACACGCGGCTCTACGGCCTGTCGTCGGGCGCCCTGCCCTGGCTCGCCGCATCGCCGTTCAAATATTTCCTCGAGCGCAAGGGGCCGTGGACCACCAACACCTGCGAGGCCGGCGGCTTTGTGCGCTCGCTGCCCGACCTCAAGCAGCCCGATCTGCAATTGCTGTTCTTTCCGCAATTCATGAATCAGCCACAGCATTTCATTCCGCGCGGCCATGGCTTCTCGTGGCATGTCTCGCTGTTGCAGCCCAAGAGTCGCGGCAAGCTGACCCTGAAGACCGCCCGGCCGGAGGAGGCGCCGCGCCTGATCTCGGGCTTCCTCACCCATGATGACGACCTCGCCGGCATCGTGCGCGGGTTCAAGGAAGTGCGCCGCATTGTCGAGGCGCCGGCGATGGAGAAATATCGCGGGGCGGAACTCGATCCCGGGCCGGGTGTGCAGAGCGACGATCAAATCGCCGATTTCATCCGGGCCAATCTCGGTACCACCTATCATCCGGCCGGCACCTGCAAGATGGGCAGCGACGCGATGGCGGTAGTCGATCCACAATTACGGGTGCATGGGCTCGACGGCCTGCGCGTGATCGACGCCTCGGTGATGCCGAAAGTCACCAGCGGCAACACCAACGCGCCGACCATCATGATCGCCGAGCGCGGCGCCGATCTGATCAAGGCACAGTGGGCGAGCTAGTTGTCAGTCGTCAGTTTTCAGTCATCAGTTTTCAGTTGTCAGCCACCGACCCTAAACTGATAACTGAAGACTGATAACTGAGGACTTCTCGATGACCCAGCTTGATTTCGCCCTCTGGGACGCCGTCGGCGGCTATGCCCAGAACAATGAATCGATGGCGGATGTCTATGACGAGCACATCCGCCTCGCCCAGCAATTGGATGCGCAGGGGTGGCATTCCTATTTCGTCATCGAGCATCAGAACTCGCCGCTGGGCCGCATTACCGCGCCGTCGATCTTTCTGACGGCGGTGGCGCGCGCGACGACGCGTCTGCGCATCGGCGCGATGATGTGGCAATTGCCGTTCTATCACCCGATCCGCCTCGCCCAGGATGTCGCGATGCTGGACCAGCTCTCGCGCGGCCGGGTCGAGTTCGGCACCGGCATCGGCGTCCATGAGCATGAATTCATCCGCTGGGGCGTTGATTTCTATCAGCGCGCGGCCATCGCCGGCGAGGTGCTCGACATCGTGCGCATGGCCTGGACCCAGGACGAAGTGACCTATAACGGCAAATATTTCCATTTCGACGAGGCGATCCCGCAGCCCAAGCCATTCCAGAAGCCGCATCCGCCGATCTGGGCGGCGGTGCACAGCGACCAGGCCATCGAATTCGCCGCGCGCAACAATCTCCATGTCTCGCAGAATCTCGACACGGACGAGGTGGTGGCGCGCAAATTCGCGCTTTATCGCGAGGTCTGGAAATCATGCGGCCATGCCGGGCCGATGCCGCGCGTGTTCCTGATGCGCCAAGTCCATGTCGCCGAGACCGACGCGCAGGCGCATGCCCAGGCGCGGCAATTTCTGGCCTCGCGCGAGGGCGGCGCCGTGCCGGTCGGCGGCGGCCCGATCGCGCAGACCCGCATCGGCTGGGGAACCAACGCTCGCGGCATGGGCCGCGACAGCGAGCGCCCGGACGACAAGGCGCGCGGCGAGGTGATGCGCCAGGCCGCGACCTCCTATGAGTTCAACATCGAGCAGGGCCTAGCGCTGGTCGGCAGCCCCGAGACCGTGATCCGCCAACTCGAAGCCGGCAAGGCACGCATCGGCTACGATATTTTTTGCGGCAATTTCGGCATCGGCAAAATGCCGCCCGACATGGTGCGCCGCTCCATCGACCTGTTCGGTGAGAAGGTGGTGCCGGCGTTCCGGTAAGCTCTCAGTCTTCAGTTATCAGTCGTCAGTTTTCGGTGATTTTTTTACTGACAACTGAAAACTCGCCCTACCCTTTCAGCAGCGCCAGCGCGTTGTCGCGGTCGATCGCCCGCAGCTCGGCGGCGTCGAAGACACCGCAATTCTTCAGCCCCTCGACATGTTCGATCGACGAGCGGAACGGGTAGTCGGTGCCGAACACGATGTGCGAGACCGGGACCAGGTGCTTGAGGCCGGACATCGAAATGGTGTTGGCCGACTGCGCGGTGTCATAGAAAAAGCGCCGCGCCACTTCGGCGAAGCCATTGGGAAAGCCGCTCGCATATTGCGGCATCTTCGCCATGCCCTCGAACCGCTCGGCCAGGAATGGCATGGTGCCGCCGGCATGACTGAAAATCCACTTGATGTCGGGAAAGCGCGCGGCCGCGCCGCCGAACACGATGCGCGCAATGGCGCGGGTCGTGTCGGTGCCGAACTCGATCGCCGCGTCGGGCACCCCCGGCACGATGTTGCGGCAGCAATCGGGCGAGGTCGGATGCACATAGGCAATGGCGCGGCGCCGGTTCAGCTCCGCCAGCACCGGATCGAACGCGGGATCGCCGAGCCATTTGTCGCCATAGCTGGTGATGAGGCCGACGCCGTCCGCCTTCAGCGTGTCGAGCCCATAGGCAATTTCGTGTAGCGCCCCCTCGATATCGGGCAGCGGCAGCGCGGTGAACAGGCCGAAGCGCCCCGGATGGTCGGCGCGCAGCTTCGCCGCGTAATCATTGCACTGGCGCGCGATCCGGCGCGCGGTCTCGTTATCGACGAACCACAGGCCGGGCGTGGTGATCGACAGCAGCGCGGTCGCCACGGCGGCGCGGTCCATATCGTCGAGGCTCTTCGCCACCGACCAATGGCGCGCGGGCGGCGGCAGATTGGACCCGGCCTGCGCCGCGATCCATTCCGGCGGCGAGAAATGCGCATGCACGTCGATGCGGTGCGGCTTGGCGTGCGCGGGGCCGACCCCGGCCTCGGCCGGCGAGAACACCGCGCTGGCGCCCATCGCGGCAAGCCCCGCGATGACGGTGCGGCGCGGCTGAAAGCGGCCATCATGATCATGATGGCTGTGTGGCATGCGTATCATATCAATACTCCCTGAGTGGGATTAGTTGGCACCGGCGACGTGCTGCTCGCGGTCCCGAACGATGGCGGTCAGGGGCACTAGCTGAAGGCCCTTCGACGGTAGGCTGGCGAGCCACGCGGTCAGCACATCAAGGGTCTGGTCATGCGGATGGCCGATGGCGATCGCCGTCCCGCCCTGCCGCGCCACTTTTTCGAGATCGGCGAGCCGCGCCTTGATGGCGACGGCGCTGACGTCGTCATCGAGAAAAATATCGCGCGAGACGGTCGGCACGCCGAGGCGCTGGGCGATGCTCACCGCAACGCCGGCGCCGCCGCGCGAATCGAGAAACAGCAGGCCGCGCGCCTTCAGTTCGCCGATCACCGCCTTGATCGATTCCGGATCGGTCGTCAGCCGGTTGCCCATATGGTTGTTGACGCCGACATAGCCGGTGAAGCGCCCGAGATCCCAGCGCAGTCGCCGCAGCAATTCGTCATGCACGACACCGCCGGCATTCTGCGACACCAGCTTGGGCCGCACGATCGGCTCCATCGGGATATGGACAATCAGCTCGTGCCCGGCCTGGCGTGCCGCCTCGGTCTGCTGCGGCAATTCGCTGGCATAGGCGAGGAACGACAAGGTCACCGGCCCACTCAACGCGATGGCGCGGCGGGTGCGATCGCGGTCGAGGCCGAGATCGTCGATCACGATGGCGATTTGCGGCTGTCCGGTAAACGGGGGCGCCGGCACGGCATTCCGCAGCCAGGTCGGCTCATCCACCGTCGCGGCCGTCATCGGCGCGTTGGCGGCCGGCGCGACCGCGCCCGCCGATTTGGCGGCGACCGGCCGCGGCGGTGAGGGCGGCGTCAGCATCGCGATCTGGGCGGCCGGGGATTCCGCGACGGGCGGCAATTTCGTCGCGATGGCAGGCGCGGCCGGCGGCATCTCCGCCTTCAACGTCGGCAGGAGCGGCGTTGGTGTCGGCACGGGCGCCACCGCGGCAATCGCCAGCGGCTTCGCGGAGGGCGCGGTCGGAGCCTTCTCGGTTACTACAGGCATCGTGGAAATTGTGGGCGCCGCCGCGAGGATCGGCGCCTTCACCACCGGCGGCGCGGGCTTCGCGTGGGCCTTGGGCAAGGCGGCCAATTTGGTCGCGACCTTGCCGGCGTCGGCCGGTATAGCGGGAATAGCGGCTTTGACGGCAATCGGCGGGGCGGCGACCGGGGTCACAGCCGGGACCGAAGCGACCATGGCTTTCGCGGGGATATCGGTGGGGGAATGACCGGGCGCGGCGGCGGGATGCGCCGTCGTTTGTGCCATTGTGAGCGCCGGCGTCGCCGCCGCCACCTTGGCCAGCGCGGATTTGTTCGGCGGGTCCTGTATCACCGGAGCCGGCGGCACGATCGATTGCGGCGTCGCATCCGCGACCGTCGATTGTGGCGTCGCATCCGCGACGGGGGCGATCGCGGCATTGCCGGAGGCCGAAACGCCATCGGGGGGCACCGCATGCGTCAGGGACGGCACCGTTTTGGCGGCGACCATCGGCGGGGTCGGCGCGGCGGTCACCTTGTGCGACCGCAACGTATTGGCGATGAACGCGAAACCGGGCTGACGCGTGTACCAATAGCCGCCCATCACCAGCGCGACCACGGCAATGACGGCGGCCGCCGCCGCGACATAAGCCAGGGGCCGGCGCCGTGCCGGCATCGGCACCACATTATCGCTGACCCGATCCTGGGCCCGACCGTCGGCAGGATCGTCGGCCAGCCCCACAACATCCGCCGTCGCTTGCGTCGCCGCGGGCAAATCCTCCGGCGAGGGCATCGGCGGCGCGGGAAGCGACGCGGCGATATCGACGGCATCCAGTTCCGTGGCGTGCTCAGGCAGCGCGGTCCACGTCTCGATCGCGACCGGCAGCGGCTTCGCCGGGCCGGGTTGGGCCGGCGGGTCGAACGACAGCGGCCCGGCAAACATGTCGGCCAGTGCCGGTATCGCGTCGATCTTCTCCCGTGTCTCGGCGGTGAGATCGGACGGCGTCAGGGTCGTTGGCTGCGCCGCCGCAATCTGGGCTTCCGGCACGGTCGCTTCCGGCCCGATCGGTTCCGGCCCGATCGGTTCCGGTACTGCCGGCGCGGCCTCGATCGCGGGCAGCGCAATCTCGGGCGGGGACGGCGGCGCCGCCATCGCGATGGGTGCCACCGGCGCGTCGTCGAGGATAATCGGTGGCTCGGCGTTCGCGGGCGTGGATTCTGCGCCCGATTCCTCAACCGCGGGTGCCGAAACAGGCGCGGGCTGGGTCTCCGATACCGGCGGGGTCGCGACCAAAGCGGGTGGCACCGCGATATCCGATTTCGGCCGATTGCCGGATGTCCCGCCATTGGTCGTCAGCGACCGTCGCGGCGGCGGGGGCGGCTCCGGCAATTTGGCCAGCGCGCGCTGCGCCCAATTGGGCAGATGCGACAATTCTCCCGCCGGCGGATGCGCAGCGCGACTCTTATTCAGCAGATTGACGAAGCTCTCTAGTTGCTGGTCCATAGGCCCCGTCCAGAGCGTACCCCGATGCCAACCCGTTGAACCGAAAATGTCAAGAACCTGTCCAGGTTTCCCCCCGCGAATCGGACAAATTTCTTAAGGCCTTCCGGCGGAATCCTTCCGCCCCGTCCTCGCTCCCTGTTATAAGGCATTTGTCGGCGAGATAAAGGGATAGCATGCACAATGTTCCTGCTGATCGATAATTACGACAGCTTCACCTACAATCTTTGGCATTATCTGAGCGACCTTGGCGCCGAGGTCGTTGTCAAGCGCAACGATGCGATGACCGTTGCCGATGTCCTTGCGATGCGGCCCGAGGGGATCGTGATTTCGCCCGGCCCCAGCGTGCCGGAAAAGGCCGGCCTATGTCTCGACTTGGTGCGCGAGGCAGGCGCGATCCCGCTGCTCGGCGTGTGCCTGGGCCATCAGGCGATCGGCGCGGCGTTTGGCGGCCGCGTGGTGCGCGCGCCGGAACCGATGCACGGCAAGGTCGATCGCATGCTGCACGATCGCAGCGGCGTGTTCGCCGGCCTGCCCAGCCCCTTCACCGCGACGCGCTATCATTCGCTGATTGTCGAGCATGCGTCCCTGCCCCCCTCGCTGCGCGTCACCGCGACCAGCGAGGACGGGCTGATCATGGGCCTCGCGCACCTGGAGCGCCCAATCCATGGCGTGCAGTTCCATCCGGAAAGCATCGCCTCGCAGCATGGCCATGATCTGTTGCGCAATTTCCTGAAGCTTGCGGCGGGTCAAACCCTCGCGGCGTAATTACGTTTCTTGTCACGGAATCGCGTCGAGTTCGAGGAACATCGGCAAAGGCTCCGGGCGGTCACCCAACTGACCGGCTAGAAACCGTCGAGGCGCGTGGCAATAGCAAGGGCAGTGTTTCCCAGGGCAATCGGGTGAATTAACAGGTGACAATGGGTTGAGTTGCTGAATCTGTCGATGTCCTCTGATTCGCGTGGGGATGATCTCGATGGACGTGGTGGCTTACGATGCCGAGGCGGTCGCCGAGGCAGTTATTTTTCTGGCCTATTTCAAAGATATGCCCGATGGCCGGCAAATCGCGAAGGTGAAATATCCGCTTGCGGAGGTGCTGCTGCTGTGTCTGCTGGCGGTGATCGCGGGGGCGGAAACCATCACCGATATCGCCCGCTTCGGCGAGAAGAAGCTCGCTCTGTTGCGCCGGTTCCGTCCGTTCCGCGAGGGCGCGCCAACGCATGATCACCTGGGCGATATACTCGCCACCCTGGATGCCGAGCAGTTTCAACGCTGCTTCGTGGCTTGGGTGGCATCTCTGATCGGCGTTCCGGAAGGCGTCGTCGCCATCGATGGCAAGACCGTTCGCCGCTCGAAGGGAGTCGACAAGGATGCCATCCACATGGTCTCGGCCTTCGCCGCCCGCCAGCGCCCTGATGATGGGTCAGGTCAAGGTGGCGGACAAGGCCAACGAGATCGTCGCCATCCCCAAGCTGCTGGACATGCTGGCCATCGAGGGCGCCGTCGTGACCATTGACGCGATGGGTTGCCAGCGCGGCATCGCCCAGAAGATCGTGGACAAGAAAGCCGACTACATCCTCGCCCTCAAAGGTAATCAGGGCACGCTGCGGGATGATGTCGAACTCTTCGCCACCGAACAAGGAAGAGATCGCTGCTGCGTTCTTCGTCGGCGTGAATGTGGTGAAGCAGCGGCTGCGCCTCTCCTCCGTCTCGGAGAAGCTGCTCGAGATCTATGCCGAGGACGGCATGTCGCTTGAACATCGCATGGCGTTTACCGTGACGGCCGATCACGCGCGTCAGGAGCAGGTCTGGGACGCGGTCCAGGGCTCCTACAGCAAGGAGCCGTATCAGATCCGCCGCATGTTGACGGAGCGCACTATTCGGGCCTCCGACAAACGCGCGCTGTTCATCGGCTTCGATGCCTACGAGCAGGCGGGCGGCGCCGTCATGCGCGATCTTTTCCAGCAGAACGATGGCGGCTGGCTGGAAAACGTCGGATTGCTCGACGGCTTGGTCGCGGAGAAGCTCAAGGCCGAAGCGGAGACGATCGCCGCCGAGGGCTGGAAGTGGATCGAAGTCGACGTCGACTTCCCCTATGGCCACACCCACCATCTGCGTGAGCTCGAAGGCACACCGACGGATCTCACGGCCAAGGAGCAGACGACGATCGACGCGTTGAGCGCCGAGCACGCCAAGCTTGAGGTCGAATACGAGAACGCCGACGAGCTGCCCGACGAGGTGGACGCCCGCCTCGGCGAAATCGAGACGGCGCTCGCCGCTTTCGACGATCGTCCGGTCAGCTACGATCCTGCCGAGATCGCCCGCGCCGGCGTATTCGTCAGCATCGACGCGGACGGCAGCCTTTCCGTTGATCGCGGCTATTTCCGGCCCCAAGACGAAGCGCCCGTCACTGTGGATGGCGACGCGGAAGCCGATCACGATACGGGGTGAACTGTCGTCGCCCGCCGTGCAGCGCGCCGTCATCACCATCGGTGGCCAAGCCGAGCCGGAGGAAGATGAGGACGATGCCATCAAGCCGCTACCCGACCGGCTGCTCACCGAGCTGACCGCGTATCGGACGCTGGCGCTGAGGGATGCAGTGGCGAACAATCCGCATGTCGCGATGACGGCGTTGCTGCACAAGCTCTGCCTCGACACATTCCAGCACAGCGCGTCGGGCGCCTGCCTGGAAGCCACGGTGCGACAGGTGTTCTTCTCGATCCAGCCTTCGGACTTGAAGGACAGCTCCTCCGCCAAGGCTGTCGCGGAACGGCACGACGCCTGGAAGGCAGACCTGCCCAAGGACGAGGCTGCACTCTGGGACTGGCTCGCCGCCCTCGACGAGACCAGCCGAACCACGCTGCTGGCGCATTGCGTGTCGTTCGGCGTCAACGCTCTCTATGAGAAGGGCGATCGCTATGGCGGGGCTGGCGTTTCCGTCCATGGCGTCCAGCGCCGGCTCGTCCAAGCCGACCGGCTCGCGCAGGCCGTCGGGCTCGACATGGTGGAAGCCGGATGGCGGCCGACGGTCGACAATTATCTCGGCCGCGTCACCAAGCCCCGCATCCTCGAAGCAGCGCGGCAGGCGAAGGGCGAGCAGTCGGCGCAGCTCATCGATCACCTCAAGAAGGCAGACTGTCAATTCGCGTCCAATCGTGACCCTAGACTAGTTTCGCGTCCAATCGCGACCCCTGTTGGGTGATGGATTTGGGCTTATCCCCGTAGTGCATAGGAG
>Ga0208357_1003228_pt1 | contig 10169 bp, 9 predicted proteins | sample NGESurdeep092012_6_FD_184487 | JGI IMG/M metagenome (GOLD analysis project Ga0208357, IMG submission 184487) | Arctic peat soil microbial communities from Barrow, Alaska - NGEE Surface sample F52-2 deep-092012 (SPAdes) | ecosystem: Environmental > Terrestrial > Soil > Wetlands > Peat ... | reverse complement strand
TAAAGCGAATTGTGAGTTAGCCGCCTCTTGTCCAACGCCAACTTGACTCCATGCAATTGGCGAAGCAATTTCGCTTATAACCATGGCTGTCATAACTCCAACATTAGTCATAGCTATTGAAAATGCTTGATCTATATTTATATACCAATTAAAACAAGCTTTATCAATATCTAAAACTCCACCTCCTGAAGCGGTAATTTGATATCTAGTGGCTAATGTAGCACTTGGTAATTCATTGACAGTTGGTGTAGCAGATGCAGCATTCATAAAGAAAATATTCGGAATTCTAATATTTAATCCAGAAACTGGCAAATATCCACCAGTGCTATTTGTTCCATCATTTTGAAATCTTAAAAGTCCAGCAGTAGAAATCCAGCAAAATTTGCCACGAACTGCATCAGTAGCTATGCTTGCAGCTAATGCTGTCGTTGATCCGGCACAAGGATAAAATTCATATACTCCGCTACTGACTGCTGTTTCTACCCATACTCCAGGCAAATATACAATTGATCCATTAGATGGAATTTGATAAGTAGAAGCTTTACTACCTGTAGTGGTTCCTAATAAAAAATAGTCACCCCTCACTTTAAATAAATTAAGTCTATTTATAGCTATTGATTTAGAATCTACGGCAACTATTTCAAGCCAACCTGCCGTATCTGGTCCCGTAGCGGTGGCTGTAATGCCTGTTAAAGCGCCTGAAGTATAAGGCACAGTATTCCATTGCCTAACTTTTATAAAGCCAGTAGCTGGCATTGAGGCGCCAACCGCAATAGGGGCAACATTTAATGCAGAATATACTCCTAAAAGTATCGCACTCGCCGAGCCTTGCGAAATTACAGTTCCATAAGCTGGCATAGTTCCAGATCCAGAACTATATGGAATTAATCTAACTAATGTAGAATTTACCTCAATAGTTCCCCCTAAAGTGGCAGACGGAACTATATTTCCCAATATAGCACTAGTGTTTTGATTAGTAGCGCCATAACGAGTGTCTAGGTCTACTGTTAAATATCCTCCATTAATATTATAAATATCTGATCCGGCTTTTGAAGCAAGAGAGTCTATATTTACAGGCGTTGTTATCGTATATGTGGTCATGAATATGTTTCACTTAATCTATTGTCCCATATTGCCACATTATTTGTCCAAGTTGTTTCTAATGGATTTCCAGAATCATCAAAAGTAATTTGTTTAATTGTCCATGCAGCAGAACTTGTTGCCGTTCCAGAAAGAGCTGTTCCAATATAATTTACTGTAGTTGAACTCATATCATATAGTGTTTTGATTAAATAACCACTGCTATCTGTTTTAAGCATACCCATAGAATTGCTTTGTAAATAATTATAGGAACTATCTGGGTACTGTGCATTTATTATTGAACGTGTTACTTTAATTGGCTCATTTGAATCTATCGATTGACTCAAAAATCTTGTAAGGTCTTCGCTAGGATAACGGTGATAAACTACATTTAATCGCAATGTTGTTAAATCAACGGATCCATTAATATAACGAATACGAAAATATGGAGCAATGCTTCGTAATGGTATTGGAACTATAGATGGAGTTAATAAATTTAATTGAACTTTTGTGTCCCAATCGATATTATCAATACTAAATTCAATATATAAGGTTCCATCTGCATTACTTGGCGCTCCATACATACTAATATCTATACTTTGATAGCTAGTAATTGATTCTCCGGGTCCAATAAAAGATTGAGTTGCTAATAATGGAATATTGGTTGAATTCATAATACTAGGCATGATTTGCGTAGTATTAACTTCATGTCCATCTATATCAAAAAGTATTACTGCTGGGCTATCATTCATGAAATACTCCTTGTTCTGCTAATTTCAATATTATTAGTATAATTAATAGTATCAGTCAAAGAGTGTGCAACGGTAATACCATCCGTATTATAAACATTCCAAGTAATTATAGTGGGAATATGACTACCATTATAAGTTATCAATTTCTCAATAATTTTATATAACGTAGTATTATCTGTATACCACGTAATATTAGTTGGAAATGGTTGATTAAGTATAACTTTATAAGCACCTGATACAAAACCATCTCCAGGACCTTCATCAATAAAATGTATTAATTGACGAAGAACTTCATGTTGAGAAGTGGTAATACCAGAACCTCCGCCTTCCACACTTAAACCATTAATGATGCCAGCTGCTGTCAAAAAAGCTTGTTGAGCGATATTGAATTGTAGCAATTCAATATCGCTATTAATAACTAAAATATCTTGAGCTAAAATTTTATGGTTTAATTCACCTTTAAGTAAAGATGCTCTAATATCAGACTCTGATACTCCTGGAATTTGAAGTATATTTCTGGTAGACATATAGTTAATAGGATAATTAAAAATCTTAATAGTCTTAATTTGTGGAGACGTATTAAGCACAATAAAACTACCATTAATTGGAAAGTAAGGGGCAAAATCATTCATTCCCATTTAACCCTCCTTTTTGTCTACAAACCTATCCCTAATCGTAATACTAATCGTACGTTCAATATCTGGGTTTTCAGCGGTCGCCCTAGCTCCTGAAAATAATTTTTCCATCAAAGTATCATATCCTTGTTTAGCTACATCTTGCTTAGTAATTTCCAAAGCCTGTTTAACATCTTTGCGAATCAAATCCTCATCCTTAGATAAAATTACTTTTTTTAGATCAGAAGATGCCATTTTGGTTAAATCATCAAACCCTAAACGATATCTAACATGCAAAAGCTCTTCAATGTAATCAAAACTACCAGTACCCGGTTGGTTAACAGCGAAGTCACCGTCCTGAGCATCTGTTCTTAAGCCGCTATTCAATGTATTAAGAAGGATTCGAGCATTACTGTCCTGCCACTCATGCTCATGACCGTAGATTGTTTTAAGTTCATCTAGGACATCACGCAATCTGGCAAAATTTTTAATCTTTTGAGCTAAACCTTCACTAATAAAAGCTTCGCTACGATTATAGTTTTGTAGACCTCTACGAGGATTATATTCTGCCTCTTGATCAACACGTCTGGTATCAAAAGCTAATTTCTTGAAACCATTATTTGAGTTGATAGACTCTATAGCAACTTTTCTCAATAATCTGGCTTGTTTTCTAGTGACACAATCTTGAGAGCCCCTAGAAATCAAATTATACAGATCAGATATTTCAAAAAGTTTCATATTCCTCTATATTTGGTAGAACTCTAATATTATACCTTCTTATTGCATTCTAAGTTTATAAATGTCGGGCTTCTTTAGATTTTTTATCTATAGCCTTATATATTTCATTATGCATTTTTCGCAAAAATGCTTTTTGTTTATCTGACATTTTAGCGCTCTCTTTTGGATTACGAAACCTCTCATATATTTGATGTAAAAACTCTTTGTGCGGCTTAAATTCCATTGGTAAAATTTGTAGTTCAAAATTGATACCATTAATATGTAAATTTATATGCACTACACCACAATACTCTAAACCATATTCAGTAGATTTATTATTTTTTTTATCAATAGTTTTAACTTTATCTCCAAATAAACGCTTAATAATATCGACAATCTCTTTGAAACTAAATTGTTCAGAAAAAAATAAACGCCCTCTCACCAAATCAGATAATTCTATGGGATCGCTGACATTATCTACTTCCATTTTACGCTTAACACTAGCATAAGGCTTGATATTTGACTCAAATTTAAATTCAGAAGATGGAAGACTAGATAATTGTAACTGCACATATTCCATAGCCTTGCTCAGGTCTGGCGCGCATTGCAGATATTGTTTTCTAAATTTCTTAGGGTCCATAATAGTATATGCCAAAAAATTATTTGTTTTGTTCTCGAAGATTTTCATATCTATTAAGAAAATCTTGGTATAAATTATATTTTCTTTGCAATGAGATAGCCGCGTCTTTGTATAGCCAATCTAAAAATATCTTGCATTGGTGATAATTCTTAACACGAATCTCGCACATAACATCCATATCTTGTTTGTGCGCCTTGACTAAATATGATTTAATCCCAAGTTCTTTTTCAAAATAATTCTTTAAAAAATCATTTATCTGTCGAGTGCAAATAAGCCCAACATTTGGACTGTCTCGATTATCTTTTGGTAAATAGATCCAACCATCTCCATCAATTAGTCCTCGGATGAAATGTTCATATAATGTCTTATTTAGCCATTCGGGAAAAATAATTTTGTGAGATTTAGCCTCTACAACGCCTAGGGTGGCAAGGTGTTGGCTCATGTGTTTACTATAAAGATTAAGTTTAACATATTCAAACTCTTGTCCTTTGTCATTTTTTCGTTTATTATATTTTAGCATTTCTTCTCCATAAAAAATATGAGACATTTTTTTAAGTATTTCTTCATCTCTTTTAGCTAAATGAATAGATATTCTATTTGTACGAAATAGATTATTTCCATCAGCATAGATAAAGCCCAAAATATATGCTTTTTCTTCAGTATCAATAATATCAAAATAATGTTCGTTAAGATCGTATTTACGAGCATAAGAAAATCCATTCCTCGAATTCATATTATTATTTTTAATAAGACGAGCAAGAGCTTTACGATCTATTGATAATTTTTGACCAATTTTCGTTAAAGACATGCCGCTCTCATAAAGGGCATTTATTTCTGCAATGTGTGTGTCAATAAGTGCGTTTGCTTTGGTATTGCGCTGTTTTACAGGAATTAAATTCATAGTTATATCTCCGATTATGCATATACACCTGCTATATAACAACGAAAAAGCCACCTTGCAGTGGCTTTTTCTCATTTTTGCATACATCCTGCTAGCAGGTGTATATGTTAATTTCAGGCGCCTATGACAACGCTTTTTCTTCCGGCCGCGCATCCTCTTGGGTTAACTATAGCAAGTCCAATGATTTCGCTTACGACCCATCCTAATTTCAATTGTTTTGGTTCATCAGCTGGCAAGACTTCGATGTCTTGACGAATAGGCATGACACCTACGAATTCAGGGTCGGCTACCCCATATATCGTGCCTGGTGGCACAATCTTGCTTACCATAATGTCAGTTCCCCAGATGTGAGCATAAAGACCAGTTTGTAGAACTTCTCTCATAGTTACTGGATCGAAGTCACCACCACCAACACCTTGGCCACCACCAGAACCCCACTTAAGGATATCGGTGAACTCATTGATGTTCATGAAGTACTTAGTAGTAACTAAGTCCCAACGATCAATTTGTTGTTTGATTTCAACTAAGTCTCTCTTTAGAAGACCTGCATCTGCGATATCTGTTAAAGTGTTTTCAACAGAAGAAGCGGCATCAAGGGCGGCAAAGATGTTTGCATCTTCTTGAGCCATAATTTCTTGACGAGCCTTCTGAACAGCTCTATCGATAACGTTAAATCTACGTCTTTTAACTTCTGCGATACGAACAGTTGGGTTTGCGTAAATTTCAAACTCTGGAACAACTACTCTGTCACCGAAGACTCTGGACTCTGGTCCAGTACCGTTGCTAGAAATAACAACAGCGGCTACATCGATATCTCTATCGTATGTTGGCATGGCACCTTGTGGCAATGGATCTACAACCAATGCTCTACGGGCAATACCGTGGTAATCCAAGTTTCTACGGATTGGATTTGCCATTGCTTGAGCAAGAGCAATTTTACCGTCCTGAGTCATTATGGCCCTGGTGATCAACTCATCTCTTTTGTCATCAGATAAAGAAGGTTGTCCAGCAAGTCCTTGATTAGAAGGAACATTCTCTTCAAGGATGGCTGCATATTTGACAAGAGCTTGCAAAGCATCTTTAAAAGAGCTTGCGTTAACTTGTCCACTGTTTGAAAACATATTCATAATTTTCTCCACATTATATAGGAAGTGTTTGCTGACAGTTGCCAGCAGCACAATTAATTTGTGCGATAACATTATGTTTCGTTATTACTATATATAGGATACTTTTTTAAAAATATGCTGATAAAAATAAAAAAGCCCACTTGCGTGGGCTTTTTCGTTTATCTTTTTACACTTAACCTAAACTAAATTAAGAGGTTGGTGGTGCGAAGCTGATGGTTGCAAAGCTGAATTGTCTGTTCTGAACAGAAGAGACATTACCACTTGGGCTATTCAAAGCAGCAACTAAGTAGTTTGGAGTGGTTACCAAAGAACCGTTGGTGTTGAATTCAACAAAGTGAGCGACAGAAACAGTTCCATGAGTAATATCATTAACTGAACCACTTTGAGTCAAAAGACCTAATGAAGTAAATCCTAGTTTTTGACCAACATACACGCCTGAAGAAGTTGGTTGCAAGTATCCATCGGTGTTATCCAAAGAAACTGCGTATAGACCTGGCTTATCCCAGCAAGTTACCTTACCAGAACCAGTTGCAGTTTGTGGACCTAAGACAACGCCTGTAACGCTGTTTGGACCGTTTACTTGTTGACCAACAGTTCCACCGACGACAGTACCGAAAAGAGTACCGTATCCAGTGATACCTTCATCTGCAAGCATTAATGGGCGTCCAGAAGCAACGCCAGAAACAACGGTATAACCATCAGATGGAAGATGAGTACCATCCCATAATCTGGTAACAGCGGCACGCTTAGTGCCACTTACATTGACATATCCGTCAAATGCATCATAAGCAGCTTGATCTTGGCCAGAAGTGGTTACGCCTGGTTGTCCAGAGACAGTAACCGAAGTAAAAGAGACAACTTCACCACCCTTAAGGGTTAGAACGTCGGAATCAAGACCATCGAATTGACCTAATGGTTGAGTACCTGGTTGTAATAGTTTTAAAGACATTTTGTTTTCCTTGAATATTGCCTAATTGGCAATTGGTTACTTACACCTGACTTATCAATACTACTATAAAGTAATATTGCCATATATTTCAAAAAAAATGAAACCAGTTAATAATTTATTATGAAAACAATTCAATAGGCGAGCCATTAGTTATGAAACACGCAAAAATGACACAGTGGCTTATTGGAAATATAGAAAGATATGTATTATTCACTTTAAGAATGAACTTAAACCGCTATTTTCAAAATCTTTTTCCAAGTCATCAAACAAACCCTTTTTTGGATTTTCAGTATCTTGAACTGGTGTAGTATTTGGTTCTATAGGAGTTTTTGGAGTTTCTGACGTATTAAATAGATTTTCAGAATTAATTCCATCTGAATCTAGTTTTTGTTTAACTATTTCTTGTTGTTTCTGAGCATTTTTTAAATCTATAATTAAATTTTGTAAATCTCCTACTTTACCGGGAGTTCCAATTAAAGTTTCCAAAGCTCTAACAACATCATCAAAGTCATCGGCAATTTCACCTTTATTACCTCCGTGCAAAAATTCAGCCGAATCAGTTAAGGAAGATAAAATACCTTTATCGGCTACCGCACGCTGTTTAAATGATTCACTACTAAAAGAAGACATAACCTCTTGAATAAATGGATAATTTTCTTTTATAACAGCTTTAAGATCATCCAAAGCTTGAATGTTATTATGTGTATCTGGATTTTGGGAAATTTGCACTAATTCAGAACGAGTTTTTGGATTTTGGACATTATCTAAAATTGGTAAAATAGCTTGAACTTTTTGATCTATTTCTGTTAATATTACGCTTAGACGTTTAACAGTATTTAAAAATGAATCTGTATAAGAGTTGCCAATAATTCCCCAATGTGTGTTGGAATTCAATAAATCATTAATTTCTGACATAGCTTTTTGATAGTCTCTGGACCAACCATCACTATGAAAGCTAGAATGTTGTTGTAAATATAATAGACCAGTTAATCCAATAATTCCAGCAATTAATAATGGATAAAAAGCCTTCTTCTTAAATCCTTGACTGCCCACTTGTGTTAAGCAAATATCAGCTAATTTACGTAAGTCTTCTTGATCGCCATTATCTAATTCATTACCTAATCTAACTAAAGCTAGCAATAAATCTTTTTTAGCATATTTACGATTAATTAATTGTCCATCTGGATTTTTATGAACGATATGAAGTCTAATATTTTGACCTTCATTTTCGTTTTCAATTAATCCATTCAATTTATCATAAGATGGTGAGATAACTAACATATCTGGATGAGCAACTTCCATAATATTATGTTCATATTCCATACCGGCTGGCATTTGAGGTTTATTGCCGTATAGTTTTCCAATTTGTTCAATAGTGAGAGAGTCATGTCTCACATTGGTTTCAGGGAAATCTTTTTCTGTATGTTCCGCTTCAACACGAGTATTAGTCGGTTTCTCTTCGGAAATCAACCCCTTCTTTTGGGCTATTTTTACAAAACTATCGAAAATATCGCTATTGCTCATGTATTCTCACCTATATAGAAAATTCTAATTATATGTTATGATATGCCTCATTTTAGGAAGAGCTTTTAGCAACATCATCGATGAAATAATCAACTATTTCCTTTTTAGAAGTGAAGTCAGATGGGATAAAGATAACAGAACTGTTTCTGTTGTGTAGATTAAACAGCATAATATTTTGCTTAACCATTCTAAAGGCTGGGGAGTTTTTAATAATTTCTTCTTTACCATCTAAACCATCATATGTATCTTTAGCAAATTGAACGAGCATATTTTCAATATTGTCAGGTGTATTAACTAAAGGCCAAGTAGATGGCAAACTAGCATCGCTTTTTACCTTAAATTTAGTTTGTGTAGAAACTGGACCCGCTGGAGTTGCTGGCTCTTCCTTGCCGGGTTGATATGTTTTATCAATTGCGTTGGGACGACCCAAAGTTTTGTTAATAATGTCTCCCACGATCATAAAGCCGGCCGACCATAAAGCGATCTTAAAGACCCAACCTAATAATTTGCCTAGGATGTTGACGCCTACCGAACGACTAATGGCAGCCAAAACAATTTTAGAATTAGCGCCAGGTTTCTTAGTTAATCGCATAGTTTCGTGCTCGTGCTGCATAACTGCCAAGTTAATCATTTTGGCATTGTGCATTAAATCAAGTGATGATGAATTTAAATTATCATCTTGCATTGCATCACTTACAATTTCATCAATTTGTTTAGAAGATAGTTTTTGTCCATTTGTAATAGGTTCTTTTATAGAACTATATATAGAAGTAAGTATTCCATAAACATCAATATGAAGAGTGGTCATTAATATAGCCAAAACAAGACCTAATTTGCCACCACCTATTGATTTCAACATTCCAAATAAAACGCCTGGAGCCAACTCATTGATAAGGCTTTTTTCCGGATCGTTCTTATCAATATGTTGTTCAAAATAGCTTTTAACATAACTAAGGGCATCCGCAATCGCACCTGCCTTTTTATATGTCTTAGGGTCGGCTATTAATGCATCTACAAGCATAGTATCTAAAACAAATTTGATAGAGCCGTCAGACATTAATGCCCTGCTTTCATATCTAAATTATATTTAAGAGTATTTATAGTAGAAATATTAGTTGTTTGAGGTCCGCCTGGTACTACTTGTTGTTGCATGGATCTGTAATCTATATGTAATCTTTTATCAGTAGCAACTTTTTGTAGTTCTATTGCCATTTGTTGATATAAAGAACCGGCATACTCAATAATATCATATAAACCATTGATAGCGATTGTTGCAGCATTTCCATTTTTAAGCCAAGCTTTAAATTGATCTGTTGTTAAATTAAATAGTTGAAGAGTATCTCTTGGAACACCTAATAATGATTTAAATTCTGAAATATATTCTTTAATAGTAGCAGCTGTCTGACTAACTTCTGCATTGTTGGCATATAAAGCATAAGTATCCACGAAATCAATAATCTCAGCGAAATTAATATATTGACTATTGAATGGACGCAATTCGGTTAGTTTAGCGATAACATCACCTGACATATTAGTTCCCGCATTAGTTCCCGGCTCCGAATGATTATTTTGTCCACTAGATTGAGTGAGATTACAATTTGCTTCGGATGCAATTTGCTTTATTTGCTTAAGGTATAAAGCAGATCTTACTTTAGATTCTGGGATTGAATGAGTTGAATAATACTGCGCTCTTTCATAAATAAACTGTATAGCCGCACATTGATCAAAATTCATGCCATCAATAGTAGATGGTTGTTCATTGTTAGCTTGTGTAGCTATCCTATTTTCGTTAAACCATTGGCGTAATGTGTCAGCAGATTTGAGATCGCCTAATGTTAAAATAATAGAACCTTTTGTTTGCCATT
>Ga0208357_1003227_pt1 | contig 10172 bp, 9 predicted proteins | sample NGESurdeep092012_6_FD_184487 | JGI IMG/M metagenome (GOLD analysis project Ga0208357, IMG submission 184487) | Arctic peat soil microbial communities from Barrow, Alaska - NGEE Surface sample F52-2 deep-092012 (SPAdes) | ecosystem: Environmental > Terrestrial > Soil > Wetlands > Peat ... | reverse complement strand
TACCGGCATCGTCGCGACCCTGCCGTACATCGCGTTGCAACTGCTCGGCATCCAGGTCGTGATCGGCGCGCTCGGCATTTCCGGGACGGGGTTTGCCGCCGATCTGCCGCTCATCATCGCTTTCGTGGTGCTGGCCGCCTTCACCTACTCGAGCGGGCTGCGCGCGCCGGCATCGATCGCGATCGTCAAGGACATCTTGATTTACGCCACGGCGCTGGTGGCGATCGTGGTGATTCCCGTGGAGTTGGGCGGCTTCGGCAGAATTTTTGCGGCCATCCCGCCTCAGAAGCTGCTTCTGGCGGTTCCCGGACCGCATACCACCGGTGCCTACAGTGCCTACGCGACACTGGCGCTGGGCTCGGCGCTGGCGCTGTTCCTCTATCCGCACTCGCTCACGGGGATTTTGAGTGCCAGCAGCGGTCACGCCATCCGCCGCAATGCCGCCATGCTGCCCGGCTACAGCTTCATGCTGGGGCTGCTCGCGCTGTTCGGTTTCTTCGTCATTGCCTCCGGGGTCGACAAGCTCCCGGAATATGCGGCGGGGTTCAAGCAGTTCGGCAACAACTTCGCGGTGCCGGCGCTATTGCTGCACAGCTTTCCGTCCTGGTTCGTAGGGTTTGCATTTGCCGCGATCGGCATCGGCGCGCTGGTGCCGGCCGCGATCATGTCGATCGCCGCGGCGAACCTGTACACGCGCAATATTCACCGTGAGTTCATCAACAAGAATCCCACCGACCGGCAGGAGGCGCGCATGGCGAAGCTGGTGTCGCTGGTGGTCAAGGCCGGCGCGCTGGTGTTCATCTTGTTCGTGCCGACGCAGTACGCCATTCAACTGCAACTGCTCGGCGGCATCTGGATCATCCAGACGCTGCCCCCTGTGATGCTGGGCGCCTACACACGGTGGTTCAACGACTGGGCGCTGCTGCTCGGCTGGGCCGTGGGGACGACCGTGGGTACGGCGATGGCAATCGCCACGAAACTCACGCCGACGTACCCGCTGCTGCTGGCCGGCCATACGTTCCCGGGGTACACCGCCGTCTACACGGTCATCCTCAATCTGGGCGTCGCCATTCTGCTGACACCGGTGTTCAATCGGATGAGCACGCGGCGGACGCCGGTCGATGAGACCGTCGCCGCCGATTATTACGCGTGACGATGAGTACCTCGGCCAATAGTGATTTTGACCGGTGCAGAGGGCTTGGCCGCTTGCATTGTGCCGATGTATATCACCGCGCAGGCGGGCGAAAAGTACTGGTGCCGGTCAGGCGTGTCTTAAGCGTCATCAATCGGGGCGCACGAAGTGCGATGGAAAACTAGCTACGAACCAGCTAATCCGCGGACAGGCGTGGACTACAACTCAACTACGCGCAAAAATCCTAGCTTTCCATACTCGATGATGTGTTCATCGCGTGTCGCCAGTGCCACGCTCTGTGTTCGTGCGGTTGCGATCAGGAAACGGTCCGCAGGATCGCCGTGAGGTTTACCCGGGAGCAAAGTACTTTCTGCCGCTGCAGCCACGTCCAACGGCACCAAATGGATGCCGGGTACGCTAAGCGCTCTCTCGGTCCAATCCCGTAACGGTATGGACAGTTGAATTCTGCCCTTGGCGCTCAGTGCTCCAATCTCCCACACAGAAATTGCCGACACCAAAAGCCCATCGCCAATTCGAGCCGCATCCAGTTTCTTAATGCTCGCCGGCCGCAGTCGATCCGTATTGCCTTCTGCATACCAGAGCCAGATGTGAGTATCGAGCAGCAGCGCACTCATTTATTGCGGCTACCACGACGCGCACGCGATATCCGCGGCGCGACTGCAAATAAATCATCCTCATCACCGGACAACGCACTCCATTCTTCATTGATAGGGGCGACGATATCCCCTTTGATCCGTACCGTATTCTTCATGTATCCGAATAGGGAGCGGGACTGCGGTGGAATAGGCACTAGCTGCGCAACGGGTTTGCCGTGTTTGGTAATCACCACGGGCTGTCCGGTTCGAGCGACCTCGTCCATCAATTTTAGGCATTCGGCCTTGAAAACCGCCGCCGGGATATCCATTGGTTTCTCACATATGACTAGAAATTATGGTCATTATAGGCTTGCTCACGATCAGTGCAACTCTAGTTCGGCCTGTGGGTGCAGCCTTATCGATTGAGGCCTGCGGCTCATCGCGCTCGGCCCGCCGCGCCGCGATGTCGCTTTGTGAGGGCATGTACCACACACGCCCAAGAGCGACTCACTACATCTCCAGATCATAGTCCGGCCCATCGCGTTCGCGACTTAAGCCCCGACCCCGACCCCGGCCCCGGCCCCGGCCACGCTCCCGACCACGGGAGAGCTCTCCGTCGTGGTTCCAGATTCCGGAACAAATGACGGCAAGAGCTACTTCCTCAGCAATTTCTCCTCGAATGCGGCGCAAATGCGCCCGTGTCATATAACTGTAACGACGTGCGACGAACATGCCGCCCTGACACGGGATTTGCAGCCATCGCTAAACGCAAGAGGAATCACATATGCAGTCGACTAGGTCCCTAATCATCGGTGCCGGCCTAGGCACCCTCCTGAGTCTGGGGGCAGCGCCCGGGGTCGAGGCGAAACAATCGTCCGATGCCGCGTCGTCCAAGGAGATGGCCACGCAGATTCAGGCACTGCGCGATCAAGTGGAATCGCTGCAACAGCGTGTGGACTCGCAGGCCGCCGCGCAGGAGCAGACCAAAGCCGAGGCCGACAGCGCCGCCGAGCAAGCGGCCGCGGCCAAGGCGCAAGCCACCGAGATTCCGGCGCAGGTCCAAGCTCAGGTGCAGACTGCGGTCGATGCGGCCAAGCCCAAGACCGACAAGATTCACTACAAAGGGGTCACCGTGACCTTGGGTGGGTTCCTGGCGGCTGAGTCGGTGTACCGATCCCGCAATGAGGGCGCGGACATCGGCTCTAGCTACGGCGCCATCCCCTACAACAACAGCGCCGTGGGCCAAACCAGTGAATTGCGTTTCACCGCGCGCCAGAGCCGATTTTCCGCGCTGGCCGAGGGCAACGTGAGCCCGGATATTCATCTGGGCTTCTACAGTGAGGTGGACTTTCTCGGCGCCGCGCAAACGGCGAACTCGAACGAAAGCAATTCGTTCACTCCTCGCATCCGCAACATGTATGGCACGGTGGACTGGGACAACGCGGGTCTGCATTTTCTGGCCGGTCAGAGCTGGTCGCTGATGACCATGACCGGCAAGGGCATCACACCGCGCGCGGAAGTCCTGCCGCCGGTGATCGACGCGCAATACGTGCCGGGTTTCACCTGGGCGCGCCAACCGCAGGTCCGATTGACCAAGGATTTCGACAAGCAGGTGTGGGTGGCGGTTTCCTTGGAAAATCCGCAGACTACTTTCTACACCGGCGCCAATGCGCTGCCCGCCGGCGTGCATCTGAATTACAACGCGCCGGCGGGATCGCTGTTCAATTCGGCGAATACCCTTTCGCTCAATCGTCTGCCGGATGTGGTGGCGAAAATCGCCGCCGATCCGAGCGTCGCCGGCCGCAGCGTGCATCTGGAGGCCTTCGGCCTGTATCGCAGCTTCTACGAGCGATTGAATTATTCGAATCAGAGCTCGAGCGGCGGCGGCTTTGGCGCGGGCTTGATCGTGCCGCTGATTCCGAAAGTTCTGGACTTTCAAGTATCCGGGATGGGTGGCAAGGGGATCGGCCGTTACGGCAGCGGGCAGCTCGCCGACGTGACCTTCGATCCGGCCGGCAACATTCGGCCGATCAGCGAGATCGAGGCGATGGCGGGGTTGACGTTGCATCCCACGCCGAAATGGGATGTCTACCTGTTTGCCGGCGAGGAGAAGGACAGCGCGCAGTCGTACTTCTTGACGACCGGCACCGGCGCAGTGGTCGGCTACGGCTACGGGAATCCGTTATATTCCAACAGCGGATGCGTCAGCGAGACGGCGGTAGGCGGCTGCGTCGGCAATACCCGGCTGCTCCAGCAAGGTACGACGGGATTCTGGTATAGACCCTATGTGGGCAGCTTCGGCCGCATTCAGTGGGGACTGCAGTACTCGCATACGGAACGCAAGGCGTTCGCCGGGGCCGGCGGTGTTGCGCCGGTGGCCAACGACAACATGGTGTTCGCGAGCTTTCGGTACTACCCGTACTGATGGCGCGAGCCCTGGTCGTAAGGTTGCCGAAGAACATTTCACGAGATTGGAGCGAATATGAAACTGAAGATGGTCAAATTGAAGATGGTCGGATTGAAGCTTTTTAAGCCGATGGCGGTGGCGGGAATCGCCCTTTGCGCAGGCCTTGCGGTCGCTGCGCCGACGGAACTGTCGGGCGCAGGCGCCACTTTTCCCTATCCGATTTACGCCAAGTGGGCGGACGCTTATAAAAAACTAACCGACGTAGCTCTTAATTATCAGTCAATCGGTTCGGGCGGCGGCATCAAACAGATCAAGGCCAAGACCGTGACCTTCGGCGCGTCGGACATGCCCTTGAAGGCGCAGGATCTGAATGCCGCCGGACTGTTACAGTTCCCCATGATCATCGGCGGCGTGGTGCCGGTGGTGAACATCAAGGGCGTAGCGCCCGGCCAATTGCACTTGGACGGCGCGACGGTGGCGAGCATTTACTTGGGCGATATCGCCAAGTGGAATGACCCGAGGATCAAGAAACTGAATCCGCAGCTGGCCTTGCCGAACACCGCGATTGCGCCGGTCTACCGTTCGGACGGTTCGGGCACCAACTTCTTGTTTTCGGACTACCTGTCGAAAGCCAGCGCGAAATTCAAGGCGACCATCGGCGCCAACACCTCGGTGCAGTGGCCGGCGGGTATCGGCGCCAAGGGCAACGAGGGTGTGGCCAATATGACCACGCAAACGGACGGCGCCATCGGCTACGTGGAATATGCCTACGCCAAGCAAAATAAAATGGCGTACGTACTGCTCACCAATAAGGCCGGCGTGGCGGTGGCACCCAATGCCGAGTCATTCCAGGCGGCAGCCGCCAACGCCGACTGGGCGCATGCGGATGGCTACTACCTGATTCTCACCGACCAGCCCGGCGCGAAGAGTTGGCCGATCACGGGCGCGAGCTTCATCCTGGTGTACAAGCAGCCGAGCAATCCCGCAGCCGTCAATGAGGCGCTCAAATTCTTCGCCTGGGCGTACCAGGATGGCGCTACCATGGCGGCGGAACTCGACTACGTGCCGCTGCCGGCACCGCTGATCGCGCAGGTAAAAAAGACCTGGAGCTCGCAGATCACATCGGGCGGGCATCCGGTATGGAGCGAGAAGTAGCGCCGACTTAAGTGGGCGTTTGATTACAAACTTTTAGCGATTTGAAACGTTTCGACAGCTAAACGTTTAGAATGAGGCCGGCGGCGGCGCGTTCCTAAGGGAGCGCCGCCGGCCGACTTCGTGTTACGCGGGAGCAGAGCTGACATCGTGGCGATCATCGATCCGAGACACGCCGCAAAGCAGTTGATTTACGAGAGGATCTTCCGCGCTTGTACATTGAGCGCGGCGATCTTGGTGCTATTGATTCTGGGCGGTGTGGCCGTCTCGCTGCTGCGAGGCGCCTGGCCGGCGGTCGCGCACTTCGGATTCTCTTTCGTGACTCGCGAGGTATGGAATCCGGTCACGGACGAGTATGGCGCGCTGGCGCCTATTTTCGGCACCGTCGTCACCTCGCTGATCGCCATGCTGATCGCGGTGCCGACGGGTTTCGGCATTGCTTTGTTTTTGACGGAACTGTGTCCGCCGCTGCTCAAGCGGCCGATCGGGGTTGCGGTCGAACTGCTGGCCGCGGTGCCCAGCATCATCTTCGGCATTTGGGGGCTGTTCGTGCTGGCGCCCGTGCTGCAGCGGCATGTGCAACCCTGGTTGATCGATCATTTCAGTGAGATCCCCGCGCTCGGCGATCTGTTCAAAGGTCCCCCTTACGGCATCGGCATCCTCACGGCCGGCGTGGTGCTCGCCATCATGGTGTTGCCGTTCATCGCGGCGACGCTGCGTGATGTCTTCGACACGGTGCCGCCCATGCTCAAGGAATCGGGATATGGCCTCGGCGCCACGACCTGGGAAGTGATTTGGCATGTGGTGGTGCCGCACTCGCGGGTGGGCATCGTCGGCGGCGTGATGTTGGGTCTGGGGCGCGCGCTCGGCGAGACCATGGCCGTGACTTTCGTGATCGGCAACGCGCATCGAATCAGCGCCTCGCTGCTGGCGCCGGGTACCACGATTTCCTCGGCGATCGCCAATGAGTTCACCGAAGCGGTGGGCGACCTATACACCTCCTCGCTGATCGCACTGGGGCTGCTGTTGTTCCTCATCACCTTCACGGTGATCGCCGTGGCGCAGGCGATGTTGCGCAGATTGGAGCGGCGCGGAATGTCCGCCGCATGAATCGACGTCCGCTGCGCAAATTCAAAAACGGCGCCTTTCTCGCGCTGTCGCTGATTGCGACTTTGACGGGACTGGCATGCCTTGCCGCGATCCTGTGGACGTTGCTGTCGCACGGTCTCGCGGGCATGTCCTGGCATCTGTTTACGGAGATGACTCCGCCGCCCGGCGGGCAGGGGGGGCTGCTCAATGCGCTGTACGGCAGCGCCGTCATGACGCTCCTCGGCATATTGATCGGATCACCCATCGGCGTGCTGGCGGGCACCTACCTTGCGGAATACGGCAAGAGCTCGCGGCTGAGCACCGTCATCCGCTTCATCAACGATGTGCTGCTGAGCGCGCCGTCGATCATCATCGGTTTGTTCATCTATGAAATCGTCGTGGTCCACATGGGGCATTTTTCCGCCATCGCGGGCGCGCTGGCTCTGGCGGTGCTGGCCATTCCGGTGACCTTGAGAACCACGGAGGACATGCTCAATCTGGTGCCCGTCGGCATGAAGGATTCGTCGGCCGCGCTCGGCGCGTACCCCTGGCGCACGACCCTGAGCGTGCTATATCCTGCGGCGCGCAGCGGCATCGTCACCGGTCTGCTGTTGGCGGTCGCGCGCATCAGCGGGGAAACCGCGCCGCTGCTGTTCACGTCGCTCAATAATCAATTCTGGAGCACCAACCTGAATGCCCCGATCGCCAACCTGCCGGTGGTGATCTTCCAGTTTGCCTTGAGTCCCTACAAAGATTGGCAGAATCTCGCCTGGGCGGGCGCCCTGATCATCACCGTGTCGATACTGATACTCAGCATTTCCGCGAGAGTGCTGCTGGCCCTGCTGCAATCGGACCGAGGTGGCGGGCGATGATGCCATCGACAAAACCGCCGAAGCACTTGAAACTGCGGCTGCCTTTTCCGGCGGCCGCGGCGACGGCGCAGGATGTGGGGCCGCCGAAAGTGGAAACGCGCGCCTTGAATTTCTTTTACGGCGATGTCCAATCCCTGCGCGACATCAACATGTCGCTGGCGGACCGTTCGATCACGGCTTTCATCGGTCCCTCCGGCTGCGGGAAGTCGACGCTGTTGCGGGTGCTGAATCGCATGTACGCCCTGTATCCGCGGCAGCGCGCCCAAGGCGAGGTGCTCATCGGCGGCCAGAACATTCTCAGCGCGTCGGTCGACGTCGCGGAACTGCGCTATCGCGTCGGCATGGTGTTTCAGAAGCCGACGCCGTTCCCGATGTCGGTATTCGATAACGTGGCTTTCGGACTGCGGTTGACGGGCGGCATTCGCGGCGCCGACTTGAAAATGCGGGTGGAATCCGCGCTGCGCGATGCCGCCATTTGGGAGGAGGTCAAGGACAAGCTGCACGCCGACGGGCGCAGCCTCTCCGGCGGCCAGCAACAGCGCCTGTGTATCGCGCGGGCGATCGCGGTGCAACCGGAAGTCTTGCTGCTCGACGAGCCGACCGCGGCGCTCGATCCGATTTCCACGTTGCGCATCGAGGAGATGCTGCAGGCGCTGCGGGAAAAATACTGCATCGTGATGGTGACGCATAATTTGCAGCAGGCGGCGCGCGTGTCCAACGTCACGGGATTCATGTTTATGGGCGAACTGGTGGAAATCGGTCCTTCCAACGAGATTTTCACTTCGCCGAAGAATCGCAAGACCGATGACTACATCACCGGACGTTTCGGCTGAGCCTTTAGCAAACACATGCCAGCATCCTCCGCCACCAATCGCGATGCGGCGGCGCCCTCGGGCGCCGTATCCGATCCTCTATACCATCCGGTAATGACCGCGCGCTGCGTGAACGTCCATTACGGCGACAAACACGCGGTGAAGAACGTGAGCGTCGACATCGGGCGCAACCAGGTGCTTGCCATGATCGGCCCCTCGGGGTGCGGAAAATCCACCTTTCTGCGCTGTCTGAACCGCATGAACGATACGATCGCGGGGGCGCGGGTGGACGGCGTGATCACGCTGGACGGGCACGACATCTACGATCGCAAGCAGGACGTGGCGCAGTTGCGCGCTCGCGTCGGGATCGTATTCCAGAAGCCGACGCCCTTCCCGCATTCGATTTATGCCAACGTGGCGTACGGGCCGCGGATTCACGGCATGACCAAGAACCGCGGTGACATGGACGAGTTGGTGCAGACCAGCCTGGCGCGTGCCGGCTTGTGGGACGAGGTCAAGGACCGCCTGTCGATGCCCGGCACCAGCCTCTCCGGCGGCCAGCAGCAGCGGCTCTGCGTCGCGCGCACCATCGCCGTGAATCCCGAAGTGATTCTGATGGACGAACCCACATCGGCGCTGGATCCGATCGCGAGCGCGAAGATCGAGGATTTGATCGACGAACTGCGCGCCAATTACGCCATCGTGATCGTCACGCACAATATGCAGCAGGCGGCGCGGGTGTCGCAGCGCACTGCGTACTTCCACATGGGCGATCTGGTCGAGGTCGGTCCGACGGAACGGGTGTTCACCAATCCGCAGCAGCGGTTGACCGAAGACTACATCACGGGCCGTTTCGGCTGACCTCGGCACAACGATGTTGACCGGTTGGTTTGATATTCGCCCGCCAGGCTAAGCCGCTGCCCGGCAACGGGGCAGCAGTTGCCGGGCAGCGGCTCAGCCTCCCTGGCGAATTCTCGTACCACTCGACACCACGGCGCAAAAGACACCCGAACTGCCCCCGTCTGCGCAGTGATGTACGTCGGTCCAATGCGAACGGCCTGTGGGGATAAGAAGCTGGAAGGCAACTGCTCTCCCTCGTTGCCTTCCAGCTTCTTATCCGCAGAGGCCCTGCGAACTGGTCAACATCGTTGTGCCGATGTTTAGTCGACGTTGCGGAGTAGTTCGTTGAGCGAGGTCTTGGCTCGGGTTTGAGCGTCGACGCGTTTGACGATCACGGCACAGGAGAGGGCGTACTTGCCGTTTTTGGCGGGCAGTGAACCCGGCACGACGACGGCGCCGGAGGGGACGCGGCCGTAGAGGATTTCGTCGCGTTCGCGATCGTAGATGCGGGTGCTTTGTCCGATGAACACGCCCATGGAGATCACGGCGCCGGATTCGACGATGACGCCTTCGACGATTTCGGAGCGTGCGCCGATGAAGCAGTTGTCTTCGATGATGGTGGGGTTCGCCTGCAGCGGTTCGAGCACGCCGCCGATGCCGACACCGCCGGACAAATGCACGTTCTTGCCGATTTGCGCGCAAGATCCTACCGTGGCCCAGGTGTCGACCATGGTGCCGGAGTCGACGTAGGCGCCTATGTTGACGTAACTCGGCATCAGCACCACATTCGAGGCGACGAAGGCGCCGCGCCGCACCGTCGCGGGAGGCACCACCCGCACACCGGCGGCAGCGAACCGCGCCGCGTCCCAGCCGTGGTATTTCAGCGGCACTTTGTCGTAAAAATTCAAAGCGCCGGCCGGCATCGCGTCGTTGTCGTTGATACGAAACGACAGCAGCACGCATTTCTTCAGCCACTCGTTGACGTGCCAGCCGCCGTCGCGCGGCTCCGCCACACGTAGATTCCCGGTGTCGAGCAGATCGAGCACGGTCGTGACCGTGGTGCGCAGAGTCTGCGTGGCATTCTGGGGCGAGATTTGCGCCCGCGTTTCGTAGGCGCTCTCGATGATGTCGCGCAGTCGGCTGTGTGGCATTGAATCTCGCTTAAGGGTTGCGCCGGTCGAGAGCCCGCACCAGCGATTCTTGTACCCGTTGGCAGGCTTCTTCTTGCAGGAGGCTTCCATCCGGATCGGTGATATAGAAAACGTCCTCGGC
>Ga0208357_1003224_pt1 | contig 10179 bp, 9 predicted proteins | sample NGESurdeep092012_6_FD_184487 | JGI IMG/M metagenome (GOLD analysis project Ga0208357, IMG submission 184487) | Arctic peat soil microbial communities from Barrow, Alaska - NGEE Surface sample F52-2 deep-092012 (SPAdes) | ecosystem: Environmental > Terrestrial > Soil > Wetlands > Peat ... | reverse complement strand
CGACCCACTCGCCGCAGCGAGGCTCCGTTGCAGGTCACGAGCGGATCACGGAGCAACATAGCGAAGGGGTCCTTACTACACAACGCTGACCCACCACTTTGCCGCATATCGTTAAGAACGAGTGGCGTGCGAGTTCTGTGCAGCGAACTTTGCCGAGCAGTGATCGGAGCAGAAGTAGACGGTCCGCGATCCGAGTTGCAGCCGGGCCGGTGCGAGCGCTTTCTCGACTTGCATGCCGCACACGGGGTCTTTCGCGTACCGGTCAGTGCTGCCGTCGCGGTCGACAGCGGCATCGTCGCTGGCGCCGTTCGCACTCGCCGTCCGCGTTCGATAAAGCCAATACAGGACGCCGAAGCCGATCGCGGCGAGGACGTTGAGCACCGTCGTGTAGTTAGCTCCCGCGTGGGTGAGCGGCACGATGTGAGTGCCGACCTTCGGCACCAGGTGCACGGCTCTCACCAGGTACTCGGTGGCCAATGATGCGGCGCTCATGGCAAACCAGAAAGCCCCGAGCAGCCGGAGCGTGATCGCGGCGCCAAAGTACTTGCGGTAGATGAAGAGCAGCGGCAGCGTGATGAGGTCGGCGAAGATGAACGAGATCACGCCGCCGAAGCTGATTCCGCCGCGCCACAGTGCAGCCGCGATCGGCACATTGCCGATCGAACAGACGAAGCTGATGAGCGCCAGAAGTGGCCCCAGCACGACGTTTTGCAGGCTTGACCAAAATCCGTGACCCGTCACGAATAACGAACGCCAGAACCAGGTCGGTACGAGTGCAGATGCGAATCCGCCAATGACAAACCCGGCGACGATTTCCCTGCGCAGCATCGTCAGATCGCTAATGGTGTAGCCCGACGCATCTGACCAGCCGGCCCGGGTACGTACGCGTTGCTTCCACGATGGCGCATCCCAAACCTGGGCCTCGTCGACGTCGCGCGATAGTGCGGTGCGCGCATCGTCGGTCCACCGTCGCGGAATCACTCGCGGTAGAACGAGGCCAAGCAGCGCGATCATGATGGCGCCACCGATGAACTCGGCCGCCGCGAATTGCCAGCCCAGCAACAGCCAGATGACGATGCCGAGCTCGACCACCAGATTGGTCGACGCGATCATGAAGATCATGGACGCCGTGAAGTCGGCCCCGCGGGCGAACAGGCTCTTGGCCAGCGCGCTGGCGGCATACGAGCACGACGAGCTCACCGCGCCGAGGAAGCTCGCCTTCGCCAGGGTTCTCGGCCGGTGGTCACCGAGTGCGGCCTGCATCTGCGCCCGAGAAACGAATGCTTGCACAGCGCCGGACAACGCGAATCCGAGCACGAGAGCCCAGAAGGTGTCGAAGAACATCCACCAGCCTTCGGCAATCCCGTGCGCGAAGCCATCCAGCACCATGCCGATCACAATGCCAGGGGTGGTCGCGTTTGTTCCGCCCAAGAAGTGTTGTTCCGCCTAGGCTGGCGCGGTGATCAAGTACCTTGGCTCCAAGCGGCTGCTCGCCTCCGTGCTCGGCGACATTGCCACCGCGGCGGGCGCGCGTACGGCCCTCGACCTCTTTACCGGGACGACGAGGGTTGCCCAAGAGTTCAAGCGTCGCGGTATCGCCGTCACTGCTGTCGACTGCGCAACATACGCCGAGGTGCTCGGCCAGTGCTACATCGCCACGGACGCCACCGGGGTCGACAAGGACCGGCTTGCGCAGGCTCTTGACAAACTGAACGCATTGCCAGGGGCGGCGGGCTATTTCACTGAGACGTTCTGCATCGCGGCACGGTATTTCCAGCCGAAGAACGGCGCGCGTGTCGATGCGATGCGCGAGGCGATCGAGGCCCGTTACTCGGGCGATCCGCTCTATCCGGTGCTACTTACCGCTCTCATGCTTGCGGCCGATCGCGTCGACTCGACGACCGGGTTGCAGATGGCGTATCTGAAGCATTGGGCCGCGCGGGCTTACAACGACATCGAACTGCGGGCGCCGGAGTTGCTCGCCGGTTGTGGCGTCGCGATGCGCGGGGACGCGATGTCGCTCATCGACGTCGTCCCGCATGTTGATCTGGCTTATCTCGATCCGCCCTACAACCAGCACCGCTACTTCACGAACTACCACGTGTGGGAGACGTTGGTGCGCTGGGACGCTCCGGAGCATTACGGCATCGCCTGCAAGCGGATCGATGCACGGGACGACGACACGCATTCGCCGTTCAATGGCAAGGCATCGATGCCGGTCGCGTTGCGTTCCGTTATCTCGCGAACAAGAGCGGACGTCGTGGTGGTGTCGTACAACGACGAGTCGTGGGTAACGCCGGCGGACATCGGGCAGTGGCTAAAAGATGCAGGCCACGCGGACGTCGCGATGCTGGCGTTCGATTCCAAACGCTACGTCGGTGCGCAGATCGGGATCCACAATCCGGCCGGCCAGAAAGTCGGCGTGGTGTCGCATCTGCGCAACACCGAATACATCTTCGTTGCGGGGCCCACCGAACGTGTCGCGGCGGCAGTTGGATCCGTCGGCGGGTAACGCGTCAGGTTTCGCGGTCGTCGCGCTGGCGTTTGGTGTGATCGGCGAGGAATCGCTCGAGTTCCGCGCCGAGTTCGTCGGCCGACGGAAGGTCACCTGATCCGGTCGCGAGCAGGTCGCTGCCGCGGCCACGCAGGAACGCGTCGTATTGCTGCTCAAGCGCACCGACGAGCGCCATCGCCTCCGGTGAATCGGCGACCTGCTTGTCGATCTCCAACTTCGCGGCTGTTCCGGCCACGTGCAACTCATCGGTGGGCAGCACGAGGCCGCCGGCGAGTGCGATGGCCCCGACCAATCGCTCGGCTGCGTCAGGGAATTCGGTCTGCGCCAAGTAGTGCGGGATGTGTGCGGCGAACCCGATCGCGTCAAGACCACGCTCGGTCAATCGGAACTCGAGCAGGTGACCGGCACTCGCCGGAACCTGCACGCGCTGCACCCACGGCTCGTTGTCGGGAATTAGCTCCTGGCGCGACGCGTGGGACGTGATCCCGACCGGCCGGGTGTGCGGCACGGCCATCGGTATCGCATTGAGACCGATCGTCAACCGGACGCCGAAGTGTTCGACCAACCCGATGACGGCCGCTATGTAGCGCTCCCACTGCACATCGGGCTCGGGGCCGGTCAGCAGCAGGAAGCGCTCGCCGGCGGCGTCCGTCATGGCGTAGAGGAGCAGCTCAGGCGCGGCGTAGCTCTCCCAGTGATCGGCGTCGAAGATCATCGGTGGCCGCCGGGCCCGGTAGTCGTGCAGCTGGTCGACATCGAACCGGCCGATGACCTCATGCGTCAGGTTGGCCAGCAGATGCTCGTGGGTGAGCCGGACCGCCTCGCCGGCATCGACGAACCCGTCGAGGGCGTGGATCAGAATCGGCCGCTCAAGCAACGGGATGTGCTCCTCGAGCGTGTAGAGCGCGCGCGGGTCGAGCACGGTCCCTCCAATCCCTGCCAGGCGTCTATAGGGCTGGCTTCCATTGTCTCGCACTCGCGCGGTTGCCGGGGCGCGTGGTTGGGCCGATAGTCACCTCGCCGTCAGGTTCGACCCGTATCGTGGGAGTTAACTCGATCACCCGCCGACCTGATGAGGGCCCTGCGTGCCAGTCCCGACCCCTTACCCGCATCTGAACTTTCTCCAGGCGATCACGATCGGCGTCATGCAGGGCGTGACGGAGTTGTTCCCGGTCTCGAGCCTGGGTCACTCGGTGTTGGTCCCTGCCCTGGTCGGCGGGTCGTGGAAGGCACTGGTCACCGAGCAAGACCAGGCTGAATCGCCGTATCTCGCGTTTATCGTCGGGCTGCACGTCGCTACCGCACTCGCCTTGTTGCTGTTCTTCTGGCGCGACTGGGTGCGGATCATCGGCGGATTCTTCAGCTCGCTGCGCCGCCGCAAGATCGAGACCGTGCACGAGCGGATGGCCTGGCTCATCATCATCGCCACAATCCCGGCGGGCATTATCGGGCTGGCGCTCGAACACACGTTCCGCACGCTGTTCGCCAAACCGGAGGCAGCGGCCATCTTCTTGACGCTGAACGGCGGGATCCTTTTCACCGGCGAGTATCTGCGCCGCCGGTCTGTGGCGCAGACGGCAGCCGCGGTGCGAGCCGGCGATCCTGCTCCGCTGCCAGATGGGCAGCCTGCGACGATCGCGGATCCCGAGCACGATCCGGCGAACGACATCGAGATCACCCGACGGTTCAGCTTTCGAGACGCCGGCGTGGTCGGCGTCTTCCAGAGCTTGGCGCTCCTCGCCGGGATTAGCCGCTCCGGCATCACCATGGTCGCCGGGCTGATCCGTGGGCTGAACCACGAACAGGCGGTCCGGTTCGGGTTCCTGCTGGCCACTCCGGTCATCTTCGCCGCAGGCGTTTACAAGCTGCCCGACCTGACTGGCCCCCTCGGCCAGGGCATCCGAGGTCAGGTGCTTGCCGGCAGCGGTGCCGCGTTCATCGCGGCCATCCTGACCATCAAGTTCCTGGTCCGCTACTTCCGCACCCGCACTTTGACGCCGTTCGCCTGGTATTGCGGCATCTTCGGAGCGTTCTGCATCGTCCGCTTCGCCTAGGCGACGCGGACGATTCGCTCAGGGAATCGCGCGCGGCGTCCGATGGGGGGGTATGCGACCACGCCTCGCCCCTCTCATCTTTAGCCTCGTCGTGGTGTTCGCCGTCGGCGCTCTCGCCTGGGGAGCCACGCATGGCAAGGCAACGGGGAACGGCATCGGCAGCGCCAAAGACCAGGCTGCCGCCCGAACGACGCTCCAGACGGGCCTGAAGCTCTCTGGTGGTCTCGTGCGCGATCCGACCTTTACCGCGTGTGGGACCACCGCTGACGCGTGCCTGACCGGAAGCACCAGCCTCGCCACCACCTTGGCCGCCCTCACGACCGTCGTCCGTGCGGCGGGCGGGAGCCTGCCAAGCGAATGTTCGGCGGGCGTCACCGGCGGAACCACCGGCCCGAAGTTCACGTGCGTGGTCGAAGGAAGGTTGCACGGCACCCCCGTGGTCTTCCTGCTCGGCGACGGATGGTCGTTACCGGGGCACCCGACGCCACGGACCGCTGTCGTGGCGAACGTCGAAAAGAGCGACCCGACGAGTCCGACTCGCCCGCCTGCCACGCCCGCTACCGCAGCGGACGTCGCCGCCCTGCTGCCGCCCACGTGGGCGCGTGCGCCGCAGCCGTGCGCCGGCGCAGCTACGTCGTCCGCGCCATCGCCCGCTGGATCGACACCGTCGACATCGGGCACGACGTCCGCGGCGCCGTTGCTTCCGACGTCCCCGCCACTGCCCGCCTGTAGCCCCAGCGCAATCACGGACAACATCAGCGTCCACCAGGCTCTGGGTGCTGCGTCCTCACAACTCTCGGCACTGGCGTTGTCGAAGGGCTTCCGCCTCGACGGGAAGCCGTGCATTGCGGGCTCGACCGCGACGAGTTGCGGAATCTGGGGTGAGCGCATCAGCGGAGGTGTACAGCAGCTGTTCGTCGCCACCTTGACCGATGACGGACGAGGCGACACGATCGGCACCCTCGCGGTTACCGAACAGAACACTTCGACCCAGCAGAGCTAGCGTGCTGCGGGCAACCCGAGTCGACGGTCGCGCAGCACCGGGAACTCAGCCCTGATCTTGCCCACCAGCGCCAGGTCGATGTCGATGGTGAGCACCTCTTCGTCGGTGCCCGCTTCGGCGATGATGCGTCCCCACGGATCGACCACGACGCTGCGTCCGGCGAGCTCAACGCCTTCCTGGGTGCCGACCTGATTGCACCCGACGACAAACAGCTGATCCTCAAGTGCGCGTGCGCGCAGCAACAGCAACCAGTGGTCAAGGCGCGCAGCAGGCCACCCCGCCGGGACGACAACGAGTTGCGCACCGGCGTCGAGCAGCAACCGATACAGCTCGGGGAACCGTAGGTCGTAGCACGTCGTCATACCGAGCGTCGTGACGCCCGGCAGTGCGTATGTCGAGACGTCGTCGCCCGCCGTCAGCATTTCGGCCTCGCCGTGGTCGAACCCGAACAAGTGCACCTTGCGGTAGGTGTGCACGATCTCGCCTTCGGGACTGAGCAGCACCGCAGTGTTGTGCAACTCGTCGTTGTCTCGCTCGATCACGGTACCGGCCAGAATGTGTGCGCCGATGTCGCGCGCAATGGCGGCCAAAGACGTGATGACGGCCCCAGGCAACGCAGTCGCCGACGCCTGATAGCCGTGGTAGCCGAACGCACCAGGCACCCACAGCTCGGGCAGCACCACGAGGTCGACGCCGGCTTGATGTTTGACCAGAGCCAAGACACGAGCGATACGGTCGGACGCCGGTTCGCTGTCGTTGATCCGAAGCTGCAGCATTGCGATCCGCAAGGGAGAACTCCTATAACCGCGCGAGCAGCGACGACGCCGGATCTTCGAGGAACATCGCAACGTCGCGCAGGAATCGCGAGCCTAGTTCGCCGTCGATGATGCGATGGTCGAACGACAGCGCGAGCGTGGTGACCGAGCGCGACTTGACCTTCCCGCGGTGCACCCACGGCTGGTCGCGAATCGCGCCGAACGCGAGGATCGCGGCCTCACCAGGATTGATGATCGGCGTGCCGGTGTCGACCCCGAACACGCCGACGTTGGTAATGGTGAATGACCCGCGTTGCATGTCGGAGACCGACGTGCGACCTTCGCGCGCAGTCAACGCGAGTGCGTTGATCGAACGTGCGAGTTGCGGCAGTGACAGCGCCTCGGCGTTCTTGATGTTCGGCACCACAAGACCGCGCGGTGTCGCAGCAGCGATACCGAGGTTCACGTAGTGCTTCACCACGATCTCGCCGTTCGGCTCATCCCACGTTGAGTTGACCATCGGGTAGCGCTCGAGCCCGAGCAGGATCGCCTTCGCGACAAGTAGCAGTGGTGTCACTTTGACGTCAGCGAACTCCGGCAGTTCACGCAGCCGCGTGACCGCACGCATCGAACGGGTGACGTCGATCGTCGTGAACTCGGTGACGTGCGGAACGGTCTGAACACTGTTGACCATGGCCTGCGCCGTTGCCTTCCGCACGCCACGGATCGCGATCCGCTCCTCGCCACCCCGTGGCAGCGGCCGGGTCGGCGCCGCCTGTCGCGAACTGTCGGCTGCCGCCTCGACGTCCGATCTGGTGATCGTGCCATCAGGCCCTGTGCCGTGCAGCAACTGCACGTCGATACCGAGGTCGCGCGCGAGTTTACGGATGGGCGGCTTCGCCAACACGCTAACGACGTTGTCGTCGTCCGCTACTGCGACATCGGTTGAAGCCGTCGACGGCACTGCAACCGACGGCACAGCAACCGACGGCGCTGCGACCGATGGCGCTACCGAAGGCCAGTTCGGCGCCGGTCGTGAATCAGTTGCAACGGGAACCTGCCGTTGGCGGCGTCGCACTGGGGAGTCGGCGCGCGGACCGTAACCGACAAGGTTGGCGGTGCGGCCTGCACTCATCTCAGAGACCGCGGGGATCGAAGGCACCAGGTCGTCGATTGCCGGTGACTCGCCCTCGGCTACCGGAGCGGGCACTGCACCTGCCAACGGCACTGCAGCGGGCGCCACGTCGATGATGATGATCGGCGTCCCGACCTCGACAGTCGTCCCTTCAGGGATGAGCAACTCGCTGACAACGCCGGCGAACGGGCTCGGCAGCTCGACGAGTGCCTTCGCGGTTTCGATGTCGACGATGGTCTGGTTCTGCGTCACCATGTCGCCGACCTTGACGTGCCAGTGCACGATCTCAGCTTCGGTCAGACCCTCGCCGACATCGGGGAGTCTGAACTGCTTGAGCGATGCCACATCCGCCTCCGTCAGTACGCGAGTGATCGGTCGACAGTGTCGAGGACGCGATCGAGATCGGGCAGGAAATGCTCCTCAAGGCGCGACGGCGGGTAGGGGATCGGGTAGCCACCGACCCGCAGCACCGGTGCCTGCATCTCGTAGAAGCAAAGTTCGGTGATGCGAGCTGCCAGCTCGGCGCCCATGCCCAAGAATTTCTGTGCTTCGTGAACGACGACGCAGCGCCCAGTGTGCCGCACGGAGTCGGTGATCGTCGGCCAGTCGATCGGCGATAGCGACCGGACGTCGACAACCTCGAGTTCGTGACCCTCGTCTGCCGCCACCTTCGCGGCGTCGAGGCAGGTCTTCACCATCGGCCCGTACGCGAGCAACGTCAGATGCCGACCCGGCCGAACGACGCGCGCGGCGTGCAGCGGCACAGCCTGCGCGAGCGGGGTGTCGACGTCGAACTCTGCCTTTTCCCAGTAACGCCGCTTCGGCTCGAAGAAGATGATCGGATCGTTGCTGATGACGGCCTGTTGAATCATCGTGTAGGCGTCAGCGGAGTTGGAACACGCGACGACCTTGAGACCCGCCACGTGGGCGAACAACGCCTCGGGGGATTCGCTGTGATGCTCGACCGCACCGATGCCGCCGCCGAAGGGAATGCGGATGACCATCGGCATCGGCACGAGGCCTTGCGATCGGTAGTGCAGCTTCGCGAGTTGGCTGACGATCTGGTCGTAGGCGGGGAAGACGAAGCCGTCGAACTGGATCTCGCAGATGGGTCGGTAGCCGCGCATCGCCATCCCGATCGCGGTGCCGATGATGCCGGACTCCGCAAGCGGCGTATCCATGACACGGTCGTCGCCAAAGTCCTTCTGCAAACCGTCGGTCACCCGGAACACGCCGCCGAGCTTGCCGACGTCCTCGCCCATGATGATGACCTTGGGGTCTGATTCCAGGGCCTTGCGCAGGCCCATGTTCAACGCTCGCGCAATCGCTACCGGCGCCATCAGTGACCCACCTCGGCCGACTCGTACCCCGCCATGTACTCGTCGAACGCCGCGCGCTCTTCGTCCACTAGCGGCGAACCTCCGGCGTAGACCTGCTCGAAGATGAAGCTGGGCTTGGGCTCCGGCATCGTCAAGCACGCGGTCCTGACTCGGGCTGCGAGCTCGGCACCCTCGGCTTCGATCGACTCGTAGAAGGCAGCGTCCGCGAGCCCGTTGCGCGACAAGTAAGCCTTCACGCGCTCGATGGGATCACGCAGCTTCCAGTTCTCGAGCTCGCTCGCGAGGCGGTAGCGGGTCGGGTCGTCCGACGTCGTGTGCGCGCCCATGCGGTAGGTGAACGCCTCAACGAGAAACGGTCCCTGGCCCTCGCGTGCGTACTGCAGCGCCTTCCGCGTCACGGCAAGGCACGCAAGCACGTCGTTGCCGTCGACGCGGACGCCGGGGAATCCGAAGCCGTGCGCGCGCCGGAAGAGCGGGATGCGCGACTGGCGCTCTTCAGGGACCGAGATTGCCCACTGGTTGTTCTGCAGAAAGAACACCACGGGCGCGTTGTAGGACGCCGCAAAGATGAACGCCTCGTTGACGTCGCCCTCACTCGATGCGCCGTCGCCGAAGTAGGCGATGACGGCATCCTCTGAGCCGTCGCGCTGCATCCCCATCGCGTAGCCGGTGGCGTGCAGCGTCTGCGCGCCGATGACGATCGTGTAGAGCGCGAAGTTGTGCTCCTTCGGGTCCCAGCCGCCGAAGTTCACGCCGCGAAACAGCTGCAGCAGGTTCTCCGGGCCGACGCCGCGGCACCAGGCAACGCCGTGCTCGCGGTAGGTCGGGAACGCCATGTCGCCGGGGAGCAGCGCCCGGCCGGATCCGATCTGAGCTGCCTCTTGGCCGAGCAGCGACGCCCAGATGCCCAGCTCGCCCTGCCGCTGCAACGCGGTCGCCTCGGTATCGAAGCGCCGTACGAGGGCGAGGTCGCGATAGAGACTTCGCAGCTCGTCTTGCGAGATTTCCAACGGGTAGTCGGGATGCTCGAGCCGCTCTCCTTCAGGAGTCAGCAGCTGGACAAGGTCGCGTTCAGTCGTTAGCGCGCCGTGGTCGGCCGTCATGCCACTCCTCCTGCTCGCCAACGCGAGGATCACTCGTCGATGGGCGCCGGACCGGTCAGCCGGTAGGCATCATCGGACCGGGTACCTGGGCAATCGTTGCAGATCGAAGGCGAGTAATTGGCATCCGTGGAAGCCCTAGCTGTTGCGTGGAAGCCCTAGCAGTGAACGACCCCGCACTTTTTTAGCGGCCGGGGTGGTGCGGGCACGGGTGGATCGGCGGCGCGGGCTTCGGCGGCGGCGTGTGATGGGACGGCGGGCATGGCGGCTTCGGCGG
>Ga0208357_1003223_pt1 | contig 10183 bp, 7 predicted proteins | sample NGESurdeep092012_6_FD_184487 | JGI IMG/M metagenome (GOLD analysis project Ga0208357, IMG submission 184487) | Arctic peat soil microbial communities from Barrow, Alaska - NGEE Surface sample F52-2 deep-092012 (SPAdes) | ecosystem: Environmental > Terrestrial > Soil > Wetlands > Peat ... | reverse complement strand
CGTCCACGGGCAAGGGGCTACGAAACATGGCGGAGCGAGCCGAGTCCCTCGGTGGATCGTTCACCTTGGCCACCCGCCCCGGAGGTGGCACCGAGCTCAACTGGCGCGTCCCCCTCGGTCAGCGCTAGCCGCACGGTGACCACGCCGTCCTCCACGGTTCTGCCCATCGGGAATCCCGAGTGTCGGAAAACGTTCAACATCTGGTGATTCTCGGGCAGGACCAGGGCCACGAAACTGGCTATTCCGTGTTCCCGGGCCGCCTCGGCCAGGGCCACCAGGAGCGTCGTGGCGATCCCTTGATGCTGGCAGTCGTCGGCCACCACGAAGGCCACTTCGGCCTCGGCTGTGCCCGGGCTCCGGTCGTAGCGGCCCACCGCTACCAATCGGTCCCCGTCCTCGGCGATGAGGGCCAGCCGGTCGATCTGGTCGACACAGGTGAAACGTTCGACCTCGCGGGCTGAGAGGACGGGGTGGACGGAGAAGAACCGTCGGTAGATCGAACGAGTCGAAAGATGCCGGTGAAAGTCGATCAGCCGGGCAGCGTCGTCCGGTCGGATGGTTCGTAGTGTGACTTCCACGGGACTTGGCTCCTTCGTCGGTCACGCAGTGTGAGCCTGCCGGAGCCAGAAGGCCCGACAGGCTCACCAAGTGCGAGCTGGAGTTGTCCTGAACACAACCGGCTTGTCAGGGGACCGGCCATGTCAGGGGACCGGCCATGTCAGGGGACCGGCTTTCAGTGGACCGGCTTTCAGTGGACCGGCATGGCTCCGGTTGGGACCCGGTAGGTCTCTCGCTGGGTCTCTCGCCGGGTGTGGTCTCCTCGGTGGAAGAGGTTCCGCACGGCGGGCAGCGCTACCCGGTCGAGACCGACATAGCCGGCATTGCGCCAGGCCAGGATCAGGAACAGCGAGACGATGGCGAAGGCCGGGTTCACGCCCGCTGATCCGGTGAACATGTAGATCAGGTTCAGCAGGATCCCCGCCGCCGCGGTGGCCCCGGTGAAGAGGCCCATGATCAGCAACACCCCGATGGCCACCTCGCTCACTGTGATCAGTTTGGCGATCCAGGAGGCGTTCGGCACCACGAAGTTGTGCAGGAAAGCGGCCCACCATCCGTAGGAGGCGCCACCCTTGCCCGCCGTCGAACCGGTCACACCACCCATGGCGAATCCCTTCACAGCGGCACCGCCGCCGTTCCAGAAGGCCGCCTTCTCGGCGCCCCAAAGCTTCTGGTAGCCGGCGTTCAGCCATTCGTACCCGAGCCACAACCGGGCCACCAACCAGATCCCGCTGGCCGCCTTCGACCGGTAGAGCCAATCGGATGCCTTGATATTCCCGGTGGGCGCCTCAAACGTCCCGGTCGGGTTCTCCGGTGTGCCACCGCCCAGGGCCACGGTGCCTCGCCACGAGCGCAGATCCATGTCCTGTCCTCTTCCTGACTGGGCCACCGCGACGCAACGGCCTGACAACCCCACTGTGGCGGTCGGGGGCCGAAAAGAGCAGGGCCGAAGGTCCCGAAAATGAGGCATTGGCCGCCCTGTCGCGCCCGAAGAGCTCCGGGCGGCGGTGAATGGAGCACGATGGGTCGAGAGCATGACGAGGACGTGAGAGCGACTCGACGAACTTGGCACCGTCGAGTCAGGCCGACGAGCCCGAGCCCTTTGCCGTCACCGAGGCCGTCGCCGAATGTTCAAACAGTGGGATAGCATTTCGGGCGGTGCCTGGAACCGGGCGCCGGAGTACCGACCGGCAGAGTGGAGGTGGACGAGACGATGGGAGCAGGTGTGACAAGAGGGAGCATGACCCCGATGTCTTTCGTCGTCCCCGTCCACGCGGTGAAGCGGGCGGCCACGGCATGACCTTCAGGGGCCTGTCTCTCTGATTCCCGGGCATCGACGATGCCCATCGCCTTTCTTCATCAGTCACTCGTCTCCGTGGCCACGTTGGCAGGGTGCTACTCCCCTGCACGCCCGGGGCGCCACTCCTCCAAGGAAACCTGTCGTGGTCGAACTCTCGGAATTTCCCTCAGCGTCGGCGAAGGACACCATCGCCTACTGCTGGGAACAGCTGCAAGGACAGAAGCGCCAGCTGGTGACGGCCTGGACCGTGATGGTCCTGGCCGTGGTGATGGCCGACATCGTCTGCCCTCTCATCTTCGCCTCCATCCTGAGTGGTGTGGCCACCTTGGACCGGCATCCGGGGGCGGGTGAGTGGCATACCTTCGGACCGTTGCTCCTCGCCTACGGGACAGCCGGCCTTATCGCCATGGTCATGTGGCGGGTAGCGGGCTGGTTGCAATGGGGAGCGTCTCTTCGCTCTTTCGCCCAGGCCGTCAATCACGGCTACGAGCACCTCCTGAATCTGAGCTACCGCTGGCACATGGACCACCCGGCCGGGGAGGTCATCTCCTCGCTGGGCAACTTCTCGTGGGCCTTCGCCGAGATGGTCGACGTCGCCTCGTGGGGACTCCTCCCGGTGGCCGTCATCGTGGTCTCGGCTGTCGTCGTCTTGGGGATATTCGCCTGGCCGGCGGCCCTGGCCCTGCTCGTGATGGTGACCGGCTTCGTCCTCGTTCTGGCCCGCCGCCTGCCGCTCGTCCGAGCCGCATCAGAGGAATTCGAGAACCATTACTCCAAGGCCACCGGCGTGGTGGCCGACACCGTCACCAATCTCACCGCGGTCCGCAGCGCGGCCGCCGAGCCGGGCGAGAAAATCCGGGTCCGGGGCCTCATGCGTCGGTCGGTCGACGCCGACCTCCGGGCCCGCTCCATCTTCATGCGCACCCAGGTCCAGTTGGAGACGTCCATCGTGGGTGGCACCTTCCTCGCCCTGGTGGCGGGGACGACCATGGCCGTCCACCACTGGGCCTCGACCGCCGCGCTTTATCTCATCCTCTACTACGCCGCCCAGGTCGCCCTGGGCCTCCAGCAGTCCTTCGAACACCTCCGGTCCTTCACCCGCTCGTTGGGCCGGGCGGCCAAGTTCACCGCCATCGCCGCCGAGGGCATCGAGATCGCCGATATTCCCGGAGCGGCCCGCCTGCAGGTCACCCGTGGTCGGGTCCAATTCAGCCGGATCGATTTCGGGTACCGGACCGGGGCCCCACTGTTCGAAGACGTCACGCTGGCCGTCACCCCCGGCGAACACGTTGCCCTGGTCGGACCGTCCGGCTCGGGAAAATCGACTCTGTCCAAGCTGCTGCTGCGGTTCATGGACGTCGACGGTGGTCAGATCCTGGTCGACGGCCAGGACATCAAAGGCGTCACGCTGTCCTCACTTCGCAGCCACGTCTCCTATGTTCCCCAGGACCCCCAGCTCCTGCATCGGACCATCGCCGAGAACATCTGTTACGGGATCACCGGCCCGGCCGGCGACACCAGCGGGGACCGCGCTTCCGAGGTGGACTACGACGTGGTCCACGCAGTGGGCAAAGCCGCCCATGTCGAAGAGTTCGTCTACGCCTTGCCCGACAGATACGACACCATCGTCGGCGAGCGCGGACTCAAGTTGTCGGGCGGCCAGCGTCAGCGGGTGGCCATCGCCCAGGCCATGGCCAAGAACGCCCCCATCCTCGTCCTCGACGAGGCCACGTCCGCCCTCGACTCGGAATCTGAACACCTGGTCCAAGAGGCGTTGTGGCGTCTCATGGAGGATTCCACCGCGCTGGTCATCGCTCACCGGCTGTCCACCATCGCCCATATGGACAGGATCGTCGTCCTCGACCAGGGAAGGATCGTGGAGGAAGGAACCCACCAGGAGCTGCTGCGCCAGGGCGGGTTCGGCCTCTACGAGAGGCTCTGGCGACATCAGTCCGGTGGTTTTCTGATCGAATGATGGCCGCTGATCTGGCGGTCCGCCCGGCCCTTTTTTCTCGGGAAGGTCCTCCCGCCTTGGCGTGGCCGTCACGCCACGGCCGCCGTAGGGGGCTACGGGGCCATGAGGCGCGTGCCGGCCACCACCAGAGCGGAGCCCACCGAACAACGAATGGTGTGGACCTGTTTCCGCGTGGCGTCAACGACGGACGATCTTTCGTCCGCCTCGGTATTTCGGAACTGATGTTGGCGGAGAAGCTCCGCCTGGCGCTCGCGTGCGAGCGCGCCGATCAAGTTGGGGTGCACTGTGACTCCTGATGGAAAGGGCCCGATTCGGGCGCGGAATTGGGATTGCTCCACGGGCGCGGCCAGGTTCTGGCCTGCCAGATGTGAAATGACGACGGTTAGCGGATCACCGCTGACGGGCTAACTCAACGCGTTAAAACAAAGTTGAGTCAGGCAGCGAGCGGCGGAGTGCCCGTCGTAATTCGCATGTCGGATTCGATTTTCAACGTGGCACCTCCTCATCGCTTGGCTCAACCACTGATGTTAGCGAATTCGGTGGCCCGTTTCCAGACATTTCGGGAGACCGGTCCGTGATCTCTCGGGACTCAAGGCCCCCCCCGGATCGGCCGATACCAAGAGTGAGGGGGTGGGTCTTGTTTTCCAGTAATCGGCACCCGCGCCAGGAGAAAGAGGAGATCGTTCTGCCGTCGTTTTCTTTGCACGCGGTGGCGACCAAGCTGGCGAGAGCCGCAGGCGCCACGGCGATAGGAGTCACCGTTGGTTTCGCCGGCAGTGCGAGCCCGGTCGTCAATTCACCCACCACCCTGACCACCGCCGAGCAGGTGGCCGCTCAGTTCGTGGGGGGCTTCGAGTCCTTCTCGTACCGGAATCCCGGAGCCAAGGCCGCCGTGGCTGATCTGGCCACCGGGTCCTTGGCCACTGTGTTGTCCTCCCCATCGCAGGGCTCGGTGGGCCCGGCCCTGGTGGCCGAGAAGTTCACGGCCACGGCCCACGTCATCGGCTTCGAGGTGGAGTCCGACACCTCGACATCGGTCACCCTGCTGGCCCGCACCGACATACGCATCTCCACCACCACCGGGTCGAGCTCGTCGATCCGGCTCATTCCCGTCTCCGTGGTCCTGGCGGGTGCCGACTGGAAAGTGAACGCGGTGGACGGGCTGAGGGTGACGCCGTCGACGCCGGCGACGCCGGGAACTCCTGATGGCTCCTCGACCACCGCACCGGGGTCCGGTTCTTCGACGGGGACGACCACCTCGCCGGGTGCCGCCCCGGGGTCGTCCGTTGCGGCCCCGGCTCCGGTCACGGCGGTGGGCGACGCTCCGGCCGCTTATGTGGGATGGATGAAAGCGGCGGTGGCCGCCGTGTGTCCGGGCCTGCCCTGGACGGTTCTGGCCGGCATCGCCAAAGTGGAGTCCAACTTCGGTCGTTCGAAACTGCCCGGCGTCAGTTCGGGATCAAATCCCATGGGTGCGGAGGGCCCCATGCAGTTCGAGCCGGCCACCTATGCCGCCTACGGCATGGTGGCCCCTGGCGGTGCCGACCCGGCCTCGCCCTACGACCCGGCCGATGCCATCTACTCGGCCGCCCGGCTCCTGTGCGCCGACGGTGGCGGGAATCCGGCCCATCTCTATGCCGCTATCTTCGACTACAACCACTCCGACGCCTATGTCTCGCTGGTCCTGGCCTACGCCAACGAGTACAGCCAGATGGCGTCGGGGGGAACGTCCGATGAGCGCGGCCTCGGGTCGGTCATCGTGGCCGACGCCGAGACGTACCTGGGTACCCCGTATGTGTGGGGCGGCGAGAGCCCCCGGAGCGGCTTCGACTGTTCGGGCCTGGTCCAGTGGGTCTACGCCGAGGCCGGCATCAGCCTGCCCCGGGTGGCCCAGGACCAGTACGACGCCGGGCCCCATCTGCCGGCCGGCGCCACCCTCTATCCCGGCGATCTCGTCTTCTTCGGACCCGGCCCCTCGGGGGTCGAGCATGTGGGCATCTATGTGGGCAACGGCGAGATGATCGACGCGCCCTACACCGGCGCCGTGGTTCGCTTCGACCGGGTGTCCAGCGTCTCGCTCGGTTTCGTCGGAGCCACACGACCGGAGATTCCCGACCTGACCGGAGGTGCCGGGGTTCCCGTTATCGGCACCGACGACGCCCAGCCGGCGGGTGGAGGTTCCGGGAGCGGTGCCGGACGCCAGGCCAACGGCCAGGGTCATTCGTCAGCCGGTGGCGCACCCCGTCACGGCATCGACCAGTCGACGGGTCTGTCCCATCCCTATCGTCACGACCCGACGACGGTCTCGAGCACCACGGTGCCCGGACCGGGGACGATACGGCCCGGTCGTCACCACCCGACCACGACGACTGAGCCCCCGCCCACCACGACCAGCAGCACTGCGCCCGGGACCCCCACCCATCCCGGTCGTCACCACCCGACCACGACGACCACCATCCCGGCCACGACCACCACCACCGAAACGCCAACCACCACCACTCCGGTACCGCCGACCACGGCGCCGTCGAGCGACGCCGACACCTCCACCACCACGGCTCCGGTCGACGGGCCGTCGGGGAGTGCGACGACCACCACCCCCCGGAACGGCCACCACCATCCGAAAGGCGGCTGACCGGCGCTGCTCCATGGTGGCGGGGTCTTTTCTCCGGGGGCGGGTTGTCGGGGGCCGAAAATGGGTAGTTGAAAGAGATGGCGTCCGGCACTTTTCTTGAACGCGAGGTGAAACTGGACAGCGATTCTTCCTTCCAGATGCCCGATCTCCGGGGCGTGGTGGCCAGGGTGGTCCAGAAGCCGGCCCAGGAGTTGCGGACGGCCTATTTCGATACTCCGGACCTCCGGCTCTGGGGGCGGGGAGTGAGCTTTCGCCACCGGCTGGGCGAGGAGCGCGGTAGCGGGACCTGGACGATCAAGCTTCCGAGTCAGGTGGGATCGAAGGACGGACCGGGAGCGACCCTGGACAGAACGGAAATGTCATGGTCGGGAGACAGAGACGTCATGCCGCCCCAGGCCATCTCGCTGCTCCGGGGAATTGTGCGTGGGGCTGCGCTCTCGCAGGTCACGGAACTGATGACCACCCGACGACGGCTGGTTCTCCACGACGTGGGGGAGACGGCGTGCGTCGAGCTCGATGACGACACGGTGGCGGTGGTCGGCGGCCCCGGCCACGGCATGCGGTTCCGGCAGGTCGAGGTGGAGCTCGGCTCCGGCGGGCGGTCCATTCTGGCCGCCGTCGTCCGCCAGTTGCGGAAGGCCGGCGCCGAGTTGAGCGCCGAGCCGAAGTTGGCCAAAGCCCTCCGGTGCCCGGCCGGACCGGGGCCGGTCAGAGCGCGAACGCTCAAGCATCGGGACCGTCTGCGGGCCGTCGTCGAGGCCAGCATCGCCGATGCTCTCGGGTGTCTGCTCGACCACGACTATCGGCTGCGGGCCGATCCCCCCGATCCTCCACCCCACTCCGTGCACCAGGCGCGGGTGGCCACCCGCCGGCTGCGGTCGGACCTGAAGACTTTCCGTTTCGTCTTGGATCCGGTGTGGTTGGACCAGACCCGGGCCGAGCTCAAGTGGCTGGGCGAGGTCTTCGGAAACGTGCGCGATCCCGACGTACTGGCCGGTCACCTGAGCGACGACGGACAGGGGGACGACGACGGGCCGGTGCACGACGTCGGCGGGGTCGAGTTGCGCGCCCAGTTGGCCATCGAACGACGGACCGCCCTCGGGGAGCTCTCGACCGTGCTGTCCAGTCGGCGCTATTTCGACCTCCTCGACCGGCTCCAGAGTGCCGCGCACCGGGCTCCGTTCGCCTCCGCCCTCACCCGCGACCCGGACGGGGAGACCCGGGCCGCCGAGGTGCTGCCTGCCCTGGTGGGACGACAATGGAAGGTCCTCCGGCGGCGGGTCCGCCGGGCCGGGGACAGCCCGAGCGATCACCAATTGCACCAGATCCGGATCGGGGCCAAGCAACTGAGGTACGCGGCCGAGTTGGCCGAACCGGTGATGGGCCCGAAGGCCGGTCGGACGGCCAGAGCGGCCGAGAATCTCCAGACCATTCTGGGTGAGCATCACGACGCGGTGACGGCTGAGCAGTGGCTGCGCCAGGTAGCCTTACGAGCCACGCCGATGGCCGCCTTCCAGGCCGGCCGGCTGTCCGCTGAACAGCACCGTCGTCAGCGGAAGCTCCGCCGTCAGTGGCGGTCGGCATGGAATCAAATCGACCGGGAGAACGTGCGAGGCTGGTTGCGCTGACCAACGCTCGTTGGTGAGTTCCTGCCACGCTTCAGCGTTGAACGGGAGCCAATGCCCGACTACCAGATACTCGTCGATCCACCCCGACCACGCTGGGCCCGTATCGTCGTGATCGCCGTCATCGTCATCGTGGGCGTGGCCGCTATCGGCACCGGGGCCTACCTGGTCAAGCGGCAGGACCGGCACGGTCGACCGGCGGCCGGGCCGGGAACCGGTTCGAGCGGGACGACGGTGGCCAAGGCTCTCGCCGTGGTGTCCTCCACGCCGGCCACGGGGGCCGTGAACGTGGCTTCGGACCAGGCGGTGACGGTCCGCCTGTCGTTGCCGGTGTCCGGCGTCTCAGGGATGCCCACGTTCTCCCCACCGGTGGCCGGATCGTGGAAGAAGGTGGGTCCGGCGGAGTTGTCCTTCCTGGCCACCGCTCCCTTCGTGCCCACGAGCACGGAGTCGCTCGTCATCCCACCCGGGGCCGCCGGTCCCCACGCCGAGGGTGGTCAGGCGTTGGCGGCACCCGTCACCATTCGTTTCACGGTGGCCCAGGCCAGTACCGAACGGCTTCAACAGCTATTGGCCGAGCTCAACTACTTGCCGCTGTCGTTCACCCCGAGCGGTCCGCTCAAGGCACCGACGGCGGTCACGACGTCCCAACCGGGGACTTTCGCCTGGCGGTGGCCCAACCCACCGACATCGCTCACGTCGCTGTGGATCGAGGGCTACGAGAACGTCGTCACCAAAGGGGCGGTCATGAATTTCGAGAATCAGAACGGCCTGACCGTCGACGGGCTGGCCGGCGCCCAGGTCTGGTCCTCCCTGCTGGCCGATGTGGCCACGAAAAAGCTGAACGCCGATCCTTATGCCTATGTCTTCGTGTCCAAACAGCTCCCCGAGTCCCTCACCCTCTTCGAAGACGGCGCTCCGGTCATCTTCGGCATCCCCGTGAACACGGGGGCACCGGGGGCCGATACGACCGACGGGACGTATCCCGTTTTTGAACATGTGACCAGCTCGCGGATGCAGGGGACGAACCCCGACGGCAGCACCTACGACGACCCCGCTGTCCCCTGGGCCAGCTACTTCAACGGTGGCGACGCCCTCCACGGTTTCGTCCGGGCCACCTACGGGTCTCCTCAGAGCAACGGCTGTGTGGAGATGAAGATCTCCGACGCGGCCAAGGTCTGGCCTCTTTCGCCCATCGGGACCTTGGTGACGGTGGTCGGGCCGGCCTCGTAGCCGGCGGCCCCCGACCTGGACCGGCCGGAACTTCCCCGACCGGCTGGGTTAACGTCGAGGGGCTGGACGAAGGGGGAACGGGACGTGAGTCGCGATGCCGAAGACCGTCTGACCGAGGACGCCGGGTTGCGGGCCCGGGCCAAGAAGGTCATCCCCGGTGGGCTCTACGGCCACCAGAACGTGGCTTCTCTGCCCCGGGGTTACCCCCAGTTCATGAGCAGGGGCCTCGGGGCCCACGTCTGGGACGCCGACGGCAACGAGTACATCGATCTGATGTGCAGCTACGGGCCCGTTCTGTTGGGTCACCGCCACCCGAAAGTCGACGAGGCGGCCGCCCGTCAGGCCGAGAAGGGGGACTGCCAGAACGGTCCCTCGCCGGTGATGGTGGACTTGGCCGAATCCATCACGGCCACCGTCGAGCACGCCGACTGGGCCATCTTCTCCAAGAATGGGACCGACGCCACTACCCAGTGCGTCACCGTGGCCCGGGCCGCCACCGGGAAGCGGAAGATCCTGGTGGCGGGCGGCGCCTATCACGGCGCCGCGCCGTGGTGCACCCCCGGTCCGAGCGGGGTCCTCCCCGAAGACCGGGCCCATCTGATCGAGTACCGGTTCAACGACCTCGGATCGGTGGAAGAGGCCATGGACAAAGCCGGTGACGACGTGGCCGGGATCGTGGTGAGCCCCATCCGTCACGACATCGGGATCGACCTGGAAGATCCCGATCCGGCCTTCGCCCGCGGTCTGCGGGCCCTCTGCGACCGGAACGGGGCCGCTCTTATTCTCGATGACGTCCGCTGCGGCTTCCGGCTCCACCACGGGAGCAGCTGGGAGCCGCTCGGGGTGGCGCCTGATCTGAG
>Ga0208357_1003222_pt1 | contig 10186 bp, 12 predicted proteins | sample NGESurdeep092012_6_FD_184487 | JGI IMG/M metagenome (GOLD analysis project Ga0208357, IMG submission 184487) | Arctic peat soil microbial communities from Barrow, Alaska - NGEE Surface sample F52-2 deep-092012 (SPAdes) | ecosystem: Environmental > Terrestrial > Soil > Wetlands > Peat ... | reverse complement strand
GCACGTGCTCGCCGTCACGTCGCCGACGCCAGGTCGAGAGTAGGAGTTCGCCGACTGGTACGGCGAGCACCTGATCGAGTGGGTCGAAGAGGGCCCCGGTCACGTGGAGGCCGAGCGCTTTGTCGCGAACCCGGTGCAGCGAGATGGTCAGTCACCGCGGTGGCAGACCCTCGCGCTCTACCGCGTCCAGGCAGGCGACCTCGAGGAGTTCTTCCGCAAGGAGGCCGCAGTTTCCGCGAGCGGCCGGATAAAGAACTCGAACGGCTTGCGGATCGCCGACTACGGGCTTTGGATGTTCACGCCGATGACCGGGATAATCGGTCCTAGCCCAGCGGCTGGTGAGATCTCGGCTCTCGTCTAGGAGGCATCAGCGAGCGATGCGTGCCGCAACCGCGGCGTACTCGGAGGGATCGAGGGACGCCGCGGTTGCCGCGCGAAACTGCTCGTATATCTCTGGTGGTGCGCCGTCGCGCATGCCGACGAGCATGTTCGAGCGCTCGTCCGGGTTCATTGCCGGCGCCATGACGGCGATGAAGTCGCACATCGTCTCTGGAGAGATGCCGGTCCGGATCGCCATCTCCAGTTCGAACAGCTGGCGAAGCGATACCAACCCGCGAAGTCGTGCCATCACGTCACCCTCTTCGAGGAGCAGGTGCGTGATGTAGAGCGCCGCGAATCTCGTCAGCAAGAGATACAGCTCGAGACCTCGGCGAACCGCGTCGTCGCCGTTCGAGCCGGCGAGTTCAGCGGCGCGTACCTCGATCTGCTCTAGATACTCGTTGATCTCCTCGTGTCCGGAATCGACCTGGCGCGCGAGTGGCTCATCGAGGGACAAGAGCAAGGGCCGGACGAAATCGTCCTCGTGACGATGATGCTCACGAAGCAGCACGACCGTGGCGTCGACCATGGAAACGAAGTCGCCGCGCTCGACCTCATTGGCGTGATCAACCGAGCCGGCACGCTCGATTGCGCGGAAGATCGCAAAGCGCAGACCCTTGTGGACCTCTCGGAAGAGGTCGAAGGGGACAGCCGAGTACGCGAGCGTCTCGAGGCTCGATTTATATGTTGATTCGTCGCTCATTGGACACCTCTCGCTTCGACGGCCCCGCTTAGAGTACGAAATCTTGCCACCTGCAGCGCGAAACTATCGGTAAACTACGATCGTTTGCATCCCAGGCCGCTCGGAGCCCGTCGGCGACGTCATTCATGTTCGAATCGCGTAGTCCACGCATGGCGGACCGAGCATTCACCGAGGTAGGCGGCGCCATCAACCTATCGGTGAAAGACCTCGGGTAAGTGACCCAGGCAGCGAACCGTGCGACGTACCCAACGCTGGTTGCCGCGGCCGCCGAGCAGCTCTACTTGGCTGCACGCCGAGCTGGCTACGGCGAGCTTGACGACTCTTCGCTCATTGAGATCACTCGGGGCAAACACAGCCCGGAGTAGGGCACTCGCAAACGTCACGACGTCCGCGGACCGGTACCTGGCGGTTTCTCTCGTAGTCACTCCGTCGGCTCGATGTACTCGGCGTTGCGGTCGACCGCCATGTAGATCGAGTTCGCGATCGGATTTCGGATTTCCTCCGCGATGTGACCAAGGAGCCCAGCGCAGCGGGCGAGTAGGACCGTTCCGCGAAGTAGCTCGAGCGGGATGCCGACGTCAGCGAGTGCGGCACCGCTCACGCCGGCACCGTTTAGCGGCAGGGTCTTGTTGAGCACGAGCGGATGAATCCGACCGACTGCCTCGAAGAAGGCCAAATTCGGCCCGTAGAGGTCCACCTGGTGTGCGATGTCGATGATTCGACGCGTGCGTGGATCGAGCTCTTTGTGCACGGGATGACCGAGGCCTGGTACGAGTCGGTGCTCTTCGGTGCGTTGTCTTATCGCTGCGACGGCAAGGTCGTCCCACCCCTTCTCGTTCGTAGGAAGCGGGTCCACGCCGACGAGTGCGTCGTGGATGAACCTCCCGGTATCTTCGGTAACGCCCAAGAAGCGAGAGCCTCCGCCGAGAATGCCCGCCGCGAGGGCGCCTTGGATCGCGTCGGGCGCGCTCAAGTACGTGAGGCGCGCGGCGATCGCAGTTGGCGTGAACCCATGATCGGCGAGTCTGATGAGCACTGCCTCGAACAGTTTCGCCTACCCTGTGGTCGGTTTCTTTGCCAGCAGCAACCAGAGCGAGAGCTCTCCGAAGCTGACCTTGCCCATGAGGTCCTCGGCGAGGTCTTGTCCGAGCAGCCGAATGCTGGAGCCGTAGGAAACTCCGAGCGACGCGGGAAATTGGGCATTGCAGTCGATTCAGACATCTGGTGATTCCTCTCGATAGGCGACGCGGGCTGATGGGTGCGACCTCATGGGATCTCGACACGAGCCTTTGCGGGCAGCGCACCTCATCGCGCGGCGACATCGAGCGTGGAACCCGATTGGGAGCGGGCAGGGCCATCAAGGAGAAAATCGATGATCGCCATGGGCCGTTCCCTGGTGGGGGTGGTGGTGAGATTGGTGGTTCATTGGGCTGACTATTGCGGTAGAGATGGCAGGAGGGCTTCCTTCGGCCGCTCTGCCGGCACGCGCGTCACGCGTGACTGATCTCAGGTCGCTATTGGTACGCCGAGCTTATTGCGAAGCGAATTCATCTGCGAACGATTGCAATTTATCGACGACGCACCGTGAAGTGTCGCCGCGATGCCGGGAGCGCTGCTCGAGTTGGCTGGATCTGAACGCGTCAGCCGTCCGCGTGATCCCGCGGTGTTTCGACCGCGTCGAGCTCGTATCTGTCCCTCGACTTGGAAGTCGAGACCCCCTCTGGGTGCAGTTTCACTTGTTCGGCACGTAACGCGACGTTCACTCGATGCAGAGACCCAATGCGGTAATCTCTCCCGGGAAATCGTGGCGGGGAAGTGCCTGGGCGATAGCGACGAAGGGGGTGCGACATGGCGAAGGTGGTTGCCATACTCGCGACTACGCATCACCCATTTTACTATCGGACGAGCACGTTGCCACCTAAAGAGGCACCTCCATTCGCGGCGGAATGGATCGCAAAGGTCAGCTCCTATCGTGAGACATTGGCTGCTGCGAAACCTGATGTTCTCGTCATGGTCGGCTCAGATCATTTTCACCAACTCTGGCTCGACAATATGCCGCAGTTCCTCGTCGGCAAGGCACCGCAATATGACGCGAACTACTACAACGAGGAGCGGGAGTTCGGACTTCCCCGAATGACGCTTCGAGGTCACGAGGAGCTCTCGACCTACGTGCTGCGAGAAGGCCTCGATCGTGGTTTCGACTTGGCGTTCTCGAATGAGCTTCGAGTAGATCACTCGATCACGTGCCCGATTCTGACCGTCCGGCCCGATAACGACCTGCCGATCGTGCCGATCTATACGAATATCTTCGCCGCACCGATGCCGCAGCCGAGTCGATTTGTGCAGTTAGGCCAGGCGATCCGAGAAATTGTCGATTCCTGGCCGTCTGACTTACGTGTTGCAGTGATCGGGACGGGCCATCTCTCCCTCGAACTTGGTGGACCTCGTCAGTTCGGTCCACACGGCCCCGATCCTGAGTTCGATGCCAAGGCGGTGGAGTGGATCCGAAGTGGTGACATCGAAGCCTGCCTCGCGAACGTCACCCTCGAGAGCCTTCATCTCCCTGGGAATGCGACACATGGGTTTATGGACTTCATGTTGATGATGGGGGTGGCGGGTCAGGCACCTGCTGACTACTCCGACTCACTCGACCTCTTCCATACGATGGAAGCGTATTTCACGTGGTATCCGAACGGGGCTCCGTCATGAGCAAGTACTTGGTGGACAAGTTCCTCTTCACCGTCGATCGAGATCCCGCGCTCGTCGAGCGATATCGAACTGACCCAAAGGGGACAGTCGAGTGGTGGGAACAGAATCTCGGACGCACGATTCTTAACTGCGTCGAGCAGGAGTCGACGACGTGGATGTCGTTCACCCCGGTCGAGCATGAGGCACTTCGCACGCACGACTACGCCAAGTTGTTCGAACTTGGCGCACACCCGTTCTTGACGCTCACGCTTTGGATCGCGATGTTCGAGCGGGACTACGACGAGCCGCTCGGCATTCAGCTGGCGTTCGCTGCTGGTCTCTCAGAGTTCTCGCTCCCGTATCCCGATATCGCGACCTGACTGCTGGCTACTGGTTTTCCGGCTACCGCTCGTCAGACCGGCGTGTGCGACGTTGACCAAGGGGTCTCGAAGTGGCGTCAGGCGCGGCTGCGGTAGCGCCAAACCGCGATCGGCGCGAGGACGATGAAGATTCCTATGCACCACACGAGTGCCTCCCAGACGAGGGTCGTCGTCGGACCGCCAGTCATCAGCACGCGGGTTGCGTCGACCACTACGCTCACCGGCTGGTGGGTTGCATAGCCCTGGAGCCACGACGGCATCTTCTGCACAGGCACGAAGGCCGATGAGGCGAACGTGAGCGGGAAAAGAATCGGGAACGACATCACCTGTGCCGTCTCGCTGTTCGGCGCCGAGAGCCCGATCACCGCGAAGCCCCACGACAGCGCGTATGCGAAGAGCAATAAAATTCCGACCCCGGCGAGGTAGCCGAGCACACTCGTCGTGACGCGAAACCCGACCGCGTAGCCGACGGCGGTGATGATGGCGACGACGATCACGTTCCGGATGAGGTCAGCGCTGGTCCGTCCTGCAAGTACCGCGGAGCGAGCGATCGGAAGCGCCCGAAAGCGTTCGATGATGCCCTTTTGCAGATCCTCGGCGAGCCCGATACTCGTCGAGACGGCGCCGAAAGCGACTGTTTGGACGAAGATCCCTGGCATCAGGTAGTCGACGTAAGCCTGCCCGGTGACTTGGATCGCGCCGCCGAAGACGTAGCGAAACAACAGCACGAACATGACCGGCTGGACACTCGAGAAGAAGAGCGCCTCGGGGATGCGGAGATATCCCATGAGATTTCGCCAGGTGAGCGTCGCGGTGTTGCGAGTCGCGCGCCGCAGGCGAAACAGCGGTGTCATTGCGGTCGCATCGGTGATGGCACTCATTGCGCTCTCCCGCCGCGCCGCTGGCGCTTTGACGCTGTGGCCGCGTCCAGGTCCCCGGCTGGCGCAGCATCAACCGCCTGATGGCCGGTCAGGCTCAAAAAGACGTCGTCGAGGCTCGGCTCTCTGACGGCGAACGTGGTGGGGGCGAGCTCGACGTCGTCGAGGGTCCGCAGCGCCGAGATCACGTTCGCGGCACCTCCCTCGAGCGTCATCTCGACGCTCGTGCCAAGGAGATGGGCTGGGTGACCACCAAGCGCCGTCAAGGACGTAATCGCCTTGGAGGCGTCGCCTTCGTTGGCGAACCCGAGCTCCAACACCGAGTCACCGAAGTTCGCTTTCAGCTCGGTCGGCGTCCCTTGTGAGATCACCTGTCCGTGGTCGACCACGGCGATCCGCTGCGCGAGCCGGTCCGCTTCGTCGAGGTACTGCGTCGTCAACAAGACGGTCGTGCCAGTGGCGACGAGCTGCTCGATCACGTCCCAGAGGTCGTTCCTGCTTTTCGGATCGAGCCCGGTGGTGGGCTCGTCGAGGAAGAGCACTCGTGGGCGGGTGACGAGCGCGGCCGCGACGTCGAGTCGTCGTCGCATGCCGCCCGAGTAGGTCTTGAGCACGCGGTCGGACGCGTCGACGAGGTCGAATTCCCCTAGTAGCTCACCGGCTCGTTGTCGCGATGCGCTCTTCGACATGTTGTTCAGCCGGCTCACCATCACGAGGTTCTCGCGTCCCGTCAGGTTCTCGTCGACCGCGGCGTACTGGCCGGCGAGCCCGAAGAGCGTGCGGACGACGTCCGGCTCGCGCACGACGTCGTGCCCGAGCACCCGGGCTAGGCCGACGTCGGGTTGCAGAATCGTCGTGAGGATCCGGACGACGGTCGTCTTTCCGGCGCCGTTCGGTCCAAGGAGGCCGAACACCGTGCCCTCTTCAACCGAAAAGGTCACGCCGCTCAGCGCGCGGATGTCTCCCTTGAACGTCTTTTCCAGATCTTCGACTTCGATCGCGAACGGCACGCGTCTGCTCCTCGATGGGGCTGGGGTTGTGCCACCAAGCTACCTAGGATTTCCGACGCCGCTGTTGAGGCTCGACTCGGTTCGGCTGTCTAGAACCGGTTGTCGGGCGCGGCGAGCGACGTTCTAGGAGCCCGCGAGAAGCGTCTTTCGAGCCGTGGGGTCCCGTGTCCGAGCAGCGGGTCTACTCGAGCGATCAGGGCGATCGCGATGACCGATTCGGGCACAGAGGCCCCGTCCGGCTATTTCCCCTAATCTCGAGGTGGAGTAAACGACGGAGGCGGATATGACAGACGTCCAGAACGACGCATCTGGCAAGGTGGTAGTTGGTGTTGACGGGTCCGATCCCTCGCTCCAGGCGCTTGAGTGGGCCGCGAAGTACGCCGAGGCATTCGCGCTGAAGGTTCGAGCCGTTAGTGCGTACCACTACCCGGTCGACTACGGCTACGCGTATGCGATACCCGACGACATCGATTTCGCTGCCGATGCCAAGACGCAGCTGCTCGCCAACGTCGCCGACATCCATGCGAAGTTTCCAAAGGTCGAGTTCGAAGCAGAGATCGTGAACTCTCCGCCTGCGACCGCGCTCATCGAGGACTCGAAGACCGCGGCGCTGCTCGTCGTCGGATCGCGCGGACATGGCGGTTTCACCGGTATGTTGCTCGGCTCGGTCAGCAACCACTGTGTCGCGCACGCGACCTGCCCCGTCGTGGTCGTCAGGTAAGGCTGACTTCGATCCCCAAGTGGCGACTTCGGGCGTGGTTCGTGCGCGTCGTCGGCGAAGGCCTCGGGCGCGTCTGACGCGGCGTCGCTTGCATTGAGGTGTCTCGGAGTCGATACGCTGAGCCGCGCAGAAGTTCGAGGATCGACGCCCTGCGGTAGTCTCGGATCGCTGCAGAGACGACTACCAGGAGGCGCCTAGATGCCCGTGTACACGCTCCCAGATCTTCCTTACGACTTCGGGGCCCTTGAGCCGCACTACTCGGGGGAAATCCTCGAGTTGCATCATGACAAGCACCACGCGGCCTACGTGGCTGGTGCGAATGCGACGCTCGACCGGCTCGAGGAGTCGCGCGCGGCGAACGAGTTCGGGACCATCGTCGGCCTCGAAAAGACGCTGGCGTTCAACGTCTCGGGCCATGTGCTGCACTCGATCTTCTGGAAGAACCTCTCTCCAGACGGCGGTGAGCGCCCAGACGGCGATCTCGGCGAAGCGATCACGGAGTACTTCGGCTCGTTCGAGGGTTTCAGCGCCCAGTTGACCCAGGCCACGACGACGATTCAGGGCTCGGGCTGGGGAGTTCTCGCCTATGAGCCGCTCGCCGGGCGTCTGCTCGTCGAGCAGGTCTACGACCACCAGGGCAACCTCGGCAACGGCTCGGTTCCGTTGCTCGTCTTCGACGCCTGGGAGCACGCGTTCTACCTGCAGTACAAGAACGTGAAGGCCGACTTCGTCGCCGCGCTCTGGAAGCTCGTCAACTGGGGCGACGTGGGGAGCCGTTACGCCGCTGCGAAGGCACTCACGATCTCTTGAGGTAACGGCGTGATCGCCCTTGGATGCTCGATCGTCTCAAGCGGCGATCACGCCGGCGCTGCGGCCCTTTTTCGGCCCGCATCCAGCAGACTTGTCGACATCTACCTACCGTGGGGGGGATACTTTGGGCATGACAGAGATTCGATGCATGTTGATGCGTGGGGGAACGTCGAAGGGGGCGTACTTCCTTAAGGAAGACCTTCCAGGAGATGCGGCCGAGCGTGACGAGCTGCTGCTCCAGGTAGTGGGCTCGCCCGACGCCCGCCAGATCGATGGGATCGGCGGCGCGCACCCCCTTACGAGCAAGATCGCCGTCGTCAACCGGTCCGAAGATGAAGACGCCGACGTGGACTACCTCTTTCTGCAGACCGGTATCGAGGATGCCTTCGTTACCGACCAGCAGAACTGCGGCAACATCTTGGCCGGCATCGGGCCGTTCGCCATGGAACGCGGTCTGTTGAAGGAGGACGGCGAACAGGCGACCGTCCGGATCCGCATGCTCAACACCAACAGCATCGCGACCGCCACCTTCCCGATGCATCAGGGCGCGCCTGTCTACACGGGCTCGACCTTCATAGCGGGAGTTCCCGGCACAGCTGGTGAGGTTCGAATCGACTTCGAGGACACCGAAGGCGCGACGTGCGGGACGCTGCTCCCGACCGGAAACGCAGTCGACACGATCTGTGGCGTGCGAGTCACCTGTATCGATAACGGCATGCCGGTGATCGTGATGCGGGCCGAGGACGTCGGCATAGCCGGCTACGAAGCCCCGCTCGATCTCGAGGCGAACACCGAGCTCCGAAAGATTCTCGAAGAGATCCGGCTAACGGCAGGACCGTTGATGAACCTCGGCGATGTCACAAAGACCACCGTTCCGAAGCTGACGATGGTCGCACCCGCTCGCGACGGTGGGTCGCTTTCGACTCGCACGTTCATTCCGCACCGTTGTCATGACGCCATCGGGGTGCTCGGCGCGGTCTCGGTGGCGACTGCCGCGTACCTGCCGGACTCCCCGGCGTCGTCGGTACTCCTCGGCGATCTCTCGAGTGGGGTGATCGTTGTCGAGCACCCGACGGGAACCTTCGACGTGGCGATCGACATCGACGTATCGGGTCCCATTCCCGTCGTCCACCGCTCCGGCATCATCCGCACCGCCCGAAAGCTCTTCGACGGGACTGTCTTTCCCCGCGAGTACTGATCGCGGGAGTCATCTCTCGCGTAGTCGTCTTGCCGCTTTTGTTCGAACCAACATCGGAGGAGCCACGTGACCGTAGAACTTGAACGAACTATTCCTCCGCCACATGCCCATCCGCACTCGCCGCGGCTGTTTACGCCTCCGGCGAACGCGACCGACGCTCACTGCCACATCTTTGGTCCGGCCGACAAGTTCCCATTTGCCGACGACCGCACGTACACGCCGCCGGACTCTGGGATCGACGACTTCCTCGTCCTCCAGGAGCGTCTCGGTCTCTCAAGGGCCGTATTCGTCCAGGCGAGCTGTCACGGCGTGGACAACTCAGCGATGGTCGATGCCATTATCCGTGGCAACGGTCGCTTCGCCGGTGTGGCGATGGTCGATGAGTCATTCTCCGATGCCGATATCCAAAAGCTCCATGACGTCGGCGTCCGCGGTACGCGCTTCAACTTCGTGGCGCACCTAGGCGGCGCTCCGGAGATGGACGAGTACTGGCGAATCGTCGAGCGAGTGGCGGGATTCGGCTGGCACATCGTCTTGCACTTCGATGCGAAGGACCTGCCTTCACACGTCGAGATGCTCGACCAGATGCCGGTTCCCTACGTCATCGACCACATGGCCCGAATCGACGCCAAGGCAGGGATCGACCAGGAGCCGTTCCAGCAGCTCCTCGAGCTGATGCGAGACGAGCGGGCCTGGGTGAAGATCTCCGGCGCCGAGCGCCAGACTGCGGACGGGACACCGCCTTATGACGACGTCATCCCGTACGCGCAGGCACTCGTCGCCGCAGCTCCCGACCGGATTCTCTGGGGGAGTGACTGGCCGCATCCAAACGTTCGCGCTACCCCCGATGACGGCGATCTGATCGACTTCGTCGCCCAGGTTGCCCCGGACGAGGCGACGCGCCAGAAGATCCTCGTCACCAACCCCGAGCGGCTCTACGACTTCGGCTAGAGGCACGCACGCATCGCTACCTAGCTTCGAAGCTCGGGGGTGCTCCGCGTGAACGTCGTCGTGGTGGCAAATCGCGGCGACGGCGATGACGGCTTCGTAGGCGAGCGGCTCGGCGAGCTTGGTGCGAACTTCATCCGCGTCTGGCGCGAGGACCCCGATGGTCTCGCCGACGCTGAGCTCGACGCCGATCTCGTTTTGTCGCTCGGCTCGGATTGGTCCGTCTATGACGCGTCGACCGCGCCGTCCGCGTTGTCCGCAGCGCCCGAGCGTGCGCTCGTGCGACGGGCAGCCCGACGGGGCGTGCCGGTGCTTGGGATCTGTTATGGAGGACAGCTCTGTGCTTCGGCGCTTGGTGCCGAGGTTCGACGTGCCGAACAACCCGAGATCGGCTGGCGGCTACTAGGTGAGTGAGCAGCAAGTGGGCACTTGGCCCACCCGTGCTCGCATCGGCGCCGCCTTGTCTTGCCAC
>Ga0208357_1003221_pt1 | contig 10188 bp, 8 predicted proteins | sample NGESurdeep092012_6_FD_184487 | JGI IMG/M metagenome (GOLD analysis project Ga0208357, IMG submission 184487) | Arctic peat soil microbial communities from Barrow, Alaska - NGEE Surface sample F52-2 deep-092012 (SPAdes) | ecosystem: Environmental > Terrestrial > Soil > Wetlands > Peat ... | reverse complement strand
TGCTTCGTATAACATACGACGATCAGGCCGAGCAGCTGGACTCATGGTCGCATGACAGTGCGTGGTTGTATTTCTCGTCCGGGCGGAGCGACATATCGGGAATGAGTGACGAGTTCCGCGTGCATTCGGACGGCGGCACACCGATGCCAGTTGCCGCTGACCGTTACGCTGCGGAGTTCTGGGGCGCGCCATCGCCGGACGGGAAGACTCTCGCGATCACAGCGCGTGGAGTGTCACGCGGTCAGTGGTGGCGCAAAGGACACAGCCACCTGGACGAGAGTGAAATCGATCTGGTACGTGACGTGCGCGGCATGCCGACATACACGCCGATCGTACCACTCGGCGCAAAGAGCGGCTGGCCAATGTGGAGCCCGGATGGTGCGACAATATTCTTTGTTTCCGATCGCAGTGGCGTTGCCAATCTGTGGGAACAGTCCGCGAGTGCAGGCGCGTCGGCGCGCCAACTGACGAGTTTCACAGATGGACGCGTGCTATGGCCCGCGATGTCTGCCAACGGAACATCGATTGTGTTTGAACGTGGCTTCGGCATCTGGCGCTACGATGTCGCAACTCGAAAGGCTACACAGGTGCAGATAACGCTGCGCGGTTCAGCTGGATCGACGGACATCGAGCACGAGACATATACCAGCGACATCCAACAGTTCGTGTTGTCGCCAGACGGCAAGAAGGTCGCGTTCATCGTGCATGGTGAGGTATTCGCCGCATCTGCAAAGGACGGCGGTAACGCAACGCGCGTCACTGACACTCCGGCTCAGGAAGATCAGCTGAAGTGGGCACCCGACAGCAGACGGCTCGTTTACACGAGCGACAGGGACGGACCACAGCACCTGTTCATGTACGATTTTGCGACAAACACCGAGACACAGCTCACTCGCGGTAACACCAGCGACATTTCGCCGGAATGGTCTCCTGATGGCAGCGAGATCGCATTCAACCATGGCGCGAAAGAACTCCGGATCCTGAATCTGTCGACCCATGCTGATCGCCTGCTTGCGACCGCCGAGCTCAATCGGCCGCCGTTCCTGGGCCGATCGGAGATGATGTTTTCGCCCGACGGTAAATGGATTGCATACACACCTGACGTCGGACCGAGAAGTTTTTCCGATATCGAGGTCGTAAGCGTTGCGGGAGGTGCCAGCAGGCCCGTGAGCTTTCTCGCAAACACATCCACTAACGCGATCGCGTGGAGCCGGGACGGCACGTATATGTTGATGTCAACCGGGCAACGCACCGAGACGCGGCAGTTTGCGCGAATCGACCTCGTCCCGCGCACTCCGCATTTTCGCGAAGATCAGTTCCGCGATCTCTTCCGTGAGGAGTCACCGCGCAATCCTGCAACGCAGACCAGGTCACCGCAACAGCGCCCGCAGCAGTCGAACACTCCCGATTCGAGCGCGTCACCGCGCAACGCCAGCGCGAAAGCAGATTCGGAGATGCCAGGCGGCAGAAGTGCGAAGCCACCGGTGAAACCGGTCAGGATCGACTTCGATCACATTCGCGATCGGTTGTCGCTGCTTCCTGTCGAAGTTGATGTGGGTGCTCTTGCAATCAGTCCTGATGGCAAGACAGCGCTGCTCACTGCGAACTCCGCAGGGGAAACGAACCTGTACGTATATCCGTTGGACGACCTTGCGAAGGATGCCGGTGTCGCGCGGCAATTGACATCATCGGCCGGCCGCAAGTCCGACGCGCAGTGGTCGCCCGATGGCAAGGAAGTTTTCTTCCTGCAGAACGGTAAGCTGAATACCATCAATGTGGAATCACGCGTAACGCGTCCGCTCGCGGTAACCGCTGAGATGAACGTGGACTTCTCCAAGGAGAAGATGGAGGTGTTCACCCAAGCCTGGACGTACCTGCGGGATAATTATATGAACCCGAAGATGAATGGCGTTGACTGGAACGCGACGCGTACCGAGTACACGCAGCGAATCGATGGCGCGCAGACTCCGGACGAGATGCGGCGCATTCTGTCTTTGCTGGTTGGAGAGCTCAACTCATCGCACTCCGGCATTGGCGCGCGTCCACCGCATGGGCCTTCGGCCGCGCGCGTGGGACTTGGCTTCGATCGCGTGGAGTACGAGTCCGCCGGTCGCTTCCACATCACGTCAGTCGTTCCGCTATCACCGGCAGACGTGGCGGGAATCAAGGTGGGCGAGTACCTCACGAGCGTTGAGGGGACGCCAGTTTCCGGGCACAGTAATCTCGAGCAATTGCTCGACTACCGAATTGGCCGGCGAACGGTGTTGGGAATCGCGCCGAGTGCAAATGCAAAATCGCGTGATGTCGCTGTGATGCCGGTGAGCACGGCTACGGAAAAGGCATTGTTGTACCGGGCGTGGGTGGAGCAACGCCGACAGTATGTGGACAGCATCAGCCATGGCCGACTTGGATATGTGCACATGTTCGACATGTCACAGAACGCGCTGAACCAGCTGTATGTCGATCTTGATGCGCAGAACATGACGCGTGATGGCGTTGTGATCGACGTACGCAACAACAACGGTGGCTTTGTGAATGTGTACGCGATCGACGTGTTGTCTCGGCAACCGTATCTGGAGATGACGAGCCGAGATCGCCCGCCAACATCGGCGCGCACGCAACTCGGTCAACGTTCACTCGAGCTGCCGACGGTGCTCGTGACGAATCAGCACACACTCAGCGACGGAGAGGATTTCACCCAGGGTTACCGCAGTCTCAAGCTAGGCAAGGTTGTGGGAGAGCCGACCGGAGGGTGGATCATATTTACATCCAGTGCCACACTGATCGACGGCACGACTGTTCGGTTGCCTTCGACACGGATAACCGAGCTGGATGGCAAGGATATGGAGCTACACCCGCGGCCAGTCGATGTCGAAGTGACGCGCGCGATGGGTGAGAGTTATGAGGGGAAGGACACGCAGCTGGACGCGGCGGTAGCGACGCTGCTGGCGCAGTTGGGTGCGAAGAGGTAGGGGAAGGTGTAGTCATCCCGCCGAAGGTCGGGATCCATAGACGAGTGCGTAACATTGCACCCGTCTCCGCGCATGCACGACGCACGTCACATGGCACGGAACAAGCGCTGTTATCACGGTATCGCGCACTGGAACACGATGCATCGCAATCCGAAGATCAAGCCACGCTGCGGATTCGATGGTCGGATAGTTCGATGGTCGGAAACTCAGCATCCAGGCGTCGTCGCTGGATCCCGACCTTCGGCGGGATGACTACACCCTCGGCGGGATGACTACACCCTCGGCGGGATGACTACTCGCCTCTCTCTACTCCGCCAACAACCCTAATTTCAGAGCGAAGGCGATGTACTCTGCGCGATGCGTCAGTCCCAGTTTGTCGCCGATCCTCTGCTTGTACGTATCCACCGTCTTCGGACTGATGAAGAGCTTCTCGCCGATTTCTGGCGCCGAATACCCCTGCGCTGTCAGGCGCAGCACATTCTGCTCTCGGTCGGTAAGGCGCTCGAATCTTGCTCGCTCGGCGTCGAGTGGATTTTTCTTGGTCACGCCCTGCGCCAGGATCCTTGCTGCACTGGGGCGGATGAACATGTCGCCGCGTGCGACAGTTCGAACTGCGTCGACCAGTTCGCGATCTGCTGCATTCTTCATGAGATATCCCGCTGCGCCCGCTTCCAGCGCTGGTACAAGGTAGTCGTCCTCTGCATGCATTGTGAGAACGAGTACGCGCGCGCGTAGTTTGCGTGCTACGATCTCGCGTGTGGCGGAGGCTCCGTCCATCGGCTCCATCGTGAGGTCCATTATCACGACGTCAGGATCCAGCCTTTCCGTGAGTTCTATTGCTTCTGTTCCATCAGCAGCTTCACCAATGACATCGATCCCTGATGATGCGCCCAGCACCGCTTTCAATCCCGCACGTACGACTGCGTGATCGTCTGCAAGGATTACGCGGATCGGATCTGCGCTCATGTTTGAAGTCCGGTCAAAGGGGAATTCGAGATGGGGTGCAATGGTATGGATGCGCGCACAGAAGTGCCGCCTCCCGGGTGACTATGAATCTGGAATTCGCCATCCACTAGCGCAACGCGTTCGCGCATCGTGAACAGACCGATGCCCGCGCGTTCTCCCTTCACCGTTTCAGTGTCGAAGCCGCGACCATCATCGACAATTTCGATCGACGCGGTTTCCAGGTCGCGCTTGAAGCGGACCTCCACTCGTTTCGGTGCTGCATGGCGGCGCGCGTTCTGAACGGCTTCCTGTGCAACTCGATACAGCACCGACATCACAGCTGGTGGAAGCAACTCGTCGCTTGCGTCGCCAGCGATCACCTCGACGACGCCACTGTCTTCCGGTGAATCTGCGTAATTCGCGAGGTGATCGGTCGTGTCTCGTGCGAGACGTTTGAGCGCAGCAATAAGACCAAGATCATCAAGGACGCGCGGGTGCATTGTATGCGCCAGGAGGCGTACCTCTTCGAGGGTGTTGATTGCGAGCAGTCGTGCTCCCTCGATCCGTTCTCGTATGACCGCGCGCGATGCGTCGTCGGCGGCCTGAACACCAACGCTCAATTGCATGACCAGCGCTGCGAGTGACTGCGCTGCCGAATCATGCAATTCACGGGAGATCGCCGCGCGCTCCTTGTCGGCCGCCGAAATCAACTCGGTTGCGAGACGACGAGTGCGGGCGCGGTCGGACACCAGTCCGTCCAGCAGAATATTGAACATGCGTGCTACGCGCATTACGTGGCGGTCTGCGAGCACCGAAATTGGGACCCGCGCGCCGAGGTCACCGTGCCAGATCGAATCCACAGTCTTCTCAAGGGCGCGAAGTGGTCGAACCGCGAGCATGACCAGAGCCGTGTTAAGCAGGAGTGCCGCGACGAAGGCGACGACAACGACCGTGACAACTGGAGCGGTGCCGAGCTCCCGGTGACGCACGACCAGCGCTGTCGCGGTGGCGGCGACGAGCAAAAGGAGGTTGGCGCCGACGAGCTTCGCCGGAAGGGGGATTCGCAACAGACGTTCGATCCACCGCGGCGGCTTGCCACCGGGCGTCGGCGGAGGAGTACCGTCGGAGTCGCAGCTCGCGCAGGCAGGATCGCCCCCGATCGCCCCACGTTCAAGACGCGTGAAGAGGGCACTATGTTGCCCGATGGGATCGGTGGAATCCCCGTGCTCAGAGATCGGCGTCGATCTCTGGTTCGTGGCCGCTGTCATGGATGAAAGCTATTGCCGAAAACAGCCCGCAGGAGTCGGGGAGGAACCACAGCCTGTGTAGGGGAATCCCCTACTCCACAAACCGCGGGCCTGACCAGGAAATATCAACGTTCTTCTGACGAATGCGACCATCGAGATTTCCGCCAGCGTGCGGTACTTAACAAGGATGGGAGTGGCGAAGGGTTGGACCCATTCGTTACACATTCATTCACTGAGGCAGAGAAGGGCGCTCGGCATGATCCAGATTGGAACACCGAAGCAGTTCGCGACAATGTCACACCAGCAGGCGGTCAAGAGGTTGCAATGCAGCGAGACACATGTGCGGGGTCGGCGATCCCAAGGCGGATCGTCGGCTTCCACCAGGACGAAGAGAACGACTGGGTAGCCGACCTGGAATGCGGCCACACTCAGCATGTACGACATGACCCGCCGTGGCAGGTGCGGCCGTGGGTTATTACAGAATCAGGCCGGGCGACATTTCTTGGAAAAACGCTTGAGTGCGTGAAATGTTGCCAGCCCGAGGCGGCGTAGGACAGGCGTAGGACGGCCCAGTACGGAGTTCGTGAGTCCCGCGAATGCGGGAATGCGAAAGTCCGTCCTGCGTCGGTCTGTTCTACCAGGCACCGGGGGCGATCATTCCGGAGTGCCACATCGGATCCCACACGAGGTTTGTCTCGACGACGCCGACTCCGCCGACCCGTCCGACAGCACTACGAATTCCCGATGTGATGATTCCTTCCATCGGGCAGCCTGGTGTAGTGAGTGTGTGTGTTACCGTGACGCGCTCACCGACTACATCTGGTGCAGTCGACACACCGATGTCGTAAACCAGCCCAAGAGTTACGATATCCAGGCCAATTTCCGGATCAATGACAGTGCGAAGTGCATCCCAGATTTCGGTCTCGTCAGTACTCTGTTCGCTCATCGAACTCGCTCGTACAGTGTAGTACATCAAGCATTCGTTCACAAACCACAGTCATCTTCTTCTAAAGCTGGATTTGTGAGTAGATTGAATGATCGCGCCCGGTTTCCGGAGAGAACGTGACGATTGTCACAATAAGGATCTTTACACTCCAGCGCAGATGACAATGAGTAACCAAAGGATTGCCGAACTCTGGGAGTGGGCGGAATATTACTGCCCGTGGTGCTACGTGACTGCCGTGCGCCTTCACCAGATGCAGCCAGAATTTGCCGGTCGTGTGACATTTTCCACGCGATTCTTCCCTATCGAGTTTCGGAACGGCGAGGGACCCCCGCGGGATATCCTGGAACAGGAATGGTGGCTCGCGGCGATACAGGAGCCGGCGGCATCTTTTGTCCCGTTCAACGGAGACTGGCCGACAACTACGCTTCCCGCGTTCGATGTTGTGTGGGCCGCGCGGCGGCAGAGTAACGCGGTTGCGATGGAGTTGGATCTTCGGATACGACGAGCGTTCTTCGGCGAGAGTCAAGACATTGGCAACCGCAATGTCGTTCTCGAGATTGCGCGCGACATGGATCTGGATTTTTCACGCCTCGAATCCGATTCCGCGAGTCCGAATGCTCGAGCTGCCGTCGCGGAAGAGGGGCTGCTGGGTCGCGAGCGGTATCACGTGCGTGGTACGCCGACACTGATGCTCGCTGATGGCGCTCGCCTCCATACGCCCCTCGCCATGCCCAGGATGCGGGACCGGAAGATCGTTTCGATGTCTCCGATGACGTGCTTCGGCCCGGGTTGCGCGAGCGAGACACGCGCACTTTTCGACGCTGCACTCGCACTCGAAGCCGCGCTTGCTGACGATCGCGACACGGTCGCTGATAGTACGATTGACACATTCCCCGCGAGTGATTCTCCATCATGGTCGCCATTAAGACTTGGCGCCCCATAACATGCCGAAGGCCCTGGACGAATCATCCGCTGCAAACGCAGAACTACTACGTAATCTCGCAATATTCTCCGAACTGGATGATTCGGTGATCCGCCAGCTCGCGGCCCGGTGCATCGCGCGGGACTTTCCGGCTGGAAAAGTCCTTTTCACACTGGGCGATATTTGCCGGGGCCTGTACGTGATCGAGAGCGGTCGAGTTCGAATCTACCGCACCAGCCCGGACGGAAAGGAACAGGTGCTGCACATCGAGGTACCGGGGCGACCTGTCGCCGAGCTTCCGCTTTTTGATGGTGGTGTTTATCCGGCATCGGCAATCACCGCAGAGCCATCGCGCCTCATATTCCTGGCCCGCGATGACTTCGAATCCATGTATCGCACACATCCAGACGTTGCGCATGCGATAATCAAAGGACTCGGAAAGCGCTTGCGTCATCTGGTACATGTCACTGAAACGCTCGCATTCCACGATGTCGCCGCACGTCTGGCGATGCTCTATGTTGGTTACGCGGAGCGAATGGGAGCAGCGACGTCGGAGGGGATCGAGCTGAAACTCGATCGCACTCAGGAGGAGCTGTCGCTCGAGATTGGCGCAGCACGCGAGTCGGTTTCCCGCGCGATGCGTCAGTTGAAGCACACCGGATTGATCTCACCGCTATCAAAGAATCGAGTGCTGATTCCCGACGTAGCCAAACTGCGAGCAAGAGCGCAGGGCCGCTAACCAGATGTCGTCCCCCCTCCGTGTATAGTCATCCCGCCGAAGGTCGGGATCGATTGACGACGCTCCGGTGACGCAATCCATCTGACTGACCGGCGCAACCATGGATGGATCCCGACCTTCAGCGGGATGACGTCGGATGGATCCCGACCTTCGGCGGGATGACGTCGGATGGATCCCGACCTTCGGCGGGATGACGTCGCCTCGTGTGACATCAGTCACAGCGCGACGGATGTATCTCTCCTAGCGTGTAAGCGGAGTATTGTCGGCGCGACAGCACACGGTTGTCTACTTCTGCCGACCGAACAATCGAGGTAATAGCGCATGGCAACGACGGTTATCGCTCCTTCCCAGGTTACGATAGACACGGCGCGAGAGCCCGGACGTTCCGGCCTATGGAGCTGGCTCTCCACCACCGATCACAAACGGATCGGAACACTCTATCTCTTCACCGCGCTTGCATTCTTTCTCCTGGGCGGCATCGAAGCGCTGATCATTCGCACACAGCTCTTCTCGCCCAACGGCCGCGTCGTGTCAGCCGAGATGTACAATCAGATATTCACGATGCACGGCACGACCATGATCTTCATGGCATTGATGCCGCTCAGCGCAGCGTTCTTCAATTTTCTGATTCCGCTCCAGATCGGCGCGCGCGACGTCGCATTTCCCCGACTTAACGCGTTCAGCTACTGGGTATACCTCCTCGGCGGATTGTTCATCAATGCGAGCTGGCTGTGGCACGCCGCACCGAACGGAGGATGGTTCGGATATGCACCACTGAGTACGAGAGCCTTCAGTCCGGGGCTCAACATGGATTTCTACGTCGTTGGATTGCAGATCCTGAGCCTCTCGACGCTCGCGGCCGCGTTCAACTTCATCACTACCATTATCAATCTCCGGGCGCCTGGCATGCGCATGATGCGCCTGCCAGTGTTCACATGGTCAGCGTTCGTCACACAGTTCCTCATTCTTGTCTCGTTTCCGATTCTGACAATCGGCCTGACGTTCCTCCTCTTCGATCGTTTCTTCGGAACGCAATTCTACGAGCCGTCATCCGGCGGCGATCCACTTCTCTGGCAACACCTGTTCTGGCTATTTGGCCATCCGGAAGTCTACATTCTCGTATTGCCTGCGTTCGGACTCGTTTCAGAAGTGCTTCCGACCTTTTCGCGCAAGCCACTCTTTGGTTATCCAGCGATGGTGTACTCGCTGATACTGATCGGATTCCTCGCCTTCGGCGTCTGGGCGCATCACATGTTCGCTGTTGGCATGGGTCCCATCGCCGACGCGACGTTTGGCGTCACGTCGATGCTTATCGCGATCCCGACCGGCATCAAGATCTTCAACTGGCTGGCGACACTATGGGGCGGCTCGGTGCGCTTCACATCTGCATGTCTGTTCGCGATTGGACTGGTGTCAATGTTCACGATTGGTGGCATTTCCGGCGTGATGCACGCATCGCCTCCAGCAGACTTGCAGCAAACTGACACGTATTTTGTCGTCGCGCACATCCACTACGTGCTGTTCGGTGGCACCATGATGGGTCTCTTTGCGGGAGTGTATTACTACTTCCCCAAGTTCTCTGGCCACTTGTTGGACGAGCGCCTTGGGTTGTGGCACTTCTGGCTGACGTTCATCGGCGCCAACCTCGCGTTTTTCCCGATGCATTTTGCGGGTCTGAATGGAATGCCGAGGCGCGTGTACACGTACGATTCGGGACAGGGGATCACGCTCGATAATCGGCTCTCGACGATCGGTGCGTATATCCTGGCAGTCGCGACGCTCATTTTTGTAGTGAATGTCCTTCGCAACTTCCGCCATGGCGCTATAGCCGGTAACAACCCATGGGGCGCTCCCACAATCGAATGGGCGACGATGTCGCCTCCGCCCGTCTATAACTTCGAGGTGCTTCCAACGATCACCGCGAGATATCCGCTCTGGGATGCTTCAGGACATCCAATTCCAGCGGACTCTCAGGAATACGTTCAGCAGTCAAGCGGGCGATCGGCTGCGGAGCTCGACATTGACATCCCGGCCTCCACGGTGAAGCCGCTCATCGCCGCCGCCGGAATCATCATCGGCTTCACCGGGCTCATGTGGGGCGAGCGATTGTGGCTCATGCTACTCGGCGCCGCGATCTTCGTGGTTGCACTCTACTCCTGGCTGACAGCGCCGCTCGATGAGCCACGTCCCATAGCTCTCACGTCCGCGCTCAGCCTTCATGGCAGGCAATGAAGCAGAGAAGTCATGTGCCGCGATGTCAACGCGTGCGGAACTTGTCTGCGACAACCGCCGCACGACGGATATCTCCTCATCTTCAATCTGCAGCTCGCCGCTAACGTGCGACACCCGCTGCAACTCGGGGATGATCCCATCGTACTCAGAGCCGAGTAGGACGCGCAGGACTTTCATGAATGAAG
>Ga0208357_1003220_pt1 | contig 10190 bp, 10 predicted proteins | sample NGESurdeep092012_6_FD_184487 | JGI IMG/M metagenome (GOLD analysis project Ga0208357, IMG submission 184487) | Arctic peat soil microbial communities from Barrow, Alaska - NGEE Surface sample F52-2 deep-092012 (SPAdes) | ecosystem: Environmental > Terrestrial > Soil > Wetlands > Peat ... | reverse complement strand
CGGGCGCTGACGACGTGCACGGTGTTGCGCATCAGCTGCAGCCGGACCACCTGACGCTCCTCGGTCAGCGCCGCCAGCTCGCCCGGCGCGAAGTCCCGCAGCCGGGTCCACAGCCCCACGTAGGGAGCGAGCGGCGCCTGCGACTGCATCCCGGCCAGGTGCTCGATCGCGTCGACCGCCCGCAGCGGCGTGCGCGAGAGCAGGTACTGGCGGGCGAGCGTGGCCCGGTTGAGCGCGCGCTGGCTCAGCACCTCGGTCACGAGCGATCGTCATCCACGACGGCCCCGCCGTCCGCGATCACACCGCCGTCCGCGATCACACCGCCGTCCGCGATGCCGTGATCCTCGTCCACGATCACCCGCTGCGACACCCGCTCCGCCTCCGCCAGCACCGCATCCCGGTACGTGGCCGGAAGCCGCCGAATGCGCGGCCCAATGCGGCACGAGGCCACCTCCCCCGGCTCGAACGGCAGCGCGATCCCGGTCAGCGGCAGGATCCTGACGTCCGCCTGCACATCGAAGCAGGCCAGATGCTCCGGGCCGACCGGCTTGTCCGCGTCGTCGAGCGGCACCCCGATCAGCAGCGCGGCGCCCCCGTCGGCGGCGCCCACGGCCACGCCGAGCGCTGCCGCGTCGCTGGCGCGGGCGAGCGACGCCCGGTACGACGGCCATAGCCCGTTCGCGCGGGTGTCGCCCGCCAGATGGACCAGCTCGACGTCGCGGGCCGGCCACTTGCGCAGGAACCGGTCCGCGTTCGCCTTCCCGGTCAGCCTGTTCGCGGCCGCGTTGCGCGGGTGCGGCAGGTGCAGGCCGTAGACGTCGGCCCGCAGCGCGATCGGCATGCCGCTCGCGCAGACCCGGTACCCCCACTCGAGGTCGTCGTTCCCCCAGCCGCGGAAGCTCTCGTCGAAGTAGAGCCGATCGGCGGCCACGGCGGCGGCGGGCAGCGCGATCAATCCCGTCCACGCGAACGCCCACGGAATGTTGTGCTCGACCCGGAAACGCGGATCGGACGGCCAGCCCGGCGCCGACGCCATCGACTGCAACGCCGCCAGGTGCTCCTCGTACGGGCGCAGCTCGACCGACTCGATGTCGCCGCCGGTGTTGTTGTCATAGCCGACCACCTGCCCGACCGCGCACACCCGCTGACCGAACGCGAAGCAGTGGTCGTACAGGCGCTGCAGCGCCTCCGGCGCCAGCATCGTGTCCGCGTCGATCTGCACGATCACCTCCCCGACGGCGTTGCGCATGGCCAGGTTCCGCGCCCGAGGGATGTGGAACTCGCGCGAGGAGCACGCGGTGACGAGGTTGAGCCGATCGCGGAAGCCGGCGCACAACGCGATCAGCTCGGTCGAGTACTCCATCGCGCCGATGATGACCTCGAAGTCCGACGCGGGCATCGTCTGCCGCGCCAGCGCCTCGAGCGCGATCGCGAGGTTATCCAGCCGCGCCTTGTACGGGATGCAAACGCTAAGTTTCACGCCGCCACATTAATGGTCAGCCGACTGGGACTAGGCGCGCTTCGCGAGCGGCGTCGGCCACCCCGGTCATGACGGGATCTCCGTGCCCGGGCAGCAGTACCTGGTAATCGGCCAGGCCCGCGAGGATTTCGAGCGACGAGAGGGCGGCCGCGCTGTCGTGCGTGAAACCGCGGCTGACAAGCCGCGGCCCGGTCCCCCCGGTTAGCCCGTCCGCCGTGATCAGCGCGTCTCCGGTGAACACGGCGCCGTGCGCGGCCCACGCGAACGCGGTGCTTCCCGGGGTGTGCCCGGGAACCGGGATCGCCTCGGGGCCGCCGGGGACGCCGGCCAGTTCGCCGCGCGCGGCGAACACGCGCGGCGTCGTCACCGGCTCCTCGCCGAAGGCGCCGGACCGGGCCAGGTGCAGCGGCAGCGCGAGCGCGGCGGGCCGGCGAAGCAGGTACGGCAGCAGGGCCCGCTCGGGCTTGGCGTACCTGGTGGCGTGCCGAGGGTCGGCCAGCGCGGCCTGGTCCGCCTGGTGCACCCAGATCTCGGCGCCGCTGGCCTGCAGCCGGGCGGCGAGCCCGAGGTGATCGGGGTGGGCGTGGGTGATCAGGACGGCGCTGATGTCGGACGGTCTCCGGCCGAGCTGGCTGAGCAGGCCGTCCAGCTGGCTACGGTGCGCGGGCAGTCCGGCATCCACGAGCACGAGCCGGTCACCGTGATCGATGACGTAGAAGTTGACCGCGGTGTCGCCGAGCCGGTAGACCCCCGGCACCGGCTGGGAGAAGCGCGCGCGGCTAGTCGGGGCAGTCACGGATGGCCTCCAAATTAGTTACAATAGACTGTATCTAAATATCACTGTACTCGAGTGATCTCGGCCAGGCCATCGAGGAAGGAGCCGCGATGGGGAAGCCCGGCGCCGCCCGCGCCTACGACGCGACCCGACGGCGCGATGCCGCCGCGCGGGCCCGGGGCGCCGTCCTCGACGCCTGCCGCGAGCTCATGCTGCGTGACGGCTACAGGGCCACCACGATCCGGGCGGTCGCCCAGCGCGCGGGCGTCTCCGCCGAGCTGGTGTACAAGGCGTTCGGCGGGAAGCCGCAGCTGCTGAAGGCGGTGTACGACGTCACGCTGGCGGGCGACGACGAGCCGGTCCCGATGGGGGAGCGGGCCGAGCTGCGAGCGGTGCTCGCCGCCGCCAACGCGCCCGCGGCGCTGCGCGGCTACGCGGCCTTCGTCTGCGGGGTGCACGACCGGCTGGCGGGCCTGCTCGCGGTGCTGGCCGGATCGGATCCGGAGCTGGCCGGGGTGGCGGCCGAGGCGGATGCGGAGCGGCTGCGCGGGGTGACCGCGTTCACCGGGCACCTGGCGGCCGAGGGCTGGCTCAGGCCGGGCCTGCCCGCCGCCGAGGCGGCGGACTCCTGCTGGGTGCTGACCTCGCCCCAGCTCTTCGACCGGCTCCGGCGCGCCCGCGGCTGGGACGCCGAGGCGTACCGTCGCTGGCTGGAGCGGATGCTGACCGCCGCCCTGCTCCCGGACTGAGCGGCCAGGACTGAGCCGCCAGGATCGGGCGGCCAGGACCGAGCGCCCGGTGACGCTAGGCGATCTTGCGGGCGACCCCGCCGAGGCTGATGTCCGACGGGTCGGCGACCGCCGTGCCCGCCTCCGGACGCCACGCGTGCTTGGGCACCAGACCCGGCTCGACCAGCTCGAAGTCGCCGAAGAACCCGCGGATCTCCTCTGCGCTGCGCGCCTGGATCGGCTGGCCGGCCTTCTGGTACACGTCCTTCGCCCGCGCTGCGGCCTCCTTGTCAGGCAGGAGCTCCTGACAGATGGTGGTCAGCACCAGGTAGCTGCCGGGGGCCAGCGCCGCCCGCAGGCTGGCGGCGACCGCAGCCGGGTCATCGTCATCGGATACGAAGTGCATGATGGCCAAGAGCAGCACCGCGACCGGGCGGCCGAAGTCGAGGTGCCCCCGGATCACCGGGTTCGCAAGCAGCTCGCCGGGACGACGGATGTCCGCCTGGACGACGACGCTCTGGTCGGGGGTGGCGAGCAGGGCGTTGCCGTGCGCCACGACCACCGGGTCGTAGTCGACGTAGGCGACGTGCGACCTCGGGTTGATCTCGTGTGCCACCTCGTGGACGGCGCCCTGGGTGGGCAGGCCGACCCCGATGTCAAGGAACTGGTCGATCCCGGCCTCGCCGGCCAGGAACCCGACCGCCCGGCGCAGGAACCGGCGGTTCTCAAGCGCGGACCGCCGCTGGCCCGGCATCTGCGTGAGCACCTTCTCAGCCGCTATCCGGTCCGCCTCGAAGTTGTCCTTGCCGCCCAGCCAGTAGTCGTATATCCGGGCCACGTTCGCCGTGCTCGTGTCGATCTTCTGCGAGACGTGGCCTGGCTCCGCCTTGGTCCACTGCATCCCTGAGGACGTCATGACCTAAACGTACTTCTTGTCGTCTATTGCGTCGCACCTATTTGCGCAGGCGCTGCGAATTGTTGCCTCAGCCCGGGAGCCAGGCGGCGACCGCGTAGGCGGCCACGGGCAGTCCGCTCGACTCGGTCAGTTCCAGCCCGCGACCAGAAGCAGCCGCAGCGGCCGGGGGAGTTCTAGGTCCCCGGCCGCGCGGGCGGCTGCGGTGACCTCGCCGCAGCCGCCGGCCCCGAGGGCCGCTGCGTCTGCCGTCATGGTCAGAAGTAGTGCCGGCGGCCGCCGACCGCGTGGCCGACCATGCCCAGCAGCGCGAGGGCGAGGCCGATCAGCAGCACGATGATGCCGATCGTCCAGAGGATCGCGATCTTCACCACGAATCCGATAATGAGAAGAACGATGCCGAGAATAATCACGAGGAGCTCCTGACAGCTTGCGGCGCGGGGGCCGTCAAGCGAGAACGTGTCTGTGGGTTAACTGACCGAGGCCGTGCGGCCCGGCTACTTCTTCGCGGCGTGCTTGGCCTTCTCGCCCTTGAGCTTGACCTTGCCGGTCAGCTCTTCGAGCTTCCCCTTGGCCCGCAGGCGGTTGTCGCCGGTGGCCTTGCCGGCGTTCTTCTTGGACTTGCCCTTGATTTCCTTGCCCTTGTCCTTGACCTTCTTGCCCAGACCCATAACCGACTCCCTTCACGTGCCGCCTACAACGCCGTTCGCCGGTCCCCTTGGCCGGACCGCGTTGCACGGTGAGCGTGCCTGAGGCGAGGTGCTCAGGCGCCCGCCCAACTGCCCCGGCCGCTACGACTCAAACTTTGTCCGGGTCCTCCGCACGGCAGGCCGAGTCAATGGCTGATGTGCCACAGTCACCTCAGGTCCGTTCGGCAAAAAGCTTTTGATCTGAGCTAACGGACCGTGGTTCCACCTTTAGCGTGCGCTCATCCCGAACGGGCTGGGGCGGTCGTCTCCCTGATGATCAGGCGTGTCTGGCAGAACTCGACCGAGCCGCCGGGTGCGTCCTCGGCGACCAGGCTGATGGCCAGCGACGCGGCCTTGTAGCCCATGTCGAACATGGGCTGGCGGATCGTGGTCAGCGGCGGTGTCAGGTACCTGGCGAACGTATCGTCGAAGCCGACGACCGACAACTGCTCGGGTACCCGGACTCGTTCCGCGTACAACGTCTGCAGGGCGCCTGCGGCCACCAGGTCTGATACGGCGAATACGGCGGTCAAGCCGGGCGCCTGCTTGAGCAGGCGCCGCATGTAGGCGACGCCCGCTGCCAGGCCGCCCCATCCGCCTTGTTCTCGCGGGTAGCGGCCGAGGACGATGTGCGAGTCGTCCAGCTCCTGCCCGCATTCCCCCAGCGCGTCGCAGTAAGCCTCGAACCGCTCCCTCGGAATGTCGGCCACCTCGTCGCCGCCACCGTGCGGGAATGCCTCACCAAGGAAGCCGATTCTGCGGTGCCCAAGGCCGACCAGGTGGCGCATCGCCTCCACCGCCGCCGCGTGGTTGTCGACCACGACGGCCGAGGCGGCGCCGCAGAGCCGTCGTTCGATCTCCACCGCGCGGACGCCGGCGTCGATGGCGAGGGAGACGTTCTTGCCCTGCACCGCGGTGGTGAAGATGATTCCGTCGACACGCCGCTCGAGCAGCGTCTCGACGCATTCGCGTTCCCGGTCGGCGTTGCCGTGCGCGTTCAAGAGCAGCACGTTGAATCCATGCTCGGCGGCGGCCTGCTCGGCTCCGATGACGATTTCTCCGACGAAGGGGTGCGAGAGCTCGCCGTGCAGGATCAGCCCGATGGTGATGGTTTTCTGGCGCCGCAGTTCCTGGGCGACGGCATTAAGGCGGTAACCGCTGTCACGCAGGGCCTGTTCGACCCTCATCCGTGCCCGCGCTGATACGTAGCCGTTGCCATGCAGGACGCGAGACACGGTCGCGGTTGACACGCCGGCCAGCGCCGCGACGTCTTTCAGGCGGAACTCCCGCATAACGCAATCATAGGCGGCGCTTGCTGGACGTCCGGATCTCTGCTGGCCGAAGCGGGTTGCCGGCCTTGTCGGCCGGGTCCTGGCTGAACACGCGCCGCACGGCTCCGGCGGACGCGTTGACGGCGTCCCGCGCATCGGGGGCGGCGGCCAAGAGGTGGAAGAAGCCGTGACTAGCGCGGGGGTAGTTGCGCAGGCGGGCCGGGACGCCGGCTTCGACCAGCCTGCGGGCGTACTCTTCGCTCTCGGCGCAGAGGATGTCGCGCCCGGCCGTGATGAGCATGGCGGGCGCGAGGCCGGCCAGCGAGCTGGCGTGTATCGGCGACGCGTCAGCTGACAGCCGCTGGGCCTGGTCGGGGACGTATTCCTGCCAGATGTAGCTCATGTTGTCACGCCAGTTGGCGCCGAGCGTTTCCTGGTCGACGGGATCGGAGTTCCGTTTCGCGAAATCCTCCCTGTACGGGGCGTCCAGGTCTCCGTCAAGGACCGGGTAGACCAGCATCTGCAGGGCGAGGGCAAACCCATGGTCGCGGGCGCGAAGCGCGACGGCGGCGGCGAGGTTACCGCCGGCGCTATCGCCGCCGACGGCGACCTGGCCGAACCGGCGGGCCGCCCAGCGGGTCGCGTTCCACGCATCATCGGTTGCCGCCGGATAGCGATGTTCCGGTGAGCGCCGGTAATCGACTGAAAGCACGGCGCAGCCGATCCGGTTGGCAAAGGCACGGGCCAGGGGATCTTGGCTTGCCGGGGTGCCGAGCATCCACGCGCCGCCATGCAGCCAGACGAACACGCCTCCCCGGTACGGCGCGGGCCGGTACAGCCACGCGGGCACGCCTCGGGCGCTGATCTGCGTGACTGAGGCGACCGCCTCGGGCTCGCCTGCGCCCGCCAGCGATTGGTCGCGTTCCTCCTGACGCAGTTCGGCGAGGTCACGTTCCCGCATTGGCCGCTGCGACACCGGAGTTCCCAGAGCGGAAGAGCGTGCTGATGAGGTGGAGTTCATGCCGCCGCCTCCCGTTCAACGCAGCCGTAGAGCGCGGTGAGCAGGGCTGCGGCGCGCGTGTCGCCTGGGTCGTCGCGGAGCTGGTTCATCGCGTAAGAGAAGCCGAGGCGCTGTCGGGGCCACCGTCCGTGGACCGATCCTCCGGCGCCGCCGTGGCCGAACGCTCCCGGCTCCGGCCCGAGGGTGAGCATGTCAGTCTGGAGCTGGAAGCCGACGCCGAACGAGGTCGTCCGCTCCATCAGCGGGTCATGCCGGCTGCTGAGGACGGTGCTCCCGAGCCGCACCGTTGCCGGAGAAAGCAGCTGCTCAAGGCAGGCGTAGAAGCGCGCAACCGACCGTGCCGTGCCGATGCCATTGGAACTCGGAACCTCGGCTGCGTGCCAGTCGGGCTCGTTCCAGGGAAAGCTCTCCGGCTGGTACCTGGGCGGGTTCCCGATCGCGCGCCTGAGCGGGTCCAGGGCCAGCCGCTCGTCCGCGACGGATGTCCACGTCGGCGCCAGCTCGACGGTCGACACCCGCGCTTCGAGTTCCGCCGGAAGGCCGATCCACAGTTCGAGGTCCAGCGGAAGGGCGATCTCCTCGGCGAAGAACTGGCCGATGCCGCGTCCGTCGATCCGGCGCACGAGCTCGCCGCAGAGCCAGCCGAAGGTGACGGCGTGGTACGTGCGGGTCGCCCGGGGATCGCGGCTGCGCGGCTGCGCGGCCAGCAGCACCGCCATCCGGCGCGCATCGGTCGCCTCTTGCCAGGTGACGGGAACCTCCAGGCCGGGCAGGCCCACGGCGTGCGTGACCAGGTCCCTGACCGGGACCTCGGCCTTGCCGGCGGCCGCGAATTCCGGCCAGTACCGCGCCACCGGCGCTTCCAGCGTGAGCTGGCCCCGCTCGATGAGCAGCAAGAGGCAGGCGGCCACGAATCCTTTGGTGCCGGAGAAAAGGATCTGGAGCGTGTCTGCGGTCCAGGGCCGCGCCCTCGCCCGGTCGGCGATGCCGCCCCAGAGGTCCACCAGCGCCTCGTCGTCGCGCATGACGGCGAACGAAGCGCCGAGATCGCCGCGCACGGTGAAATTGCGGCTGAACTCCTCGGCCACCTGCCCGAATCCGGGCGCCACGTATCCGTTCAGCTCCACCGCCTACTTGTCCTCTCCGCGCAGCGCGCCGTCGATGACCTGCCGGCGGCCGCGCTCGACGGCGACGGGCGCCAGCTCGACGCGCGGGTCGGGCACCGCCCGGCGGGAACTGGCGTGGTCCGCTGGCTGGATCTCGTCCCGCCACTGCGGGAATCGGTGGCAGGCGACCTCGCCCTGGCCGTGAGCCGGCCGCAGTGACGGGCGTTCCGTCCAGCAGCGGCTGACGGCGAACGGGCAGCGCGGCGCGAAGTCGCAGCGCTCGTCGCCGGCCCGCTGCGGCGGCGGTTCCCGGGGCTCAGCCGCCACCGCGGTCGTACGCCGCCGCCACTGTGCCTGCGGGTCAGGGACCGGCGAGGCCTGGTGCAGCAGGTGGGTGTAGGGGTGGGCGGACTGACCGGACACCTGCCCGGCCGGGCCCGTCTCCATGACCCGCCCCTGGTACATGACCATGACGCGGTCGCAGAGATAACGGACGACTTCCAGGTCGTGGGAGATGAAAAGGTAGCTCAGCCCGGCCCTGGACTGGAGTTCCCGCAGCAGGTTGAGGATCTGCGCTTGAGCGGACAGATCAAGGGCGCTAAGGGGTTCGTCGAGAATCACGAGCCGGGGTGACAGCATCAGCGCCCGGGCGATGGCGACCCGCTGCCGCTGACCGCCCGACAGCTCCCTCGGAAAGCGGTCAGCCGTCCCGTCGGGGAGCTGCACTCGTTCCAGCATCTCGCGCACCCGCGTGCGCACCAGGCCGGCGTCTTTCTCGCCGTAGGCCTGGAGGGGCTCGGCCAGCGTGCGCGCGACTGTCCTGGAGGGGTTCAGGCTGCTGTACGGATCCTGGAAGACGAGCTGGACTTGCCGGTACAGACGGCGCCGCCCGGCGAAGTCCAGTCTGGTGATGCCCTGGCCGCCGAAGAGCACCTCACCCGACGCGATGGCGGTCAGTCCGAGGACAGCGCGCGTGATCGTGGTCTTGCCTGACCCGGATTCGCCGACGACTCCGACGGTCTCGCCGGGCGACACATTGAGACTCACGTCATTGACGGCGACGTTGACTGTCCGTCGGCGACGGTACTCCACCGACAGCCCTCGGATCTCCAACAGGGGCTCAGTCATCGGGTGCTCACCTCGTCGGGTAGTACCTGTTCGGTGTGCACGCAGCGTGCCTGACGGCCGGCGCGGTGCTCGGTCAGGAGTATCGGCCCCGCTCGGCACGCGTCGTCGGCGAACCCGCAGCGCGGGGCGAAGCGGCATCCGGTCGGCCACGCGCCCGGCGGGACGACGCGGCCGGGCAGCGCGGTGATCGGCTGCCCCGCGCATGCCAGCGAGGGGTGGGAGCGCAGCAGGCCCAGGGTGTAGGGGTGCAACGGGCGGTCGAAGAGGTCCTGGACGCCGCCGCGCTCGACGACCTGGCCCGCGTACATCACGATGGTCCGGTCGCAGATGTCCGCCACCACGCCCCAGTCGTGGGTGATCAGCAGGACGGCCAGGCCGGTCTCGCGCGCCAGGCGGCGCAGCAGGGCCAGCATCTCGGCCTGCACGGTGACGTCAAGGGCGGTGGTCGGCTCATCGGCGATAAGCAGCTCCGGTCGCCCGGCGAGGGCCAGCGCGAGGGCCGCCCGCTGCGCCATCCCGCCCGACAGCTCGTGCGGGTAGGCGCGCGCGGTCCGCCGCGGGTCAGGCAGTTCCACCTGGCGCAGCAGATCCGCCGCGCGGGCTCGCGCCGCCGAGCGCGGCACCCGGTCGTGGCGGCGGATCACCTCGGCGAGCTGGCTGCCGACCGTGAAGGAGGGGTCGAGGCTGGACTGCGGCTCCTGGGAGACGTACGCGAGAGCCGACCCGCGCAGGGCGTCAAAGGCGCGGTCGGGCATCGCAAGCAGGTCATGGCCTGCCCACTGAGCCTGCCCGCCCGTGACCGCGAGGCTTCCGGGCAGCAGGCGCAGGACGGCTAGGGCGGTGACGGTCTTGCCGCAGCCCGACTCGCCCACCAGCCCCACCGTTTCGCCGGGAAACACATCGAAGCCGACGGAGTCGACGACGAGCGTCTGCCCGGCCCGCCCTTGCCCTGTCACAGAAAGCCCGCGCACGGAAAGCAGAGCAGCCTCGTCGGCCGTGGGCGCTGCCGGCGGGCAGGCGGGGGCGGCGTGCCTGGCGGCGTCGCGCGGAACCGTCGCGCGCCTGCGGTGCGCAGGGGA
>Ga0208357_1003217_pt1 | contig 10194 bp, 9 predicted proteins | sample NGESurdeep092012_6_FD_184487 | JGI IMG/M metagenome (GOLD analysis project Ga0208357, IMG submission 184487) | Arctic peat soil microbial communities from Barrow, Alaska - NGEE Surface sample F52-2 deep-092012 (SPAdes) | ecosystem: Environmental > Terrestrial > Soil > Wetlands > Peat ... | reverse complement strand
GGACGGCGTCACCCCGGGCGTCGTCGCTTCCCACGGTTCGAGCCACTCGCGATTCATCAGGCGCGTCATCCGCCACTCGCCGGCGTCGCGCAGTCGCAGCGGCCGCAGCCTCACCGGGCCGTGCTCAAGAACGACTGGCCAGCCCACGCTCACGAGCGCCTATCCATGGTGGTAGGGGTCATGGTCCGCGGGACCAGCATCGTGATTATTGCCCGCGAGTTGCTCCACAGCATGCTGGAGGATCGGCGCCAAAACCGCCATCCCGTCACGCACCGCGCCGACCGATCCGGGCAGGTTCACGATCAACGTGCGTCCGGCGACACCGGCGAGGCCACGACCAAGAACAGCAGTCGGGACGTCGATCCGTGCCGTCGCGCGAATTGCTTCCGCAATTCCCGGCACCTCGTAGTCGAGAACCTGCGCGGTCATCTGGGGAGTGTGATCGCGCGGGCCAAGACCGGTCCCACCGGTGGTGATGATGACGTCGTAAGCGGCCTCGATTCCCGACCGTAAGGCGACCTCGACGGGAGCGCCGTCGGGAACCACGATCGGACCGTCTGCCTCGAACCCGATCGCCTGAAGTGCCTCGATGATCAACGGACCGCCTTTGTCGGCGTACATCCCGCCGGACGCGCGGTCGGACGCGGTGATGACCAGCGCCCTCGGGGTCGGCATGACGAGAAACTAGTGCATCGCCACCTGGGCGCCGCCGCGGGGCAACCTCAGTGGGGCCGTTCGCGAGGCCGGACGCTCTTCTCCGGCCGCTTTGCTCTGCTACGCATGTGGAGCAGAGCAGGTCTGCTACGCATATGGAGCAGAGCAAAGCGCGCGAAACAGGCCGCGGTCATTGGGGTCAGGGAGTGCTTCTCCGGACGCTTTGCTCTGTTGCGATAGAGCGCCAGAGCAGGTCTGTTGCGATAGAGCGCCAGAGCAAAGCGCGCACAAGAGGGCACGCCCGGGCGGGGGCGCAGACGCGACTGGTCAGGTTGGGCGGGTCCAGGTGCCGCTGGAGCCGCCGGTCTTCTCTTCGACCCGGATGTCGGTAATGACGGCTGCGGGATCGACCGCCTTCACCATGTCGATCAGCGCAAGGCCGGCAACGGCCACGGCGGTCAGCGCTTCCATCTCCACACCGGTGCGGTCTGCGGTGCGGGCGGTCGCGACGATGCGCACCGAATCGTCCTCAACCGACAGGTCGACCGTCACGCCGTGCAGCGCGATCGGGTGCGCGAGCGGCACGAGATCGGGCGTACGCTTCGCGCCTTGAATCCCGGCCAGCCGCGCGACCGCGAGCGCATCCCCCTTCGGGACCCCGCCGCCTCGCAGCAACTCAACAACCGACGCCGACACGAGAACGCGACCGGACGCTGTCGCCGTCCGCGCTGTGATCTCTTTGCCTGAGACGTCGACCATGTGCGCGGCGCCGCTTGCATCGAGGTGCGTGAGGCGCTTCACGTCTGGCGCCGCTCGAGCATCATCACCGACACGGTCGCGCCGGTCGGGATCTCGGAGACGTGGTCGGGCGCGACGATGAACGCGTTGGCCAGCGCGAGGTCGGCGACCAGGTGCGAGCCCATGCCACCGACCGGCGTCACGACGTACGCGCCGTCGTTGACGTCGAGACGCGCGCGCACGTACGCGCGCTTCCCAGCGGTCTTGGTGATCGGCTCCGCCAACCGCGCGCGAACGAGTGGGCGATACAGAGGCAGGACGCCGAGCATGCGACGAATTGCCGGGCGCACAAAGACTTCGAACGACACGTACGCGCTCACCGGATTGCCTGGCAGCGTGAAAATCGGCGTCGAATCGGGGCCGACCGTGCCGAAGCCCTGCGGCATGCCCGGCTGCATCGCGACCTTCAAGAACTCGACCGTGCCCAGGCGCGACAGCACCGCTTTCACCGTGTCGTACGCGCCTGCACTCACACCGCCGGTGGTCACGACGAGGTCGGCGCGCACCAGCTGGTCCTCGATGAGCGACATGAGTTTGGTCGGGTCATCGGGGACGATGCCGACCCGGTAGGCAATGGCGCCGGCTTCACGGGCGGCAGCAGAAAGTGCATAGCTGTTCGACTCGGTGAGCTGCGCCGGCCCTGGCTCGACGCCGACGTCAACAAGTTCATTGCCAGTCGAGAAAATGACGACCCGAGGGCGTGGGCGGATCAAGACCCGAGCACGTCCGATCGCGGCCAGCAGACCGATCTGCGGCGCGCCGAGTGAGGTGCCTTTCGTCAGCACCGTCTCGCCCGCAGTGACGTCTTCACCTTCGCGCCGGATGCTCAACCCGGCCGGCGGTGCGTAATTGATGCGAACGCGAGCCACCCCGCCGTCCGTCCATTCGACCGGGACCACGCAATCGGCGCCGGCCGGAATCGGCGCACCGGTCATGATGCGTACCGCAAGTCCGGTGTTCACCGAGTACACGCCGCCGCTACCGGCGGCGATGTCGCCGATCACCGGCAACTCGACGGGAGCCTCCGGTGTCGCCGAAGCGACGTCGACGGAGCGCACTGCATAACCGTCCATCGACGAGTTGTCGAAGCCGGGCAACGGCCGCCACGCGACGATGTCTTCGGCGAGCGCGCAGCCGTGCCCATCGAGCAGGTTGACCTCGAGCGGTGGCAGCGGAGCAAGCGTCCCGAGCACCGCAGTCAGGTGTTCGTCGACGGTCCTCATGCGTTCGCGTTGTCCTGAGCGTTGTCCCCGGAAGAGGCGTGATGCTGCTTCACGAAATTCCTAAGCCAGACAAGCAAATCCGGGCCAAGGTCGGCGCGATCGACCGCAAGCGTAATCACGGCGCGCAGGTATTCGGCGCGGTCACCAGTGTCGTATCGCCGGCCGCGGAACAACACGCCGTGCACCGGCCCACCGTGCGAAGAGCGGCCGGCGAGCACCCGCAATGCATCGGTGAGCTGGATCTCGTCACCGGCCCCGGGAGGTGTCTCGCGCAGCACGTCGAATACCTCCGGCGCGATCACGTACCGGCCGATGATCGCGAGATTGCTCGGCGCGTTCGACTTCGGCTTCTCGACGAGATCGGTGACCAGGACGACGTCTTCCTCGTCGGTCGCCACGACCGCGGCGCAGCCGTACAGATGGATCTGCGAAGGGTCGACTTCGATCAGCGCGATGACGCTGCCGCCGAGCCGTTCCTGTACCTCAACCATGCGCGACAACAGCGGATCGCGTTCATCGATCAGGTCGTCACCAAGCAGCACCGCGAACGGCTCGTTCCCAACATGTTGCGCGGCCACCAGCACCGCATGACCCAACCCGCGCGGTTCGCCCTGGCGCACGTAGTGCACCGTCGCCAGATCGGTCGCCTCTTGTACGAGCGACAACCGGTCGGCGTCCCCTTTGGCGCGAAGCGTCTCTTCGAGTTCGTAGTTGCGGTCGAAGTGGTCCTCAAGTGCCCGCTTGCTGCGACCCGTGATCATCAAGATGTCGTCGAGGCCGGCGGCGACGGCCTCCTCGACGACGTACTGGATCGCCGGCTTGTCGACCACCGGCAACATCTCTTTCGGCGTCGCCTTCGTGGCAGGCAGGAAGCGGGTGCCGAGACCGGCGGCCGGGATGACGGCCTTGGTGACCTTCTGATCCGCCATGACCGAACCCTAACGTTTTGGGTCGGTCCTCGGGCAAACCGGGCTCAGTCGTCGCTGAAGCGAGGGCGATCCGCGCCTTCAGGTAGCGCAATATCGGTATCCGGGACGACGAGAACTCGGCGTTCCTGATTCGCGCCGTCGTCCTCCGTGGCTAATGCAAAGCGCCAGCCGTCGCGGCCCGCGTCCTTGGCGGCATACAAGGCGTCGTCGGCACTACGCAGCAATCGCGACGGCGTCATGCCGTGCTCGGGAAACACCGCGACGCCAATCGAAGCCGTCACGTTCAGGCCGGCACGGGGGTCGACCGCGTGACCGTTGGCGCCGAGGTCGAGGCAGAACGGGGTCGACCTGATGGCAGTGCCGAGGCGCGCGGCAAGACGCGCGGCGCCAATCGCGTCGGTCTCGGGCAGCACGATCACGAACTCCTCGCCGCCGTAGCGCGAGACGGTGTCGACCTCGCGGACCTCGGCCTGCATCCGGCCGGCCAACTCGATCAACACGGCGTCGCCGACCTGGTGTCCGTACTTATCGTTGATGGACTTGAAGCGGTCGAGGTCGAGCATCAGCGCCGCCAGCGGTCGACTGAATCGGGTCGCGCGCTCGATTTCGTGGCCGAGGCCGATCGTGAGGTAGCGGTAGTTCCACAGCCCAGTGAGCGGATCGGTGAGGCTCAGACGCTGCGCCTCTTGATGCAGCAGCACGTTGTCGATCGCGACGCCGGCCTGCGTGCTGAACGCAAGAATCGTGTCGAGGTCGTGCGAGGTGAACTCGCGCGCGCCCTCCTTGTCGTAAAGGTTCAGCACACCCACGATTCGGCCCGACTGCTTAAGCGGGACGGCGATCACTGACGCAGCGTCCGGCTCGCTGGGCACTCGTCGCAGTCCTGGTCCTTCGCCGGCCCGGCCGCACACCGGCTCACCTGTGGCAGCGACGTGTCCCGAGATCCCCTTACCAAACGGGACGACGGTGCCCACGTCGACACTCTCGGCGACCTCGCCTCGACGCACCTGGACAGCGAGATTGCCGTCGGCGTCGAGGAACATGATCGCGCCGCCGGTCGCCTGCGCACTGCCGATCGCGGTGTCGAGGACCACCGCGAGAATCCCGTCCAGGTCATGCGTATGGGTGAGTGTCGCGCCGAGCCGGTCGAGGTTTTGCCGCAACTCATCGCGACTGCTTTCGAGCTGCCGGATGTAGGTCTGCAACTCACTCGTCATGTGGTTGAACGCTGTTGCGAGCTGGCCGACCTCGTCCTTGCTCCGCACCGGAATCGCGATGTCGAGGTCACCACTCGCGGCCCGCGCCGCAGCTTCGGACAGTTCGACGACCGGGCCCGAGATGAGTCGCGCGAGCAAGCGGCCCATGACAAGGCCGGCGAGGATCGTCACGAGCACGATCGCCGCCAGCACCAGCGTGAGGTTTGTCGTGTCAGGCACCCGCTCGCTGACGATGACGCCGTAGGGCTGATTCGTGGACGGCGGCACGAACGCGAGGATGCGGCCCGCCTCGTCAAAAACTCGCGGGCTGGTTGCGGTCGGTTGAGTTGCCTGCGCCTTCGCGGCGGCCGCCTGCTTCGCCGGCTGCGTTCCCGTCAGCGTGCTCGACACCAGTGCGCCGCCCGTCGTGAGCGTGACGGCGGTCGAACCCGACAGCGCCGACCGAAGGCTGGCCGCCGTCGTCGGACCAACCGACCACGCGACCGCGACCTGGCTCAGTTGTGGGCTCCCCGCGATCGCCAGATCCGCGCGGCTGGAGATCGCGACGTTCGCGTTCTTCGCGTCCGCGCAGCTATTCAGCGTCGACGTCCCTACCTGCGCGGGGGCGCCGGCAAGTTTCCCTGCGCTCGCGACAATCGCGCCATTCGACCCGGACACGACCGCGTAGTCGACGGTGTGGTCGCTAACCAGTTGGGTGACGGCGGCCTGTGGGCCGCGGGTGGCGACCTCGAATCCGAGCAGCTGCGCCGCCTGCTGCGTCTGAGTGCACCTCGCAGACAGGACGTCGGTGACGCTGACGCCCGCGGTCCGGAGCCGGGTGCCGATCTGGCTCTTCAAGACATGCGGGACGGCGATCAGCACCGCGATTGCGCCGACCAGGATCGGGATCAAGACGATCAGAACGAAGGCAAGGGAGAGCCGGGTGCGCAACGCCATGTGCCGGCACCTCCGGTGTTCGTCGCCACGCTTTGCGGCAACCGTTGCCACGCTCTTCGGCAACCACTGTCGTTAACTTGCGGCGTAACTCCCCATGCGATGCTCGCATGGACACCCTTCCCTGCGAAGCCTCCAGCCGAGGGATAAGTCACTGCTCCGCTGTCACATAGCGGGTCAAACGGGACACGAAGGGGGATGGGTGATGAGCGCCTCGGACGTCATCGCCGCCAAAACGTCCCTCCGCCGGGAATTGCTCGCGCGCCGAAGCCGCCACACGGACGCCGACCGCGCGCGGACCGCGGCCACCCTCGCGCAGGTCTTCGCGGCCGAATTCGAGTCGCGGATCCGCGGCGGCGACCCCGTCGAACCTGCCGGCGACAGCGTGGACGTTTACCGCCCTCCAGGGGCAGCAAACGTCCGCGCTCTCACACCCCTGCGGGTGGTCGCGCTGTACCTGTCGTTCGCGACCGAGCCCGGCACCGGTCCGTTGATCCAGTGGCTGGCCGACCAGCGAGTGCGGGCGCTCGCACCCACGTTGCTGCCCGACGCGGACCTCGGCTGGATGGACGTGCCGGACGGCGCCCCGTTGGGACTCGACGCGATCACCGACGCCGGGGTGATCCTCGTGCCGGCACTCGCGGTCGACCTGCGCGGGCATCGGCTCGGCCGCGGGGGTGGCTCGTACGACAGGGCGCTGACTCGGGTGCGGCCCGGGCAGACGGTGCTTGCCGTCGTCCACGATGACGAGGTTCTTGACGCGGTGCCCAACGAATCGCACGACCGCATCGTCGACGGCGCACTAACTCCAAGCGGGGTGCGGTACTTCGGCATCGCCACGGACGGCTGACCCCTCGTGGGCGCGACCCAGCTCGACCTGACGCTGCTCCTCGGCGCCGTCGTGCTGCTCGCCGCAATCGTCGCGGTCAGGTTCGCGACCCGTATCGGACTGCCCGGCCTGCTCGTCTACCTGGCGATCGGCCTCGCGCTGCAAAGCATCGTGCACTTCGACGACGCTCGGCGCGCGCAGTCGCTCGGGCTCGCGGCGCTCGTGCTGATACTCGCCGAGGGTGGACTCACAACGAGATGGGACGACGTAAAGCCGGCCGTGCTGCCGGCCGCGCTGCTTTCCACCCTCGGGGTCGCGATCAGCATGAGTATCACTGCGCTCATCGCGCACCTCGTGCTGGGTGGCACCTGGCGCCTCGCGTTCCTGCTCGGCGCGATCGTGTCATCGACCGACGCGGCGGCCGTATTCTCCATGCTGCGCAGGCTAAAACTGCCGGGTCGACTCGCCGGAGTGCTCGAGGTCGAGTCCGGACTGAACGACGCGCCCGCGGTTATCGCCGTTGTGTTACTGAGCTCGCACCATCCGCAGACGAACGCCGGTCTCGTCATTGCGTTGGTGTGCTACGAACTCGTCGCGGGCGCAACCATCGGTTTTGGCGTGGCCTGGCTCGGAGTCTTCGCGCTGCGCAGACTCGCGCTACCGGCGTCCGGTCTGTATCCCTTGGCGGTGCTGGCGCTCGCTGTCGCCGGATTCGCGACCGCATCGCTCGCGCACGCGTCTGGATTTCTTGCGGTGTACGTATCGGGTCTGCTGCTCGGCAACTCGCGGCTGCCACATCGGCCCGCGACGCGCAGCTTCGCTGAAGGGATCGCGTGGCTGGCGCAGATCTCGCTGTTCGTCATGCTCGGAGTGCTGGTGATTCCGTCCGCGCTGCCACGCGAGATCTTGCCCGCGATCGCCGTCGGTTCAGCGCTGCTTCTGCTGGCTCGACCCGTCTCGGTCGCTATTTCCCTGCTGCCGCTGCGAATTCGGCGGGTGCGCGTTGCGGCGTTCGGTCGCGCTGAGCGGCTGTTTCTTTCGTGGGCAGGCCTCCGGGGTGCGGTACCGATTGTGCTGGCCACCGTCCCCGTGACCGCGGGCGTTCCCCGCAGCCGTGAGCTGTTCGGCCTGGTGTTCGTGCTCGTCGTTGTGTTCACCCTCGTGCAGGGACCGACACTGCCCCTGGTCGCCCGCCGACTTGGATTGGTGGTCGCGGCCGAGCCGACACACATCGACGTCGAAGCTGCGCCGCTGGAGGATCTCGATGCGGAGGTGCTGCAGCTGAGCATTCCGCCCGGATCGCTGTTGCACGGAGTCGAGATCTTCGAGTTGCGGCTACCTCGCGGCGCGGCCGTCACCCTCGTCGTCCGCGATGGCGTGAGCTTTGTGCCAACCGACGAGACAGAGTTGCGTCGCGGCGACTCGCTGCTGATCGTGACGACCGCGTCCGCGCGGGTCGAGGCCGAACGGCGCCTGCGAGCCGTCAGCCGCCGCGGCAAACTCGCCGCCTGGTACGGAGACCGCGGCCAGTAGCGGGTTGTCAGCTTCTCCACGCTCAAGAAGGCGTGGACACACTGACAGGTCAGCCGAATACCTGGTGAGCTCGTCGAAGTTGAGCGATGACAACGTCCTCTTCAACTCGGATCGCGTAGCTGGAGAACCGCAAGATGCGGTCGCCGCCCAGCACGAGCTCGTTCTGCCGCCTGGCGTCAGCCCAATAGTTCGGCGCGTGGAGGTGCACGCCGCCGTCGACCTCGACGACGAAGGTGCCGAAGTCGGCGTCGAGATAGCGGCGCCGCCCAGCAGAGTCGTACCGGATCGATTGCCGGATCGGCGGCGGCAAGCCGGCCTTTCGTGCGAGCACGACGAAGTCGATCTCGGACAGCGAGTCGGCGCCCCCTTCTATGTCGGCCAGGATTGATCGAAGAATCCGGCCGTGACGTATAGCGCCAGCCGCGGCGAGCTCCTGCCTCAGCGCGGACGTGGGAACGATCCGCTGTTGAACCGAGGCCGCCATCAGTGCGCAGGCCACTCGCCGCTTTGGTGTCCATGCTGCCGCGTCGACGACTGCTCGCCCCCGTGAAACCATCGGAACTCCGGCGCTGAGCACGACGTCACGCGCAGAGAATCTTCGCGACTCGTGCCAATGAACGCCGTCAATTCGGGGCGGCGACCCGTCGCCACGCTTGATCAGGACATCGACGGCCACGGGCTCGAATCCGCGTAGGCCATAGCACGCGGTCGCGGTGCGCGCCGTCACCGCCGCGAGGCCCGGGGCGGTCAGGACGGCAGCCCACTGCAACTGATGGTCAGATGGGATTCCGCTGTGCAGGACGAACGCGTTCCCGACCTGTTGCCACTCCCCGGACATGGCACGACGCCGAGTGGCGTCGTTGTCGTACCCGAAGCTCGCGAGTTGAGGTCGACTCACCACCATGTCTTGCATCTCCGCGAGGTCTGCGAGGCCGGCTGGGTTCTGTCGCGCTGAATGTTTCGGCATCCGGCCAGCGTGTGGTGGTCCGACGCCGCCGTATCTGAAAGTTGGCAGCCTGTGCACGCGATCTTGGGCGTCCACAGGCCGACAAGTTCGCAAAGAGGCAGCGGGCGGGACGGCGAGGGGCTGGTCGCGCGACCTATGCCTTGGGGAGGTGTTTGCCTAACACCCAGGCGAGGGAGGTTGTTGCATCGGCCACGGTCCAGGTCGAGGCATCGGGATGGGCGAGGTTGTCGCGACCCTGCGCACTGAGGAACTTGTCGAGAATCGGCGGCGGCGCGACGCCTTGCGTGTTCGGCATCCCGTCGATGAGGAACCGTTCGTTGCCGGACTTGTTGAGCATGAACACTTCGTCGGTGTGGCTGAGGTCGTAGGGGAGCGGCGCACCCGTCATCCAGTCGATGCCGGGTGGGTTGTCTTCAGCCGTCTTCTCGACATCGACCCCGAGTGCCTTCCACATCACCGCGAGATCCGCAGGCGCGGCAGTCAAGAGCGTCCAGTTCGGTTGGGTGATCTGCGCGACCGACCGGTAGGCGTGCAGCCGGGCGACTGTGTCACGCGAAGGGTCGATGGTGATCATGACCATCTGCACGTTGTTCTCTTGGTGTGCCCTGATGACCGACTTGTCGAGCAGCTGCATGTTGCTCGTCGTGAGCGGACACGTTTCCTGGCACAGCGTCATGAAAGGCGTGAACACCACGGCCTTTCCCTTGAACGCGGCCAACGTCAGTTGCTTGCCGGTGTCGTCGGTGAACTTGATCGACGTCACCGACGACGGCAGCGCCTGGTTCAGCGTCGTCCCGATCGACAGGCTCGGCTTCTTGGGGGACGTCGGGGCGAACTGTCCGATCGCGGCGGCCACGAGGATCAAACCGACGACACCGAAACCGGCGATCAGCGGGCGGCTAAGTCGCATCGTCGCCCCCGCGCGACCGCATGTGCGAGTCGCCGCCGAGCGATTGCAGATACGAGTTGTAGGCCGCAAGCTGAGCCTCGTCGTCGTCCAGTGCCAGCGGAGCCGCTCCGGCCAACGCCCCCCCGGCCAAAGAATTCTGCCGCGCCGACTCCACCCACGCACCACCGTCGAGCGGACGACGCGAGCGGGCCGCGCCGGCGA
>Ga0208357_1003216_pt1 | contig 10195 bp, 9 predicted proteins | sample NGESurdeep092012_6_FD_184487 | JGI IMG/M metagenome (GOLD analysis project Ga0208357, IMG submission 184487) | Arctic peat soil microbial communities from Barrow, Alaska - NGEE Surface sample F52-2 deep-092012 (SPAdes) | ecosystem: Environmental > Terrestrial > Soil > Wetlands > Peat ... | reverse complement strand
TGAACCGCTGGTACGAAGAGGAGCACCGCCCAGAGAAGCTCTCGCTCCCCGGCTATCTGAGCATGCGCCGGTATCGAGCCGCTGACGGCTCGCCCACGTTCCTGGCCATCTATGAGCTCGATCACCCCGATGTGGCCGCCGTCCCGGCCGACGGTGGTACCGAGATGTCCGGGTGGATGAAAGCGGTGATGGCGAAGTGGAAGCGCTGGGACCGGGCCGTGTGGACCGAGCTGGCCCCGGCGGGTGACGCCGGGTCGAGGTAGGGGCTCGACTATGGACGTGCTGGGCCTGCAGGGAAAGGTCGCCGTGGTCACCGGGGGCGGTGGGAACATCGGCGCAGCCACCGTCGGCATGCTCGGTCAGGTCGGAGCCAGCGTTGTCGCCGTCGACTCCGACGGTGAGGCGGCGGAACGGGCCGCACAGTTCGCCCGTGACCAGGGCGCCGACGCCATCGCCGTTGAGTGCGATGTCCGTCAGACCGACCAGATCGAGCGCATGGTCGATACCGCGCTCCATCGCTGGGACCGACTCGACGTCGGGGTGAACATCGTGGGCGGCGGCGCAGGCATGGGCAAAAGCATCCTCGAGTTGCGCGATGACGAATGGGAGGACTCGGTCGAGATGAACCTATACACCGCCGTTCGCTGCTCGCGGGTGTACGCACGAGCGATGCTCGACCGGAACCTGGCCGGCTCGATCGTGAACATCGCTTCCCCGGCCGGGCTGCGAGCTGCCCCGGGCATGGTTGCCTACGGTGCGTCCAAGGCAGCACTCATCAACTTCACCTGGACCTTGGCGGTGGAGCTGGCACCCCAGGGCATACGGGTCAACGTTGTCGTGCCCGCGTTCGTGCCCCGGCCCGGGATGTCCTGGGGCGGGACGGAGGAGGAACAAGCGGCATTGGCCAAGCGCACGGTGCCCATGGGCCGAGTGACCAGGGCCCAAGATGTCGCCGGGGCCATCGTCGCCTTTGCCTCCGACCTGACCAGCTTCTCGACGGGACAGATGATCGTGTGCGACGGTGGCCGGCTGCTCACCAATCCCATCAATACCGGTTCGACCTCCGACCCCAGGTAGCGGTGACCACCAGCTCGGCCTGACCTCAGGAGGGCGACCGCCTGCGGGCCCGTCGTCGCAGAAGGGAGACGGCCAGCACGCCGAGCAGGGCGACCGCCCCGGCACCGCTCAGTCCGAGGCCCAGCCACGCCCCCTTGGGCTGGTACGACCAGCTGAGAGTGCCGCTGCCCGGGGGCACGGTGACGCCTTGGACGATGCCGACCGGCCGGACCGGGAGGTCGACGGCCGGTCCGCCAGAGGCGGGATGCCAGGTGGCCGTCCATCCCGGGATGTTGGCCATCGATCGGACGACGACCGCGCCGTCGGTGCTGGTCACCGTGGCCGACGTCGGATCGAGGAGCGCACCGGTCTTTCGTCGAACCGATGCCCCCTCCAGGGTGTGACCGGCCGCCGGCCGGAGGGTGAGGGGAGGTTGGGCCCGCTGGTTGGCATACACGGTGAAGAGCCCGTCGGTTCCCACGAACTTCCAATGGGACAGGGTGTGGGGTCCCTGTAACTGCCCGTCGGCCACGTAGCGTTGGCCCGAGACCGTCGTGATGGTCGGGGCACTGAACGAGACGGGACCGACGCCCGGTCGCACGGTGATGCCCACTGCATCGATGGAGCCATCGAACCTGGCCGAAAGGGTCTGTGATGAGGTCGCGGCCCCAGCCGAGGCCCATGTGGTGGTGCCGTCCGGCTCGATCAGTCCGATCTTGGCTTCGGCCAGGCCGGTCTGGGCGCCGACCGGTGTGGTGGACGAGGCCAGGACAGGCACCGTGATGGACGTGACCGGCTGCGGCGCCCCGATGAGCCAGGTGGCCTGACCGGTGCTCGCCACCGTCCGGTGGGCCGCGTCGGGGTCGGAGGGCGGGACAATGGCTGTGTTTGCCGGCGGCGCCCCGGGCGTGGTCAGCGGTGTGATGAGGTAGCTCGACGGTGTCAACAGGGTCTTGGTATCGAGCTGGTCCAGCACACCGTTCCCGATGGCCGCCGGCTTCAGCGCGTTGGTCCCGTTGCCCATGGCTCGGTGGGAACCGGTGGCTGTGGCATACGTGGCGTCGACGATGGCGCTGTAGCCCTGTGCGCTGTACTGGTGGGTCCGAATGTTGAGATCGGGTAGGGCCACGATGGTCGGTAGCCCCCCGACCTGAAGCGGGTCATAGATGGCGAACCGACCGGTGCGACCCACCGAGGCCTGGAAGGCGGGAGTGGTTCCCGACCCCGTGCCGTCCGCCGCGCTGGAGTTTGGTACTGATGTCTTCGTGGCGGGAACCGTGGTCCAGAACTGGCTGCCGTCCACGGCGATGAGGCTGGTCACGGTGAAGGCAGCCAGGTCGACCACCACGATCAGGGAGAGGAAACCCACCCGTCGCCGGCGGCTGAGGCGGGGGGCCACGATCAGGAAGGTGCCGACCAGGACGGCGATGACCAGGAAGGGGAGGAGCGAGGGCCAGATCTGGCTGGCGCTGGCCACCCCGCTGGGTAGGGCCTCCATCCAGCGGGCGAACTGGGACGGGATGGCCGTGGCCACGATGACGACGATGACCACGATGACGGGCACGGCGAGGGCGATCGGGAGAGAGCGGCGACGGGCGCCGCCCTCGGTGCCGATCTTGCCGCGGGCCAGCACTGGTCCGTCGATGGTGTGCTGCACCCAGTAGGCCAACAGGACGCCCAAGGCCAGATCCGCCACCAGGATGTTCCGACTCTGGAGCCGTTGCCCCCCGAACAGGGGGATGTGGCTCAGCGCCGGCCCCAACGCTGTGTTCCCGCCCAGGGCCAGCACCGCCCCGACCAGGGCGATCCCGATCCAGCCCAACCATTCCGGCACCGGCCGCTTCCATCGAAGGGTGGCGAGCAGGGCCACGGCCCCGACGATGGGCAAGATGCCCACGTAGCCGGTCACCTCGGCCAGGTTGTAATGGCCGAAGAAGGGCGGCTGACCGAACGAGCCCGACCCGCCGACCAGGTCAGGCACCCCGAGCAGGAACAACCACTTGGCCGGCAATGAGCCCGAGATGAACAGGGCGTAGGTCCCCGCCGCTCGCTGGGAGGTGGCCACCACGCTCACGCCCGGCAGCCACTGCACGGCGCTGAACGCGACGGCCAGGACCCCGCCGATGGCTGCGGAGACCAGGAACCCGATGGCCGCCCGCCCGGCTCGGATCGTTCGCCACACCACGTACAGGGCGGCGATGATGACAGCCTCGTCGATGGCCCGCGGCTCACCGGCCAGCACGCACATACCGCCGCTGGCTCCGAGCAAGGCGATCCAGCCCAGCCGGGCCGGCGCGTTTGGGCGCTGGGACAACTTCAGCAGGGCGAGCAGCATCAGCGGAACCCAGCTCATGCCGGCCACCACCCCGAAGTGGACCAGCTGGGCGGCCATGGACCCGGCAAAGGCGAACGAGGCGGCACCCAACAGCCCGGCGACAGGGCGGAGGCCCGAGGCGCGGAGAAAGAGGTACAACCCGAGCGCCGCCACCCAGTAGACCAACATCTCGTTCAGGACCCATGCGGCGGTAGCCGGGAGAACGGCGAACAAGAAGGTGAAGGGGTACATGGCCCCGGCGTTCCAGCCACCGAGCAGGGCTGACCCGCTCCAGATGTAGGGATTGAGCAAGGGAAAGGTCCCCTGCCGGATCTGGTCGCCGGCCAGGATCCGCATGGGCAGGTTCTGGTACTGGTTGTCCCCGAAGAGCACGGGATGGCCCATGAGGCCGGGAATGCCGAAGAACAGCAGTGGAGCCAGCACCAGGATGGTCACCGCCACCAGTTCGGGCCGCTGCGACCTGGCTGTCAGGGCGCGCCAACGGCTCCGGAGACCCTCGGGCATCCGGTGAGCGTTGCATTCGAATCTGGGAACCAGCTGTGAACGGAGGCCATCGCTTCCACGCGGGGCATCCGCCCCTGGATCGGACCCGTGACCTGGCCAGGCTCCAGGTAGCGTGACCCGATGGCCGCTTCCCCACCGTCAGCGCACGGCGTCCCCACTGTCCTGACCCTGTGCACGGGAAACGCGGCGCGATCGGTCATGGCCGGCATCCTGTTCGCTGCGCTGCCCGTGCGGGTGGTGACCGCCGGCACGTTCGTGGTCGAGGGGCAGCCGATGAGTTGGCGAACGCGGGATGCCTTGGCCTCCATCGGGGCCGATACCTTCCCGGCCCACCGGAGCCACCAGCTGACCGAGGCCGACGCCGACGCCGCCGATCTGATCATCGCCATGGCCGGCGAGCACGTCGCCTATGTCCGTCGGCGCCATCCCGAAGCGGCCGGTCGGACAGCCACCATCAAGCGGCTGGTGCGTGATCTGTCCGACGGTCCCCAGTCCCTGGTCGACCGGGTGGCGGCCCTGGGTTTGGCCTCGGTCGAGATCGAGCCGTGGGAGGACGTGGAGGACCCGGCCGGGGGTGAAGTGGAGGTCTACGTGAGCTGTGCCAAGGAGTTGGCTCAGCTCTGTGACCAGCTGGCCCCCCGTTTGCGATAGGGCAGGGGGCGGTCAGCTGTTGGTCGACCGGGCCAGTCCCGGGTGTCGTACCGAGAGATCGGCACAGGCCTCGCACATGTGCTCGGGAATGACCCCGGCCCTCATGAGGAGAGAGAAGGTCATACATCCGAGACAGAGGCCGAAGGCAGCCTCGAGGAACGCCGCCGCAGCCAGGAGCCCGATCACCACCCAGGTGGCCGTGGCCAGCCCGAAGCCGAACCACAAGACCACGGCGGTGGAGGAGAAGACCACCCCGATGCTCTGGGCGAATCGCTTGGGCGGTCCGGGAACCAGCTTGGGATCCCCGGGAAGGCGGGGGGCGACCACCCGGGTGGCCAGCTGGCCGAGCGGGCTGAGCGTCGGACCCGTGGCCAGTCGGGCCCAGAACCCGTAGGTCAGGGGGACGAGCAGCCAGGGCTGGCCGAAGGCGATGGCGGCCACGCACAGGGCCACCACGCCGGTGGCCACCGTGCGGGCCGCGTAGTCATTGACCGGATTGGGGAAGCTGAACAGGGACGATGGGGATGCCGACATCGGTGGTCTCCGTGATCGGATGGCGGACCCGTCGCGCCGGGTCCGGGCGAGGCCTGACGGCTTCAACCCCACCAAGTTTACCTGTCCAGTCGTGTATTCGATCGACTGGGGCTGTTCCAGCCGTGATCGGTCCTGGCCCCCGAGCCTCCGAGGCCTGGCCGTCCCCGGTCAGGCCTCGGCGACCACCCCGTGCATGAGGTCGAGCCCGGCCAGCCCGGGCAGGCGGTCCACTCGCCGGTCGATGCGTTCGACCATGGGTAGTCCGTCGGCCCCACCGAAGAGGAACCGACTGAGGAATGTGACCTCGCCTTCGGGCATGAGGCTGCTGCCGACCGGCGCCCAGAAGTGCTGGAGGGCCCAGCGGGTCAGTCGTTGCGCTCCCCGGCTGGCCGAGAGCCGGGTCTTGGCCTGGTCCACGTAGAAGTCGACGTGCCGGCCCTCTTGCTTCATGATCCCTCGGAGCAGCTCCGAGAGCACGCGGTGATCAGCGATCTTGGCCAGGCGGCTGTATCCGGCCTGCGTCGTCCACTCGTTGATCGCACCCCAGGTCATGTGCACGGCGGTGAGGTGCGGGGTCAGCAGGGAACCCAACTGGAACGTCAGCGGCCGCCAGGCATCTCGCTTGGGCAGACGCTGGCGGAGGGCGGCGACCCGACCGGTGCGGTCCGGTTCGTCGTGAGCGGCCAGCACCTGGGCGATGGCCTCGCCGTGCCAGTGCTCCTCGTAGTTCCACATGGTGAGGAACGCGGTGATGTCGGGGTCCTTGTGGGCTTGGGTGACCAGGACGTCTCGGAGATAACACACCGTGTGGATCTCGACGTCGTGCATGTACCGCAGGCACCGGAGGACATCGGGGGCCAGCGGCTGGTCCTTGAACGACGAGAAGTCGATGTCCGTCGTGTCGAGCTTGGCCGAGATGGACCGGTACGTATCGAGGTCGAAACTCATGTCTGTTCTTCGATGCCGGATGAGTTCTGGATGGCTGGTCACGGGAACGGACATCCTGCTCAAGTGGCCGCACGGCGATAGTAGCAACCAGGCACCATGGAGCCTGGGTATGTTCGTCCTCGTGGGCTGCGTCGGTGAGGGATCCAGCGATGGCGCTCTCGGCCATGGGAGATCGAGTAATTCTGCTGATCCGGCCTTTCGGGCATCCAGACCGCCGGCCGGCTCCGAAGACGCACTGGGATGATCAATCTAGAGACAGCCAGCGACGCCAACCTGGTGGTGGCCATCGCCCGATGGCACGAGCCGGCCTTGGCCGAGGCATACCGTCGACACGGCGGCGCCGTTCATGCCCTGGCTCGCCGCGTCCTTCGCCACGAGCCGCCCGCCGAGGAGATCACCCAAGAGGTGTTCTTGGACCTGTGGCAGCACCCAGAGAAGTTCGACCCGCAGCGCGGGACGCTTCGCTCGTTCCTGTTGGCCCGCACCCATGGGAAATCGGTGGACGTGATCCGGTCGGAGGAGTCGCGTAAAGCACGCGAAGAGCGCACGGCACGCGAAACGGCCACGGCCGGTTACGACGTCGAGCACCAGGTCTTTGACCTGGTCGTGGCCGACCAGGTCAAAGAGTCGATGGCCGAGCTTCCTGACGACATGCGCCAGCCCATCGAGCTGGCCTACTTCGGCGGGCACACGTATCGGGAGGTGGCCGTGATGCTGCAGGCACCAGAGGGAACGGTGAAGAGCCGAATTAGAACGGGCCTGACCAGGTTGCGCGCCAGCCTGGCCGAGCGCGGGGTCGAGCCGGCGGGAGTCAACCTGTGACCACACCCGGGAACAGCCTCTCGCACGAGGAAGCGGCGGAGCTCCTCGGGGCCTATGCCCTTGACGCTCTGGATCCCGACGAGGTCGCACTGGTGGAAGCGCACCTCGACGAATGCCCCCGCTGTCGGGCCGAGGTGGCCCGCCATCACGAGGTAGCGGGTCTCCTGGCCAACTCCGGAGCGGAGGCTCCAGCTGAGCTCTGGGACCGTATCGCCGGCCGGCTCGAAAGGCCCGATCGTCAGGACGGCGTCGAGGAGCACGAAAGACCAGAGTGGGAGCGCCTGGCTGCCCGGTTGGAACGGCCATCGGGCACCCCCGACCTGCTCGCCGGGGAGAACGCGCCGAGCCCACCTGCTCGATCCGATCAATCTGGCGCGGTGGTGCCCCTGGACCAGAGCCGACGGCGCCACCGCCGGGTGACCGCAGGGATCACGCTGGTGGCGACGGCCGCCGCCGTGTTGGCGCTGGTGCTCGGGGTACAGGTCGCCCATCTGAACCACCGGGTCGGACAGCTGCAGTCGGCCGCCCAACCCGGGTTGTCGAGCGCCGTCCAGGCCGCATTGGAGGAGCCCTCGACCAAACGGGTGAAGCTCGTGCCGTCGGGGCCACAGAGGACCAACGGCACCTCGGTGACGGTGGCTCTCACCTCGTCAGGCGCGGCCTACCTGATACCCCAACACCTGGCCCAGCTGGCGGAAGGGCGGACCTATCAGCTCTGGGGTCAGATCGATGGGCGGATGATCTCCCTGGGGCTCCTCGGCTCCCATCCGGCGGTCACCGCCTTCAGCGTCAACCCCAACGCGCCCGCCTCCTCGTTCGCCATCACGGCCGAGCCGTCGGGCGGAACGTTGCAGCCCACCAGTACGCCGGTGGTGGGAGGCGTCGTCACCACCTGAGGCTTTGACTCGGAAAGGTGGACCGAGCTCGACTCAGACCCGGTGGACCTGGCGGAGGCCGGCCCAGGCCAGGTCGGCCAATCGGATGGCCAACAGCCCGGCGTCGAGGGTGGTGGCCGAAGGGTCGTCGGGAGAGCTGGTCGTAGTGTCACCGGCGGCGCGGTCTCGTGCCCCCCGACCGGCCATCCAGTGTCGACTGGCGCCCTCGGCCATGCCCACGACGGCGTAGGCCAGGAGGAGCCGGTGCTCGGGATCGAGTCCGGCATCGATGAGCGGGTCGATGGCCTCGGCGATGGCGTCCTCGACCCGGCGGAGCGCGTCACCCAACTCCGGGTCGTCGGGCGCATCCCGACCGTAGAGGAGCCGGAAGGCGTCCTCGTTGCCCACCACCATCTCGAAGTAGGCGGCAAAGCCCAGCTCGACCTGTTGGCGCGGCCCGTCGGCCTGGGCCGTGGACGAGGTGATGGCGTCGATGACCTTGCCCGACACGAAGTCCATCAGCTCGAGGTAGAGCGCCCGTTTCGAGTCGAAATGCTGGTAGACGAGTGGCTTGGTCACCCCGGCCGCCTCGGCGATGTCGTCCATGGTGGTGGCGGCATAGCCCCGCTCGGCAAAAAGGGACAGGGCCACATCGAAGAGCTGATTGCGCCGCTCGACTGCGGTCAACCGCCGCCCTGCCACTGGCGGCGGAGATCGCCTGGGACCTGGACCGTCGTCCCTGGGGTCGGCAGCCATCGCCTCGGTCATCCCGGCCATGTTACTCGTGCCTCCCAATTGCCAGATCCGCCCCCGGTCGGCTCCGCTGCTCACCCATCGGGAAGGGCCCGGGCCATCCGTTGGGGGAGATCGCGGAGCGAGAAGTGGGCGTCGGCTACGGCCGCGTTGTGGCTGAGCAGACCGGGATCGGGGGCGTTGAGCCAGGCGTCGAGCGCGGCCGGTCGGCTGACCGGGAACCATCGGAACCCGAACGCGGCCAGCTCCGCGGCCACGGGATAGGGGCCGATGGCCAGTGGGCGCCGGTAGATGGCCGACTCGATGGTCGGGTTCCCGAACCCTTCCCAGGTCGAGGGCAGGGCCACCACGTCGCATGCGGCATAGGCGTCGTGGACCTGGGTGCCGGACAGGTCGTTCCGGCCGAAGATGACCGGAGCGAGACTGGCCTCGAGCAGCCGGGCCGCCTCGGGGGCGAAGCCATCCTCGGCCGGGCCGAGCAACCAGTAGGTGGCGCCCAGGGACTCCGACAAGGCGATGCCGCCGGCCACGTTCTTCCGGGGGATGGCTCGGGTTGGCTGCAGCACCAACCGGGTGTCGTCGCCCACCCCGAGGAGTCGGCGGACCCTCCGCCGGGCGGCGTCGACGGCGCGCCGGTCATCGGGGTCGCCATCGGTGCCGCCGCCGGTGTCGAACGCGTTGTACACGGTGATGGCGGCAATGCCTCGGGCCTCGAGCTCGGCCCGGCTCAGCTCGTTGATGGTCACGTGCGTCCAGCGCCGGTCGTCGGGGGGCGGGGGCGAGTCGACGAACTGGGGTCGCTGCCAGGGCAGGTCGTGGTGGTGGAGGACCGCGGGTCGACCGGCCAGGGCCCGGGCCACCAGGCCGGCGGCCGCCGGGTTGAGCGGGAGCGAGCACAGGTTCTCCACCACCACCAGGTCGGCGGCGTCCAGGGCGTCGACCACCTCGCCGTACGTGGGTGGGGACTCCGCCCCGATGGCCAGTCCGGGCAGGAGTCGGTCCACCGGTCCCTCGCCGGCCACCGAGTAGACGTCATAGCCGAGGGACCCCAGAGCGCCCGCCCATTTGGTCGCCTCGACGGCGACTCCATCGGAGCCGCCGAGACGAAACGAGACGAGTGCGGCGGTAGGAATGGGGACACGGTAGTGCCGTCGAACCCGGCCATCGTCCGGCTCCGTTCCGGTGTGATCGCCCCATGTCGGGCGGGATAGCGTCATGCCGTGCCCGAAGACGCTTCCGCCGTATCTGATCTACTCGCCGAGCGCCACGCCGGCGTCCTCACCCTCACCATCAACCGGCCCGAACGCCGCAACGCCATGACATGGGACGTCATCGCCGGGCTGCGCCGGGAGCTGGCCGCGGCCAAGGTCGATCCCGCAGTGCGAGTGGTGGTGCTGGCCGGGGCCGGCGACCAGGCCTTCTGTGCCGGCGCCGACCTGTCGGGCATGGCCCCCGAGGGTACGGGCGGGGGCACCGACGGCTTTCTCGACCATCATGATGCCCGGGGCTGGGTGGCCTCCCTGTTCGAGGAGCTGTGGCACCTGGGCAAGCCCACCATCGCTCGCATCCAGGGCTGGGCCATGGCCGGCGGCATGGGCCTGGCTCTGGCCTGCGACCTGGTGGTGGCGTCCGAGCGGGCCCGGTTCGGGGCGCCCGAGCTGAACGTGGGCCTCTGGCCCTACATGGTGACGGTGCCCATGGTCCGCTCCATGCCGCC
>Ga0208357_1003215_pt1 | contig 10198 bp, 8 predicted proteins | sample NGESurdeep092012_6_FD_184487 | JGI IMG/M metagenome (GOLD analysis project Ga0208357, IMG submission 184487) | Arctic peat soil microbial communities from Barrow, Alaska - NGEE Surface sample F52-2 deep-092012 (SPAdes) | ecosystem: Environmental > Terrestrial > Soil > Wetlands > Peat ... | reverse complement strand
GCTGGGTCGGCTTGGTCTTGATCTCGCCGGCGGCCTTGATGTACGGCACCAGGGTGAGGTGCATGAACACCACTCTCTCCGGGCCGTGCTCGATGCGCAACTGGCGGATAGCCTCCAGGAACGGCAGCGATTCGATGTCGCCCACGGTGCCACCGATCTCCACCAGTGCCACGTCGAAACCGCGCGTCGCCTCGTGGATGCAGTGCTTGATCTCGTCAGTGATATGCGGAATCACCTGCACGGTGGCGCCCAGATAGTCGCCGCGGCGCTCCTTGCGAATCACCGCCTCGTAGATCTTGCCGGTGGTGATCGAGTTCTTGCCGGCCAGGCGGGTGCGCACGAACCGCTCGTAGTGGCCCAGATCCAGGTCGGTCTCGGCGCCGTCGTCGGTCACGTAGACCTCGCCGTGCTGGAACGGACTCATCGTGCCCGGATCCACGTTGATATAGGGATCGAGCTTCATCATGGTGACCGAAAGACCGCGCGCTTCGAGGATGGAAGCGAGCGACGCCGCAGCAATGCCCTTGCCAAGCGAGGACACCACACCGCCGGTGACGAAAATCAGGGGGGTCATGGAAAGCAGCCGTGCTGGAAACTGGCATTTTAGCCGCAGAAGGGTTCCACTGCGAGCTGGCAGGCGCAAATTAACCGCCGTTGGTTCATTTACGCCGCTTCCATCGTGCAGGCGTCCGTGGCTCTGCTAGCATTTCGCGCATGACCAACCCCATTCCTTCCCGTCTGGCCGCCCTGCGCGAGGCCATGCAGCAGCATGGTGTCGCCGCGGTCATGGTTCCCAGCGCCGATCCCCACCTCTCCGAATACCTGCCGGCACATTGGTCGGCGCGCGAGTGGCTGTCCGGCTTCACCGGCTCGGCTGGCACCCTGGTGGTGACCGCCGACCGCGCCGGCCTGTGGACTGACTCGCGCTATTTTTCGCAGGCGCAAGACCAGCTGCGCGGCAGCGGCATCGACCTGATGAAGTTGCGCGTGCCGCACATGCCCGAACACGTCGAGTGGCTGGTGCAGCACCTGCACGAGGGCGACGTGCTGGCGGTGGCCGGCGACAGCCTGGCGCTGGGCATGCAGCGGCAGATCGAACGCCAGCTCGCCGCCGGTGGTGCCAGCTTGCGCACGGACCTGGACCTGCCCGGCGTGATCTGGTCGGATCGCCCGCCGCTGCCGCTGGCACCGGTGGTCGCCCACGACCCCGTCTACGCCACGACCGGCCGCGCCGACAAGCTCAAGCGCGTGCGCCAGGCGATGCGCAAGCTCGGCGTCACTCACCATTTGCTGTCCAGCCTCGACGATATCGCCTGGCTGACCAACCTGCGTGGCAGTGACGTCGAGTGCAACCCGGTTTTCCTCGCCCACCTGCTGCTGCAACCCAATGACCGCGCCACGCTGTTCGTCCAGCGCAGCAAGCTGGATGACGCACTGGTCGCCGCGCTGGCCGCCGACGGCATTGGCATCGCCGACTACGCCTCGGCCACGTCCGTGCTGGCCGAGCTGGGTCAATCAGACAGCTTGCTGGTGGATGAGAGTCGTGTCGTCAGCGCGATTGCCGCCGCCGTCCCGCCCGGCGTGAAGCGGATCGAGCGAGCCAACCCGAGTACCGCGTTCAAGGCGGTCAAGACGGGTGCCGAACTGGACCATATCCGCGAGGTGATGCGCCGCGATGGCGCCGCGCTGGTGCGCGGCTTTCGCCGGCTGGAGCAACGCCTGGCCGCAGGCATGACGGTCACCGAACTGGACGTCGACACCATCTTGCACGAAGAGCGCTCGGCCCAGCCCGGCTGGGTCGGCGAGAGCTTCGCCACCATCGCCGGCTACCAGGCCAATGGCGCCCTTCCGCATTACCGCGCCCTGCCCGAGGCGCACAGCACGCTGCAGGCCAGGGGTTTGCTGCTGGTGGATTCCGGCGGCCAGTACCTGGGCGGCACCACCGACATCACCCGCGTGCTGGCGTTGGGTGAAACCACGCCGGAACAGCGCCGCGACGCGACGCTGGTGCTGAAAGGCATGATCGGGCTATCGCGCGCGCGCTTCCCGAAAGGAGCCAGCGGCCCCCAACTGGATGTACTGGCGCGTGCGCCGCTGTGGGCCGCAGGCATGGATTACGGCCACGGCACGGGTCACGGCGTCGGGTATTTCCTCAACGTGCACGAAGGTCCGCACGGCATCCGTCCGCCGCGGGAGGGTGGCGCGCTGGTGCCGCTGGAGCCGGGCATGATCACGTCCATCGAGCCAGGCGTGTACAAGCCCGGACGGCACGGCATTCGTCATGAAAACCTGGCGGTGGTGATCGAGGTGGAGCAATCGGAGTTCGGCGAATACCGCGCATTCGAAACGCTCACGCTGTGCCCATTCGACCGCCGGGCTCTGGAGCCGCACCTGCTCAACCCGGACGAACGTGCGTGGCTCGACGACTACCACGCCACCGTTCGCGCCGCGCTGAGCCCGCTACTCGAAGATGCCGACCTGGAATGGTTGAACCGTCACTGCGCACCGCTGTGAATCCACCCGCCGGTGGGGCCGTCACCCGCGTTTTGGCGGTACCAGCCTGAGTCTGGCGGCGGCACCGGGCTGGAGCGGGCTCAGCAAGGCCTGGATTTCCTCCGCTTTCAGTGGGTACGAATACAGATAGCCCTGCCCTTCGGTGCAGCCGGCACGATGCAGGAACTCGTGCTGTGCCTCGGTCTCGATGCCCTCGGCAATCGTGATCAGCCCCAGGCTCCTGGCCATGGCGAGTATGGCCTCGGTGATGGCCGCATCATTCGTATCGCCAGGCAGCCCGGCGATGAAAGAGCGGTCGATCTTCAGGTACGTCACCGCCGGCAGTTTCAAGTAGGCCATGGAAGAATAACCGGTACCGAAATCGTCGATCGCCACGTCGATCTTCAACTGGTCCAGCGTCTGCATGGTGCGCTGGGTGTCCTCGCCCAGTCGCAACATCGCGCTCTCGGTGATCTCCAGCAGCAACCGGTGCGGGGGAATATGTCGTGACTGCAGCGTGCGGCTGACCCCGTCGACGAAGGAAGGATGGCCGAACCAGCGCGCGGAAATGTTGACCGCCACACGAATCGGCGGGACGCCGGCCCGGTCCCAGGCCTCGATCTGGGCGCAGGTGGCCTGCAGCACCCACTCATCGATGCGCCGGATCAGACCCAGCCCTTCGGCCACCGGAATGAACTCGCCCGGCAGCACTTCGCCGCGTTCCGGATGTTGCCAGCGGATCAGGGCCTCCACCGCCACGATCCGGCCCGTGTGCATTTCGATGCTGGGCTGGAACACCAGTTGGAACTCGCCGCGGCTCAGCGCCTGGCGCAACTCCGTGGCCAATTCCAGCCGGCGCCGGTTGTCGGCATGCATCATCGGCGTGTAGAAGCGGAACGCATTGCGCTCCTCGGTCTTCGCCGCATACATGGCAGCATCGGCGTTGGCAATGAGTGCTGCCGGATCGTCGCCGTCCAGCGGGTAACCGGCCACGCCGATGCTGGCGGTGAGCACGATCTCGTAGTCGTCCAGCAGCAGCGGCTCGGACAGCGCCGACAACAGGCGGTTGACGATCGCCCTGGCGTCGTCGCGCAGACTCAGTTGCGGCAACAACACAGTGAACTCGTCGCCACCGATACGGCCGGCCAGATCGCCGTCGGACAGTTGCTTGCGAATGCGCTCGCCCACCTTGACCAGCAGACGATCACCGATCGCATGGCTGTAACTGTCGTTGACGATCTTGAATGCATCCAGGTCGATGAACAGCACCACCACCGCCAGCCGCTCACGTTCAGCCACGGCGATCGCCTGGGCGCAATGGCGCTCGAACTCGGCGCGATTGACCAGCCCGGTCAACGGATCATGGCGCGCCAGGTGTTCCAGTCGCCCCTGGTTGGCCTTGGCTTCATGGATGTCGGTGCACACCGCCACGTAGTACAGCACGTGGTTCTCGGCATTGCGGATCGCGCTGATGCTGAGATGCTCGGGATAACTGCTGCCATCAAAACGGGTGCTCTGCACCTCGCCGATCCAGTTGTGGCCTGCCGCCACGCTGTCCCAGATGGCTTGGGGCAGCGGCTTGCCATCGGACAGACGGCGTGTATCTTCCAGCCGCCGCCCCTGCAGGACCACGCTGCTGAAGCCGGTGAGGTCAGTATGCGCGGCATTGGTGGAGATGATCCGCCGCCGGGCGTCGGCGATAACCACACCCTCGGCGATGCTGGCCAGCGCCTCGGCGGCGACGCGGCGCTCCTGCTCCATCGCCACGCGCTCGGAGATATCGCGGATGATCGCCTGGCACACCGACACGCTGCCCCAGCGGGCGACGCTGGTCTGCGTCTCCACCGGGCGGATGCTGCCATCGACCGCCAGCAGCGCGTTGGTGGCCGCACGCCCGGCCTGCTGGCCAGCGAGGGGCTGCATGAACAGATGCACGAAGCGGTCGCCGATCAGTTCCTTGGCGCTGCGACCAGTCCAGGCTGCCGCCGTGCGGTTCACGTCAAGGATGCGCCCGCTGTCCTCGTCGAGCATCACGATCGCATCGGCCGCGCTGTCGAACAGCAGGCGATAGCGTTCTTCGCTGCCGCGGATGCTCTCCAGGATGCGGCGCCCCATGCGCAGCCACAGCAAGGCTGCGATGACGAAAGCGCCCAGCACACCCCAGAACAGGATGAAGCCCAGCAACAGCGCGCCCTTGACCACTTCCACGGAGAACAGGTCGGTGCGCGGCGCCATGTACGCGTTGAGGGCGTGAATGCGGACACGCTGGCTGGCGATCTCGGCGGCGGTCGGGCCACCGGTCTGGTATGACCGGTTCAACTCCCGGGCAATCGTGCCGAGTTCGGCGATCGACGCATCGGTGGATCGCCATGCCGCGATAGCCTGGCGCATGTGCGGGGCGCCGGAGAAATACTGCAGCATGAAAGTTATGCCCGTCTGCGCCGCAGGCATCACGTTGCCGCGCTTGAAGACCCTGGTGATCTCGTCCTTTTCGTAGTTGCCGGATGTGATCGCGTCACGTCCCCGGCGATCGGCGTCAAGCAACCCGAAGTTGTTCCAGAAGCTGGCCAGATCCTCCGCCGCGCCGGAACTGGCGTATTGATCCAGGTCGATCACCGCCTGCTTCTGCGCCTTGGACCACACACTCTCGCTGTTGAGAAAACCAGCGAGAGTGACCTGCACCTGCAACACGCCCCAGGTCAGCGCCATGATCAACGCAATGGCGACCGCCAGCGACCAGACCAGCGGCATCAGCCGCCGGACCAGGGGTTTTTGCAAGCTGTGATCTGGAGAATGCATCGTCTTTCCGTTCAGGGGATGATGCCGCGCCTTCCATGGCGCCGGTCTTCTCCGGTGTCTTACATCACGCCGCTACCTCCTTGGCTATCGACAGATGGCGGCAAGACTTGATGCACCGGTCACCAAGCAGGACCATGCTCATGTAGCTGCGCTTGATGCACTCCCCCAGATGCGCCACGTCGACGGCGGAAGGTTTTTTACCCATCACGGTACACACTATATCCAAAGCTTCCCACGGATGAACGTCATCGTACGCGGCATGCAGGTGCAGCCAGCGCAGGCTTTTTGCCCGGGTCGCCGGCTCGAAACTCTGCTGGTACGTTTCACTCCCGTAAACCATGTGCGACCAATCGCCGGTCACCCCCTCGATCGCATAATTGGTCGCCACCATGCCGGCCGCCAGGCTGCCGTGCGTACTGATCTCCTCGCACCAGCGGGCCAGCCCATCGGTGCCGTGCGGCGCTTTCTCGTTCAACAGCTGCTCGCGCGATACGCCGGCCCCCTCGGCCCAGTTGATCCAGTATTCCGCATGGTTCTGCTCGACCCGGATGTTGCGCACCAGCCAGCGGCGGGCCATGTCGTCGCCCGGGCTGCGGCCGTAGCGGGTCTTCAGCAGGTTGAGCGCCATGAAACTCGGGAATCGCTCGATGAAGGGCCACAGTCCCATCATGAAATTGCCGGTGGCCTCCTGGTCAAGCTGGAGCGCCATCATCATCTTCCAGATCTCGTGGTCCATCACGCGACGCCGAGTGCTCTCGCAATCGGCCACCATGTCCTGCGCCCATTGCGGGTAGCTGGTCAATTCGGTCAATGGGCCGGAACGTTCAAAATGGGTAATCATGTTTCTCTATCTCCTGCACAGGTGGATGTTGCTTGGATTGCCATTGCCTGACCGGGCGATGGATTGCCACCGGTCGTGATTGGACGCCGCCAGCCGGCGTCACAAAAAGAGGTACTTGAACACATAAACCTGCCTGGCCCTGACGCTGCCCGGTGCCAGCAGGGCGCTTGCGACCCACGATACCGGCGCCAAAAAGGTCCTCATTGACAAAGCGGTTTGGTCGCGGTGGCGATTGCCGTCCTGGTGCGGTGCGTCGTCGCGCGCTGTCCTGGCGCGCCGGAACTGCCTCAGACTCGTACCCAGGTCGATCAGCAACGCCAATGCCGTCACGATCCGCGGCCGCCGCGCGCGACTGAGCTCCAGCCGATGCCCGGCACGCCGCGCCCACCCCGCATTGGCCAGCACGTGGTCCACGGTCGGTGGTCCGGCCCGCACCAAGTCGAACAGCTGCTCTCGCGGCACCACCTCGTCGGCACGGTGCAACAGACAGGCGAATGCCTGCAGCGAGCGCTGCTGCCGCCCGCCCGCGCGCAACGCGCCACGCCTCGCCGAACTCGCCATCGCCGAAGACGTAGTGGTACAGCGGTTGTTGTTCACCCTGGCCGACCTTTCCCATAGGCACCCCCACGGCAACTATGCCGCAGTTGGCGGTGCAGTGCGAGCGGCGCCCCGGCCGGGGTGAACACCGCCGTTGGCCATCCGTCAGTCCGTGGTGACGACTTGCTTGAACCCGGTGTGCGGAAATGCGGGGCCAGCGTCCCCTCCTCGGTCAGCAAAAACTTGCCATGTCATGTGACCCGGCGGGCGGGCTCGTCCTGCTCCTGCTGGGGTGGCCTCACCGGCTGCGACGACAGTGCGCTCAAGATCACTTCGACAATGGACTCAATCGGTGGCCCTGGCCGGCTTCGCCGGTGCTGGCATCAACACCGCATCAGTCACGCTGCTGCCGGCCTTGCCGAACACCGAGTGGGTTTCATCGCTTCGACGTGACGCCACGACAAGGCGTGTACCGACGACGTTCAGCACATAGTCGGTGGTGTTGCCGATCTCGATGCTGATCAGGAATTTGCGCCCCTTCACTTCCGCCACGTTGCGTACCGCACCGGTACACCATCGGCACCCAGCCATACCATGATCTGGCCGGTGTAGTGCTTGATCGTCATCTGCTTGCTGGCCGACGCCGGCAGCGGCACATCGAATACAAGCAGGTGGGCGGGCTTGCCGTCATGTTCCTCGTCGCGCTGGCTGGCCAGGCTGGCGCCATCGAGCTGGCGCAGCAGCACCGGCGCGAAATCGACCATCGGCTGCACACTGACCGGGCTGAGCTTGCCGAGCAGATCCTCGGTCGGCGTGGGCGCGTCCTTGTTCTTTGCGTTGGCCGCCGCTTCGCGCGCGGCACGCTGCAACAGCTCCGGCGCAAACCCCATGTCCAGGCCATCCTTGCCGCTGGCCACGCGTACTTGCAATTGCGCCTGCGTGGTCTTGTCATCATCGCTCTTGACCGTGCTGCTGACTTTCAAGGTTGCCGCCAGCGGCTGGGTGGCCTGCAACCGTCCCAACGCGGTACGCAAATCAGATACGGCATCGGCCCTCGCCGACGTGGGCAGTACAAGAGCAGCAAGCAACAACGGGAGAATCACGCGAAGCGACATGGAATCGTTCCTTCCAACAAGGTGGCTCACAGTAGCGCCCGGCCACCCGGCCGTGCCATCACGTCGGGTTCGATGGAATCTCGCCAGGAGCCTGTCGGACTTTGCCAAAAATCGGCCGCGTACGTGGATTTTGAGGCGATGTGGCATCACGAACTGCGTTTGAGGCGACACACAGCGCCGAATTTGGCTAAAAATTAACCAACTTGAGCTTGCTTTCCGGAAAGTCCGACAGGCTCCTAGACTGAATCGTACGGCGCGGCCACCGTGGCCTGGTTACGCTGACGGGGTCGCTCGCGATTCGATCGACTGTCCCTGATTGAGGGAAAACTTCACAACCTGACTCATCTTTCGCGAGAACAGCTCGATGGACGTACCTCTCTGGGTCTGGGCATCCACCATTGCCGGCATACTGGCACTGCTGATATTCGATTTTTTCGCGCACGTGCGCACGCCGCAGGAGCCTTGGCTGCGCGAAGCCGCAGGCTGGTCGATGGTTCAACGCCGGGCCGGCTTGGTTGGCTGACCGCACGAAGTAACCCCCTCAACGCGGTACTCACCGGCAATGGAGAGCGTGTGATGCAGAAGCGCTGAGCAATAGTACGCACCAGCTTTGCTGCGAGAGATCAGGTTCCCACACCGTCCCGAGGGTCGTGGCCGAAAGTTGGTAGTTCGTAGCTTATGGCGAGGCAAGACCGTCATCGCGACCCGGCCGTGAGCAGCAGACGCCGAACGGGCCAGGCAACAATGCGGAACCCGGCGCCGTTGTGTCCGAATTCTTTACACTTTCGCGATGCGCCCCGGCGAGCGCTTCCGGAAGTGCGGAAACGGCCCGCGGCTTGGGCTTCAGTGCCGCGAGATTCTTTTGCGCGAGCAGGTTTGCCGGTTCGGGGTGTCGAAACCCTTTACAACTTTCGAGTGCTTGGGAAATGATTTAAATTGCAAACCGTTGAATAGTAAGTATTTTATCGGATGGCATAAGAGATGCTGACTCTTGCTCAGCTTAACTAACCATCAGTCGCAAAGGGGCCCCTAATGAGCAAATTCTCCACTCGTTGTTGGAAGCGGTTGGTACCGCTTGGACTGGCGGCATCGGTTGCCGCTGTGATGCTGGTGCCCGCACCCGCGGAGGCCACCCCGTACATCGTCAAACTCGTGCAGCAAGGAAACAACGTCGTCGCCACCGGAAGCGGGACCTTCGATCTGGCCGGCCTGACGCTTGTGGGCGCAACTGTCACGGGACCGGCCGCCCTCCAGCCTTCCGATGGGTATGTAATGACCGGGCCACTGTCAAATGTGGCTATTGACTCCTACACCGGTTACGTGGGGCCTACGAGTTTCGGGAGTGGCAACAACTTCATTAGCTCCGACGTGGGGACAGGTGACACAGTCGGAATCTTCGGCTCTTCCACATATTACGGCTACCCGAACTTCTGGGTGCCTTCTGGCTACGTATCCGGGGGCGCCTTGTCGGGCACCTCTACCTATGACAACGCAAGCTTCACCACTCTCGGCGTGACGCCCGGCACCTACGTGTGGACGTGGGGGGGTGGAGCGGACCAGAGCTTCACACTCGACATCGTCACAGCAGGAGTCCCCGAGCCGGCCGCGCTCGGCATGTTCGGCTTGGGCGTGCTGCTGATCGGCGCATTCGTGGGTCTACGTCGGCGCACAGCGTAGACCGCCCTTCACGGGATAGACAAACACCCCCGTTGCCGGGGGCGCGCGCGACCCTCGTCCGCCAGCGGGAGAGATGTACCCCGGGGAATCACGCCTGCGCATCCTCCGCCGCCACGAAGCCACCGGTCTGCCGCTTCCACAGCCGCGCGTACAGACCCTCGCGCGCGATCAGCTCGGCATGCGTGCCGGTCTCCACGATCACGCCCTTGTCCAGCACCACCAGCCGGTCCATCCGCGCGATGGTGGACAGCCGATGCGCGATCGCGATCACCGTCTTGCCCTGCATCAGGATATCCAGGCTGTCCTGGATCGCCGCTTCGGCCTCGGAGTCGAGCGCCGAGGTGGCCTCGTCCAGCACCAGGATCGGCGCATCCTTCAGCAGCACGCGGGCGATGGCGATGCGCTGACGCTGGCCACCGGAGAGCTTCACGCCACGCTCGCCGACCAGGGCGTCGTAGCCGCTGCGCCCTTCGCCGTCGGTCAGGTTCGGGATGAACTCATCGGCGCGCGCCTTGCGCACCGCCTCGGCGATCTGCGTGTCGCTGGCATCGGGTCGCCCATACAGGATGTTGTCGCGGATCGACCGGTGCAGCAGCGAGGTGTCCTGGGTAACTACTCCGATCTGCGAGCGCAGGCTTTCCTGGGTGACGGTGGCAATGTCGTACCCATCGATCAGGATGCGTCCGGCCTCCAGGTCGTACAGCCGCAGCAGCACGTTGACCAGGGTCGACTTGCC
>Ga0208357_1003214_pt1 | contig 10202 bp, 11 predicted proteins | sample NGESurdeep092012_6_FD_184487 | JGI IMG/M metagenome (GOLD analysis project Ga0208357, IMG submission 184487) | Arctic peat soil microbial communities from Barrow, Alaska - NGEE Surface sample F52-2 deep-092012 (SPAdes) | ecosystem: Environmental > Terrestrial > Soil > Wetlands > Peat ... | reverse complement strand
GAGTTCGAGGGCCCAGACGAAGGTCATCCCCATGATGGCCGCCTTGGCCGCGCCGTAATTGGACTGTCCAAAGTTGCCCCGGAGGCCGGCGGACGAGGTCATGTTCACGATGCGGCCGTAGCCGGCCTCCTTCATCAGGGGAGCGGCGTGCCGCACGGTGTTGAAGGTGCCCTTCTGGTGGACGGCGATGACGGCGTCGTAGTCGGCCTCGTCCATCTTGACCAGGGTGCGGTCCCTCACGATCCCGGCGTTGTTGACCACGATGTCGATACGCCCGTAGGTGTCGACCGCGGTGCCGATGATCCGGCCAGCCGCCTCGAAGTCGCTAACCGAGTCGTGGTTGGGCACGGCCTGCCCACCCGCCGCGGCGATCTCGGCGCAGACCTGGGCCGCCGGGTCCTCTGCCGTCCCCTCTCCACCCAGCGAGACACCGACGTCGTTCACCACGACCTTCGCCCCCTCAGACGCCAGACAGAGAGCGATGTCACGCCCGATTCCCCGCCCGGCTCCCGTCACGACAGCCACCCGGTCCTCAAGAATTCCCATCGGGGGAGGATAGCCCGCGGCCCCAGATCCCTGACACGGCTGTCAGGGACCGGGCCGCGCGTTGTAGATTGAGCCGCACGACCGGGCCGCAGAAGCGCCCGACGAACGGTGAGGAGTCCCCCGATCATGGCCGCATTCATCGAGAACGCACCCGAGCAGGTACTGGCCGCCGCCAAGGAGCTCCTGGAGAAGGGGCTGGTCGAGGGCACCTCGGGCAACATCTCGGCCCGCATGGAGGACGGCAACGTCGCCTGCACCCCCTCCTCGCTGGACTATCGGGTGATGACGCTCGAGGACATCGTCATCGTCGACCCGGACGGCGAGACCGTGTCCGGCACGCAGTCCCCGACGTCGGAGAAGTATCTGCACCTGGCCTGCCTGGCCGCCTACGAGGACATCGCGGTGGTCATCCACTCCCACGCCGTCTACGCCACCATGTTCGCCGTGGCCCACCAGGACATCCCGAGCTGCATCGACGAGTTCACCGTCTACCTGGGCGGCGACATCCGCTGCACCGAGTACGCCTCCAGCGGCTCGCCCGATCTGGCCGAGCAGGCGGTCAAGGCCCTGGAGGACCGGGGCGCCGCCCTGATCGCCAACCACGGCATGGTGGCCGTGGCCACCACCATGCCAAAGGCCATGCACAACACGGCCCTGGTCGAGCGCAGCGCCAAGATCATCTGGGGATCCAAGCAACTCGGCGCCATCTACCCGTTGCCCGAGAAGATCAACGCCCGCTTCGCCGGCGTCTATCCCTACATGCGATAGGGCAGCCCGCACATGAGCGAGGGAAGGATCGCCGCCCGACTGGCCGAGTTGGGCCTGACGCTGCACGGCCCGCACCCGCCGCACGATCCCCTCGATGCGGTGGTCATCCACGGCGGCGTGGCCCGCACCTCGGGTCAGCTCCCCCGCATCGACGGGAAGCTGACCTGTCTCGGTCGCCTCGGCGATGGCGTCACCGTCGAACAGGGCCGCGAAGCTGCTGCCGTGTGCGCCCTCAACGCGCTGGCCGTGCTCGAAGCGGCACTGGGCTCACTCGATCGCATCTCCCGCGTGCTCAACGTCACCGGTTTCGTGTCCTCGGCCCCTGACTTCCACGAGCAGCCCGCAGTCATCGACGGGGCCAGCAAGGTGTTGGCCGATGTCTTCGGGGAAGCCGGCCGCCATACGCGATCCGCCGTCGGTGTGGCGTCGTTGCCCCGGGACGGCGCCGTCGAGATAGAGGTGACGGTCGCAGTGGGCGACTGAAGACTCGCCTCGGCTGAAGGTGGTTACCGGCTGAAGGCGGCGCGCACCGCCTTGCCGCCCACCGCGGTGAGATCCCAGTAGCCGTAGGTACCTTGCTCACGGAGTTCGTTGGCCGCATTGACGACGGCACCGTATGCGGCCACGGCGAAGGCACCGCCCACCGAGATACGGCTCACGCCGAGATCCGCCAGTTCGGCGACGGTCGGTGCACCGGGAAGAACCAGGACGCTGACCGGAACGTCCACCGCACCGAGGAGCTGGCGCAGGTCGTCCGGGTCCACCACCCGGGGAGCGAAGAGCACGTCGGCGCCCGCTTCCTGATAGGCCTGCAGACGGGCGATGGTGTCGGCCAGATCCGGCCGGCCGTGGAGGTAATTCTCGGCCCGAGCGGTCAGCACCACCGAGGCTCCATCGCCGTGGGCCGCTTCTGCGGCCGCCGCGACGCGCTCGGCGGCGTGGGCCAACTCGTAGATCGGTTCGTCGTTCCGGCCGCTGTAGTCCTCCACCGAGCATCCGGCGACACCCATGTCGACCGCCTGCGTGACGGTCTCGGCCACTCCCTCTGGGTCATGGGCGAAGCAGTTCTCCAGATCGGCCGAGACGGGCAGATCCGTGGCCGCCGCGATCTCCCCGACGTGCTCGAGGACCTGGCCTTGGGTCATGGAACCGTCCAGCCGTCCCCTGGTGGCGGCGAAGCCACCGCTGGTCGTGGCGAGTGCCTCGAATCCCAGCGAGGCCAGGAGCACGGCCGATCCGATGTCCCAGGCGTTGGGCATGAGGAGCGGATGGCCGGTTCGGTGAAGGGAGAGGAAGTGGTCGGCCGACGCGGATGGAGTACGCACCAAGGCAGAGTACCTCCGAGCCGTTTCAATCATCGCCGACATGTGAAAATGGACATGCGATCTTTGGCCTTCTCGTTGCTCAGACCACACCCGCCTATCTCCCGAAGAGAGAATCGCCCTCCCACTAGGGTGTCGAAATGCCATTTCGCACACGTCGGATTCTGTCGCTGTTGATAGCCGCATCGGTGACGGTCGGGATGGCGGCACCGGCTGGCGCATCGTCGTTGGGCGCATCCAAGCAAGGCACATCCCTGTCCACGTTCTCCGCCGCACTCCGAGAGTTGGTTGCGATGCCCGGAGGACCCCCCGGCGCCATCGCCGTGGTCCAGGTCGGACGACGCACTCAGGTCGTTGCCGCCGGGGTGGGCGATGTCGCCTCCAAGCAGGCCCCGACCTCGAACGACACGGCCCGCATCGCCAGCGTGTCCAAGGCATACAACGGCGCCATCACGCTCGCCCTGGTGAGCCAGGGTTCGCTCTCTCTCACCGACACCGTCGGCGGGATACTCCCGACCCTGCCGCGGGCCTGGTCGGCGGCCACCGTCGCCCAGCTCCTGCAACACACCAGCGGGATGCCCGACTACATCAAGGACCCCACCTTCCTGAAGGAATTGCAGGCCAACCCCCAGCAAGTGCTGAGTCCCACCCAACTCTTGGCCTTCGTGGCCAACAAACCCCTTCTCTTCACCCCTGGCTCCAAGTACGACTACTCGGATTCGGACAACATCATTCTCGGTTTGATGGACGAAGCCGCATCAAAGGGGACCTATGAGGCCGCACTCGAACACTTCGTCACCACACCGCTGGGACTGTCCCAGACCACGCTGCCGTCGAACTCGGATCTGAGCACCCCCTATCTCCACGGCTACGGCGTCACCGTGGGCGAGGCGCCCGAAGACGTGAGCATGTTCTTGAATCCCGGACTGGCCTGGGCGTCGGGTGGGATGCTCTCGACGCCGAAGGAGTTGAACACCTTCATGCGGGCCTACGCGAGTGGAAGGTTCTCCAATGCGGCCACACGCAAGAGCCAGCTCACGTTCGTTCCCGGAGGCTCTGGGCCGCCCGGTCCCGGCACCAACAGCTCCGGTCTCGGTATCTTCCGCTATGCCACCGGCTGTGGGACCGTCTACGGCCACACCGGCAACTTCCCTGGCTACACCATCTTTGCCGCCTCCAACCCCAAGGGCACGCGATCGGTTGACGTCATCGTCAACACCCAGCTGCAGGACAAGCCGGGCAACAAGCCGTACGAGGCGCTTCGCGCCGCCGAGGGTCTCGGCGTGTGCGCGGCCATGCGTTCCTGAGCTCCCGGACAAAGTGGCGCACCTGAGTGAACTGAACGGCTTGAACCGAGCGGCTTGAACTGAGCGGCCTGAATCGAACGGTCCGCGATCACGGCTCGCTCAGGCCGCGAACTCCCAGTACTGGAACTCGCACATCATGGGCAGGATGTAGGCGATGTAGAGGGAATGGATCTTGACCATCTTCTGGTCATCCATGTGCAGATCGATCAGGTCGAGGCGGTCGTCTCCCTTGCGGAAGGCCTCGGCGCGATCTTGAATCCCCTGCAGTTCTTCCAAGGAGCCCACGGCCAGGCCGAAATGGTCCATGCGAGGGCAGGTCATGGGACTGTCCTCGGCAATGAGGAAGATGAACTGGTCCCAATGCACGCAGCTGAGGATGAGTCGGCGGCGATCCTGGGTCATGGTGGGCATCTCTTCGAAGCCCAGTACCTCGTCGAAGAAGCGGCAGATGTCCTTGCGGCTCTCCTCGCCGAGGAGATCAGCCGGGAGCGACATGGCCACATGATTGAAGCGCGGGTTGCCGGTTGGATAGAAGGGGTGCGTCATGTGCTCTGCGTCCTTGCCTCGGGTACCACCATCACCTTGCCGGCAATGCGACCGGTGGCCAGAGCCTCCAGTGCATCACCCACACCGTCGAGTGGTACGTCGTTGGGATCGATGAGGAGATCGCTGGGAAAGTCGTCCGAAGCCAGGAGCTCGAGCGCCCGTTCAAAGCCGCCGAGGTCATAGACGAACGAGCCGGTGACGTGCAGTTCGTTGAGAATCATGCGGTTGGGGTCAAAGGTCGGGTGCTCGATGCCGGCACCGACCATGACCAGGATGCCGCCTCGGAGGAGCTGGTGAAAACCTGACTTGATGCCGGACTTGTGTCCCGAGCATTCGAGCACGACGTGGACGGCCCGGGACGACAACTTCTCCGGTTCCCACGAGGGGAACATCTCGAGGTCGGACGGGTCGATGACCTCGGTCGCCCCGACGTTCCGAGCCAGCTCTCTGCGGCCTTTGCTGGGTTCGACCACGGTGATGTGGTCGACACCTATGGCCCGCAGCGCCGCCACCGTCAGCGCTCCGATGGGGCCGGCACCGATGACCATGGCGGTGTCACCCGGAGCGATACCGGATCGGGTGATCCCGTGCATGGCCACGGCCAGGGGCTCGGCCAGTGCGGCGTGGCGAGCGGAAAGGCTGTCGGGCAAGCGCAAGACGCCGGCGGCCCGTACGAGAATGAATTCAGCGAAAGCACCGTCGCCGTTGTCGGTGATCGGGCTGCTGCGGTTCTCGCACTGCGAGGGCTTGCCCTCCAGGCAGCGTCGGCAGGTGCCGCACTTGGGCGAGGAGCCGCCCACCACCCGCTCGCCGAGGGACCAGGTGTCGACATCTTCACCGATCGCGGCGATGGTCCCGGTCCACTCGTGTCCGGCAATGGTCCCCGGCTTGAATCCCCACCCGTCACGCAGCTGATGGATGTCCGAGCCGCAGATACCGCAGTGGTGCACCCGGACCAGGACCTGATCGGGACCGGGCTTGGGCACCGGTCGATCCTCGACGGTGATGACGCCGGGCGACTGGTAGACCGCCGCCGCCATGACATCGGGAAGCGGTCGGGAAGCTGGGTTCACTGACACGGGCGTCAGGTTAGGCCCTTAGGCGCGTTCCTGCAGCCACGCGAGCCCGCCGGCCAGGTGCCGGAGGTAGGTGGGGGTTTCCCAGGCCCCTGGAAAATGACCCAGAGCGCTGTAGAAGGTACGGCCGGCTTCCTCGGAATGGCACCAGGCCAGGGGGAACCCACACTCGGGTGTTCGACCTCCGGGAACCGAGAGGTCCACCTGGCCGTCGGCGAGCGTGAGCAGGATGCGCGCGTCGGGACGGAGCGCACGGAAGAGGTAGATCTCGTCGTGCCACGCCCAGGTGTCGCCGAGGTGGGAGGTGGCCGGGTGGTCGGGATCGACCACGTCGATGGTGAAGTCCTGGGTCCAGGGGTGGCCGTCGAAGCGAGCCCCGATGACCGACCCGTACTCGGGCCAGGTGTGGCAGGCGTCGGTGGCCGAGTGCACTCCTAGTACGGCGAGACGACCGTCCCGCCATGAGGTGTGCAGGGCGTCGCGCTGGGCCGGGCTGAACGGCGTCTCTCCAATGGTGAAGAGGGAGAGCAGGGCCGCCGAATCGAGGTGTCGGGGGGAGAGGTCACGCACGTCATCGACCACGACCGGGGTGAGACGGGCCCCCTCGGCCAGTTGGGTCAACGCGGTGGTCGCTTGGCCGAGGACGCCGTGGACACCGGCCGGGCCGTCGGCGTATGCGGCAACCTGGGTCACGATCAGCATGTCGTCGGGCACCGTTGGAGTGTACGGCTGGTGCGCGGGTGCCGCCGGATGGTCCAATACACCGTCAGGATCATCGGAGGAGGCATCGGTGGGTAGCGAGAGTCAGCAAGAGACGGCGGAGACACTGCGGCAGTTGGGGTCGGCCACGTTGGGCGAGTCGGGGGGATTGGCCACCGATCGCCGACTGAAGCCGGCCTGGTCTGGTGCCGTGCTGGCCGCGCCGGCCTACCCGGTGGGGTGTACGCCCGGCGACAACCTGGCTGTGCACGTGGCCGTCACCACCGCGCCCAGGGGAAGCGTCCTGGTGGTCGATGTGGGTCGGGTGGCCGACCGGGGCTACTGGGGCGAGGTACTCACCACGGCCGCCGAAGCAGCGGGATTGGCCGGGCTGGTCATTGACGGGGGAGTGCGCGACGTCGCCGCGCTCGAGGCCCACGGCTATCCGGTGTTCGCCTCGACCATCGCCTTGACCGGCGCCAGCAAGGACAAGCGGGGCACGGTGGGCACGCCGGTCCGAGTCGGCGGGGTCCTGGTGTCAGCGGGTGATTGGGTGGTGGGTGACGTCGACGGCGTCACCGTTGTCCCGCGTGACGCGCTCAGCGACGTGATGGGGGCGGGCAGGGCCCGTGAGGCCAAAGAGACCGGATTCTTCGCCGAGCTGAAGGCGGGCCAGACCACCGTCCAGCTGTTGGACCTCGACGCCTCGCTGATCGCCGGGGTCGACTCCTAGACGTCTGCGGCGACGTGGAGTCAGTGGATGCACGGTCGCCGGTCGCCCCCTCAGGTCGACGTCGCCGAAGTCCTGGCTCGCCCCGCCCTACCTGCACTTCGCACAGCGCCCGAGCATGGCGAAGTGATGCGGGTCGATGGTGAAATCGAACTGGGCCTTGGCCACGGTGGCCAGGCTGGCGAAGAGATTGTCCGGTGCCTCGATCATCTGGCCGCACTCCTCGCACACGAAGTGCCCATGAGCTGAGGCAGCGAGGTGGTACGTCGCCGCCCCGTGGCCCAGGTGGCTGTGGACGATCACGCCCAGGCGCTCGAGCTCATCAAGATTCCGGTAGATGGTGGACAGGTGGATGTCCGGCGACTGCTGCTGCACCTCGGCAGCCAACTCCTCGGCGGTGTGGTGATCCTTGGAGTCGAAAAGGGCACGCAACAGCAGGCGGCGTGATGACGTCACCCGGCCACCTTGTTGTCGCACGAGGTCCAACACGCCCTCGACGGTGGTGGCATCGCCCGGTCCGGCAATCGCCGGACCCATAGGTTTGCTCACCTCGTCATCCTACGCTGGACGCCCAGGCTCGTCGGCTCCTCCGGGCGGCGAGAAGCGGGACCTTCGGCGTGCCCTTGCCACCCAATCGCAACCCATTCCTTATTGCAACTCATTCGTGGGTAGCTTACAATTCCATGGTGGCGGGCGTAAGGGGTGGAGGCGGACCTGGGGTGGAGGCGGACTGCGCGACCGATAGAGGCCTGGGCCCGAAGACGGTGCCGTCCCGCCTGGCCCGGATCCGGTCCGGTCTGACCCCGCGGGAATGGGCCCGCGTCGGTGCGATGGCGTTGTTCATCCTCGGCCTGAACGTTCTCGGCTGGGGCATGCTGGCCGCTGCGCTGAACGGTCACTACCACATCAACAAGACGGGCCTCTTTGGCGTGGGCACCGGCGTGCTGGCGTACACGCTCGGCGTACGGCACGCCTTTGACGCCGACCACATTGCGGCCATCGACAACACCACCCGCAAGCTCATCGGCGATGGCCAGCGACCCCTCAGCGTGGGGTTCTACTTCTCCCTCGGCCATTCATCGGTCGTCTTCGCCTTGGCTGTCCTGTTGAATTTCGGCATCCGGAGCCTCGACCACCAGGTGCAGAACGGCAGTTCGACGCTGCAGCACACGACCACCATCATCGGCACGTCGGTATCGGGGCTCTTTCTCTATCTCATTGCCGCCCTCAACATCGTCGTGCTGTTCGGGATCATGAGGGTCTTCAAGGAGATGCGCTCGGGTCGCTACGACGACGAGGAACTGGAGCGGCAGCTGAACAACCGGGGCTTCATGAACCGGTTCCTGGGCGGCTTGGGGCGTCGGATCGATGCCCCTTGGAGGATGTATCCCATCGGCGTGCTCTTCGGCCTCGGTTTCGACACCGCCACCGAGGTCGCCCTCCTCGTCCTGGCCGGAACGGCCGTCGTGGGCGGGCTCCCCTTCTACGCCATCCTCTCCCTGCCGATCCTCTTCGCGGCTGGTATGAGCCTGTTCGACACGATCGACGGCTGCTTCATGAATTTCGCCTACGACTGGGCCTTCGCCCGACCCATCCGCAAGGTGTACTACAACCTCACCATCACAGGGCTCTCGATCTTCGTCGCGCTCTTTGTCGGCACGGTTGAGCTCGTTGGATTGCTGGCGCAGGACAGCCATCTCGGCGGGCCGGTGTGGTCGTTCATCGAACACTTCAACATCAACACGGCCGGCTTCGTGATCGTCGCCTTGTTCATCGTCACCTGGGTGGTGGCCCTGGCCATCTGGCACTTCGGTCAGATCGAGAAGAAGTGGGATCACAAGATGGCGCAAGAGCGGACCCTCGCTCCCGAGGGACTGGGCGCCGGCAAATGAGAGGGGCGGCGACCTCGGCTTGATCCCCGGCGAATCGATGACGTCCCGATTGGGACCTTCCTCCACCGGCGTGTCACGATCGTTCCGTGCGAGTCCATCGCAGCTTCGCCTTCGTCGATGTCTCGGGCTTCACCGCCCTGACCGAACACGAAGGGGACGAACATGCCGTCGATATCCTCACGGCGTTCCGGGCGCTCCTCCGTGACATCTGCGCTCGGCGGGGTGTGCGCATCGCCAAGTGGCTGGGTGACGGCGTCATGCTCGTGTGTGTCGAGACCCGACCCCTGCTCGCCACCATCCTCGAATTGCACCACGTTGTCTGCGAGGTGTCGGGCCCCGTGCAGACGGTCTCGATACGCTCGGGCATCACCTCGGGCGACGTGATCTTGATGGAGGGTGACGACTACATCGGGCACTGCGTCAACGTCGCCGCCCGACTGTGTGATCTGGCCCACGGCGGTGAGGCGCTGGCTGCCCCGTCCGTGATGGAAGAGCTGCCGCGGTGGGGGGTCGTCCTGGAGCACAAGGACATCACGCTGCGCGGCGTCGAGAACCCGGTCCCAACCTCCAGCATCGGCATGGCGAAGCCGGGGACCGCTCGTCTCTTCGATCCCATCTGTGGCCTGCCGATGACCGACGCGACGGCTGAAGTGACGGCTGACGATGGTCGCGGCCGTGTGGTCCTCTTTTGTTCAGCTGGCTGCCTCGATACCTGGCGCCGTCGACCAACCAGCCCGCGCGTCTCTCACTAGGACAGCGACACCGGACCGAGGCGTTGGTGGCGAGGAATCCGGGGACGGGTCGCCGGTTCAGGTCACCAGATTCGGCGGCGTGCGGCCGGCCAAGACGTCGGTCACGCCCTGGCAGGCCAACTGGGCCATGCGGGTACGCGTGCCGATGGTGGCGCTGCCGATATGGGGCAGCAGGGTGGTGCGGGGGGCGGTCAGGAGGCGGGGATTGACCTGCGGCTCGCCCTCGAAGACGTCGAGCCCGGCACCGAAAATGGTGCCGCCTTCGAGGGCATCGACCAGTGCGTCCTCATCGAGCACGGGGCCCCGGGCCGTGTTGATGATGACGGCGGTCGGCTTCATGAGGGCGAGCTCCGCCGCGCCGATGAGATGGTGGGTGGACTCGGTCAGCGGCACATGGAGACTCACGATGTCGGCCCGTGACAGCAACTCCTCCAGCGTGGCCACATAGCCCGGGAGGCCAGTGTCGGTCCGCGACGTGTGGAGGACCTCCATGTCGAACCCGGCGGCCCGTTGCGCCACCGCCCGGGCGATGCGCCCGTAGCCGACCAGACCGAGCGTGGCGTC
>Ga0208357_1003213_pt1 | contig 10205 bp, 10 predicted proteins | sample NGESurdeep092012_6_FD_184487 | JGI IMG/M metagenome (GOLD analysis project Ga0208357, IMG submission 184487) | Arctic peat soil microbial communities from Barrow, Alaska - NGEE Surface sample F52-2 deep-092012 (SPAdes) | ecosystem: Environmental > Terrestrial > Soil > Wetlands > Peat ... | reverse complement strand
CCGCCGGCAAAGGCAGCTTTGGCAAAGTTCAGTAACTTGCCCTGGGTCACCGAGGTCTACTCAACTGAGCACCTTCGAATTTACCGCCTCAACTACTCCCAAGTCGACGCGTGCCCGGCCGATTCACGTCTACCAATTGCACTTTTGCCCGGTTGTAGGACGAAAACGTGATCATACACCGTCGTCCGGCCACAGTCCTTTTGATCGCGGCCTGTCTTTTGACGATCGGGGCGTTCGTCCCGCTGACTTTCGTCCGCGCTCTAATGGTTCTAGTGCCAGCGCTCGTCCTACCCGGCGCCTCGTTGCTCTTCGGGCTCGGGGCTCTACGTGGTCGTTGGGATCCGCTCCCCACGCTCGCCCTATGCGTCATCACGAGTCTCGCCTTTTATCCGCTTGCCGGGCTGCTCATTTACGCGGGTGGAATCCGCCTTTCAAGAGTGAGTGCCGTACTCGAGGTGGACATATTTGTGTTGTTGATGCTGACCTTGGAATCGGTGTTAAGAATCCGGCGAAAACATGATATGGCGCCTCTGTTGTTGGCGCATCAGGAAGGTGACGCCGACGGCCGCCGCTGGGGCGTCTGGCTGGCGCTCGTGGCCAGCATCTGCGCCGTAGTTTTGGTATTGGGCTTGGTCCTGTTGCCCAAAGGTGCCCCTGCGTCGTACACACAATTTTACTTCACGGGAGTGACTGCGAAACTAGACGGAACAATCACTGTGCTGCCTCGCGCGCAATTGGTCGCACCAGTCGCTGTGCGCATCCACTCAGGGGCGACAGGGGATTACATCGTGAGCGCCAAGTTGGACGGATCCACATTTACACCGGACCGTTACATATCCGTGCCTATATCCGGCACGTGGAGGGGGGCGATTTCGGGAACTTTAAATCGGGCCGGCTGCCTGCATCAGTTAGTTATCAATCTCCTGAACCGCTCAGGAACATCAACGTTGGAATCTCTTGATCTCTGGATCAGGGTTAGGAGAACTGGATGCTAAAGATAACTGTGCCGCTGGCGCTCCATTTCTGGGACGATCAACAAAACACAGCTATTCACATGCGGTGCTCTCCGCTACCACGGTTTGAGACCAGCCTCTCAGACAATTGGTCCCAAGACTTTCTCGAGCGAACCCTGGAGCGTCGAGATCGTAACCGTCATATTCGGGCCTAATCGTGCAAAGCAGTGGCGAACTTGGGTGGACTTCAAATTCGGAAGGGGAACGGGCGGGTTCGCATCCCTGACTGGAAATTCTGGCGAGACCGTCAGATTGTTAAAATTCCTCTCGGCGCATAATTCCCATACGGAGCTATCGCGATCTCACTTCTGAGAGCGACCTCCTCGAAGCAAAGACCTAATCCGGTGTGTAAGAAACCCAACTGCGGTCACGCAGGTAACAACCATAAGCTGAAAGGCTGCCTTCATCCCGGACTGGGAGCCAGAAAATAGGTATCGCACGATGCTCGGGAACATCGTGCCAAATAGGTACCGTTGATCGTGATGTAATACATCGCTCAAATATGTCGACCTCACGTCTGCTTTCGAAGTTCCCTCAACCCACGAACGCTGGACCAAAAATCGCAGGGTCGTTCGCGCTATGGGCACCCGGTGATAGACGATGCTCTCAGGCTGATATTGGATTACATCCTGTCCAAACCGCTTTCGAATGTTTGCAGAGAGCACTAGCTCCTCATTAGAACTGGTCCTTCGCGCTCCAGAAGGACCAAACCGAGAATCGAAGCCCCCAACTGTGACAAAGGCGTCTCTTCGGAAAGCCATCGTCGAGCCAATTGGGCGCGTTATAGGGACATGACCCTCCGGATGTCCATGATAAGTGCAGCCCACCAACCACAAAATCTCGCTTGGTAGCTCGCGAGCACCTTTTACGTAGTCGGGCAAGATATTGCCGCCCGCGCCAGCGACGGAGTCCCGACAGAGCGTGGACGTCATGGTGCGGAGCCAATCTCGATCTGGAAAGACGTCGTCGTCAATAAATATGAGAATTTCGCTTTCGCACTTTCTTGCACCTGTGTTGCGCGCAGCAGAGACGCCACGACCCTCACTCATCACCACCCCCACACTTGAGTCTCGAAGTTCGCGTTCGAGGAGTTCGAAAAGGGGCAGATTGCTATCGACGACAACCACAATTTCGTCAGGCTGCCGTGTGTTATCAAGAACTCCGTTCAAGCACCTTCTAAGCGTTTCCAACCGATCGGCGGTATATGTCGGCACAATCACCGCGACGTGGACCGTCCGGGAATCGAGTTTTGAAAGAGTACTCATAGAAACGACTTCATTCGATAATTCCACTGTCGACGGAAATTCCTGCTCGGAGCAGCTCCGAATTTTGAGGTGCGCTCGAATATAGGCGCATGAAGAAATGAGACGCGTCTCAGGATATCGCGCTTGCAAAAATCGAAGTTAGCGCCTTCTCGAGCAGTACTGAAAAATATTCGCTAATGGCTATCGTCAAGTGATCTGAATCTGCATACACGTCAATGTGTCCAATTACGGCTGGGCACGTGTCGCGGAAACAAATCCACTGATTCGTGGGTATCAGCGTGACCTTCGCACCCTGCACAGACGCCTGATCTCGCGAGAGTGTAACGCTGAAGTCGCTGCCGCGGGAATACGTAAAATTGCAACGTTTAATAGCGGTCGGATGAACGGCTAAGCAAGATGGGGCAGCCTCAGTGAAGTGCGGCCCGGTGCCCAACACAATGCGGGCAGGGTGGTTTGTTGGAGTTGACATATTGTTGAACGCGGTATCTAGTGCAGAGATGTATGTCGAATTGCCACCAGTTGTGCCCCAACTTAAGGATCCCGATGCGGCGATCACGGCGATCGGATCAAGTCTATTGACAGACGTAGGCAAATTCTTGTGGAAACTGTCGCAGGCCTTGACCTCCTTCTCATCAAAACCAGGTCCCGCTTTTGCATTCCAAAACGGCGTGCCGCAGCCAGAGAAAGAGAATTCGGCGACTCTAAACCCGAGCGCGTTACCCGCAATGTCCAGCGCCGGAATCCAGTTTCCGACGAAGGAATCGCCAAAGATTACGACGACACGCTTGGCGGACGACGATCCGTACCAACAAGGAACTGGATTATTTGCCTCGCTATTGTAAAAGTATGGATCACAAGATTTGTGAAGATATGAGGCTCCTTGGATGCCACCGACATTGCTGGCAAGTTGAGAAATTGAAGGCACTAGGTTAGCCGGTATTTTTTCCAGTTTTATTGACTTTGCCAACACGACGTCTAACTGAGCGAGTGATGACACTGGTTCTAACTTCGTGGACGAAGATGAACTCGCGAATGCGCTCACCGCGAATATTTCGCAGAGCAATAAAGTACTTGCACATATTGCAATTTTTTTGAACACTTTGAAGGCCCTCCGTTTGGTGATTACTATTGGGCGCTTAGCGGAGTCGCCACCAATGCCCCACCTTCGTCCAGGATCGTCGCTCGCTCGTTTCTCGTGAATCGTGCAGGCAATGCCCGAGAAGAACCTTTGTTGTGCCCGAAACAAGTAATGTCAGTAAGTTACCATCAGGATTGCAAGGAATTTCAGCAAGAAGCTGAGCGAGTGCGGGATCGGTCTACGTCGGTCAGAGTGTGATTGAGCGGTTTGGCCTAGCGTATTCAGCCTGCCTGCTTGGAAGGTTGACCGGTGCCGATCGCCGACGATGGCAGCCAGGGCGACTATCGCAATAAGACTTTCCATAGAAGTTAGTGACACGAAACCCTCCGTGATTAGCCGGAGCCGCCGCGAGTCTCGCGCGTTTGCTCGGCAGAAGAGGCAGAGCCCGACCCGCGTCGGCGTGGCGTTGCCAAGTCCGAACGGGTGCCAGCGTTGAACAAGGCGGTCGCGCACGGTGACGGCCACTCCCAACCGGCGGTCTAAAGAAACAGCAGATTTGAGCAATTGTTGATGCAAAGTCAATAGCGAAGTGTTCTGAGACTGCCAACTTAAGTGTCATGGGCAAGGGCACAGTCACTCAATCCGTCAAAGGCGTGGCAGGGCTTTGTCTTCCGAAAAACGCAAGTCAGGCCATTTCCTCATGCGGTCTCATCCGCCGTTGACACCTGTGGGCGCGATACGCCCGCTGGGGAACCGACGAGGAGGACTCGACAAGGTAATCGTGAAGCGGTCGCCGCGGACGAGGCATCCCACAGTTCACGTACTAAGTTTTCGTGTGGCAGCATCAATCGTCGTTGTGGGTCTCGGATCATTCTCAATTCTTCCCGTCGCAGGCTCCGCGGTCGCCGCCTCTCGGACTTCGAGGCCCGTTGTGGTCACCGCGAGCCGCCCACGCGTTAGTGCGGGGGGTGGGTTGGTCACGCTCCGAGCCACAGTAAAAAAGACTGACAAGGTATGTACGTGGTCTCCTAGCCCCAGTATCCGTGGATTCAGCGCCACGGTGAAGTGTGGGGCTAACCTGAGCAGAGTGGCGCAGATACCGACCAATCTGTCTACCAAGCCGAGGCGTTTCACGTTCTCGCTGGCAACTGCGAATGACAAGATTGAACAATCCGCCAAGGCGGTGGTAGTGCAGCAGGGCAGATCAGTCACGTTCACGAGTCCGACTATTGTCTCGACTGACTCACCAATCCGTCGGGATGTTTTCGGACTCTACGCTGGGCCAGGCAATGTCGCCGGGGTCAATGAAGTCGCAACGATGCTTGGTCACGACCCTGCCTATGTATCAGACTTCATTACTAGTTGGAGTTGGGCAACTATTAGTTCCGACAACTCCGATTGGATCCCAGGAGTTGGAGACCCTCCACTTACATCGCTGTGGTCGCCTTCAAATCCGTACACAATGGTGTGGTCGCTCCCGATGCTCCCAAATCCAGCTTCAGGTGGGGGGCCCGACACGTTGGCAGCTGGTGCAGCAGGCACGTACAACGCATATTTCACGAGGCTCGCTTCAAATCTCTCTGCAGCGGGCTGGAACTCCAAGAACTGCATAATTCGTTTAGGACCGGAATTTAATGGCAATTGGGAATACTGGTGGGCTCCTGCAGGCCAAGAAGCCAATTTCGTTACGTACTGGCGAAATATTGTGACGGCGATGCGAGCAGTAATTCCAGGTCTCAAGTTTATTTGGAGTCCTAATATCGGCAACAATTGGGGCTCTTCTGCGCTCGAGAACTACTATCCTGGCTCGGCCTATGTCAACTACGTGGGCCTAGATGTATATGACACCACGTCCGGCAACAATTCAACCACCTGGAATAGTTATCTAACGATGAGCTACGGACTTAACTGGTTGGCAAGATTTTCTGCTACGACTGGAAAACCCTTATGCATTCCCGAGTTTGGCCTAGGGCCTCCAGCCGGGAGCAAAGGTGGTGGTGACGATCCAGACTTCATTGCGCGTATCGCCGCCTGGGTCTCAGCGAACTCACCGACGGGCTACGTCTCCATCTGGGATCCAACGGAAGGCAGCCTTGCAACAACGTGGGCCGTTCCGTCAGGTACGTCAGCTCCTAACTCGAATGACAAGTTTGTGAACCTGTTTCACTACGGAAGTCAATGATGAAGATCATGTACTCGTCCACCGCCCGCCTTGAGTTGAATTCACAAACAGGCGACTGTGGATCGCGACGCGTTTGCTGGAAGGCAAATCATTTAAATGGCGAGCAGGCTCTCTGACTCGCTGGAGTCCTAGTAAGCCTTCTCGAACTCAACCGGCGACACGGCATGAACTCATCCGACCGCCATTGGCTATGCCGTAGACCTGGTGATGATCTTGACCACCGCTTCGGTCACCACGGTCGCCAAATACTCGCTGTAAGCGATCGTTAAGTGATCGGTGTCGCCGACCGTCAGGTATTTGCCGACCACTGGGGAACAGTCTCGGGAATAGCACATCCACGGATACACCGGTATGAGCATTGCCTTAGTCGCTGCGGCAATCTTGGGATCCCTCGCCACGTATTGTCCGTAGTACGTGCTGGGTGAGAAGCGCAGATCGCACGACTGAGGGTCCGAATGAACCGCCAGGCACTTAGCTGCCCCATCAGTAAAAAGAGGACTGGTGCCGAAAAGTATTCTGATCGTCGACGGTGTGGTTGTTTCATAGAAGAGTTTCTTAAATCCTGCGATCCATTGAGAATTGTTAATCACCGGAATCCCTACAGGTCCCGACACCGCGATCACGGCCAGTGGGTGCTGCGACAAGATCGCTGTTGCGACCGTCTTATGCCAATTGTTGCAGTCGGCGGGATTGGAATTCAGATCATTCGTCGCCGTATAGTTCAGGTCCGGTGTATTGCACCCCGCGAATCCAAACACGGCTAGTCGGTAACCCGCGCTCTTTAGTCCTAGCGCCAGTGCCGGTGCCCAGTTGCCTACGTTTGAGTCACCGAGGAGCACGATCGTCTTTGTCGATTGAGTGTCTCCGAACACGCACGGAGTAGGTTTCGTCTGCTGCGCAGTGTTCTGGAAGGCATCACATGGACCGAAGAACGCCGGCCCCAGCAGTTTGTACGCCGAGGTCGAGTTTGCGAAGGAAGCGAGTCCTGGTGTCAGGTCAGTCGGAATCGACTTCAACTTGATCGATGCTTTAACAGCACGCGCCACCTGGGTGGGCGAACCTCCGGGCGAGCTAACTCCAGCAATTGAGAGGGTCAGCGGTACGACTGCCGCGACGGCGGCTATAGCAGCGGAGATCGACACGCGAAGAATCACTTAGCAACAATAGACGAACGCAATTGTGACCTAGACCCCTAAAAGCGGTTCACGGATATGAGAGTTTGGTCCGGGTTTGGGCTCGATGTAGTCCGCAATTGCCGTGGCCAGCTCAACCAGCGTGCGCCAGCGTTGTCGATTCAGCTGCTCGATTTGTATCGAGCTCCAAAATGATTCCATCGGAGCGTTGTCGCAACAGTCGCCGACCGTGCCCAAGGAGGGAACGAGTCCTAATCGATAGAGGCTCTGGCTAAACGCCCATAAGGTGAACTTTGCGCCTCTATCCGAATGATGTATCTACGCCGCGAGTTCACGTCCGTTTCCCAAGTTGATCGCCCTCTCTAACGCGTCGATCGCTAAGTCGCTACGCAACGATATGAACGCTTGCCAGCTAACGATCGCTCTCGAGAGGACGCCGATGAACACGAGGTAGGTCCAGCAGATGTGGGACCTCACGTGGATGAGGTCCGCGACCCAGAGCCGGTCCGGCTCCGCGGCCACGAACTGTCGATTGACGAGGTCGCTCGGTCGGTGCTTGTTCTAGTCGGTGGTGGTCGTCAACTTGAACTGGCGACCGCGACGCACTCCCGAGAGTCCTTCTGCCTTCATCAGCCCGCATTCGAGAGCCAGTCGTCCTCCGCACGCACGTTGTAGATGCAATGGCCAGCCGGTGATCGTCTCGAGAGCCTGAATGACAATGTCTGATGCTCGCTAACGAACCGCATTTCAACTTGGCATATTGCTACGATCCCGAGACTCAGTCACCTCTCGATAGACCCGTTCGATTTGTGGTACTACGACGCTCGCAGAATAGTTGGAGGCATGATGGCGAGCGGCCTGTCCTATCCGAGTTCGCAGGCCAGGTTCAGCGATGAGCTTTGTAAGACTTGTCAGCAGCGCGTGACTATCGTTTGGTGGAACGAGTATTCCGGTCACGCCGTCCTGTATCACTTCGCGCAGTCCACCCACTGCAGAAGCAACTACTGGTCGGCCAACTGCCATCGCCTCGATCGCGACAAGTCCAACCGGCTCCGGCCAACGGGAAGGCACCACTGCGATTGTGCAGTGCTGCCAGGCACGGAGCACGTCGGCGTGCGGGACGTTTTCTACGACGATTACGCCGTCGGGAAATTGGCGCGGGGTGTCATGGCGATGTAACCCAACCAGCACCAATGGGATGGTGGAATTGAGTCCCCGCCAAGCCTCGAGGAGGACGTCGACTCCCTTGTGCGGTCCGAGCGCCCCCGCGAACATGAGGTAGTCACCTTTAGCCGGGACGAACGGTGGTCTACCCGCGCTTTCGAGTTCAAAAATTTCGTCAGGTACGAACGGTGGAATTATCTCAAACGGTTGGCGGCCACTCTCGGAAAGTGACGCACAGGCTCGTGCCACTGGAGTGCTTATTGCAATGTAGCGATCCACTCGTCCGAGCGAACGGCGCGTAATGGTCATCCCAGTTGTGATAGCTGTTGCTCGCACCACTCCGTATTGCTCGCCTGCGCAGGCAACGCACTTCGTATATTTCGGACCATCACACACGCCATCCTTGTAGACGAATGTCATTTTCGGACACACCAGGCCGTACTCGTGCATGGTAACCACAAGCCGTGTCTCCTGTGAAGGTAAAAATGGTAGGAGGGAATGAAGAATCCACCCGTGCGCGTGCACCACATCTGGTCGTCGTTGCCGTATCAGTTTGACAAGTGAATGGACCAAACCGGGGTCGCGCACCGTTGGGTGAAGTGTCCGCTCAGGATCAACAGAAAACCGACTGAGTGCTCGGCTCCAGCCAGCAATCCGATGAACCACAACGCCACCATCCATTTCGACGCGTGCGCCACCTGGACCAGCGAGCGAGACGACCTCGACGTCGTGACCTCGTTTTACAAGTTCTTGCCCAAGCAAACGTACATGAAGTGCGTGTCCGCCCATTAGAGGCGGAGGATAACTGTCGATAGCTAAGAAAATGCGCATTAGGCAGTCCCGAGGCGCCGGGGAACCTCAACCGCGCGCCCCGTAACTGACGTTCGCAGTAGGTCGAATACCACGAATACGCAGCCGCACAATTGCATCACGAGAAATGCCCATCCAACCGCGCTGATGCCAATCGTAGGCAAAAACAGCCAAGAGAGCGCCACGATGCCGACACCCATGCCTACGTTGAGACCGGCGGCAACGGCAAGTCTCCCTTGTACGCGCAACAAAGCCACGTAAACGTTGGTGATTGCATCAGGGATCGAGGCAACCAGCACGATTCGCAACAATCCGACACCGTGATGCTCATATGAAGGACCGAATGCGAACAGCATGATCCCGCCTACGAAAAAGACTCCTACCAAGCACGGTACGATTATCGCTCCAATAACTCCCAGTGCCGCTCGAGCCTTTCTTAGCAGCTCGTGTGGGCTATGCGCACCCTCGGCAAACAAGGAAAGGGATACTGCGGGCGAGATGATCAAGAAGATTCCGGCCATCATCCAGGTCGTGTAGAAGTAGGCGTTGTCACTCGCTGAGAGGCGCTCCGTCACCAGCAGCGGAACTATATACGGTAGGAGCGCGCCTCCCATGCCGATGAGTTGATTCCCACCGAGTCGAGACCGAAGCCCTAACGCAGTCCTAATGAGAGCCGTCGCCCGTGAAGGCGGCAAGGGGTTCATACTTCGGATCAATAGAAACGTTCCAAATCCAACCCCAATTACAGAGGCCACTGCCCACGCGCCAAGCAAATTCAGTGCGCTGGCACCAACCACCAACATAGGGAGTACCACGACAAGAACCTTGCTGGCCGCGGCAATCGTATTGCGGATCACCATGTTTCCAGCTGCTCGTTCGGCAATGAAAACATTGTCGAGTATCACACCCACCGTCCCGGCTACCGTAGCCACGGCGAACAGCGCTGCATACGACACCTTATGCAGTGCCCCAAGTTCTCGGGCAAACAGAGGTAACACAAATATCGTGCCACACGACAACGCCAGACTTAGGACCACAGCAGTCACTATTCCCGTCCAAAATGTGATCGACCAACCCTCGGCGCTTTTTTGCGCGGGCATCGACTGAATCAACATGCCGCAAACTCCAAGAGTGGATAAGAGGACCACGATGGTGCTGGCCGAAACCAGAGCCGCGGTCACACCGACTATGTGTGCTGAGAACAGATGCGCCGCCACCAGCCAGAAAATGAAGCCAAAGATGGAATTAATGACCGTCGTCATCATGATGAAAAGACTGTTGCGAAGTAGGGAGTCCGTCCGGACATGACGAAGTAACGTCCGAGGAGATCTCCAGAATCGACGCCGCAGACCTTGTCCGAAACCCGAAATCCATGTTTTACCAGACACGTGTTTTCGCCGTCTTCTGTGAGCGGATGGCTCTCTGGTCGGTCCTATGCATCGCGGTTCAGACGTCGCCAAGCGGAGCAACACCGATCCGACCTGTGCCGGAATTGAATCCGCCAACTACGTCGAAAACACCCCGACGCATCGCCATGCTCGGGTCAACCGGATTACGAAT
>Ga0208357_1003212_pt1 | contig 10207 bp, 5 predicted proteins | sample NGESurdeep092012_6_FD_184487 | JGI IMG/M metagenome (GOLD analysis project Ga0208357, IMG submission 184487) | Arctic peat soil microbial communities from Barrow, Alaska - NGEE Surface sample F52-2 deep-092012 (SPAdes) | ecosystem: Environmental > Terrestrial > Soil > Wetlands > Peat ... | reverse complement strand
GGACGGTGGCGCTTTTCTCAAGCAAGTGGCGCTATCGACATGACCGCGTCGAGTTCATCGAGGAGTTCAACCGCTACCTTTCAGCAGCGCGCAGATCGAATCCGAATTGCGAGCTGTACGCTGTAACGGGCGAATTCTCCGCGTCGCGGCTTGCGAAAGCCCTCGATTCGAGCAAGCCTATCGCAAAGCATGGCCCGATCTCGGCGACCGTCCATTTTGCCCCTCAGCTAGTGTGGGACGGTCTTGGCGTAAACGGGAAGACTACTGAGCTTAAGAGCCTGGAGTGGCTAGCGAGTGAATCGTACTCGTGGAAGTAATCTGCGCCCGTGCCGCGTGCGGTGCTTGACTGCATAGCGGGAATCAATGGGGAGATGCGGAGCGCTCGGCGGCGCAACGATGCTGTCGCCGAAGTGAGGAACAGCGCCGGGTCTGCCGTGACAGGTGAGCCAGGTTCTCCTTGTCCAGCGCGCGGCGATAGGATTTTGTTTTGTCGCTAACTCGCGAATTGTGGGCGCCGCTAGAGGAGCGACTCGGCGCCAGCCGCCCCGCGCGGCTTGTACTAATGGTTTGTACGATTCTGCTGGGAGCCGCCTCATCGTTCCTGATCAATCGCCTCGCTGGCGAATGTCCCGGGGGCAGGGCATGCAGATTAAGCGTCCCCGATCTCATAGCAGCAGCCGTCGTCTTAGCATTGACCGTTGCTGCGGCAGCGTTGCAGGTAGTCGCGGAGAACGCAGTTGGCGCTGGTATCAGGGAGCGCACTCATCTCGACGATCTGTCCGTGGCGATCTCGGGCGGTGTCATCAGGCGCACGATTGCTGAGATCGCACGGGGTGACTTTAGCAACGTGAAGAGCGCCGTTGACATTATGGAGCACTTAGATAGGAGAGGCCAAGCACAGAGGCCTGCAGTGGGGCAGAAGAAGTGAAGATTGTCGTAACGCATGCTGCCGAGAAGGATCTGTATGAGTTGGGGTCGGCCCTCGCTATCAAAGCGTCGGCAGCTTTGAAGCGCATGTCAGCTGCCTCTAGCCCGCAAGACCTCATTCAGATGAATTCGAGAAAGCTAGTGGGCGAGATTGCCACGCCAGGCGAAGCCACGGTAAACATGTTCGTAATCAGAGTGGGCGAGCTGAGGATTATCTACACGCTGCAGCCCGATTGTGTCGTGGTAATTCTTGCGGTCCTTTGGAAGCACGATGAGAAGCAATTTGCGCGGGAACTACGGCGAAGGCTTGCCGCTGAGAGGGCTATTCAGTGAAGTGCTGGAGCCCACGCGCCCAAACGATGCGCGCTGTCAAACCGCCGAGAATGCGAATAGTGCCCCGATCCGCCCGCCAGCGTTCGCGGCGGCGCCTGGTGGGGTGATAGGATTCGTGCCGTTCCTGATGTTCGCAGCGGATTACGCTTGCTGCCCTCGCGCGCGGACGGGTGCTTGCACGGCGCGACCAGGCGAGAAGGCAGGTTTCGGCCAACCTCAGGCGTCCGATGTTTTCGTATTTGACGGCTGGGGAATCCCACGGTCCGGCGCTCGTCGGAATCCTCGACGGGCTGCCGGCGCACCTTGCGCTCGATGTCGAGCGGATCAACCAAACGCTGGCACGGCGTCAGGGCGGCTACGGGCGCGGTGCGCGCATGAAGATCGAACGCGACGAGGTTGAGTTTCTCGCCGGCCTGCGCGGCGGCGTCACGCTGGGCTCGCCGCTGGCCGTGCTGGTGCGCAATCGCGACCACGAGACACCCAAGGTCAAGGCGCTGATGGATCCGCTCACCGGCGGCGGCGATCCGCTGACCAACCCGCGCCCCGGCCACGCCGATTACGCCGGGGCGTTGAAATATCGCCAGCGCGATCTGCGCAACGTGCTCGAACGTGCCTCCGCGCGCGAGACAGCGATGCGCGTCTGCCTCGGCGCAATCTGCGCGCAGTTTCTCGAAGCGCTGGGCATCACGACGCGTTCGTACGTGCATCGCATCGGCGAGGTGCAGGCGCCCGCGCTCGACGATTTCACCCAAGACCAAGTCGAAGCCAGCGACGTGCGCTGCCCCGATCCCGCGACCGAAGCCGCGATGATCGCGGCGATCGATGCCGCGAAAGCCGCCGGCGACACGCTGGGCGGACAGTTCGTCGTGCGGGTCGACGGCATTCCGGTCGGCCTCGGCAGCAATCGTCAGCCGTCGATGCGCTTGGATGGCGTGCTGGCCGGCGCGTTGATGGGCATGCAGACGGTCAAAGCCGTCGAGGTCGGTCTTGGCGCCGACGTCGCCGACAAGCCGGGTTCGGCGGCGCACGACGTCTTCGCGATGACCGACGGCGGGGTCGCGCGCGGCAGCAATCGCGCGGGCGGCATCGAGGGCGGCATGTCCAACGGCCAGCCGGTCGTTCTGCGCATCTCGGTCAAACCGATTCCCACGCTGATGAAGGCACTGCCGTCGGTGAATCTGCATACGCAGACCGACGCACCGGCGACGATCGTCCGCTCCGACGTCTGCGTCGTGCCCGCCGCGGCCATCGTCGGCGAGGCGATGGTGCGCCTGGCGCTCATGGCGCCGGTGCTGGAGAAATACGGCGGCGATTCGATGGAAGAGACGCTGGACAACCTGCGCCGGGCCAACGCTGCGGGCGCCGTGCTGTTCGACAAGGATCCGGCATGAAGCGCCACATCGCGCTGGTCGGGTTCATGGCGGCGGGCAAATCGACGCTAGGAAAGAAGTTAGCCCGACGGTTGGATTGCGCGTTCTACGATCTCGACGATCTGATCGTCAAGGAACACGGCCCCATCTCCGACATCTTCTACGCCCAGGGCGAGAAGCAGTTTCGCACCTACGAGCGCGACGAGCTGGCGCGCGTGGTCGAGCAGGGCGCGCCGGGCGTGATCGCATTGGGCGGCGGCGCGGTGACCTTCGATGAGACCTTGCAGCTGCTCAAGAAGCGCACGCATCGCGTCTTCATCAAGGTTTCGCCCGAACAGGTGCTCGGACGCCTGCGCCGCAGCAAGAACGTCCGTCCGTTGCTGGGGCCAACCCCGTCCCTGCACAAGATCAAGGAACTCTACGCCGCGCGCATGCCCAAGTACGCGCACGCCGATTTGGTCGTTGAAGCCGACGACCTCAATACCTCGCAAGTTCTGGAACACATCGTCGAGTGGATGCACAAGAAGAACATCCGCTTATAAGCGTTAACGACGATCTGCCCTATCCGATCGTCGTGGCGCCCGACGTGCGACCGTTCCTGCGGTCGCTGCTGAGCGATCGCGGCTATCGCCGATTCGTGGTGCTGGCCGATGCCAATCCGGCCGTCATGGCGATCGCGCGGCGCGTCGTGCGCGGGATGCCCGGACGGTTGGCCATCGTGCCGGTCGCCTTGGGCGAACGACGTAAACGGCTCTCGACGCTCGAGCACGTCCTCGATCGGCTGCTGGCGTGCGGGGCGGATCGCGGGACGCTCGTCGTGGGCGTCGGCGGCGGCGTCGCGGGCGACCTGTTCGGATTCGCGGCCGCGACGTACATGCGCGGCGTAGCGTATGCCCACATCGCGACGTCGCTGGTGGCCATGTGCGATGCGTCGATCGGCGGCAAGACCGGCGTCGATCTGGCCGGCGGCAAGAACGCCGCGGGCGTCTTTAGCGATCCGGTGGCGGTCTTCGCGCCCAGCGATGCGATCGACACGCTGCCGTTTCGCCACCTGCGCGAAGGCTTAGCCGAGACCGTCAAGCACGGGATTATCGAAGGGCACGACCTCTTCGATGCGCTCGAAGAGCTGGCGCCGCATCCGTTCTCGCGCTGGCCCTGGCCGGGGATCGTGACCGCATCCATCAAGGTCAAGACCGCCATCGTCGCCGACGATCGTACCGAACGCGGGCCGCGAGCAGTGCTCAACCTCGGGCACACGTTTGCACACGGCATCGAGCGCGCTAGCGACTTTCGCATCTCGCACGGCGCGGCGGTCTCGCTGGGATTGCGCGCGGCTGGATTGCTGGCGTTGCGTATGCGGCGCTGGGAGCGCAGCGAGCATCTGCGCGTGCTCACGCTGCTCGCCCTGCTGCGCTTGCCGATGGTCATGCCGCTGCGCCCGGCGGCGGTGCTGCGGGCGATGCAGGCCGACAAGAAAAAGCGGAATGGCCGCTTGCGGTTCGTCTTGCCCAATGCCATCGGCGATGTCGAGTACGGCATCGAGGCGCCAGAGCGTCTGGTGCTCGACGTGCTCGCGGATCTGACGCGTCCGCCCCAGCGCTCCGAATCCGCGTGATGCGCGTCTGCGACGCGCTGGCGGCGATTCGCTCGCCCCGCTTCGACATGCCCTTGACCTATGCGGCCGAGAACCTGACGCTGCAAGTCGGCGACGTCGTGCGCGTGCCGCTGGGCTCGCGCGAGGTGATCGCGTACGTCGTTTCGCCCGTGCGCGATGTACCCGACGATCCAAAGCTCAAAGCCGTGCTGCAGAAATGCGATGTGCCGCGCGCGTTCGATGAGACGGGCTTGCATCTCGCGCGGTTTGTCGCCGATCGTTATATCTGCACGCTGGGGGAAGCCCTGCGCGCGATCGTGTTGGCGGGAGCGGTGCCGCGCATGGTCGACTCGTTCGAACGCACCGTCCCGCGGCCCAACGTCGCGCGCTATCCATCGGTCCCATCGCGGCTCGTGACGCTGATCTGGGACGAGTTCCCCGACGGGTTTGCGTTGGAGACGCTGCTGCGTCATCCCGACGCGCGCCGCGCCGGGGATCGTGCGGCCCTCCTGCGCCACGTGCAGACCCTCACGCGCAGCGGCGATCTGCACCGCGTGCGGCGCTTGATCGCGCCCAAGACCGGCGTCTTCGTGATCGACGTCCTGCATACGGGAGCGGCGGCAATTGCCGGCAGCAAGGCGCGTGCGCTGACGGCGTTCGTGCGCGAGAATCCGGGCGTGCCGCGCGCCGACGCCGTGCTGGCCGGCTTTTCCCCCGCCGTGATCGCGCGCGCGATCACCCTGGGGGCCATCGCGCAGCGCCAGATCGAGCCCGCGCGCGCGTCGCGCCTGCCCCCGACGCGGCTCATACCGCCGGCAACGGCCGAACAAGCTGCCGCACTGGAGCGCATTTACGAATGGCTCGACGCGCGCGCGCATCGCGAAGCCTTGATTTACGGTATCACTGGGAGCGGCAAGACCTATATCTACATCGAGGCGATCGTGCGCGTCGTTCGGGCCGGTGGCCGCGCGATCGTGCTGGTGCCCGAGATTTCGCTCACGCCGCAGACCGCGCGCCGGTTCGAAGCGGCCTTCGGCGATCGCGTCGCGGTCCTACACTCCGCGCTCTCCGAACGCGAACGATTCGACGCCTGGCAAGCCTGCATGCGCGGCGATGTCGACGTAGTCGTCGGCGCGCGCAGCGCGGTTTTTGCGCCGCTGAGCGACGTTCGCCTGATCGTCGTCGACGAAGCCCACGAGACGTCGTATAAGCAGGACGTCTCGCCGCGCTACCACGCCGTTGCGGTCGCGCGCGAACGCATGCGCCACAGCGGCGGAGTGGTGCTGCTGGGAAGCGCGACCCCGTGGCTGGAGAGTTATGCCGCGGCCAAGGACGGCGCGCTCGAGTTGATCGTCCTGCGCGAACGCGCGACCAAGGCGCCGCTACCGTTGGTACAGATCGTCGACATGGCCGCCGAGTTCGAAAGCGGCAACAAGCGCGTCTTCAGCACGGCGCTCACGCAGGCGCTGGCCGACCGCATCGAACGCGGCGAGAAGACGGTGCTGTTTGTCAACCGTCGCGGGAGCGGCGGGTTCTTGCTCTGTCGGGCGTGCGGGAACGTGCCGCAATGCGATCGCTGCAGCGTGTCGCTGGCGGTCCATCGGTCCGAAGGCTTGATGCGCTGTCACTACTGCGACCGCCAGCAGTCGATTCCAACACGCTGCCCGGCCTGCGGGGATTCCGCGGTTAAAGAGTTCGGCGTCGGGACCGAACGCGTGGCAGAAGAAGTGGCCAAACTGTTTCCGAGCGCGCGGGTCGTGCGGATGGATTCCGATACCACCACGCGCATCGGCGATCACGCGCGTCTGCTCGGCGAGTTCGAAGGGCGCGGCGATGTATTGATCGGCACGCAGATGGTCGCCAAGGGCCTGGATTTTCCAACCGTCACGTTGGTCGGCGTGGTGGCTGCCGACGTCGGTTTGCACGTTCCCGATTTTCGCGCGGCGGAGCGAACGTTTGCCCTGATCGCGCAGGTCTGCGGGCGCAGCGGCCGGGTGGGCCGGGGCGAAGCGATCGTGCAAACCTATTCCCCCGATCATCCCGCCGTTCGCTTTGCCGCCGAACACGACTACGATGGCTTCGCACGCGAAGCCCTCGACGAACGTCGTGCGACCGGCTTTCCGCCTTCACGGCGATTGGTGTACCTCGGGATCATCGGCCGCGAGAAAACAGCGGTCGCGCAGGCCGCCGCACGCTACGCCGATGCGCTGCGCGGTGCCGACGGCATCGACGTCTTCGGCCCCGCGCCCTATCCGATCGCACGGCTCAATGGCGAATGGCGCTACCGCGTGATGCTCAAGACCACCCATGCTCGCGCCCTACGAGAACACATCCGCGAACGCATCCTCCCCAACGCCCGCGCCGATCGCACGACTCGCCTGGCAATCAACGTCGACCCGTAACGAAAAACGAGGCGCCGCATTACTACGGCGCCTCGCGCGCTTTGATGTGTCTGTAGGTTTGATACGGACCAACCGTAGCATAGCGGTGGCGACTTCGCAACAACGTATACGCTGCCGCGGCTGGAGCGCCCGGGAATCGAACCCGGAGCCGCTCGATGTATCAAGCCGACGGTCGACACCATCGAGGGATACTACATATGGGTCTTCGAACTCCCGGTCCGGGTCCGGTCGGCGCCGATCTGGAAACGCGCACCCGCGGCATTCGGGGGTTCCATTTTTGTCCGGATCGCTCAAGACAATCGTAACACCCTTCAAGAAAATCGTCGATCTTGGTCCTCTTGACGATGGCGTTCACGTCGACATCGTCAATGGAGCGCCCTTGAATGGTTTCCAGAGAATAGATATCGTTAGTTGTATCGTTGTGCTTATTCCGTCGACGTACATCGAAATTTCGCAGAAGAGCGCCGGGGCGCGCGACGCACGATTCACCACGAAGCGCGGGCGGCACAGGATGAGCAGCAAGATTCTCGAAAATACTGACTGTGAGTGTTTTCAAGACGCGGGCGTTCCGTGTTGGTCTCGTCTTTGCGATGATCGTCGCCGGCATAGGCCTGACAGCGCTTATCATGAAGAATGAGCGAAACCTAGTTCGAAAAATCGCGCCAGCGGACGCGGATGCGGCCGCGCGACGCTACATAGCGCTGCTTGCGGCCAGGCGGTTCTCTCCGATCGAACGTGATGTTGATGCTTCACTAAAGAACGCAAAACTTCGAGGCGAATTGGGTGGGGCCGCTGCGCCACTGCAAACGGGAACTATCGTTTCGATCGACATGACCGGCGCGCAGCAGAACCTCGGGAACGAGCGGCCGCCGATTGTTTTGGGTTATGAGGTAAAACTTACCCGCGGCGTGGCGGCTGTTACCGTCGCGTTCAAGCGCGAAGGGACGCGGCTAGTGATCGAGGAGCTTAGCGTCTATCGGCTCGATCAACCGTTAGAGAGGGCGAACGCATTCACGCTTACGGGGAAGAGCTTAGCCCAGTACCTCTGGCTGCTTGCGGCCAGCGCAGTTATGGTCTTCGTCTTGACAACATTGCTTGTGTGCATGTGGGAGACGCGCGTTCGGTGGCGGTGGCTCTGGGCGGTGCTTTGCTGCGCTGGAGTTGCGAAATGCACTATGGATTGGGCAACCGGTGAAACCGACATTCAGCCGATTTCTTTTCAAATGCCCGGAGCGGCGATTTGGCCGTCAAGCTTTTATGGCCATTGGTATGTCCTTTTCACGTTGCCTTTAGGAGCAATACTGTTTTGGCTCTTTCGCGCAAGGCTGGTTGCTCCAAAAGAAAAGAGCCGAGATCTTGAGGCTGGTCCTTTGCCCGTCGCTGACTAGACGGTCAAATCGCCGTGTCGCCGAGTGACTCAGCGATGAGCTATTGTAAAATCGACCCTGCTGCTAAAGATGGCGCGGCGGTTTAAGAACCCATCAGCGAAGTTTCGAATTATGTTTTGACTGCTCGCGGAAAAGAACAGCTCGCCCGCAGCCGTATAGTTCAGCACTTTGACTTCTTGACGATCCGAATCGTGGGCAGTCGCGTACCAGAAAATGGCGTCGGAGCGTTTACTGCGGAAGAATCCGACCGATCTGGTTGCCCCGCACGAACTAGAGGGCCCCATCCGGACCCGTGGTGATGCCGTTAGGTTCGCTGTTCGCGGTCGGGACTGGGAATTCGGTGTACGCTCGGGGATCGTCGTTAATACCGGGGAGGAATAAATGGCGCCGGTGGAACTGACGACATACAGATTCCCGTCATTACTTGAGATGCCGACGCCGTTGCCGGTCTGCATGCTCCAAGCCCGCGCGGCTAAATTGGTGTACTGTCGGCTTGATGCGGATCGACTGTGGCGCATCGGTGACGACTTCGCAACAGCGTGTGGATCGCGCTTAGAAGGCTCCTAGCGTGATGTTGATGGTCGAGGCGGGCTGCACCGCGACGGTGGGATTGTCGCCGCAGACGTCGTCGAACGGGAAGGCGTATCCCAGGCGTGTCACGCTGTCGTTGTGGACGATCGCGGCGTAGGCGTTGTTGGGCGTTTCCTCGTAGTCGGTGTGGAGATCCGGAACGCACGTAGCGGCGTCATTGCGCAGTTCGTAGTATTGGTTGGGAGCTTCGCCCTGTAGCGTCAGCGCAACCCCACGGTTGAACGCGGCCTCCATCGCCTTGAGACAGTTGTTCTGCATATCGATCGTTATTGAAGCGGGTGCCGGGTTGGCGATCGCGTAGCAGCCGAAGACGTCAGTCGAGGAAAGCATGCCGTTGCTGCCCGTCACCGTGACGACCGGGGTCATGCTGGATGCTTCCTCCGGCGTGAGCGTGGTCAGCTCGCCTGCGTAGAAGTTCAGCGGTCCGCTCGCCGAGGCGGCAAGACCGGTGAGCCAACCGTCGCCGGTATTGGTGGCGTCGTAGCAGCACAGCGGCGTCGTCATCCAGGCCGTGTACGCATTGGCAATTTCGGTGTCGAAGTAGGATTGCAGCGCGGTCGAGGTACCGACGACGGTCGTCGGGGAGAGCGCGCGCAGATTCGTCACGCTCGGCGGGAAGGCCGACGGCGTGTTGTTAGGGACCAGGCAGTCGCCAAAGCCGCCGCCGGCAGAGGTGAGCGCCGCGAACAGCTCGCTGCGCGTAATCGTGTACGCGCCTTGGGTTGCGCCGCCCGCGCCGGGCGTTGCGCTTAACCCCAGGAAGAGGCCGATGCCGTTGACCTGCGTGATGTTGGAGTTAAAGCCGAAGTTGCTGTCGATCGAAAACTCGATCCAATCGAAGAGCAGGCCGCCGCCGTACGTGCCGGTCAATGCCGGCTGTGCAAATCCGGTGGCCGGCGAGCCGCCCGACGGACTAAACGGCAGCTTCGGAATGCCGACGGAGAGATAGATGCGTCCGCTAAAGGCAGCGGCGCCGGTGCCCAGACCCGGGACGTACGCTTGACTGAGTTTGGAGAGGTCGATGACCGTCGGCGTGGTCGGCGAGATGTGGATCGAGTAATCGGCCCAGGCCTGATTGTAGCTCTGCTCGATCGCCGCGATGTCGGCTCCGGTGACGACCGTTCCGGCGTTATTGGGGTTGGTATTGGGGAACGTGTTTGCGGCATTGGCCAGCGGTCCGCTCGTCGAATCGGTTTGGTTCATGACGTGCGGCGTGCCGGCGGCGTCGATCCACAGCGGAATGTAATCGGCGGCGTTCCCGTTCTTGAGGTAGCCGCCGGTGATGTATGCGTAGACGGGATAGTCGCTGGGGATGCCGGACTGCGTGACGTCGATCGTTAGCGGCACGGGTATGGCTGCGGGGGAGTAATAAATGCCGCCGTTGGCCGACGTCACGTAGAGGGTGCCGTCGTTGAACGACAGGCTGGTTGCCGCACCGCCCTGCTGCTCCCAACTCTGCGAGGCGTAGTCGAAGAAGTAGATGTTGGTTCCGTTGCCGGTGGTGGGGGCTGGGAATCCCAGCACCATCACGCCGCCGATCGTGTCGGTCAAGTCCGAGGCGTTCCCTGGCAGCTGCACTAACTGCGTATCGGTGTTCTGGTG
>Ga0208357_1003211_pt1 | contig 10208 bp, 8 predicted proteins | sample NGESurdeep092012_6_FD_184487 | JGI IMG/M metagenome (GOLD analysis project Ga0208357, IMG submission 184487) | Arctic peat soil microbial communities from Barrow, Alaska - NGEE Surface sample F52-2 deep-092012 (SPAdes) | ecosystem: Environmental > Terrestrial > Soil > Wetlands > Peat ... | reverse complement strand
CACGATAACGGCCACCACTAAACGGAACGCCTCGGATGAAACCGATAGCGGCGGAGCTCTCACAGCTCCGCCGCTATCGTCTGAATCGACAAAGATTTCGCCGCCGAACCATAAGCCTCACACGTCGAGACGATTCGCAGCCGCGACACGTCCATACCAAAGACCCGACAGCACCCGCCGCAACCTCACCAGGGACCTGCTTCGGCACTGAAACGCCCTCGCCGAACTTCTTCCGAGGAAGCAGCGCCCCGCCGGCAACGGCCAGAGAATTACTCAGAAACTCGCGACGATCCACGTCAACCTCCGCCATCCGGCACCGACGTTATCAGCGGAAACCCCTCAAGTAAAGCGTTATTCTTCAATACCAGGCGCTCACCGGTGAAGTGAAATCACCCATCTGTCAACTCATGCTGATCCACTATCTTCCCCTGCGCTGCAACGCCCACCCGAACAGATGAAGACCTCACCCACCTAGCGAAATCATCCCACCTTAGTAACCTCCGCCGCGGATTTTTTCTTGCATTCGCGCGAACGCAAACGTATAACTCAGCCACGAACCTCAATCCAGTCAAAGCGATCGCCAACCTTCGCACAGGCGCGCACGCCCGATGAGGAGCACACACCATGCTGCATCGGGCCCGCCTCGGAACCCAGAGATCTTTCCGTTCCCTCGCTCTCCTGCTGCTTATAGTCGATAGTCGCTAACAAAACTCTTGACAAGATAAGCTGTGATGCGTATCGTACTGGCGTCAAGCGACGAGTACAGAAAAACAGTTTCTAATTTAGAACTGTAGCACGCATCGACTTAGCCTCCCGCAGAGTAACTCCCGGAGGTGGTTGAATGCTTATATTCACCTGAATCTTGCCTTGCACCCCATCAATATCCGAGATCTGACTGCCCTTCATGAAGGAGTTGATGCTTTCTCCGACGTCATCGGGGAGAGACATCCTACCGGATGATATTAACATTTCCACAACTAACGCGGAACGCCCACCGCCGACTGGTGCGGGCGCAGATCGAGCGCACCAAGAATCACGAATCAATATGAGGGGTACTATTATGACCGGCTTTTTGCAAAAATCGAACAAGCAACTCGCCCTTGTACTAGGCATGCCACTGTTGGCATTAACGGCTTTCTTTCTAATATCTACACCAGTCGTCAAGGCGGACGGCTGTACCCCCGGCATTTGTGAGCAAAACGGATGTTCCATAATAAATCCCCACCTGCCGCATGCGCAATTATGTAATGCTGACGGAACTGACTGGCTGTCTTGCGGCAGTTGCTAGCCGTGGCAGTCACCTAAACCATTTACGAAGTCTCTTTGCGAACGGCTACTGAATGTCCCGCCGTAGTGAGTGAAGGTGGTCCATGATCAAGTCATTATGACTTCACGCATAGACACTTTTTATTGGGTTCCTACGCACGCCAAGTTTTTTGGGAACCACGCGATGCATGGATCACCTACACTTATCCCCTCGAAAGGACAAGGTTCCACTTGAGCAGAGCAAATGACTCCCAGCTATCATCTGTTAGCAACAGTGCCTTCGTTACGTTAGTCGTTCTGTTTGCTATATCCTTGCTTTTCAATGTCTACCTTGGCAGAGTGCTGCGCGCAAATAAATGCGAGCTTCCGTTTTCAATCTCCATTGCCTAAGACGGCGGAGATAACGATCGGCGGACGCCCTAAATTCACGCATGTTATCGATCTTGAAGGTCACCCCGTAAAGATAGAGCCCGGCGAGAGAACACTGATTTACGTCTTCAGCCCAACATGCATCTGGTGCAAGCGCAATCTCCCGAGCATACGAGACCTTGCAAACCAATTGAAGCCCCCATATCGAGTTTTAGGAATGGTTCAAAGCACCGAGGGACTGAAGGATTACCTGTCTGTTAACCATCTGCCTTTCAGCGTAGTTGTAGATGATGATCCTTATGACTTATCGACCTTAGACGTGCAAGGAACTCCTCAGACAATATTAGTTGCCGGCGGTAAAGTAATCCACAATTGGTCTGGAGCATATGAAGCCGCAGTCAAGGGCTCCATACAAAGCACTCTCCACGTATCGCTGCCGGCTATTGCTACGGACACTAAGTGAGGTAATCCCATGATTTGTGGAAGAGGGACTTCTCGCAAGTGCACCCTTTTACTCTTGGCGGCGTGGGTATGTTTTATGGGCTCGGCTGTGTCTTGCCAGAGTTCCGCACCTGCGACAAATGCCGATCCGCACGGCGACACCGCGCCTGGAACCCTACCTGCGTTTGCAGCTGCAACAATTAAGCCGTCAAAGCAGGGCGACCGACAGCCTATAGGTCTATACATATATCCGGGCGGCAGAATATATGCCGGTCTATCCACGTTCAAAATGCTGGTCTGCGACGCCTTTAATCTGCGGCCTTTTCAGGTGGAGGGTGGGCCGAAATGGACTGAAACCGATCTTTACGATGTGTCGGCCGTACCACCCGACACATCGAAATCGCGGCAGTCAAATCCACGATATATCAACGACGCCCCTAGCAACGAACAACGCGAGATGCTGAAGTCTCTCTTGATCGAACGATTTGGATTGAAGAGTCATTGGGCATCTAGAGAGAGCACAGTCTTATTTCTAGAGAGAAGCAATAAACCTCTCGCGATGACGAAAGCAAAACATGACAACTCTTTTCCCATACTGGCCATTGGCGGCCGCGGAGATGGGGGCATGATGGGCAGCGACCTGTCAATGCAGTATATGGCGGCTCGCCTCGCGATTTATCTGGATCGCCCAGTCTTAGATCGGACCGCGCTCAAAGGATCTTTTGATTTCCAACTGCCTCCCCCTCTAGACGACTCTCACGAGCAGTCAGAGATCGACTTCACTAATGTCATAGTCGAATCGCTGAAACAAATTGGCCTGACTCTTAAATCAGGTAAAGCGCCGCTCGACATTCTCGTCATCGATGACGTTAATAGGCCCACACCAAACTAAGAAAGGATGTCCCTCCTCAGATCAAGGAGGAGTACATGCCCCCGATCGCCAGCTACAGCTATCGCGTTCTCTTCAACTTCTCTCCCTATCGCTCCGGTGACGAGTACTGGAAGTCCGAAGGCAAAGACTGGTCCAAGCGCACCAACTCCTTTGAGAAACCGAACTCCGATCTGACTAAAGCCACCGAAGCCATCATCGCCGGCGCCTCCACCCCGGACGCGAAGCTGCGCAAGATCTATGCCGCCGTGATGGCGCTCGAAAACTCCGATTACACCCGCGAGCATGAAGCTCGCGAGGACAAGGCCAACGGCCTCGGCAAGCTCAACGATGCCGACGATGTCCTCAAGCACAAGCGCGGAGACTCCACTCAACTTGCCGAGCTCTTCGTCTCCATGGCCCGCGCTGCAGGCTTTCCCGCCGACCTCATGCTCGTGCCCGATCGCTCCAAGAATCTCTTCATCGCGGCGTGGCTCACCTTCAGTCAATTCGACGACGCCATCGCTATCGTGAACGTCGACGGCAAGGACCAGTTCTTCGATCCCGGCTCCCGCTATTGCCCCTACGGTCAGCTGGCATGGGAGCACACCTTCCTCAAAGGCCTGCGCCAGAAGGGAGACGAGGCCATCTTCGCCGATACGCCCGGAAGCAACTACCTCGCCAATAAAACCGACCGTGTCGCCAACCTCAACATGGACAGCAACGGTGGGATCAGCGGCACCATCGACCTGACCTTTATGGGCGCCCCCGCCCTGCACTGGAGACAGGATGCCCTGCGCGGCGACGAGGAGAGCGTCAAGCACAGCCTCCGCACACACCTCGAAGACATGATTCCGAAGTCACTCGAGATCAAGGATGTCGCCCTCAGCAACCTCGACGAGTATGAGCAGCCCCTCAAGGTCACCTACACCGTCGCAGGAACCATGGGAACCCGCGCCGGCAAACGTCTCCTCATGCCGGCCGATCTCTTCCTCGCCAATGACCGGGCCACCTTCCCCCATGAAAAACGCAAGCTGGCCGTCTACTTCCTCTACCCGCAGTCAACTCAGGACGCGTTGCGCCTCAACTTCCCCACCGGTTTTTCCATTGAAGCCACTCCTTCAGACAGTAAGTTCAATCTGCCCAAGGAGGCGGTCTACGATATGACAGTCACCGCGGCCCCTACGAACTTCATCACCAGACGGGTCATGGCCTTCAACGACATCTTCGTCCTGGCCACTGACTACACTCCGCTGCGTAACTTCTACTCCCAGTTCGAAGCCAACGATCAGCAGAGCGTAGTCCTCAAGCTCTCGCCTCAAACCACAGCCACGGCCAAATCCGCACCCGCCAACTAGAGCCTCTGAATACCACAACGATAAGAAAGACCCGGCATCTGCCGGGCCTTTCAGTTTCTTAAGAAAAAAGAAACTGCTACCGTTTTTGCTGCGCAGTCGCCAGCTTCTCCTCGGCCACCCGAGCCACCGCATTGGCCTCGTCGTACTTCTCCTGATCGTCGCCCGCCTGGTCCCACAGCTCCTGCGAGTGCGCCAGCTCGCGCTGCGCCTCCGCCGGATCGATCTCCTCCGGATGCAGGGCCATCTCCGCCAGAATCGTCACGCGTTCCGGAAGCACCTCGACAAATCCCCACGCGACGAAAAATATCTGCTCGCCCGCCGTTCCGCCGTGGATCCGAACCTCGCCCGCGCCCAGCTCCGCCAGCAGCGGCGCATGGCCATACAGCGCCTCCATGTAGCCGGTCATCGCCGGCAGCTCTACCGCCGCAGCCGTCGCATCCACCAGCACACGGTCCGGCGTAACCAGCCGCACCGTCAGCAACCCCGAACTATTCCCAACCTCAGCCATCAAGCACTTGCCTTATTCACTATTCACTTCTCGCTAACAACTAACCACTAATCACTGTCTTTACGCCGTTGCCTTCATCTTCTCCGCCGCAGCCAGCACATCTTCAATGCCGCCCTTCAGATAAAACGCCTGCTCCGGAATATCGTCGTGCTTACCGTCGATAATCTCCTTGAAGCTGCGCACCGTATCCTCGACCTTCACATACGCTCCGGGAATGCCGGTAAAGATCTCGGCCACATGGAACGGCTGCGAAAGGAAGCGCTGAATCTTGCGCGCGCGCGACACCGTCAGCTTGTCCTCCTCCGACAGCTCGTCGATGCCGAGAATCGCGATGATGTCCTGCAGGTCCTTATACCGCTGCAGAATGCGCTTCACCTCCTGCGCCACATCGTAGTGGTCCTGCCCTACGATGCGCGGCGTCAAGATGCGCGAGGTCGAAGCCAGCGGATCGACCGCCGGATAAATTCCCAGCTCTGATAGCGGACGGGACAGCACCGTCGTCGCATCGAGATGCGCAAACGTCGTCGCCGGCGCCGGATCGGTCATATCGTCGGCCGGAACGTACACCGCCTGCACCGACGTGACCGAGCCCTTCTTCGTCGACGTAATCCGCTCCTGCAGCTCGCCCATCTCCGTCGCCAGGTTCGGCTGATAGCCCACCGCGCTCGGCATGCGTCCCAGCAGCGTCGAAACCTCCGAACCAGCCTGCGTAAACCGGAAGATATTGTCGATGAACAGCAGCGTGTCCGCGCCCTCTTCATCGCGGAAGTACTCGGCGACGGTGAGGCCAGTCAAGGCAACCCGAAGCCGCGCTCCCGGCGGCTCGGTCATCTGCCCATAGATCAGCGCAGCCTTGCTCTTCGAAAAATCCTTCAGGTCGATAACGCCCGACTCCTGGAACTCATGCCACAGGTCATTGCCCTCGCGCGTGCGCTCGCCCACGCCCGCAAACACCGAGTAGCCTCCATGCTTCATCGCAACGTTGTTGATCAGCTCCTGAATGATGACCGTCTTGCCGACGCCCGCGCCGCCGAACAGGCCGATCTTGCCGCCTTTCATGAACGGCTGGATCAGGTCGATGACCTTCACGCCCGTCTCAAACATCTCCTCCGAGGTCGACTGCTCGTCGAACGCCGGCGCCTGCCGATGGATCGGCATGTGCACCTTCGCATTCACCGGCCCCAGCTCATCCACCGGCTGTCCCAGCACGTTGAGCACTCGGCCCAGCGTCTCCCGCCCCACAGGAACGGTTATTCCCGAGCCGGTATCGGTCGCCTTCATGCCTCGCACCATACCCTCGGTCGCGGTCATGGCAATGCACCGCACCCGGCCCTCGCCCAGATGCTGCTGCACCTCGACGATCACATCCATTGGCTGCGGCACCGTAAAGCCTTCGCTGGTAATGCGGAGTGCCTGATAAATAGGCGGCATATGCGCCTCTTCAAACTGCACGTCCACGGCCGGCCCGCTGACGCTGATCACTTTTCCAATGTTCTCTGCCATAAATCCTCGAACCTACTTCTAAACTTTGTCATCCTGAGCGCATCGCGCGAAGGACCTGCTTCTCCACGTCCCTACAACGCCGCCGCTCCACTCACAATCTCAATAATTTCCTTCGTAATCGCCGCCTGCCGCACACGATTCATCGTGAGCGACAGCTTGTCGATCAACTCACCCGCATTCTTGGTCGCCGCATCGGTCGCGGTCATGCGCGCGGCGTGTTCAGCAGCAATCGACTCCAGCAGCGCATGAAAGATCTGCGTCGTCACGTACCGGGGCATCAGATGCCGAAACAGCCGCTCCGGCTCCTGGTCGTAGATGTAATCGACATCCGCGGTGCCAAAGCGCTTGGCCTCCTGCTCAATGACCGTCTCCTCCGGCGCATTGATCGAGACGCCCGAACTCTCCGCCGCGCGCGCCGCCGCCTCTTTCTGCTCCTCGGTCATCTCTTCCGCAGCCGTAATCTCGTGGCTTCCCAGCTTGCGAATCGGCAGGAGCTTCTCCACCACCACGCGCTGCGAGATGACCGACTTGAACTCGTTATAGACCAGATAAACCGAATCAATCTCCGCCCGCTCATACCGCGCAATGATCGAATGCGCAACCTCGGACACCGGCTTAATGTCCGCCTTCACCAGCAGGTCCGCATGCTCGGCCGCGACCTCGATCGGCGCCGCGCGATGCCGGATGTCCTCGATATGCTTGGCCAGATCGTTGTCATAGTGCTCTTCCTTGTGCTCATAAACCGCAGCCGGATAGCGCTTCTTATAAAGTCCGATAGCCTTCTTGCCAATCGGCTCCATGTCGATATTCTGTCCCAGCCCCCGCCGCTCATCGATGAACCGCTGGGCCGCTTTGCCGATATTCGAGTTGAAGCCGCCTGCAAATCCCTTGTCGCCCGCGATCACGACAACGAGAACGTTCTTCTCCTCGCGCTCTACCAGCAGCGGATGCATCATGTCGCCGGTCGTCTCGTCGTACAAATCCGTGCGCCGCACCAGCGACTCCAGCACATTCGTCAGCATCTGCGCGTACGGCCTCGCGTGCAGCGCCCGCTCCTGCGCTCGCCGCAGCTTCGCCGCCGACACCATCTTCATGGCGCGCGTGATCTGCCGCGTGTTCTTCACACTCCGGATGCGTCGCCGTAAGTCGAGTACGTTTGCCATTCGTCTGCTGTCTCTTTAGGCCTTCGCTTCCGCGGGTTGCTGTTTCTTCTGGTCCTGTTGCCCCTGCTCATCTTTGAGCTTCGAAACAAAATCCTGCTTGTACTCCTTGATCGCGTCCGTCAGCCGCTTGCGCAGATCGTCATCGAGCGCCTTCTTCGCCTCGATGTCCGCCATCAACTGCCCCTGCGCCGAATCCATATAAGGATAGAAGCCATCCTCAAACGCGCGAATGTCCTTCACCTCGATGTCGTCCAGCAGGCCTTGCGTTCCCGCGTAGAGGATGGCCACCTGCTGCACCCACGTCAGCGGATGGAACTGCGGCTGCTTCAGCAGCTCCGTCAACCGCGATCCGCGGTTGAGCTGGTTCTGCGTGACTTTATCCAGATCAGAGCCAAACTGCGCAAACGCCGCCAGCTCGCGATACTGCGCTAGATCGAGCTTCAGCGTCGAGCCCACCTGCTTGGTCGCCTTGATCGCCGCCGCAAAACCCACGCGCGAAACCGACAGGCCGACATTCACCGCCGGCCGCACGCCCGCATTGAACAAGTCGGTCTCAAGAAAGATCTGACCATCAGTAATCGAAATCACGTTCGTCGGAATGTAAGCTGAAACATCGCCCGCCTGCGTCTCGATGATCGGCAGCGCCGTCAGCGATCCACTGCCATTCTCTTTCGACATCTTGGCCGAGCGCTCCAGCAGCCGCGAGTGCAGATAGAACACATCGCCCGGATACGCCTCGCGCCCCGGCGGACGGCGCAGCAGCAGCGAGATCTCGCGATAGCTGGCCGCATGCTTGGACAGATCGTCATAGATGATCAGCGCATGCTTTCCGCTGTCGCGGAAGTACTCGCCCATCGCGGTCGCGGCGAACGGCGCCAGGTACTGCATCGGCGCAGGCTCGGAGGCAGTCGCGGCCACCACAATCGTGTACGCCATCGCCCCGTAATGCTCGAGCGTCTGCACCACCTGAGCCACCGACGACCGCTTCTGCCCCACCGCACAGTAGATGCAGATCAGATCGTTCTTCGCCGAGTTGATGATCGTATCCAGCGCCACAGCCGTCTTTCCCGTCTGCCGGTCGCCGATCAGCAGCTCGCGCTGCCCGCGCCCAATCGGAATCATCGTGTCGATGGCCTTGATGCCGGTCGCCATCGGCTCCGTCACCGACTGCCGCGCAATCACGCCTGGCGCCAGCCGCTCCACCGGCAGCCTGTGCTCCGTATTGATCGGCCCCTTGTCGTCAATCGGCTGACCCAGCGCGTTCACCACGCGCCCAATCAGCGCCTCGCCCACCGGCACATCCATGATTCTGCCCGTGCGCTTCACCTGGTCGCCTTCGCTGATCAGCGTGTAATCGCCCAGCAACACAGCGCCCACCTGGTCCTCGTCAAGGTTCATCGCGAGGCCGGAGATGCCATGCGGAAACTCAATCAGCTCGCCGGCCATCACCTTGTCGAGCCCATGAACGCGCGCGATGCCATCGCCCAGCGTCACCACCGTGCCGACCTCGTCCACCTGAATGCGCTGCTCGTAGTTTTCAATCTGCTGCTTCAGCAGTTCGGTGATCTCGTTTGCTTGAATCTGTGCCATGCTCTTCCCTTTTCAACGTCTCTTCTAAATCCCTAATCTCTGGTTCCCTAAAATCTCGCATCTCGCATCTCGTATCTCGTATCTCGCAAGATTCAGGCCGCAACCATCCGTCGCTTGAGCTGCTGCAGCTGCGCGCGCACCGAGCCATCGTAGACCGTCGATCCCAGCCTGACCACAGCGCCCCCCAGCAGCGAAGCGTCCTCACGATAGGTCGCCTGCACCCGCTGCTCGCCCGCAAGTTTAGCCACCTGCTGTTCCAGCAACCGGCGTCCATCCGCATCCAGCGGCCGCGCCGTCGTGATCTCGGCCTCGACCACGCCCGTCTCCTCCTCCGCGAGCGCCGCATACGACGCGACCATGTCGCGCAGCTCGTGCAGTCGCTGATGATGCACCACCAGCGCGAGGAAGTTGCGAACCGGTCGGCTCAGGCCAGCTTTCTCCGCAATCGCATCCAGCAGCCGCAGCTTCTGCGGCTCAGGAATCGACGGATTTTGAAGCGCCTCGCGCAGCTCCACGCTCATCTCCAGCATGTCCGCAAAATCGTTCAGCTGACCCTGCACCGCAACCAGATCCATCTTCTGGTCCGCAATGACCTCAGCCAGCGCACGCGCATAACGTAAGTCCACGATGGCCATTAGTTCTGGCCTCCAGACTCGCCTGTCAGTTGGCGCGCAAAGCTCTCTACCAGCAGCCGGTCGGTCTCAGCCGTCACCACCAGCTTGCGCGCGGCCTGCTCAATCGCGAGCTCCGCGGCAAACTGCTGGATTTCGCGCCGCGCCGTAGCCGTAGCCGTATGAATCTCCGCCTCGGCCGCGGCCAGAATCTTGGCCTTCTCTTCTTCAACGCCGGCGCGGATTCGCCGCTCGTCGCGCGCGCTGTCCGCTTCCGCCTGCGACCGGATCCCCGAAATTTGATCGCCCAGCTTCGACAGCCGAGCCTCAACCGAATTCAGCCGCGCATTCGCCTCTTCCGTCGCGGTCCGCGCATCCACAAGCTGCTTTTGAATCGCCGTGTTGCGCGCGCGGAAGGTCTTCGGAAGCGTCTTCAGCAAACCATATCCGACGCCCGCCGCCAGCAACAAAAAGTTGAAGATCTCAAACGCCGTCGCCGCCTGCTCCGTATTCATTCCCAGGAACGCGCCA
>Ga0208357_1003210_pt1 | contig 10215 bp, 7 predicted proteins | sample NGESurdeep092012_6_FD_184487 | JGI IMG/M metagenome (GOLD analysis project Ga0208357, IMG submission 184487) | Arctic peat soil microbial communities from Barrow, Alaska - NGEE Surface sample F52-2 deep-092012 (SPAdes) | ecosystem: Environmental > Terrestrial > Soil > Wetlands > Peat ... | reverse complement strand
AATGGCGCCCTTCGTCTGGAAGCTCACCGTCGCCGGCACCTGCGCCAAGCGGCGTCGCTCGGCGTCCGCGCCCCACTCCTCGGGCAAGAACAACCGCGCCGTGATCGGCCAGTCGAACACGCGGTCGACGTAGTGCGCGCTCACCAACACCTGGCAATTGTCGACACGCCCCAGTGTGCCAGAGTACTGTCGCGCCACCCCAACTGAATGCTTTCCCTTCTTCGCGAACCCGGTATCGTCGATGATCACAACGCCGTCCCCCACGCTCGCTCGCGCCACCATTGTGGCGATGCGCAAACGGTCCATCTCCGCCGCATCCCACGCCGTCCGCGTGAGCAGCTCCTGGAGCTGCTGCGAGTTCGTCGCCGGCACCACGCGGCCCAACGCTGCGGCCGTCTTGTCCGCGGTATCGGCCAGCAGCCCTGTCGTGTACCGCTCTATCGCGTGACGACTCTCGCTCCGCCGCACCAACCTCGCAAACGGTACAAGGAACTCCGCCAGATCGCCCAACGGCCGTGTCCCCGCCTTCAGCACCGGCATACCGCCTCCTCACCATGAGACGGATCGAACTTACTGCCAGCGCTCAGAAACCGCCAGATGTATCTAACATAGTAGTACTAGCGGTTCCCTGGTGACAGCGGCGCCATCGCGCAGAAATCCTTGACCGCGGCAATGTCCAGGTTTTCGACAAACCAACGTCCCCCCGGGCCCATGACGGTGTAGACGACAGGCGTCCGCGTCCTCCCCCCGCGTTGCAACTCTACTCTCACCATTCGACGGATATCCGAAATCGGGCTCTCGCCCGTGACCCGGAATGTGTCGGAGTTGAAGTAGCACTGCAGGATCACTTCCCGTTTTTCGAGCTCCGTGCGGTCCATATTGTCCCGGGCAGCTCCCTTGGAGGTGCCCCAGACCAGCGACATGGCCTGGAGATCCTGGGCGTGAACTGCAGCGAAGAACCGATCGACGGCCGCGATCGAGGTTTTGGCCCCGGGAGTATTGTCGACCCCCGACGTCGTAGCTGGAGGCGCGGTGTGACAGGCGACGGCTCCCGCTACTACAAATGCAAGCAGTAACTTCTTCATCGTCATGAAGTTATACTCCGGCCGAATATGCGAGCAAGCTATCAGCGCCTTTACGTAAACATCGACCACGTCGCCACGCTCAGGCAGGCCAGGCGCGGCAATGAGCCAGACCCTGTAGAAGCGGCACTCGTCTGCGAGGCGGTTGGCGTGGATGGCATCACCGCGCACCTCCGGGAGGATCGCCGACACATCCAGGATGCCGATGTCGCGGCTCTCCGCGCGGCCATCCAGACCTATTTCAACCTGGAACTCGCCTGCACTGATGAAATGATCGGGATCGCCATCGCGACCCGCCCGGACCAGGTCACGCTGGTCCCGGAACGGCGAGAAGAAGTCACGACCGAAGGCGGGCTGGATGTGATTGTTCACGCTAGCAGGGTGGAGCGGGCCGTCGGTGCACTGCGCGACGCGAGGATCAGGACGAGCCTGTTCATCGGACCGGACCCGGGCGCGATCCGCATGTCCCATAAGGTGGGCGCTGAGGCAATCGAGTTGCACACCGGCGAATACGCCAACAAGCCAGGTGAGGCTGCGCCGATCGAGGCGCTGCGCGCGGCGTCGCAACTCGCGGCAGAACTTGGACTGGCCGTTCACGCCGGACACGGACTCACGGTAACGAACTTGAAACCAGTCGCTGCGATTCCAGAAATCGAGGAACTCAACATCGGACATTCCATAATCAGTCGCGCGATCTTCATGGGACTCGCCGCTTCGGTGAGTGAAATTCGAAAGGCGATGGACGAATCTCGTTGAAGAAACACTTTCGCGCGCTGCTCGGCATCGCGATAAGTGCTGTCTTGTTGTGGTGGGTGCTTCGCGAGGTAAGCCTCGCGACAGTTCTACACGAATTGTCGCAGGCGAATCCCTGGTTGTTTGCGATCGCCACGGTTTGTGCAACGCTGATTTTCCCGCTGCGTGCGCGACGCTGGCGCACGATCCTGGATCCGATCTATCCCAAACTTCCCTTCGGCCCACTCTGGCGCGCGACGGCGATCGGGATGATGGTGAACAACGTCGTACCTGCGCGAGCTGGTGAAGTCGCGCGCGCGTACGTGCTCACACGCGAAACGCCCGTGCCGTTTTCAACTTCGATTGCATCGATCGCAGTTGATCGCGTTTTCGACGCCATTGTTGTGCTGTTGCTTGCCTTTCTTTCGGTGCTCGATCCACGCTTTCCCTCGAACGTGCGCATCGCGGGTGAGTCGATCGTGAGTTGGGCAATCGCTGGGGCATCTCTGATAGGTGTTGCGGTCGTTGTGTTCTACGCGCTCGTGTTCTTCCCCGCTCCGCTTATTCGACTCTTTGAACTGTTCGCGCGGCGGCTCTCTCCCAGACTCGAAGAGCGTGGTCGCGCTGCACTCATCACCTTCAGCGAAGGCTTGAGCGTGCTGCGGAGCCCGAGACACTTCGCGGCAGTAATGGGTTGGACAATCGCGCACTGGCTCATGAACGCGCTTGGATGGTGGATCGCAATGCTCGCCGTCGGCATACACGCACCATTCTCCGCAGCGCTCCTCCTCCAGGCAATGGTCGCACTCGGCGTCGCGGTTCCGGCAGCGCCAGGATATTTTGGCATCTTTGAGAAAGTCGCCGTGCTGGGGCTTGCGATTTATTCCGTCAGCGCGTCACTCGCGACGAGTTGGGCGCTCGGGTTCCACATCCTCTCGTTCCTGCCGATTACGATCTTCGGTGCGGTGTATGCCGCACGGTTGAATCTGAATCTCAAGGATCTTCAGTCGCAGCACAACGCTGCGTGACGGCCCTGTGAGCATACGGTGACGACACACGTCGCAGTTCCCGCGCATGCAAAGTTGAATCTCTGGCTTCGCGTACTCGCCAGAGAAGAAAGCGGCTATCACAGCATCGAGACATTGTTTCACCGAATCGAGCTGCACGACGACGTCAGCGTAACTCTCGTTAACGAAGGCGAGCGACGCGTGAGCTGTAGCGCAGACGTCGGGCCTGAGCGCGACAATCTGGCGTACCGCGCTGGCGAGTTGTATTGCGACTCGGTCGGTTGGGACACCGGCGTTCATGTGGAGATCACAAAGCGGATTCCCGCCGGTGGCGGGCTTGGCGGCGGTAGCGCGGACGCGGCTGCCACCCTCCTTGGTCTCAACAGCATGGCGCCCGCGCCTTTGAGCGAGTCTGGATTGCGGGCGATCGGCGCGCGGCTGGGTGCAGACATACCATTTCTCCTGTCAGATAGCCCCTGCGCGCTCGCCTGGGGCCGAGGAGACCGTATGCTCAAGTTGCCGGCGCTGCCGCAGATGCACGTTGCTCTGGTGGTACCGCCGTTCGGGATCAGCACGGCGGAGGCTTATCGGCTGACAGACGTGGGAGCCGAGCGAGCGGGTTGTCAGCTATCGATGGACGACCTCACGAGTTGGGATCGGCTGATAGAGATCGCCGGGAACGATCTGGCGCGATCGCCCGCTGCCAGCGCCCATGAGCAGCTTGCCGGAGCGGTGGAAGCGCTCCGAGAGGCCGGGGCGGTTCTGGCAGACATGACTGGTTCGGGCTCGGTGCTGTTCGGGATATTCAGTCGCGAACCGGATGTCGCCGCTCTGGAGCGAACTACTGGATGGCCAGTAGTGCACACGCGAACGTCGCTCAACGTTGAAGCGACGACCCGGTTAGACTAGCTTGTAAGGCTCTGTCTTTTTGACTGCCCCCTCGTCCAATGGCAGGACATCGGTCTTTGGATCCGAGAATGGTGGTTCGAATCCACCGGGGGCAATGGGAAAGGTGGCACCAGGCAGATCAGGAGAATTGGGCAGTAAAGTCGCGACCGCGATCGCGACTCACATTGACCGGCGCCTCAGGCGTCATTAACCTTAAAGGCTGTACAAAAATGGACGGCCTGTCCGTACCGAGTCACGGCGCCAAGCTCCTCTCTGGAACCGCCAACAGGGCGCTTGCAGAAGAGATTGCGCGTTACATGGAGATCGATCTTTGCAAAAGCACGTCCACCCGCTTCGCGGATGGCGAGATTTTTGTCAGGATCGATGAAAACGTTCGCGGTAACGATGTCTTCATCGTTCAACCGACGAACCCGCCAGCTGACAACATCATGGAGCTTCTGCTCATGATCGACGCAGCTCTCCGTGCCTCAGCGGCTCGTGTCACGGTTGTCATGCCGTACTACGGTTATTCGAGGCAGGACCGAAAGGACCAGCCTCGTGTTGCGATAGGCGCGAAGCTCGTGGCGAACATGATCCAGAAGGCGGGCGCCGACAGAGTGGTGGGAGTGGATTTTCACCAGCATCAGCTGCAGGGGTTCTTCGACATTCCGGTCGATCATCTCTACGCCGCGCCGGTGTTTACCGCACACTACCGCAAGAAGCAGTTGCTGGATCCGGTCGTCGTCGCACCCGATGTTGGGAGCGCGAAGATGGCGCGGGGATTCGCGAAGAGGCTCAACGCCACCTTCGCGATCATCGACAAGCGACGACCCAAGGCCAATGTGGCCGAAGTCGTCAACGTCGTTGGCGAGGTTGGCGACCGGGATTGTCTCCTGGTTGACGACATGATCGACACGGCGGGCACCATGTGTGAAGCGGCTCGCGCGCTCAAGGCTCTGGGCGCGCGTGACGTGTATGTCTGCGCGACGCACGCACTGTTCTCTGGCCCTGCCATCGAACGTCTGAGCGCCGCACCCATAACGGAGGTGGCGGTAACTGATACCGTCGCAATTCCGCCGGAGCGCATGTTCCCCTCGCTGAAGATCCTTTCGGTGGGTGAACTTCTCTCCAAAGCAATTCGTTACATCCACTCCGAGCAGTCGGTCAGCTCGCTATTCGAATAGGGGTTCAGCATGGCAACAGCATCACTTTCCGCAACGCGTCGTACAGATACCGGCAAGGGCAACGCGCGATCGCTCCGCCGCGACGGCCAGATTCCAGCGGTCATCTATGGACATGCGCGCGAATCGCAACCGCTCGCCGTCGCTGCACGCGACCTCGAAAAGCTGTTGTCACGCATTTCCGCAGACAATACAGTTGTCGAGCTCGAGGTTGAAGGCACAACATCGCGCGCCCTTATCCGCGAGATTCAGCGTCACCCGTTCAAGCGTGCGATTCTTCACGTCGATTTCCAGGAGCTGGTGGCCGGCGAGAAGATGATTGTTCGTGTCCCGATCCGTCTGATCGGTATTCCCGCCGGTGTTCGACTCGGCGGCGGTATCATCGACCACACATTGCGTGAGTTGACGATCTCAGTCGACCCGGCATCGATGCCAGGCCAGATCGAGATCGACATCACCGATCTCGAAATCGGTGGCTCGGTTCACGTCAACCAAGTCAAGGTTCCAGCAGGTGTTGAAGTGCTCGACGAGCCCGGCGCGGCAGTCGTGGTCATCGCAACACCGCGCGCAGCGATCGAAGCGGTTGCGGTCGAAGCCGAGCCCGCGGCTGTTGAGCCCGAAGTCATTCGCGCCAAGAAGCCGGAAGAAGGTGCAGAGCCCGAGAAGAAGTAATTCGCTCGAACCACGTCAGAGGGCGGGCAACTCGCCCGCCCTTTTTCGTTCCACCATGTCCTCGTGAAACTCATCGTCGGACTCGGCAATCCAGGCCGCGAATACGCGCTGACGCGCCACAATGTAGGCTGGTGGCTGGTGGATCATCTCGCCGAGCAGTGGCACTTTGATGGCTGGCGCAAGGACGGCGACGCGCAGGTAGCGAACGGCATGCTCGGGAACGTGAAGGTTCGGCTGATGAAGCCACAGACATTCATGAACCTGAGCGGCGACGCGCTGCGTCCATATACGCGCCGGCCGTTCTGGGCGCCGGCGACGGATCTGCTCGTGATTTCAGACGAAGTTGCGATACCTGTTGGTCGCTATCGCACACGTGCGAAAGGCAGTGCCGGCGGACACAACGGACTGAAAAGCATCGAGCACACGATCAAGACGCAGGAGTATGCACGTCTGCGCATCGGCGTGGGGCCTCCGGCAGACAGACAGATTTCAGGAGACCTGGCGGACTATGTGCTGTCTCCGTGCGGGAAAATGGAACGCGAGGAAATCAAGTCGTTGCTGCCGTCAATGACGGATGCATGCGAAGCATGGTTGCGCGGTGATGTTGAAGCTGCAATGCGATTGAATAATTGATGGCAATTGTCATCCGTCATTCCCGCGAATGCACCACACCGCGTCATTCCCGCGAAAGCGGGAATCCATTTTCATCCCCAGCCACAGCAAGCATGGATCCTCGCTTTCGCGAGGATGACAGCAGACAACGCACCACTCCTGGATTGATTATCAAATGTTGAAACTCGGCATCGTAGGCCTTCCAAACGTCGGCAAATCCACACTGTTCAACGCACTCACCGCCGCGAGTGCTGAAGCTGCGAATTATCCTTTCTGCACAGTCGAGCCAAACGTCGGGATGGTGGAAGTACCCGATGCGCGACTGGCACAGCTTGCGGAAATTGTCCATCCCAAAAAGATCGTTCCCGCCGTCGTGCAGTTCGTAGATATCGCCGGCCTCGTCAAGGGCGCTGCCGACGGTGAAGGGCTCGGCAACAAGTTTCTAGCGAACATCCGCGAGACCGATGCGATCGTGCACGTCGTCCGCTGCTTCGAAGATGAGGACGTGACGCACGTGATGGGCGGCGTCGATCCCGCGCGCGATCGCGAAGTGATCGAATTCGAGCTCGCGATCGCAGATCTCGCCAGCCTGGAGAAGCGGCTGGACAAGACGCGGCGCACTGCGAAAACCGGCGACAAGAACGCTGCCAACGAATTGGTCGTGCTCGAGCGCGCGAACGAATTCCTGAAGGAAGGACGCGGCCTCTGGCACGCGTCGCTCACGCAACACGAAAAAGAAGTGCTCGCCCCGCTGTCATTGCTCACGGTCAAGCCGGTGCTGTACGCGGCGAACGTCAGTGACGCGGAATTGACCGGCGCCGAGGGAAAGCATCTCAAGGCATTGCGCGACGCTGTCGCAGCGAGCGGTGAGACCGCCGAAATCGTCGCCTTCTCTGCCAAGATCGAGGCCGAACTGGCCGAGCTGCCGCCGGAAGATCGTGGCGACTTCCTGGCATCGCTCGGACTGGATAGTGCCGGGCTCGATCGGCTCATCCGGGCCGGTTATCACCTGCTCGGACTTCAGACCTACTTCACTGCGGGCGAGCAGGAAGTCCGGGCATGGACCATTCATCGCGGCAACACCGCGCCCCAGGCTGCGGGTGTGATTCACACCGATTTCGAGCGCGGTTTTATCAAGGCTGATACGGTCTCGTTCGACGCATTCGTCACAGATGGCGGGTGGAAGGACGCCCGGGAAAAGGGCGACGTCCGGTCGGAAGGAAAGGAATACGTGATGAAGGATGGAGACGTGCTGCTGTTCAAGTTCAACGTGTAGGCCTGTTGAGCACGGATGATAACGCCCTTGAAGCACGGATAGAAACGGGGTCTGCGCGGATTTTGGTGAAGGTGTACGGCCCGAAGGATTGAAGTCGCAGTTCAGGCTGCAAGTACTCGTCGTCGGAGCAGAGCGAATCCGGCCCGTCCATACATCGCGCGCTTGATGAGTTTGAGCCTGTTCACGCACATCGGCTCGCACGTAACGAAGCGATAATTCATGAGAGCATCAGTACGGTGTGCAGACCCACGACGTTTCAATGCTGCACCTCTGCAGTGGCTGCCGTTCTCTCGCTTTGCCACCAGGGCACCTTGATCGCGCGGTGACGCGGCCATATCTCGGTCAGCGTATTCGCGTCATACAGCCGGCCGTTCTTCATCACGTCGCGGATCGTGTTGGTGTTCCTGATGTTGTCGAGGGGATTCTTGTCGAGGATCTGAAGATCCGCAAGCTTACCGACCTCAAGCGAGCCAAGCTCCTTGCCAAAGCCGATCGCATCGGCGCCAAAAATAGTCCCGACCTTCAGCACGTCGAGATTCGGCATTCCACCAGAAGCGATTGACCACAGCTCCCATTGGTCACCGATTCCGGGAATCTGCCCGTGCGCACCCAGTCCCACTCGACCACCAGCGGCAACTATCTTCGCGAGCTGTTGTGCGAACTTCGGGAACGGATACTGATCCTCGCGAAACCAGGCCGGTCGGCGCAACGCGCGCTTATCGACCTCTGCCTTTGGCATGAAGCGATTGACCTTCGCATCCTGCTCGATGTCGTAGTGCTCGTACCAGTAGTTCTCAGCCCAGGGGCCGCCGTATTCGACGATCAGTGTCGGCGTATACGTGATTCCACTCTGCGCCTCGAGCTGCACCACATCCTTGAATAGCGGATAGATCGGGTAGGTGTGCTCGTGGCCGGGATAGCCGTCGAGCATCTCCGTCAGGTTCATCTTGAAATCGAGACCGCCCTCGGTCGTCGGCATGAGTCCGAGCTCTCTCGCCGCCATGATTATCCACTGTCGCACTTCGCGCTCACCACTCATGTATTCCTTCAGCGTGTGCGTATTGTAGAAATCAGCGTAGCGGCGAAGGACGTCACGCGCGTCGTCGAGGCTCGATATCCCCTCGCTCGAGAACACGCCGGGTCCGGTTGAGAAAATACGCGGTCCAATCATGTCACCAGTGGCTACCAGATCGCCATAGGTGAGCACGTCGGTGGTCGATGTCTGTGGATCGCGCGTAGTTGTCACACCGTACGCGAGCTCTGACAGGTACTGCCATACCTCGGTTGAGTGGACTCCCGTAATCAACCACTGCGAGTGGTAATGGATGTCAACGAGTCCAGGCATGATGGTTGTGCCTGGTACGTCGATGATCTGCGCACCAGCGGGAATCGACACACTCGCACTTGGGCCGACCGCGGCGATACGATTACCGCGGATGACAATGGTGCCGTTCTCTATTACTTCGTCGCCCTTCATGGTGATGATCCGCGCTCCGCGGAGTGCGACGGTCCCTGTCGGCCGATCACTCGGTACCGTGATGAGTACATCCAACCTGTTGGGCTCGTACGCTGGCTTGATTCTAGACTTTGTCGCGTTCGCAACTCTCGCCGAATCAACAGTACCGATGCTGACTGGGCTTGCAGGTGTACGACCAGCAACAACTGTGTCGGTGCGACTTCCACCGCGCGCCGCGCGCGTTCCATCCACGTCCTTGAGCGAGTCAGCTCGCGCGGTGGAATCGCGCACCAGCGAATCTGCGAGCGCGAGGTTGTACGTGAAGTACGAGTGGCCGAGCGAGTAGTGAAATGACCTACCGTCGCGGCTCCAGCCGAGGAACTCTCCGCCGATTCGCGTGATTCGGCGCACCGGCACTGGTGCGGCCGCCGGCTTGACGACGGATATCGTCGGCTCTGTTCCCATCACCGGAACGTCCAGAAGGTAGACATTCATCCCGACTTCGGCGATTGCTTGCGTGCCGTCAGGCGAGATGAGAATCGACTGCGCAGGGGTCGGCCGCGTCGTTGAACCCGGAGCTGGCGGAACGAAACCGGTCACCTTGATGATAGCCTTGCGATCGGTTCCATCGAATCGCATCGAAACGAGCCCGTCTTTCGGGTCGTACACGTAGACGCGAGTGGTGTCGCGCGTGAAGTGCGGTGTTCCTGGAACCGCAATGGGCGAGATCATCGTTGTACCGCCGCCATCGGCGGGAATCGATACGAGCTCGAGTCCAAAGCTGCCCTCATCCTCGACGCGCGGCTGTCGCGGTCCGCGAACCGCTAGTAGCCTGGTGCCGGATGGCGTGTACGTGAGATCCTGGTAGAACGCTGACTGCCGGCTCAGTTTCTCCGGTGAAGCGTTGGCGTCGGCGCGGACGCGGTAGATGTCACCGCCCTGTTCCGTCCAGGTTACATAGGCGAGGTAATGGCCGTCGGGCGACCAGGTAGGCGAATACTCGCCTTCGTCCGATTTGGTCAGTCGTTGCGGCTTGCCTGCCGGAAGGTCCATTACCCAGAGTCGGTCGAGCGAGGTGAAAGCGAGGCGCTTACCGTCTGGAGATGGAGTTGCGTCGCGAATCTGCTGGACCGTGACGGTCGAATCGTTGATCGTGTAGTCGAACTTCACGAGCGGACCGAGGCGTTGCGAGACCTGCGCGGTGAACGGGATCTGCGTAGTCTTGCCGGACGGGACATCCACACGCCAGAACGTGCCGCCGTATGAAATCACGAGCGACTTGCCATCGGGAGTGAAAGCATATCCTGGT
>Ga0208357_1003209_pt1 | contig 10217 bp, 6 predicted proteins | sample NGESurdeep092012_6_FD_184487 | JGI IMG/M metagenome (GOLD analysis project Ga0208357, IMG submission 184487) | Arctic peat soil microbial communities from Barrow, Alaska - NGEE Surface sample F52-2 deep-092012 (SPAdes) | ecosystem: Environmental > Terrestrial > Soil > Wetlands > Peat ... | reverse complement strand
GCACGTGCCGCCCCAGCCGGAGAACTCCGCGGGATTCACCGCCATGGTGGTCGACGACCACCCGCTGGTCCGCGAGTCGATGGTTGCCCGCCTCACGGCTATGGGAGCCCGCGAGATCGTCGAGGCTGCCAGCTGTGCCGAAGCCAGGGCCCGTGCCCGCGCAAGCGGCCCGCGTGACCTCTGCATCGTCGACGTCGGCCTGCCCGACGGTTCAGGTCTTGACCTGCTGGCCGAACTCCGCAGTGCGGGCTGGCCCCGCCTCGTGGTGCTGTCGGCTGCCGATGACCCCTACTCTGTGCGCGCCGCGTTCGTTGCTGGTGCGCAGGGCTATCTGTTGAAGTCGGCGTCACCGGTCGTGGTGGCCGATGGTGTTCGCCGTGTCCTCGACGGCGGGGTCTACGCCGACCCGTCGGTGGCCTCGCTGCTCGCCGCAGGCTTGCGCAACAGCCCCACCAACGAAGGCGTCGGCGAACTGTCCGGTCGCGAAGTCGAAGTGCTACGCCTAGTCGCTGACGGCCGGTCCAACAAGGAGATCGGCGACGAACTCGGTCTCTCTGCACTGACGGTCAAGAGCCACCTGGCCCGCATCGCCCGCAAGCTCGGTACCGGTGACCGCGCCGAGATGGTCGCGCTAGCCATGCGCGCCGGTGTAATCCGCTAAGCGCTAGAAACCGCCGCGTCCCCCCAGGCGCGGCGGAAACCCGCAGCGCTAACCCCCCCGGGCGCAGCGGGAACGTAGAAAAGGCCGGCTCCTCCCCCAGGAGCCGGTCTTTCTACGTACGTGACGACTCTCGTGCGCAAGCGGCGGCCAGACAGGTCGGCCGTGTCAGGCTCCGAGGGCCAACGCGTGGTCGTACGGTGGGGAACATGTCCGACTCGGCCGCGCCGGTATTCCTTGAGCCAGCCGAGCTCCCTGAGCCAGCCGAGTCCGAACCAGGCGACCAGAGGGAGCCCGCTGAACTGGCAGAGCCCAAAGAGTTGGCGCCGCTATTGGAGCTACGGGACGGCGTCCCTGCGGTGATCGACGACGAGGACAGCCTGCTCGCAGCGGTGGAACGGCTGCGTGCAGGTACCGGACCGCTCGCCGTCGATGCCGAGCGGGCATCGAGCTATCGCTACGGGCATCGTGCGTATCTCGTCCAGTTGCGGCGCGAAGGTACCGGCATCCTGCTCATCGATCCGATCAGCTGCCCCGACCTGTCAGCAATCGGAGCCGCCGTCAGCGATGCCGAATGGATCGTGCACGCGGCGAATCAAGATCTGCCATGCCTGGCTGATCTGGGCATGTATCCCGGCACTTTGTTCGACACCGAACTGGCCGGTCGACTCGCCGGATTCCCACGGGTCGGCTTGGCCACGATGGTCGAGAACCTGCTGGGCTGGCGGATGGAGAAGGACCACTCGGCGGCCGACTGGTCGAGCCGACCGTTGCCGCAACCCTGGCTTCGCTATGCGGCGCTGGACGTCGAATTGCTGATCGAGTTGCGTAACGAACTCGAGGCAGAACTCGATAGGCAGGGCAAACTCGCCTGGGCGCACGAGGAATTCGAGCACGTACGCACGGCGCCGACGGCAGCTGTGTCAGTCGAGCGCTGGCGGCGCGTGTCGGGGATTCACAAGATCCGGCAGCGTCGGCAGCTGGCGATCGTTCGCTCGATGTGGAATGCCCGTGACCAGATCGCCCGCGAGACCGACATCTCTCCGAGCAGGCTGCTGCCCGATCTGTCGATCGTCGGGGTCGCGACCACCGCACCAGCCAGCGCCCGCGAGCTCGCGGGTTCACCAGACTTCCACGGTCGCGGTAGCCGCAAATACCTGGCGCAGTGGTGGGCCGCGATCGCCGAAGCCCAGCAGCTGCCTGACGACGAACTGCCCGAACTGACCAGGCCGAGCGAAGGGCCGCCGCCCGCGCACCGGTGGGCCGAGCGCGACAGAGCGGCCGCCGACCGGCTCGCGGCTGCGAAGGCCGTGGTCGCCGCCCTCGCCGATGAGCACGGACTGCCTGCCGAGAACCTCTTGCAGCCCGACGCCGTCCGCCGCCTCGCGTGGCGACCGCCGTCTGCCTTGCTCGCCGGACAGGTAGGTGCCGACCTGCGCGGATTTGGCGCTCGCGAATGGCAGATCGCCCTCACGGCGGGTCCGCTGGCCCGTGCGCTTCTTCGGGCGGCGACTCACGACGCCGTCGCCGACTGACCCCTGTTCAACCAGCGGCGCCCTTCGGAGGGCACTTGGCCGCATCGATTTTCACCCGTACGCGCTACCCACTGACGCTAACCCGCAGGTACCGTCTCTGCATGTCAACGCCCGTGGGGGGCCCCGTTAACGTGAGCATCGACGGCCTCGAATACATCACCGCGCTTCGCCGCTGCACGCTCGCGGTCAGCGTGATCCACGAGGTCGACATGATGCCGACCGACGACGGCATCGTGCTGGTCGGCGTTCCTGACATTCCGGTCAGTTTCGACCAGCTCGCGGAGGCCATCGGCGGCGCCGACCCGGCCGACTCAGTTGCTCAGGACCGCCTGCACCGGTGGCTACGAGCCCGGCGCGCGATTGCGGACAAGTCACTCGACGAACTCGCGGAGACCATCAGGCCGGTCGCACTGCCGATCGGCCACGAGCTGCACCCCGGCCCGCGTTGGGTTCGGCAGCCCGTTCTTGGCGGCTCTCTCGATCTCGGCATCGGATTCGTGGGCTTGCTCCCCGATCAGCCCGAGCTTGTCTTTGTCACGCCGCCCAGCGTCCTTTCTGCGGCAGGCATCGACCCGACCCCATGGTGGCGGGGCGCGCTGGAGTACCTCGAGAACATGGGCGCGCTGGCAACCACGCGTTGGCGCCGCGACCCACGTGTGCCACTTCGACCGATGGGCGACTGTGACGTCCTCACGCTGCTCGCATCGCGTGTTCTGCGCGGGGCGCTGTGCGCCGATGCCGGCGGCATGCGTGCAATCGCGGCACCGGTTCGCACCCGAGGCTGGCTGGACCTCTCGCGGATCGACGCGGCGTTCGCCCTGACGGCCGCCGCAATCGCGGACGACGAGAGCCGCGGCTTCCCGCGCCCGATCCTGCTGACGGTCGACGAGGTGTCGATGGTGGCCGAAGGCGGCCGCCCAGCAGAAATCGTGCTGCGGGACCCAGCGAGTGACGAAAAGGTTTGGCTACGCGACGTTCTGTATCACTGACGTCCTGAACCCACTGACATCCTGAACTACTGCCATCCTGAACTACTGCCGTCCTGAACTACTGCCGTCCTGAACTACTGACGACGAGCGGTTAGTCGGTCACCGGCTGCGGTTGATCGAGCGCATCTATGCCGGCAACCGACTCGACCACCTGGCGGGCAATTTCCTGCGCCGTCAGCCCGATGTCGCTGAGCACTTCGGCGCGCTTGCCTTGCGGAAGGAACCGCTGCGGGATCGACTGCACCTGCACAGGAGTCGTGACGCCGGCCTCGCGCAGCGCCATCGCCACTGTCGAACCGGCGCCGCCTTGACGACCGTGGTCTTCGATCGTCACAACCAATGAATGGGACGCCGCGAGGCCGGCGATCACCGGATTGACGGGGAGCACCCACCGCGGGTCAAGCACCGTCGAGGAGATGCCCTGATCCCCCAGCCGACCCGCCACGTCGAGGGCAAGTTCGGCCATCGGTCCGAACGCGACGATGAGCACGTCGGCATCGTGGTCGCGACGCAAGACGTCGAGGCCACCGATGCGGTCGACCTGCTCGATGTCGTGCGGCAGCGCGCCCTTGGGGAAACGGATTGCCGTCGGGCCGTCGTCGATCGCAACAACCTCAGCCAGCAGCTCGCGAAGGCGCGCGCCGTCACGAGGCAGCGCAATGCGCATGCCAGGCACCAACGACAGGATTGACAGGTCCCACATGCCGTTGTGGCTTGCTCCGTCGTCGCCTGTGACGCCAGCCCGGTCGAGCACGAACGTGACCGGCAAGCGGTGCAACCCGACGTCCATCAGAACTTGGTCGAACGCCCGGTTCAAGAACGTGGCGTAGACGCAGAACACCGGGTGCAGACCGCCCATGGCCATTCCCGCTGCCGACGTCACGGCGTGCTGTTCGGCGATGCCGACGTCGACGATGCGATTCGGGTACGCCTTCGCGAACGCGGCGAGGCCAACCGGGTGCAACATCGCGGCAGTGATCGCGACGACGTCGGGCCTGGTCGCTCCGATCTTGACGATCTCGCCGGAGAACACACCTGTCCAGCTGGCCGGCTTCGGCAACTCGACACCGGTCACCGGGTCGAACGCGCCTGGTCCGTGCAAGTGGTCGAGTTCGTCGTCCTCGGCAGGACCGTAGCCATAGCCTTTGCGGGTCACGCAATGCACGATCACCGGGCCGCCGAACTTGCGAGCACGCGCAAGCGCAGCCTCGACAGCCGCGATGTCATGCCCGTCGATCGGTCCGACGTACTTCAGGCCGAGATCCTCGAAAAGTCCTTGCGGTGTAAGGACATCCTTGAGTCCACGCTTGATGCCGTGGAGGGCGTCGAACAGCGGGTCGCCGACAAGCGGCGTGCGGGTGAGGACTTCGCGCACCTTCTCGAGTGCCTTCTCGTAACGCGGATTCGTGCGCAGCGTTGTGAGGTGCTCGGCGAGACCGCCGATCGTTTCGGAGTACGAGCGGCCGTTGTCATTAACGAGCACGACAACGGAGTGGTCCTTCGCGGCGGCGATGTTGTTAAGTGCTTCCCAGCACATGCCACCGGTAAGTGCACCGTCACCGACGACGGCCACAACGGTTCGCTTCTCACCGCGCACCGCGAATGCCTTCGCGAGTCCATCGGCATAAGACAGCGCAGTCGACGCGTGCGAGTTCTCGACCCAGTCGTGCTCGGATTCGTCGCGGTTCGGGTAGCCCGACAGGCCGCCGCGCTGGCGCAGCTTCGCGAACGCTTCCCGGCGTCCGGTCAACAGCTTGTGCACGTAGGCCTGGTGACCGGTGTCGAAGATGATCGGCTCGGTCGGTGAGTTGAAGACGCGGTGCAGCGCGATGGTGAGCTCGACCGCACCGAGGTTCGGCCCGAGATGTCCGCCGGTCTTCGCGACCGCACTGACCAGGAAGTCGCGGATCTCTTCGGCGAGCTGGGGCAGCTGGGCGACGTCGAGCCGCTTGAGGTCGTCAGGGCCCTCGACAGACTCGAGGAGACTCACGTGGACCTTCACCTCACCGTGTCGACGCCTGGGCGGTTCTGCTGGGCGATCGCGCCAGTCTAATAGGGAGTCACGGCAGTCACACAGTCGCACCGGACACAGAGGTGGTGCGTTTTCAGGCGGGCTCGAGCAGCGAGCGCAACACGAACTGCATGATGCCGCCGTGGCGGTAGTAGTCCGCCTCCCCCGGCGTATCGATCCTGACCACGGCCCGGAACTGCACCGTCCGGCCATCCTGAGTGCCGGCCTGCACGGTGACCTCACGCGGCAGCGGATCGGCCCCCGCGAGGCCGCCGATCGTGAACGTCTCCTCGCCGGTGAGCCCGAGTGAGTCGCGGGTCTGCCCGTCGGCGAACTGCAGCGGCAGGACCCCCATGCCGATCAGGTTGCTGCGGTGGATGCGCTCGAACGATTCGGCAATGACCGCCCGCACACCGAGCAGCGCGGTGCCCTTGGCCGCCCAGTCGCGCGAGGACCCTGAGCCATACTCCTTGCCCGCCAGGATCACGAGCGGCACGCCGTCGGCGATGTAGCGGGTCGAGGCGTCGTAAATCGTCATCGCTTCGCCATCGGGCAGGTGTCGAGTGACGCCGCCTTCGGTACCGGGTGCCAGCTGGTTGCGCAGACGGATGTTGGCGAACGTGCCGCGGATCATCACCTCGTGGTTGCCCCGCCGCGAGCCGTAGGAGTTGAAGTCGCGCGGCAGCACGCCGTGCTCCTGCAAGTACGCCCCGGCCGGCGAATCCTTCTTGATGTTGCCGGCCGGCGAGATGTGGTCAGTGGTCACCGAGTCGCCGAGCACCGCGAGAACCCGTGCGTCACTGATGTCGGTGACGGGTGCCGGCTGCCTAGCCATGCCTTCGAAGTACGGCGGCTTGCGCACGTACGTCGACGCGTCGTCCCACTCGAAGATGCTGCCCTCGGGAATCTGCAGCCCCTGCCAGCGCTCGTCACCAGCGAAGACGTCGCCGTAGCTGTCGGAGAACATCTGCGACTGAATCGCCTGGCCGACAACGTCGGCGATCTCTCGCTCGCTCGGCCAGATGTCGCGAAGGTAGACCGGGTTGCCGTCGGAGCCGATGCCGAGCGGCTCGGTCGTGATGTCGATGTCGAGTGAACCTGCCAACGCGTACGCAACAACCAGCGGCGGCGACCCGAGGTAGTTCAGCTTCACGTCCGGATGAATGCGTCCCTCGAAGTTGCGGTTGCCCGACAGCACTGCGGCCGCCGCGATGTCGTGGTCGGCGATAGCCTTTGAGATGGCGTCGTCGAGCGGGCCCGAGTTACCGATGCAGGTCGTGCAGCCGTAACCGACCAGGTTGAAGCCGAGCTTCTCCAAGTAGGGCGTCAGACCGGCCGCGTCGTAGTAGTCGGTGACGACTTTCGATCCGGGAGCCAGCGTCGTCTTCACCCAGGGCTTGCGTGAGAGCCCTTTCTCTACAGCGTTTTTTGCTACCAGCGCCGCGCCGATCATGACCGAAGGGTTCGACGTGTTCGTGCAGCTCGTGATCGCTGCTATGACCACAGCACCGTGGTCGATCTCGCAGACCGTGCCGTCGTCGAGGGTCACCGTGGCCCGGGCGCTCAACCGGTCATTCGCGCCGGTCGCCGCGCTGAGCACTCCCGCCGGCTTGTCCTCGGCATGTTCGTGATCGATCGCCACTGGATCGCTCGCGGGGAAGGACTCTTCCGAACCCTCGTCGAGCGAGCCGTTGCCACCTACCTTCTGCACGTAGCCGCCGAGAACATTCCGAAACGACGCCTTCGCATCTGAGAGCGACACGCGATCCTGCGGCCGCTTCGGGCCCGCGAGTGACGGCACGACCGTTGAGAGGTCGAGCTCAAGACGCTCGGAGTAATCGGGCTCGGCGGCTGGGTCGTGCCAGAGACCCTGTTCCTTCGCGTAGGCCTCGACAAGCGCGATCCGCTCCGGTGAGCGGCCAGTGAATTTGAGATAGCGCAGGGTCTCGTCATCGATCGGGAAGATGGCACACGTCGAGCCATATTCGGGGCTCATGTTGCCGATAGTTGCGCGGTTGGCGAGTGGCACATTGGTGACACCGGGGCCGTAGAACTCGACGAACTTCCCGACGACGCCGTGACCGCGCAGCATCTCGGTGACCGTGAGCACCAGGTCTGTCGCCGTCGCGCCGTCCGGCAACACACCCGACAGTTTGAAGCCGACGACCCGCGGAATCAGCATGCTGATCGGCTGGCCGAGCATGGCAGCCTCGGCTTCGATGCCACCGACTCCCCACCCGAGCACGGCGAGCCCGTTGACCATCGTGGTGTGCGAATCGGTGCCGACCAGCGTGTCGGGATACGCAACGCCGTCACGGTCGAAGATGACCCGCGAGAGGTATTCAAGATTGACCTGGTGGCAGATCCCCGTGTCGGGTGGCACCACCTTGAAGTCGGCGAATGCGCGCTGCCCCCACCGCAGGAACTGGTAGCGCTCGGCGTTGCGTTCGAACTCCAACTCAGCGTTGCGCACGAAGGCGTCTTCGCGACCGAAGACGTCGGCGATCACGCTGTGGTCGATCACCAGTTCAGCCGGGCTGAGCGGGTTGATCCGCTCCGGGTCACCGCCGAGGGCGACCATCGCTTCGCGCATGGCGGCAAGGTCGACGACACACGGGACGCCGGTGAAGTCCTGCATGAGCACGCGCGCGGGGGTGAACTGAATCTCGGTGTCGGGCTCGCTTTGGGAGTCCCACCCGGCGAGCGCGCGCACGTGGTCGGCGGTGATGTTCGCGCCGTCCTCGGTGCGCAGCAGGTTCTCGAGCAGCACCTTCAGTGAGAACGGCAGCCGTGCCGACCCAGGCACGGCACTGAGGCGGAAAATCTCATACGCCGCTGGCCCGACCTGCAGGCTGCCACGACTACCGAAGCTATCCACCGCTTGCCTCCGCTCTCGCCGTCCAAACAGTACAACCGTACTGCTTGGAGCACCCGGCCGTCACCTGCTGAAACGTATCGGGAGCTCAGGTCACCCGGACGTGGAAACTGACGAACCAGTCCTCGTCGCTGGCGCCGTCGATCTCCAGGCGCCAGCTGTAGCGACCCTCGGTGAGCGGCATCCCGGGACCGACCGAGACGACGACGGGCACATCGAAGGTGATGCCCTCGGGTGCACCGGGCGGGCGGCCCACCTCGATCTGCTGTTCGTGGATCAGCGGGGTCAGCTGGTCGGGCGCGGGCCCGATCATGACGGGTCGCCCGTCCTCGTCCTCAAGACGCAGCCGCAGCCGATGCGGCTCATGGGTTTCGTGCCAGGGCACGTGCACGATCGCCACCACCGCATGCGCCAGGACAGGTGCGCCGCGGGCAACGGAAACGACGGTCCAGCCGGCGCCCAGGATGTGCACCTTGCCGGCGGGGTCGACCTGCGCGGCATCGCAGAGCAGCAAGGTGGCTTTCATCCGGTGACATTCCCATCGGTCGCGGCAGTCAGGATCGCGACACATTCCACGTGGTGCGTCTGGGGGAACATGTCGAAGGCGCGGAGCTCGGCGAGGACGTACCCAGCCTGCGAGAAGCTAGCGAGGTCCCGCGCAAGTGCCGCGGGATCACACGCAACGTACGCGATCGTTCGCGGGCGCAACCCGGCGATGCCTTTGACCACCGCCGCACCGGCCCCTGAGCGTGGCGGATCGAGGACGACGATGTCGACTGCACCAAACTGCTGGGGGCTGCCCAACGCTGTCGCGACATCGGCTCGAAGCAGGTGGGCCTGCGGCAGGTCGGCCAGGTTCGATGCCGCATCCCGAGTCGCGACGGTCGACGACTCGACCGCGGTGACGTACCCACTGGGTCCGACTGCGGCCGCAAGCGATCCGGCGAACAAGCCGACACCCGCATACAGATCGAGTGCCCGGTCGCCGACGCGCGGACGCAATCCCGTCATCACGGCATCGGTCAACACGTCGGCCGCGGCCGGGTGTACCTGCCAGAATCCGCCGGGGCTCACCCGCCAGCTGCGCCCGGCCGCCGCTTCGGACAGCGCGCCGCCCTCCCGTACCCGCATCGTCGCGCCCCGGCCCGCGGCAGTGCGCACTAAGCACTCGCCCGATCCGACCGATGCGGCGACCTCGACCTCGCTCACGCCGTCCCATCGAGCGCTCTCGATGCCGGCCGCTTCGACGAGCGGATGGGCGATCGGGCAGCGCTCGATCACCTCGACCTGGTGCGAGCGATGCCGCCGAAATCCTGCGCGACCTGTTCCGTCGACCGAGAAACGCACGCGGGTGCGCCAGCCGAACCCGTCGCCGGGCAACGCTTCGACAACGACACTGCGGGTGATGCCGGCCAGTCGCTGCAACTGCTCCATGACGATCGCGGCCTTGATGTCGCGCTGATACCCGGCGTCCGCGTGCTGCCAATCGCACCCGCCGCACCCGCCAGGCCTCGCAGCAGGACACGGCGGGACGACGCGGTGAACAGACGGGGTAAGCACATCGACCGCATCGGCGCGCGCAAAGTGCTTCGACTGCTCAGTAATGCGCGCACGCACCCGCTCGCCCGGCAGCGCGTGCCGCACGAACACCACCTGCCCGATGTGTCGAGCTACGCAGGAACCGCCATGCGCAGGCGGGCCGACCTCGACTTCGATCAGCGCACCGACGGCCAATGGCGTCACGTGCCGGTCGGTCCATCCGGCGTCAGTGCCTCGTCGAGTTGCGCGGCGGCCGCGATCGACGACTTCAATTGCCACGGCACGCTCACCACCATGACTCCCGGCGAGAAGAGCAACCGGCCCTTCAGCCGCAGTGCGCTCTGGTTGTGCAACAGGTGCTCCCACCAGTGACCGACGACATACTCGGGGATGAACACCGTGACGACGTCGCGCGGGCTACTGCGACGGATCGAGCGGATGTAGTCGACGATCGTGCGGGTCACTTCGCGGTACGGCGAGTCAAGCACCTTCAACGGCACCGGCAGCCCGCGGCGTTCCCATTCGGCTTCGAGCGCAGCGGTTTCCTCGCTATCGACGTTGACCGTCACGGCTTCGAGTACCGATGGGCGAGTCGCGCGTGCGTAGGCCA
>Ga0208357_1003208_pt1 | contig 10217 bp, 9 predicted proteins | sample NGESurdeep092012_6_FD_184487 | JGI IMG/M metagenome (GOLD analysis project Ga0208357, IMG submission 184487) | Arctic peat soil microbial communities from Barrow, Alaska - NGEE Surface sample F52-2 deep-092012 (SPAdes) | ecosystem: Environmental > Terrestrial > Soil > Wetlands > Peat ... | reverse complement strand
CCCACTATCCCCGAAATCGTCTGGATCAATCCGCCCATCAAGGAGGTGCTCGCTAATATCTAAAACGACCGAGTGTCTCATTCGACCTGACGGGTTCCGCTAAGGGATGGGGTCCACTTCACTATGGATTGACTTCGCGCGTAGTGTCGGAGACATTAGCGCCAGTAACCTGGAATTATGACGAAGCACTGCGCGGTGGTGGGCGTTCCTTGGCTCACCACGTTGAGCGATCCCGCTGAATTGTCGCGCGCCAGTTCGTGAGACGCCTGAGGGTCGCTGTGGTGAGCGACGCACTCTACCCATGGCACAAGGGAGGCAAAGAAGTGCGATATCTCCATCTCCTTAGTGCTCTCCCACAGCACGATATAGACGTCACGGTTTATTCAATGAAGTGGTGGGATGAAACGCCCGATGCCATTCACTCCGATTTTGGGTCGTTGACGTATATGGCAATCTGTCCTCTTGTACCAATGTACCGAGAAGCTCGACGGTCCTTCGTCCAAGCTCTGCTCTTTGCCGTATCGACACTTCGCCTTCTCACGCAAAAATTTGACGTGATTGAAGCAGACCATATGCCCTACCTCCAGCTTTTGCCGTTGCGCGTCGTAGCATGGTGTAAGCGGGTCCCCCTCGTAATCACGTGGCACGAGGTCTGGGGAAGAGAGGGTTGGCGCACCTACGTCGGTCGTATCGGATTTGTAGCGGCCTTCGTGGAGCGGCTCTGCATTCGGTTGCCTAACGTCATCGTTGCGGTCTCCTCAGGCACCGCAGAGAAGTTGATAGCGACGGGTGCGAATCCTGATCGCGTGTGCGTAGTGCCAAACGCTATTGACATAGAGAAACTCCTGACTTCAACTGCACAGATTTCAGCCCCGGAACTGCTGTTTGTTGGCCGCCTTCTTGAACACAAGCACGCAGATCTGGCCGTAGAGGCTGTCCGAATACTCTCCGATCGGGGTCTTGACGTTCATCTAGGCGTCATCGGCGTCGGACCAGAAGAGACTCGACTTCGGGCCCAAGTAGCGAACTTGGAACTCGACTCTCGGGTGACGTTTTATTCGACTGTCGATTCCCAAGAGGAGCTCTGGTCTTTGATTCGAGGATGTCGAGTCCTGTTGGCACCATCGGTTCGTGAAGGCTTTGGGCTCGTAGTGGCCGAGTCTCTCGCGCTGGGAACCCCGGTTGTGTGTGCTATCCACCCGGAAAACGAATCCTCAAAATTAGTCAGCCCTACCACAGGTTCGTCAGTCCCATCGCTTGACGCTGGAACTCTCGCTGACGCTGCCGAGTATTGGTTAAGCGACGATTCAGACCGCGCCGACCGCGCCTTGGCTTTTCTGACCGATCACAAGGAGCTAACCGTCGACGGGTTGTCATCTTCGTACGCAGAGATATTCCGGAAAGCGATTTAACGTCTACGGTGGGCGTGGCCCGTACGCCCACGCACATGGTCTCGACTCTTGGCGGCTCGGCGATCTCGACTTGCGTAGTTTCCGGCGGGTACTGAATAGTCCCTGATCACAAGCTCCAACCTAAAGGACGGTGATGTTCATCGCCAAACATCACTCAATACCGATAAGAGGTTCCGTCGACCCACGTGCCACGCGAGAACCATGCACGATACAGCGCAGTAGCACGCTTGTCCGATGAACCAGCCGACACCCAAACCGCCCAGACCATGGCGGACGGAGATGACGAGGCTGATGAGGACACAGGCGGCGCCTATGACGTTTGCGGTTACATATGCGGCGACGAATTTTCGTGCGAGGAGAACGATGTCGCTGATGAAATTCAAACAAAAAAATATGCTGGAGGCTGCGCCCCATCTGAGTAAGTCACTTCCATGGAGCGAGTAACGGTTACCAAATAGATCCAGTATCTTCGGGGCGATTGCAAGTACAACGACCGCGACGGGAAGCGTCACGGCGTAGGCCGCCTTCAGGGATTTTCTTATTGGCTCCACGAATTCCCCAGGGTGTGATGCGATCTCTGCGAAAAGCGACTGCGCCGCCATCGTCGGGAAGACGCAGAGAACCCCGATAATCGTTAAGGGAATGGTGGCGTAGGCGACGGCAGCTGGCCCGAGACGCGAAAGTATTATTAGCGGTAGCAAAGATGTCGGAAGTGCGGACACTAACACTGCGATTTGGCTTCCTGCAGCGAAGCTCGCGTGCGACCGCACTAGACCGACGCCAAGGGAAATCCGGATTCTCGGACCTCGCTTTAGCCGCCAGCGGAGAAGTACAAGGTCGCCGATCGCGGCCGAACTGATGTAAATCGCGGCCACGGCCAAGTAGCCGGCAGTTCTGGTTCCTGCGAGGACTCCAAGAGCAATGAAGCGAGTGATCGTTGCAATTAGGTCTTTACCGGCGATCCATGACACCTCTTGACGAGCGAGAAATGCAGGATCAACTATTGCCGCGACGAGTCCTCCGACCACTACGGCCATTGTTAACGCCACTGCCACGGGAGTATTGACTCCGAGTTCAGCGAGTGGCACGCCGATGTGATTGGGGAGGAGCCACAACAGAGCGAGCAGGACGATTGCAACCGGGAGGGATATGCACAGGGCTCCTCGCACCATGAGAGCCTGATCGGGTTCGCTCGCTAAATTCGCCACAATGGTTGCTGGCATTCCTAAGATCGCGACTGTCTCAATTATCCCAGTCGCGCCGTAAATGGCAGAGACTATACCGATCGAGCGCGGATCCCAGACGTGTGTGGCGATCACTATGAAGAGGCCACCGAGCATTCCGAGAGCAAGGTTGTCTCCGATAAGGAGAATTGACGTTCGATAAAGCCTGTCCTCGCGAAGGGTAACAACAATCCTTCGAGCTACAGCTTGAAAGTGACGAGTCACGCACTCACCCTTCGAGCTTCTTCTCCGCCCATCGAGGCGAAGTTGCGAAGATTACAAAATAGCGGCTTCACGGTCGGTGAAGGATTGGTTCGAATCATTTGTTCGACGACACTCCGATGCTTTGTCATCATGCGACAGACCAACTCCAGGAATCGCGGCGGGTATAGTGAAAAATTAAAGCATCTCCAATGTGGCAGACATTCTGACTCGCTTGAGTCATAGTAGGCGGTCGCGAACATCGCCGGCGGTCCCCGTACGTGAATCATCGGTGCGCGCGAATAAACGTCGCGCGGTTGTCTCACAACGCTCCAACAGAGGAGTGTCAAGTCATTCACCACACGAGGGGGCGCTGCCCTAGCGAAGGATCCGCCGATCCGCCGATGGCGGCAAGGTGCCACGCGATTTGGGAACTACGCTCAGAAGTACGAACTGTGCTTTTGTTACGTGGGAAGGCACAAAGAATGACAACAGTAGAAGAGGTCGACCGGTCAGTCGGAGGCACCCCCTACATGACTTTGGACCAAGCTCGCATATTGCAGCGGTTCTGGGACAGTGCTCCGGTCGGTGACGCACTTGAGTTGGGATTCGCTTACGGAAAAGGGAGCGCCTACCTTGGTGCAATCGCATCTCAGTTGGGTCGCCGTGTGACCTGTATTGACAATCCGACGGCCCGAGAGCGCGTTCCGAGAGCGGAAGAAACTGTGAGTTTGGCCCGGGTTGCCGATTACGTTGACCTCGTGATTGCTGAAAATGGGTACTTATGGTGGATGAAACAACAGCTAGAGGCGAAAGATGATTGTAAGAGGTTTAGTCTTGTATATCTTGACGGCGCTCACGACTGGTTCGTTGACGGTTTCGCCGCTCTCCTTCTAGATCGATTCATCGTCACCGGCGGAGTGCTCGTTCTAGATGACTTGAACTGGACGATGGCCTCTTCGAACGCCCCGGACATTGTGGCGGGCCGAGCCACACTGACAGATGACTTAGTCAACACTCCGCAAATCCGCAGCGTATGGGAGTTGCTTGTCCAGAGGGAAACAACGTGGGGAGAATTCGAGGAGATTGGAGACTGGGGAATCGCTCGGAAGATTTCGGCGAGCGATCATCGCGCGTCAGTGGAACGAGTCGTGGTCCGCCCAAGTCCACGTGAAATTTTGGCCTCAGTCGCGAGGAGGATCCGGGGTGGTCACACTCGAACGGGCACCCACGACTGGAACGGTTGACACGACTCACGCTCGAAGCGGGAAGTACATTCACCGGATGTTCGCGTCGTGCATCAGTTACCCACTGCGGAGACTGTCGCCAAATCGTTCCGGAATCCTTGTCTAATCAGGTAGCAGCGCTGGCGAGCTCACCACCATTGGTAGATTATTGGCACGTGCGTATCGGGAAGAATGGAGAGATGTCTTTCCCTATTTCAGGTTTCGGCCAATGAATTCAAGTTCGCCTGTCGGTACTTCGAGTCACGATGCGAGTGAACTCGAGGCCCGCGGTCATGCAAACCCCGTCGACGATTCCGACGAGACCCTTAAGACTTCTTTGGTCATCGTCAACAAGGACGAGCGACTTCTGAGCGAGACGCTCGACGCCCTACGTCCGTTTGTCGGGAATGCGCTCTGCGAAGTTGTCGTGGTGGACGCGTCCAATGGAGCGCTCGATGACATTCGCCAATCTCACGAATGGGCACGGTGGATTGACTACACGCAGCCATCTGGCGTACGCATAACGATCGCTCATCAACGCAACCTCGGTGTTCGAGTCGCCGAAGGCGACATTATCGTGTTCACCGATTCGGGCTGCCTGCCCGAGGATGGTTGGCTTGAGAGACTGCTTGCTCCGATTATTTACGAAGGAGAGTTCGTGTCTTGTGGTCCCGCGAGGTCCATTGGAAAGAGCGTCTACTCGGGGGTTCACTGGTGGGGAAACGCCAACGAAGACTATGTGCCGATGGCTACCACCATCAACTTGGCATTCCGACGCGATGCCTTTGACGACGTGGGGGGTTTCGACGAATACTTCGGCTCAGGGGAGGACGTCGACTTCACGTGGAGATTGTCCGATCGCGGGTATCGCCTTCGATGGGTACAAGACGCCGTTGTCAAGCACGATTGGGGCACGCCCAAACGACAACTTCGAAGGTCGTTCTTTTACGGCAAAGGAGGATGTCGACTTCTTCGCAAGCATCCTCACCGAATCGGCGAAGCCGCCATGCAGAATTCTGTGCCTATGGTGTACGCGCTCTTCCTGCTAGGCCTACCGCTGAGCTTGAAGTGGCGGTGGTACCCGTTGGTCCTTTTGTGGCCTGTGTGGCGTCATCGAAAAGAGGAGCTTCGGTGGCTCGTGCTCCTCGACCATCTCATGATGGGAGCTGGAATGCTTCAGGAATTGTTGAGACCAGGTACATGAAATCTAGGCTGTCGGTGTTAGTTACGCCGCGCGCCGGTCTTCACTATTTAGATCTTCTCTATCGAGATGTCGTGGCAACGGGAGTACGGGTGCACTACGCCACGGGTCCGACGCCCTCTCAAACGCTAAATATTCTTTTTGCCCCAGCAGTATTGATCTGGCATAGAGTGCACCGTTACCAAATTTTGCACATCCACTGGGTGTTTCAATTCACTCTTCCCTGGGCGCGGCGACGACACTGGGCCATGCAACTGATGGAGTGGTGGTTCGGTATGTATCTTCGCACGGCTCAACTGCTGGGCTACGCAATCGTCTGGACGGCCCATGACCTGCTGCCTCACGAGCAGGTCTTTGCGAACGACGGCCGTGCGCGGGACTTACTCATATCCAAAGCAAGCGCTGTCATAGCTCTTTCGGAATCAACCGCCTCCGAACTTCGCGTCCATGGCGCCGGCTTCGTACGTGTGATTCCGATAGGTCCGTACGACGCCCCCTATCCAGTGACGTCCACAAAGAAAGAAGCTCGCGATAGTTTCGGATTCAGTGACAGCGACGTCGTGATGGCCTTGATCGGGAGGATTGAGGAGTATAAGGGCGCAGACCTCCTTCTATTGGCCGCCGCCCAACTGCCAAAGACCTCGAAGATCAAACTATTACTGGCCGGCGTCTGCCCTGACCCGGCCTATGCAATAAGACTAGAACGCCTCGTCGATGAGACAGACGGGAGGGCAGTTGCACGATTTCAATGGATAGCGGACGAACAACTTGCCCGCTATCTCCAGGCCGCTGACTTTGCGGTGTTTCCTTTTCGTGAAATCACGAACAGCGCGTCGGTCTTACTTGCCCAATCGTTCGCGAGGCCAATCATCATTCCTGACTTACCCTCTCTTCGTGATATTCCCGCGAGTGCCTCGATTCGGTTCGATCCAGGTGTGGGTGCGCTTGCTGTCGCACTTCAGCAAGCCGAGGGTCTTTCTGAGAACGAGTATCGAGATATGAGTGATGCGGGACTTGCCTGGGCTAACAGGTTCGACTGGTCCAACATCGCCCGTGAGACAATCGAAACGTACAAGGAAGCTTGTCTTCGCTAAGCGCGGTGTGGAGTCGGCTTCGGTTCGCACTTGCCGGTCTCGTTAGTCACTCCTTGAAGGATCTCTAATTTCTTCATTTGTAGACTCGAGTGGCGCCTGTTGAGTACACGACGTAAAAATTCCGATTAAAAAACTGGATAGTTGACCGGTACGCGCTCTGAATCGCGCCATTCTCCGCCTCAGCTTGGGAGATGTCATTTCTCAAGTTAACGGTAGAGAGATAGACGTAGGCACCGCTATCTACTCCCGGTGGCACTATTTCAATCACCAAGTGGTAACTTCCGGGCGCGGAGAGCAAAACGAGTTGTCCGAAGAGATCGCTCTGGACAATATTTGAGGAATTTAGGTTGTCGCGCAGCCACACGGCCGTCGCATACTCGGGTGTGGAGACCGTAAAGTCATCGACGTTCACATTTCGAGTGGACAGCGACCCTGGTGCTACACCGCCAAAGAATAGTGTGCCTAGACCGCTCGTCTCCACAATGAGAATCGCCAACGAAGCGAAGCCCACGCCTGACAATATCTGGGCGACCCGACCACCGCGAGGTGTATTCAGCTTATAGAGAGTCGACACCACGTCATCGAGAAAAAGGGTTACCGGTGCGGCCAGCAATATTGCCGTGAAAATCGCGGCTCGTTCTGGGTTGTAAAAGTTAGCTAGCGTTCCAGAGAAGCGCAATATTCCACCGATGAGAAGACCGGAAACGGCCAGTCCCACAAGATCGGAGCTGTACTCGTACGTTCGTCGACGTCCGAGGCGAAAGATCCCGTAGAGCAGGGATATCCCGAGCACAATCCAAATACTTTCTGTGACCAGATACGTCAATTCTTGCCAAGTCCCCGAGAGACTTGGAACTACACCCCGTGTCGCGGGAACGGACGCGGAATGTAGTCGCACTGAATTGGAGCCTGATACGGGAACAATCCAAGGATCAGATACCCTCAATTCCTTGATCAAGAGTGGCTCAAACTGGCGAGCAGAGATGCTCAAGGTGTTGGTTGATGTCGAAAAGTCTGTTCCCTTAGCGGTGACTGCGCTGACGGGTGCGACCAGGGCATCGTTCCGCGTGATAACCAGGTTCCATCCGAAGGCGGCGACGACTGCCACGACCACGAGAGCGACGTTGATGATTCTTCGAGAACGCACGTCATAGCGGTGCCTTTCAATCCGCTCCTTCCGTGTTCCCAGCCATCCCTTAGACCAAAACCAGCCGACGGGCCACGCACACAGGTAAATGACCGCTAACAAATACGAAGTGGTGTAGTGAGTGAAGGAAATAGCAATAGTGAGCAGCATGACAATTACTTGAGCGGGACGTTTCAACATAGTGCGGTCAAAGAGCACCATTACTAGGGCCGTTAACATCGTCAGTGCCATCGCCTGACGTGTGATACTCACTAATTCTGACGAAAACGCCACACTCGAAACGATGAGGCAGACAACGACGGCGAGAGCGAGGCCAGAGCGAGGAGCATTCCGACCGCTAGTAATCCAGCGAGGAACACTTCGAATGGTGGAGAACACCGCCAGAGGCAGTAGTGCCAGAATCGCGGGGACCACCAATTGAAAGAATGCGAGAAGGCGCAATTTCACTAATGAATGGAGAACTGTAGGAAGCACGGTGAGAGACAGCATCGATGCATAAGGATCGTGGTTGGAAGGAATTACCCAAACTCCGGCGTGGGCGGTGTTCCAGGCATTCCCGTACTCTTGCTGAACGTCCCAGCCATAGAGGTGCGCTCCACGCAAACTGGTTGACAAAAGCAATGCTAGGGAAGCTCCATACAGGAGCGTGCTCAATGGCCATCGGCTAGTCCTGCTCCATCCGCCTACGACCCCTGCGAGCATCACCGCGACGTCAAGTATCGCGGAGAAGACGGCAAGATGGATGTTGCCACTGTTGTTTAGTTGAGCGACGCCAAGAATAGAAATCACTACCAGCAGGCCAGTAGCAAATGCAACAACGACGTTCCTCGTTCGAACTCCTTCGAAGATCCATGTGGCTGGATCGCGGTGCCCAATAGCTCCGATTGCCAGCACCCCTATGGCAATTAGAAACCAGATCACGCTCTCGGGAAGAGGATCCAGCGGGTGCGCAAGACCTAAGTGCGGGCCAAGCAGGCTGGCCACTCCCCCAACCACCATGATGGCCATCATGCTCAGACATACGGCCAGCACAATCCGTCCAGCGGAGTTAGCTGGACGGACCCTAAGTGCCGACATGACCGTTGCACCAGGAATGAGAAGGATCGTGACGACCCCTGGCAGTGGCACCAGTGGCGAGTGACAGAGCGCCATCCCAACTGACAGCACCAGAGAAACTGCGAGCCACAGTCCCGTCGGCGCGACTTCAGGCCATGATCTCTTCACCCATCGCCAGCTTGAGGTAAGCATCGGCAGTACGTTGGGAATCACCAAAACCACCGGGCGTTGCACACTCACGATTTGAGTATGGGCACCGTTAGAAAGATGTCACTTCCGGTGAGCGCGATGCGCATCGTCCCCGGGACGGCACCGTGGGAGGGAACAGCTACTAAGGCTGTCTGCCCACCGACCAGAGTTCTTTCACCGAGGCTAATCAGCGAGTCTCCCTCTGTCGCGCTCCAATGATATGTCTCGCTGTGCCCGGTGCGGTTCGTCAATTTGACCGGCACGGACTGGCCGACAGAATAACCCGCAGTGGCGTCAGAGGGAGAAGCAAACGCCAGTGAACTGTAAGGAGATTGGGCAAAACTACCGTGCACGGACCACATCAGAACCCGCTCGATCGGTGTGAACCCAAACAAGAGCACGACAACAAGTAGCGACAGCAGGAGCCCGCGAGAACCAGAGCCGACAATCCTAGGCATTGTTCCAGCCTATCTGTCGACTGCGGATCCGGCGATGTCGGGTGATGGATCTACGATCGCTCCGCAAAGGACTCCAACGCCGAGAGCCTCCCACATGAGCGGAGTTCGCGAAGACAGCGATGAGGCCGCGATTGGCGGTGATGGGGCATGCACGATTGACTGCAGAGACACTCTCTAAGGCGTCGACACCGTGGTCGGAATCGATGTGCAGTGGATTAGCGAGGTGGCTTCTTCTCTCGAAGATTTCGAGTCACGCTGTACGAAACGTCTCCTCAGGAGTCGTGAGTTTGAATACTGCCGTCGCAGAAACGCCAGAACCGCCGCCCGTCGTTTTGCCGAACGATTCGCTGCCAAGGAAGCGGGACTGATGATTCCTGATGTGCGAGAGATCATCCCATCGTGGAAAGGCATTGAAGCTCTGACGTAAAGGGGTAGGAACGAAATCATTCTTCTTGGTGCGGCCGTAGTACTGACTGATCGACGAAGGCGGAGAAGTCTCACATAGCATCACCCAAAATGCGGAAGTCGCGGTTGTGGCCGTCGTAGCACGTGAAGTCAAGCGCACTAGATAGCTTCGGGAGCCCCCTCTCGAAACCGGCCCATGTTAATCGAGAGGATGCGCCGATTCACTGTCTTCCTTTCGCGGAACACAGATTCATCCAATTGGCGCATTGACTTGCGGGGGCGCCTTTTAAGTCCCGGCCATGCGTGCAACGATTGGTGCGAAGACCTCCATGGACCCGCCTGGCACCACGACATTGCTGAAGTTCCATCTCTCGCGTCGCTCATTCAAGCGTTCACAAAGATCGTCCTCAGTTCCGATGAGGAGAACGGGGAGATCGATTGCTTCCTCTCCCGGGAGCCCGAGCATGGTGGCACTTCGCACCGCAGCTCGACGGCTGCTCACTACTGCCGCCGCGATGACAGCAACCTGGAGTTCAATGGAGTTGAAGCGGTCACCCGCCGCCTCGCGCACCCAGCGCACGCAGCGATCGAAGTGAGCGAACGTG
>Ga0208357_1003207_pt1 | contig 10217 bp, 13 predicted proteins | sample NGESurdeep092012_6_FD_184487 | JGI IMG/M metagenome (GOLD analysis project Ga0208357, IMG submission 184487) | Arctic peat soil microbial communities from Barrow, Alaska - NGEE Surface sample F52-2 deep-092012 (SPAdes) | ecosystem: Environmental > Terrestrial > Soil > Wetlands > Peat ... | reverse complement strand
CACCTTTGACGTCGGTCAAGCCTCGGGTCTCGGCGACCCAGATGGCGGGCGAGCTTTGGGCGACCACTGCCCTTCGAGGACAGACGGAGGTTGCCTTCGGCTTTGGTGACATCACGCTCAACGTCTCGCAAGGCGGAGCGCCGAAACTCCACAGCGTGCCCGTCTGGGTGGCTATCGCAACGTCGAAGCCTTGTAGTGCAGCGAGTAGGTGTAGTGCCTCAGCGATAGCTTCACTGCCGCTGACTGTTGTCGTTAGTGGGTACGGCCTGCCCAACAGTGAAGCAACGACCGGCACTCCCATTGCCTTCACCTATCAGACCGGCGGAAAGAACTCCACGGCGAAGCCCCGGCTACTCGCCGCCATCGAACAGGTCTCGGTTTCCTGGATACAAGATGGTCGAGTCTCGAACGGCAGCCTCCACATCACGGCCGCCCCCGTTCCCTGTGGAGCACTCAACGGCTACAGCCTTTCGACCAATCCCGATGGCACGACGCTGACCGTCAAGGGACTGATCCCAGAGTCCACTATTGGGGACTACTGCACAGTTTCGGTCGCAGTCAGCAAGGTCATTCCGCTGCGTGGCGCCAGTGCTAATGCGACAACGCTCCTTCATACACCGACAGGACCAATACGAGCAACGAACTGAGCCCGGATTTTGTTTTCGAGCCCTTCGGTCGTCCACAACCCCTCTTCTTCTCCGGCTTGCCCGGCATCGCTGAGTTGGTCAACGGCTGTACCAGCATCGTGACGTGAGGCACGCGTTGCCTAAATACGGTAAATCAGCCCCTAGGAGCCCTAAATCAACTCAAAAGTCCGCTAAACGCCGAACGCTGAAGAAAAATATCCATTCAGTTCGTATCAGAGAACTGCTACACAACGCATCCGCTCATCCCGGAACACCCGGTTCAGGGTGTGGTCGGCTGTCACGATCGACAACTTGAGCACATGATTGATTGGCCCGCGACCCCGCGAGGGGATTGGGACCATTGCGGTATTTCAGCGACGCTCGAGTTCCTCGGCCAGTTCGCATCTCGGAGAATTGGGGGCTTGAGCATCTCACCCATTTGTCTAACCTGAAGTTGTCCGTTGTGACCGTTGGTCAATTTGCAAAGTTAGAAACTTCTCGAATTAGAGTTAGAAAATATGGAGTATCCATCTCACCGCCACCAAACGCGAACCACGTGGACCGAAGGAGTGAGCGCGGTAACCAGATGAAAACAGCAGAGTTTGAGAGGAGAAGAGCACCGCGATTCATCCCTCAAAACATCCCTCACAGTGATCCGACGGTGCACGACAAAACAGATGAGGGGCGACACAAAACCCAGTAAATATCGGCAAAAGCGACCATCGACAACCTACACCGACGGATCGAGTCCCATTTACACTCAGCAGGTCGGGGGTTCGAGTCCCTCAGCGCCCACTCCGAGGTCGAATAAGAACCGAACGGAACATGACGATGCGAGATGCTGGAACGATTCGATTTTGGAAATCATGGTTTGAGTAATTCGTGAGGATCATCGTGATTTGCCTTGGACTGCGAACTCAATTGTCTGTCTAGTCGTAACGGCGCCTATGTTTGGACCTCGTTATATCTACGAGTCAGATTTCCATACCTTGGTCGCTGCGATCCTTCTTACGTGAGCGTTCGAGGACTTGGCGAAGTATCGGGAGCACGGCGCGATCCTTTTCGCGGCCGGCTGCTTCTTTGGAACGAATGACGTCGGCGAGCGCAGCAACGAAGATTCTCACGGTATCGGTAATCTGCTCCTGAGTAGCTGATCTTCGCAGGTCGTCGTAGCCTCGTGTACCGTCAGGAAGAAGCGCGATGTCCAGATAGCCGTGTTTGGTCACGAAGGTCCAGGTCGTCCCTTGCCCGAATGTTCGCTCGTCGAGTTGTATCGCTAATGGTTCTTCCATATCTGGAATCCGAAGCTTGGCGTCAAGTTCCCTCAACGCTGTCGCGAGCCTCGTGAAATTCTCACTGGTACGTGCGGGTGTGACATCGACGTCACGAGTGACGTAGGGAGACCCGCGGAGCTCGGCGGCGAGTCCACCGATGACTACGTAAAGAACTTGATGGCGCTCGAGAACCTCGAGGATTTCGTCTGGTCGATAGGGGACCGATTCAGTCACTGTGTCTCGCCATTCTCTGTTCGCGCTGTTCGTGGAACCGAACTCGGGTCATGAGATCGGCGAACCGTTCGGCAGGTGTCATTCGGAGATGCTGATCAATGATCGTCACATTGGAGTCATCAAATTTGGACACGAAGAACGTGAGGTCGAAACCACAGGCGCGTACTGCCCCTCGGAGTGTCTCAAGACTCGGTGAGACGTCGTCGCGTTCCCAGCGGGCAATTACAGACTGAGCTTTGCCAAGGCGCGCACCCAATTCGGCTTGAGTCAGTCCGGCTCGCAATCGAGCCTCTTTGATCAGGTCTCCGCTCACCATATGACTAGTGTAGTACAAATATGTACTATTAAGTCTCTGCGGACGCGCGATTGTCATTTGACGCCCGACGGTCGCCGTTCGGTTGCTTTCGCTCCATAAATTCTCTCCCTACCGCAACGAATGTTTCGTTGAGTGCGGTGGTCGAGGACGTTCCAAAGAACGTGAGCTACTGGTTCTTATTGTGTGACTCAAGGTCCACGAGTAGGGACCAAGTGATTGTTGGGTTTTCCTCCACACGACGACGATCCGGCTAAGCACTTTCCCTCAAAGAATCCCTCACGAGAGAGGGATTCTTTGAGGGATGGCCCGGCTCCACCAATGGCGTATCCATGGAAGGGCAACGAAATGGGTGAGGTAGACCTGATGATATTTACTCAGCAGGTCGGGAGTTTGAGTCCCTCAGACCTCAGACCTCAGACCTCAGCGCCACCTGGTCAGGAGGTATTTATTGGCCTTGAAACGGAGTCCGTTTTAGGGTGAGGCAAAGGATCTCAATACGAATACTTTTACGTAAATTGCAAGAAGTGCGGTCTTCTCATGCGCGTTTCCGCTCTACTTGCAGTTGGTACTCCGCGAAAGACCTTCCCGATCAGGGCTCAGATCAGTCACGATGGAATCCATGAGATGACGTACGGACGTCTTGACATTCTGATTGTCAACACTGACGAGTGGCTGGAAAGCGAATGATTTATCCGACGTGGCCTCTAAATGCGGTTATTAGAAGAGTGAATTCTGAAACGGGCTGGGTGAACAGCGTGGCCTTGGGGGGCGAAAGAAGTCGCGTAACTTCTAGCTGCATCCTTCAGGAACGAAGCGGACATTTTTTGAATGTTCCGTGCGCGGGCAGAGGCACCGAAAAGTCCGAGATTTAGCCATCTACGGCGAGGTCTGACGAATTCGGGGGACGTTAGACCAATTGTGGTTGCAAAACCGTGTATATCTGTGTAGTCTTGCAACATATGAAATCAACTCGCATGCCAGTAACTACTGCATCTCGAAAAGGCGTCTCGAAGCTCGCTGCCGAAGCCGAAAAGAGTCGGGTCGTCTTGACCAGCCACGGCCGTCCTATTGCGGTCGTGGATTCGGCTGAGCGCCTTGACGAGGATCTGAGGCGAGTTCGCGAAGCAAGCCGGTACGTTGTCGAGACTGCGGGTGAACTTGCTTTGGGACGTTCCAACAAGTTCACGCTGGAGGAGGTGTGCGCCAAGTTAAACATTGATCCTTTGCGGGTGCGCGAGCGTGCCACGGCAAAGCGAGGGTGAGACGCGGGAGTCGCTTCCCAGACGACCAAGCCGAGATTGTCTTTTCCGATGTGATCATCGAGCAACTGGAAGATTTGACTGAAGCCAACCGGATAGACGTATTAGTTGACATCGTTCGACTCTGCGAGGATCCCGGGGGCAAGCATCCCCTCAGTAGCCCGCTCTCTGGATGGAACACGCTCGACGTGTTAGTCGCTGAATATCGAGTCGTGTATAAAGCCACCATCACGGATAGTGTCGGGCTCGTTGAGGTGCTCTGTGTAGGCCCACGCTCCGACTCAGAGGTCTACGACATGGCAACCGCGATCACCAGCACCGGCCTGTTATCCGAAGAAGAGGTGGTGCAGTTATGGGAGGCGCTCGGCCTTCTGGACGTCGTGACGGAAGACGTTGGCCTGGACGGATGGGACTACCGTCCGGAGCCAGCACCCGAAGGGATGCGTCGAGCAGTTGTGAGTGCAGGATTACTCGACGCAGACACTGCGAGCGTCCTGTCCAAGGACGAGATGGAAGTTGCTATGACTTCGGGCTGGGGGCCCGATGGAGCCGATCCGGAGAAAGCTCTGCTTGCAGCGTTGGAACGTGCTCGCGGTAGCGCGGACTTCTCCGTGCGTAAGATTCTTGAACTCCGCCAAGACGACCGGTGCGGTGCTCTAATGGTTCGCGCCAAGTCCGCATGCGTTCGCCGACTCGGCCACCCCGGCCCTCATCGCTCGGCATAGGCAACCACGCTCGAAGGGACTCTCTCAGCTTTGCCCTTGGTCTCGAATGCAATTGAGGCGGTGTAATTCATCCCTCAATTCATCCCTCAATTCATCCCTCAATTCATCCCTCACACTTCTCTAACCCTGCACGACACAACCGACATCGGACGACGAAAAGCTCAGTCAAGATCAACGAATTCGACAATTGACATCTAGTCGCGACACATCGTGTCCCATTTACACTCAGCAGGTCGGGGGTTCGAGCGGAACCCCTCAGGTCGAATGAGACACGCAGTCGAATTTATCTGTTAGCAGCGACCTCCAGTTCCGGTGGATTAATCCACACCAGTTGAGGGATCTTTGGTGCGTTCGGCGCGAGTCGACGGAATCGGATTGGGTTGGCTCCGTAAGCGGCGTCCAGCGTGCTTTGACGTTGCTCTCGGATCTCGACGTGCGTGCCGTAATGCACCGAGGCAGGCGTGTGCAGCCCAATTCCCGAATGGCGATGTTCGTGGTTGTAGTAGTTGAAGAACCCGTCGGCGAAGTTGCGCGCGTCTTCAAGGCACCCGAAGCGTTCGGGAAACGTTGGGCAGTACTTGAGTGTTTTGAAGGCGGCTTCGGAGAAGGGATTGTCGTTGCTGACGTGGGGTCGGCTGTGGCTCCTCGTCACGCCCAAGTCCACCATCAGTTGACTGACCGGTTTGGAGCGCATGGCCCCGCCGCGATCGGCGTGGATGGTGAGCGTGTCGCGAGCAACACCCTGGGTGAGAATCGCGTCTTCAATGAACTCCTTAGCGAGCTGCGCGTCTTCGTGCGCGGCCACCAACCAGTTGAGGACGTAGCGACTGAAGATGTCGAGGATCACGTAGAGGTCGTAGAAGAGACCGCGCCTCGGACCGCGCAGTTTGGTGATGTCCCAACTCCAAATTTCATTGGGTTGCGTAGCGAGCAGTTCGGGCTTCTTCTTCGCGGGGTGCGTGCGCTGAGCCCGACGATCGCTCGAGGCGCCGCTCTCCGCCAGCAATCGGTGCATGGTGGCGGGCGAACAGAGGTAGATCCCCTCATCGAGGGTGCGCGCGTAAACCTGGTCGACCGCGAGGTCGCAGTTGACGGGTTCGTTGAGCAGCGCCAGCACCGCGTGGCGCTCGCTCGCACGCAGCGCGTTGGGCGGGGCGGCGCGAACCGCGGGCACCCTCGCCACTTTGGGTTTTCGTCGTCTGTAGTACGTCGAGCGAACTCGTCCGAGCAACGTGCAGGACTTCTTCACCCCGACCAGTGCCACGAGCGAGTCGTGCACCGCGCAGAGAATCTCGTCAACGACTACTCGGTGTCCGCGCTCTTGGAGAGAGTCTCCAAGAGCGCGTGTGCTTTTCCCACGATGTCGAGGGCCAATCGCGTTCGCTCGAGTTCTTGTTCCAGTCGCTGGTTCTTCTTGGTGAGTTGATCCAGCTCGCGGTTCTCGCTGCGGGTTCGGCCGGGCTTTTTGGTGCCGAGCGTGCCGGCGTCGCGCTGACGTCGCCACTCGGTCAACTGGCTCGAGTACACACCCTCGCGACGGGCGAACTCGCCCTTGGTGCCGGGTTCACAGGCGTCGTAGCGCGAGAGAATCTCTAACTTTTCCTTGGTGCTGATGACGCGCCTCGTGGGCTGAGCCGCGGGGTCACTGTTGTTGTCCACGTCATCATTTTGCTCATGCGTTGCCACCTTCGTGGCGTTGGTTGTTGTCATTGGTCTTTGGTGTCACTTGTCTCGCCCAGAGGAATGGAATTTGTCAGGCAAGTGTCTCACGCGGACCTGAGAGTTAGGGCCGAGTTCTATGGAATAGTCATCTACATGTACTGGAAGGATCACGTTCCACCGCACTTTCACGCTATCTACTCGGGTCAGGAGGCACAGATCCGAATCGACGACGGGAGCATCCTCGCCGGGTCCCTCCCAGCGACGGCGGAGCGTCTCGTCAAAGAGTGGGCGGTGGTGCGGCGAGCGGAGCTCCTAGCGAACTGGGAGCGGGCGCAGAAGCCGGATGCTCTCGAACCGATCGAACCGCTCAGGTAGAATATGCCAATGTCTTCGTTGGCCCGGATCGTCGCAGTCGAATACCTTGGCGAGTATCGACTTCTGCTGACATTTTCGGATGGACTCGTCAGAGAACTGGACTTTGACGGCGCTCTCGAGGGGGCTGTTTTTGAGGCGTTGAAGAACGTCAGCGTATTCAGTTTGGTCGCCGTCGACGAGGTCGCCGGGACCATCGGGTGGCCGAACGGTGTGGATTTTGATCCGGACGTGCTTCACGGCGATTTTGAGCCTGTCAACGGTCCTTCAGCGAAAGTGCTCCACGAGTATTATCTTCACGCCAGTTGCTGATTCCTGCACAACGCGCACTCTGACCCCGCACCGGTGCAGCAGCCTGACGTTCAGCGCGTGCGCGACACCGACTCACTGATGGGACAATTCGAATCACACTGCAAGAATGCTGATCGAAGACGCCGGATCTGCCCGTAGTCAAGTGGCACCTCGAGTGCGTGGGGCGCAGAGGCTCGTGAGCCGTGGGACGAGGCGGCCCAGAGCCCGATGCGGGTTCCGTTTACTGTGGTTGCAAGGTGGACTTGCTCGATTCAGGTGGTCATTTTGACGCGTGTCTGACTCAAACTGGCGAGTTGGGTCACCGTGAAGTGAAACACTTGGGCCTTATGGATGAGCGCTTGCTGCCGTGATGAAAGTGCGCGCTAGCGCTGGCCCCGCCATCCCAGGCCGGAACATGCGACATTGGTCGGCAAGCACGCTCAAAGCGACGACGATCCTAAACTGTTCCACGTGGTCGACCACTTTCCGGACGCGGACGAACGAACAACTCACTGGGAATCCGTCTACGAGCTCAGCCAGGTCGACGGCGTCAGCTGGTACCAACAGGAGCCACTTGTGTCATTGGAACTTGTGGACATACTCGGCGTCGAAAAGGACGCACGGGTGGTTGACGTCGGAGGTGGCGCGTCAATCCTTGTCGACTTCCTGCTAGCCAGAGACTTCACCGACTTGACCGTCCTAGACATCTCGAAGAGCGCGCTTCGCGTGAGCCGAGAACGGGTCGGCCCTGATGCCCATGTGACGTGGATTGCCCACAATCTCCTGACATGGGAGCCAACGTACCGCTACGGGCTTTGGCACGACCGAGCAGTGTTCCACTTCCTGTTGCCCGACGAGATCAACGTCTACCAAGATCTCCTACGCCGTTCAGTTGCTCCCGGCGGATCCGTGATCATGGCCACCTTCGCGCCGGACGGGCCGGAATGGTGCTCTGGACTACCGGTGACCCGCTACAACGCCGATCAATTAGTTGAGGTCCTCGGTGACGAGTTCACAGTGGTCGAGCAGCGCAGAGAAGTCCACGCGACGCCCAGCGGCGCTCTTCAGCCGTTCACCTGGATTGCTGCTTCAAGGAGCCTGTCCTAACTCTTGGAGATGTTCCTCGTCGTTAAGTTGCAGTCATGGTCACCGGGTGCGAATCCTCCAGTCGAAGATTGTTGACGTCCCCTCTCCGACACCAACAATTTGCAACTGCTTCATCTCCACATCTCCTGGCAGAACGATGAGCGATGGAACGCCGTGAACGGACACTTCAAAGTGGTCGGGGCACGGAGATCCATTCGATCAACTCCTCAACAAGAACCCACCGCTGGTGAACCGGCACGGTCAACGGCGTGGCTGGCAAAGTCCGGGCACGAAGTAACTCGTATTCTGTTTTCATGGTGAGCAGTGACATTTGGGATGAGGAGACGGCGGCGGTCTACGACGAGGAGGCCGCCGAGATGTTCGCGCCGGAAATTGTCGATCCTGTGGTCGATTTCCTGGCTCGACTCGCCGGATTCGGCGCCGCCCTCGAGTTGGCGATCGGCACCGGGCGCATCGGCATTCCACTCATGCGACGGGGTGTACCCGTCACAGGGATCGAACTGTCTAAGTCGATGATCTCGCGCCTGAGGGCAAAGGTCAGCGAGGCGGATCTTCCGGTCGTAGTGGGGGATATGGCCACCACGAAGGTACTCGGTGAGTTCAACTTGGTCTACCTGGTGTGGAACAGCATCTCTAACTTGAGGACGCAAGAGGAACAGGTGGAGTGCTTCCGCAACGCCGCACGCAACCTCGGTCCCGGAGGACGCTTCGTCATCGAGTTGTTCGTGCCGCCGCTTCGGCGTCTTCCCCCTGGCCAGGTCGCTGTGCCCTTCGACGTGTCCGAGGCTCATACTGGCTTCGACACGTTCGACCTAGTAACGCAGGGGTGCAACTCCCACCACTACACGCGCCAGCCCGACGGAACGATGCGGTACGGCGTTGGACACTTCCGCTACATTTGGCCCGCGGAGTGCGACCTGATGGCGCAACTAGCCGGGATGGAACTGGAGAGCCGTGTCGAAGACTGGGACGACACCCCGTTCACCTCTGAGAGCGAGAAGCACGTCTCGGTGTGGCGCAAGGTGTAGCCGGCCGCGTCAATTGAGCAGTCATCTCAAGGCCCCACCCTACGGCCGACCTTCGGCCGACTCTTCGTGGTCAAGTCCACGATTTCAACCGTCTGTCGGACACTGTGCACGTCGGATCTCCGACACCAACAATCTCAGACTCTTCCTGAGTCAGCAACTTTCTACACTGTGTCGCTCTGAATCGAGATGATGCAGTTTGCGGGTGCCTTTATAGAGGATGTCGCGTCCAATCGCGGTGCTTGGGCCACGCAAGTAATGAGAATTACTCGTGTTTTGTTTCGCTTCCGGAAAAGTCCGTAATTGATCCGTCAGGGTCCGGTGTTGAAATCCATGAGATAGCGGCCAACTGTAGATGACCACGTGAAGGTCGCAAATCGGTCGTTGTGCCCTACATTCCACGCCCCAGGAGAACCAGAGAAATGCAAGTCCATCTTTACAAGCAGCGTGAACCTATGGCTCGAAGTCCAGGCGGACGGTTGATAATTGATGACTCGTCCACGGCTCAGATGTACATACGGTGGACCCGTTGGTCGCTGGTCCGCGGAGATGTACTCGCGTGCCGCCACGACCGGGCCGTGCCCTTGCCACGATTGAAGGTAGTTCCGCAGTTCCGCGATGGCCCTCACGTAGGTCGCGTGTCGGGACGGGGCAGTCGTCGTCGCACCGCTCGAGCCAGTCGGAGTAGTCGCACACGAACTAAGGGTGATCCCTGCAACCGCAATGGTCATTGCTGCGATGAGGCGTCCACGGGGCACTGGAACCTTCATCTTGTTCTTCTTTGAATACGAGTACTCATATTGGGCATCTTTGCACTGAGGCGCGATTGCAATCGTGATGAGAAAGGAATTGACGATCCGCTCGAGCCAACTTGCGCGCACGAGAAGTGGGGACTCGTTCCGGGTGCACGACCTTTTTTGTAAGTGAGGTCAATCGACTGAACGGTTCGCCCGCGGAGCGGTCATCAGTGAGAAGCGCCTCAATCCCCAGAGTCATCGCAGGCCCTGGGCTTCAATAATTGTCATGACTTCCTCGCGGCGATAGCCCTGCTCGCGCGCGAATGCCAAGAGCTCGTTGATTCGTACCAGTACCGCACTCTGCTGTGGCGTACCTACGACGTGCACGCTACGTCCTCTCGTAAAGTCGAGGAGACCTTCGTCGCGCAAGATGTGCAGGGCACGAATCACAGTGTTCTTGTTCACACCGAGCACGTCAGCTAAGTCGATAGCGGGCGGCAAGCGTTCGCCCGGCTTCGCCTCACCGTCCGCGATCGCTCGTCTAATCTCGGCGGCCACCTGCTCGTAGATAGGCATCGATTCGTTCTTG
>Ga0208357_1003204_pt1 | contig 10221 bp, 7 predicted proteins | sample NGESurdeep092012_6_FD_184487 | JGI IMG/M metagenome (GOLD analysis project Ga0208357, IMG submission 184487) | Arctic peat soil microbial communities from Barrow, Alaska - NGEE Surface sample F52-2 deep-092012 (SPAdes) | ecosystem: Environmental > Terrestrial > Soil > Wetlands > Peat ... | reverse complement strand
CCTCGGTCCCGGAGTGACGAGCCATCACCAACTGATCGGCGACGTACTGGCGGTCGGCGCCCTGTTGTGCTGGTCTGCCTATTGGCTCGTCGCCAAGCACGCGCGACAAATGCATGACGCTATGGAGTACACCGCGGGCGTGACGATCACGGCAGCGGTGACGATAACACCGATCGTTTTGTTGTCGGAGCAGTCTCTCGGTCGAGTGGAGGCCGGCGACTGGCTGTGGATCGTCCTGCTGGCGATCGTGCCAGGTGGTGCACATTTGGTGATGAATTGGGCCCACCGTTACGTTGAGGCATCGGTCTCTTCCGCGATCTCCTGCCTAAGTCCACTCGTTGCTGCGGTGGCCGCGATGGTCGTTCTCGGACAACCCCTGACTGTGGTTCAGGTCGGTGGTGTCCTCGTGGGGCTTGCGGCGATCGCGGTTGTCGCCGCGCGACACATCGAGCCCGTGGGGTCTCAGTTAGAGTAGCCAATCAAACCATCAAACGGATCGCTGGTGGAAAGTCACCAGCGATCCGTGAGCGAAAGAACACGAACGTACTGCTCGGTCAATACTTGCCGAAGAGCACTGGCCTCTCCAGGTGCTCCGTCGGGGAACTTGAATTCACTCGGAGAAACCCCAACGCCCAACATCATAAAACGGCATCTCATTCCAATGAGGCTTCACCAAGCACAGGGAACTTTAGAATTTTTGCACGACTGGGGAGGCACCACTCTTACTAGCTATTCTCGTGTCGTTGGTGTTGCCCTGTTTGGTAGACACCTTGTAAAAGTCCATTATTGAAAGTACACGTCGGGAGGCGAATCAGACCACATTTTGCGCTCGCCATTTAGGAGTCGCTCGCATGCGTGGTGACGAAACTTCGCGGAGCAGTCAAATAGCATATCCACCTCCAGGTAGTACACGACCAAACTCTCACAGAATCGGTCCAATTTTCGAGATCCAGGCCAGGACTCATGGTGATCAGTTATAAAAGTAAATTTTACGATTGTGATCATACGAGGATGGTTTCGTGACTGAGTCGAGACGTAGCATCTACGACATGGCGGTGGTGGGCGCAGGCATCGTCGGGCTTGCATTTGCTCGTGAATTGCTAAACCGTCGTCCCGAAACGCGACTGGTAATCCTCGATCAGGCTGAGTCTGTGGCGCGTCATCAGACGAGCCACAACTCCGGTGTAATCCATGGAGGGATCTATTACACCCCGGGATCGCTCAAGGCTCGTCTATGTGTCGAGGGCTCTGGCCTCATGGAAGATTTTTGCGATGCCAACGGGATTCCTTATGAGCGAGTCGGAAAGCTCATCGTGGCGCTCGGACCAAATGAGGTACCGCGCCTGGATGAGTTGGAGTTACGAGGTCGCGCTAATGGCACCCCGGGCCTTCGTCGACTCACTGGTTCCGAAATCCAGGACATCGAGCCTGAGGCGCAGGGCATCGCCGCCCTGCATGCACCGAATACTGGCATCGTGGACTACGCCGCGGTAGCGAGGGCCATCGAGCGTGAACTGCGAGCGAAGGGCGTCGATTTCGAACTCGGCCGCAAGGTCCACAGCGTCAGCCGAAAAGGCGGGAAGACCATACTCAACCTCGGCACAACGGAGATCCGGGCGAATGCGGCGACACTCTGCGCTGGTCTGTGGTCCGACCGACTCGCTATCTCTGCAGGCATGTCTAAGGATCCGCGAATCCTGCCGTTTCGTGGTGCATATTTGCATTTGGCACCGCAGCATTCCGGAGTCGTTCGCGGGTTGGTTTATCCTGTCCCAAATCCAGCGCTACCGTTCCTCGGTGTCCATGTGACCAAGCACATCGACGGTCACGTCTCGCTAGGTCCAACAGCGATGCTCGTTCTGTCGAGAGACGGCTACAATCCTCTCCGTATTCATCCACGTGACGCTGCGGAAATTGCGATGTGGCCGGGCTCCTGGCGGATGGCAAAAAGGTTCTGGCGTACCGGTATCAGCGAATTGCATATGGCAGTGAGCCGCAAGACTTTTCTCGAGGCCTGTGCGGCCTACGTGCCATCGCTCAGCGGTATGGAGATTGAGCGTGAGTCGTTCAGTGGCGTTCGAGCGCAAGCCGTCAACAGACGAGGAGAACTCATTGACGATTTCGTAATCTCGAAGTCTCCGGGCGTCTCTCACGTACGCAACGCACCCTCGCCCGCAGCGACCTCCTCATTCGCGATCGCCCGTTACCTTGTGGATCGGGTGGAGGGCAGGCCTGATGAGGCTTGACGTCCGCGGTCCTCTCGCCGGCCACTGATCTTCAAGACCCCGGTCCGATGGTGCGACGACGAGTGTGGCAAGCGGTCGCCGCATTATCTTTAGCATCGATATTGGCCGACGAGAATTCCGATCGACCTACACATGCATGAGATACTCAGTAGCCGCGCGTTCGCAGTTGTCAACCGAAAACAGCGCAACCTCGTACCGAACACTAGGCCTCCCGATGTGGCCGACTCGAAGCCCGGCCTGAAACGTTGCGGACGTTTTCGACCTTCATAACCAGCTGCACGTCGACGACCCTGATCCGTCGACGATGAACGCTGAGCCTTTCGGAAGAGGTGCGGCATCTCACGGAGCTATCTTCAACGCTCCATAACTGTGCCCGGCACCGGAGTTAATGCCGCAGAAACCTGACCCCTTGCACGGTGTGCAACGGCATTTTCTCTAACAACGTCTTTTGCAACGCCGGCGCTTACGTGCGGTCACCACCGAACACCAGCGAGCTGAAAGCGCAATACTGCAAACGAGCAATCCGCCAGATTTTGAGGTCATTGCTGACTTCCAAATTCGACAGCGTGTCTCATGCGACCTGAGAGGTTCTGATCGACCGGCACGAAGTACGCGAGTACTGGTTTCCAACAAATTGTAATCATAAGACGCAAGAGGTTCGGGCACGCCTTTCGCCATTTTCAACGGCCACCTGGGTGAATCTGCAGACTTGCAGTCGACTGACGTACCATGCCTGCGGCAGCAGCCCTTTATCAACTTACCTAGCTCGCGACGACGTCCGAGTCGATGACCGTGTTAATCCTTCGTCGTACTCAGAGTATGGATCAACTTCTTGTTCACGAACTCGTCGATGCCGTAGGGACCGAGTTCGCGACCCACGCCGGATCGCTTCGTGCCACCGAAGGGCAACTCGGCGGCGCCGCCCTCGGGCGCGTTGATCCACACCATGCCGGTGTCGAGGCGGTCGGCCACGTCGAGCGCCAACTTCTCGTTGGCACTGTAGACACTCGCGCCGAGACCGTAGGGCGTGTCGTTCGCTAGGGCCACGGCTTCGTCGGCGCTAGTGACACGGTAAACCACGGCGACTGGTCCAAAGAGTTCTTCACGGAACGCGCGCATCTCGGGTACTACGCCAGTGAGCACACTCGGTTCGAAGAACGCACCCGGTCCGCTCACCCGACGTCCGCCAGTCCGCACGGTCGCGCCCTTGCTCACGGCGTCGTCGACTTGCTCTTGCAAGTTCCGCGCAGCCTGCTCAGACGATAGTGGGCCGTACGAGGTGTCCGGGTGGGTCGGGTCACCGGTTGTGCAGGACGCGATCGCAGCGGTGAACTGTTCGACGAACTCGTCGTAGATGGCGTCGGCAACAATGAAGCGCTTCGATGCGTTACAGGCCTGACCGCCATTCTTCATACGCGCGCCGACCGCCTCACTAACTACTTTTGCTAGATCGTCAGTGTCGAAAACAATGAACGGATCTGACCCGCCGAGCTCGAGGACAACTTTCTTCAAGTTCTTTCCCGCAATGGCCGCGACCGCCGTTCCGGCGCGTTCACTTCCGGTCACGGACACTCCACAAATACGAGGGTCGGCAATAATATCGGCCACTTGTTCGTTCGTGGCGAAAATATTGATGTACGCATCGACCGGAAGCCCAGCATCGTGGAAAATCTGCTCCATCGCGAGCGCCGACTCGGGGCATTGTGGCGCGTGCTTGAGCAAGATGGTGTTACCAATCATGATGTTGGGTGCAGCGAACCGAGCAACCTGGTAGTACGGGTAGTTCCACGGCATTATGCCCAGTAGCGCGCCGACTGGAGCTTTACGAACCCACGCGGTGCCGCCGGTGTTGGATGCCAGGGGTGCGTCGGCCAGCAGGGCCGGTCCCTGGTCGGCGTAGTACCGGTAAATATCGACCACAAAACTGATTTCGCCCAGTGCTTCGGCGGTTGTCTTACCCATTTCGCGCGTGATGACTGCGGCGAGCGCGTCGGCCCTATCACGATAGAGATCAGCCACTTGATGCAATATCTTCGCGCGTTCCGTCTTCGCCGTTGTACGCCATGATTGGTAGTTCTCGTGAACGCGAGCGAGGACGTCGGCAATCGTGGCGTCTGTCGCAGTCGGGAATTCACTCACGGTCTCGCCGGTGGCGGGATTGACGACTTGATACAGGCTCATGGTGAAAATCCTTTTCAATTGTGGCAGGGGACAAAAGAACCCTCATACCCGGCCGACGGTATAGCAATCGATCTACTTACTTCACGACACCGTGGACGTCACGTCCACGCACTCAGGAGCATGGTGGCGCCGCTCCTCAGTTCAGTGTAATGACGTCAATCGAGCCGGGTCCCTTCGTCATGAAGGACTTCAGACTAGCGCGGGCGATTTCGTTGCGAGAGGCGTTTCGGAATCTCCACCCGCCTCATTTTAGGCTTCAGTGAGGTAGGCCGACTGATTTCATCCCTAACATTTGCGCGAACCCACAAGATTCATCAGTACGCATTAGACGTATGCCCCTGCATTTACTGGACTCTGTGGATGCAAAAGATGAATCAGAAGCGGTGGGCGTCCTTTTAATCAAGGTGCCGGGATCGAGACCCGGGCGGCCCACTGAGAGTAGTTGAACGTTCACGCTCGTGGACCACAACGGTCGCCGTACTTCTGAACGAAATCGAAGTATCTTGATTTGGACTCGATTGCGCAACGTGATCCATTGATCATCGCGATCGACGATGCGTCCCTCATTTTAGGCCTCACATTTTCACAACCCTCCAATTCCTCGAGTGACGAGCGACAACACCGTCTTGGAAATGAAGTGGTCTCCCGCATTCCCGACGCGATTCACCCTTAGGCTCACCCGCCACCTTGACCGAGAGCGTGTCGTAGCTGTCGGGCGAGATCACGAACAGATGCACGTTGAAGACCGCCCGTCCGTTGGCATCCAACTTCGGAGCCCGTGTCTCGAAGTCCAGTACCGGCTCGGCTGGTCCGGCCGACACGAACTGGACCGCCGCTGTGTCAATTGGTAAACGCATTTCTGCTCCTTTTTGGAGGGCGCAGTTTTCATTCTCTACCTAAGGAGCCAATTTCAGAGGCCGATTTGAGACAACAATTTGGTCACGACAGTGAAATATGTGAAACCTGGACGTTGAGAGACATCAGTGGATTTTCGGATCGAAACCATAAGACGTTCGGGCTGCCGGTCGCTACGCGCCCGACGCCCGGTCAGGGTGGTTCTAATAGATGCGTTACGAAGAGAGTTGCGTAACCCTTCTATAGGACCTTCGTTCAAGTGGCTGAGGCTCAAGTACTCTCAAAACCTTTGGTCGAGTTACAGCCTTGCCGTAGTCTCGGTGCATGTACGTCCCGAAGGCTTCAGGCGAATCTGCTGGACCAGTCGCCGCAGACTTGGCGTCTTACGCCATTGATTGCAAATTGACGATCTACGCCGGCGCTGGAATATCCATGGCACCTCCGACTTCGCTTCCCGGTGCAAGCACCCTTGCTCAATTACTCTTTGACACTCTGAAGATTGACGTGCCAATGCCAGGAGTGGACAGCACCAATCTCCTGGCGGTCGCCGACACGATTGCGGCACACAGACGAGGGGCCGATTTGCTCCGTCAGACAATTCTCGGCGTCGCCGACTTCCGCAGCGCCTTGTTCAACTACGCGCATGAAGTCCTTGCACTTCTACTGTGCGAAGGAGCGATATGCATTCTCGAAACTAATTATGACGACTGCATCGAACGCGCGGCACAGCCCGAACGACCGATGGTCATACGAACTGCCGACGAGATGCTCGCCGTCGCCCAAGCTTCAATTTTTAAAATACATGGTTGCGCCACCGTTCCAAATACGATGTTGGTCACGACCAGAGACCTCGACTCTGTTGATAGTTGGGCCACAAGTCAGTTCGAGTCGCGCATGTGGAGCAGTCGAGTCGCCTTCATTGGAATAGGCAGTCCAGCGGACTACGTTCGATCGAACATCGCGGAGCTCATGAGTATAATTGGTACGGACCATTTACTCGTTGTGGACCCGTGCCTGGCCTCTTGGGACGGCCTTGAGCCGCCTGCCTGGAAAGCAATCCTTCCCACGCTGAGCGAGGATCAACGTGAGGCTCAGGGTGCCGAAGAATTTTGTGATTCCCTTCTACGCGCCTATCTACGTTTCGCTCGTAGGCACGTCACTGAATTCGTACGTGATATGTCACCGACAAGCGAACAATGCATCGGCATCAACACGATCTTCGATTCGCTCAATGACAAAGATGCGGTGTGGGTTATGAGATGGATGCGAGAGGCGTCTTTTCGCATCGATGTCGGAACCTCTGTGGTTAAATCCAAGGAGCTAACCAATGCTTTGCTTGCCTGCGCTTGTCTGACCGGTAGCACCAACTTTACGTTACTGCTCCCTGGAGGCTGGCTTTTCATTGAAGACTTGCCCGCGGTTGAACAAGAAGCTCAAACACCAGAAACTTCGGACCGAAGATCATTGCCTACTCACTCCAACGATATTCCAATCCTTCTATTGATGGCGCACATCCTGACACGCGGGACGCAAATTAACCCCGAGGCACGACGGAGGGTCATTAGAGCCCGAGGCCAAGGGATCGTACAAGCGGGGAAAGACGTGATTGTGGTGGCAGTGGGTCATACAGGAGCCATCGGAGGCGAAACTCACGTCGAAAGTGGATTTCGATTGAAGGACGTCCTCGAAAGTAGTTCGTCAGCGCCTTCCAATGGACTCCCGAATAATCTCATTGGCGATTCCAATGTTCGCCATCTAATTGATGGACCACGAGTGGGGTCCATCATCTTTATCGACGGTGAAAATTTGATCGAGGTTGAATGAGTTCTAAACCCGATACGTCGATGGTTGATACCGAGCTACTCCAGCTATCACAGTTCGTTCTCGAAGATGCAGGATATCGAGTATTTCAAACCGTTTCAGACGGTTATCCTCATCTCTTAGCCGAGGATCAAGACAATATTGTCGCACTGGGCACGGTCTTGAGAGTGGAAGACCTTTTCATTGTCGAGCCACTGATTAGCCAAACCTTTGGCGTTCGACTCTCTACTAATTCCATGACATCCAAAAAGTGGGATTGCTATGCGATCATTCTTTCAGGCACGAAGGCTGAACCCGGGCTGACTGAGGCGCTATTCGAACTTGCCTACGATCTGAGTCAAGTCAGGAAAATTGTACGCGTCGGTGTTGAAGCAACTACTGCCGCAGTAACACGGAGCCTGAGCGCGGTGCTACCACTCCCTGAAATAAAAAATCTCTCAGTGCTCTCCACGGGCCCTCTAGAAGCATTGATTTCGCGTCTGGTAGCGGATGGCTTATCCCCTGATCAAACTCAAGACGCGCTGCAAAGCTTTCAATCGCAATCGGGAACGCCGATTTCGGACACTGAGTCTTACTCTGATCGCCCAGAGGAATTTGATGATGACACAGGAGGAAGAAGCGATGACTGACTTCTTGCATTCGGGGGCGACTCGTTTGGTCCAATTGACAATTGAAAACTTCAGAGGCGTCAGAGACCAGATCTCTCTTGAGTTCGATGCGTCTGCAATCATTTTGACGGGAGCGAACGGCACGGGTAAGACCAGCGTATTTGACGCCTTGCAATGGTTGCTGGTTGATGACGTTTCGAGACTTGCGGAATTCAAGCTTCGCCGAAACGAAGAGTATCTCGTCAACGTCTTTAGTCCAAATGAACTCGCTCGCGTGGAGGCGACATTTGACATTAACAATGCGAAACTCCACGTCAGACGTGTAGGGAACTCAAGTGGAAGCACCCTTGAAGTAACGCTTGGATCGGTGACGCACACGGGAGCTGACGCGGATGGCATTCTTTACGCAAACCTCATTGCCGGCGATCTATCCTTAAATGAAGTGCTCGCCACAAGTGGGCTCCTGCAACAGGATGACTTGCGTCAACTCTTACGCACGAGACCTGAACAGCGCTATCAACAATTATTACGTCTTCTGGGTCTCCAGATTCTCGAGGAGTTCGACGGGTATGCAGGGAGGATGCGCGATGCGTCTCGAATGGAGACGAGAAGATCGCGAGAGATTCTCGATCGCATTCGGTCAGAGTTTGAACACGCCGATGAGCGACTCAAAACCGTTCAAATACAAGCGGAATTGAAGGCAACTCGACAACTTGATACGGACAGCATTTCTTCCGCAGCAGAAACGCTAAAGGATATTCTCCTCTTGAATGTTGGACTCGATTCGATTGAGCAAGTCGCTGCATTCGGAGCCGCAATGCGCAACGCGAGCGATTCGCTCGCAAAAGTGAATGATCAATTGCGGCGGATACCCGAATCCGTTCCTGAAGTACCCGAATCGCTTCCTGACGAAATTGCCTCAGCGATTTCCATTGCCAAAAATCAACTTGAATTATTTGAGACAGAGTTTGAGTCCACCCAGAAAATCCTTATTACGCGCGAGCAAAGCCAAGATGAATTGAGTCGGCTGGCGACAGCCGCGATTCCCTTGCTATCGACGCACGATGGACTCGCGCCTTGCCCCGTCTGCCTGACCATGATTGATGCCGGCCGAGTCGCTGCTGAACTTTATTCCCGCTCCGAAAACGTGTCGTCCGTCGTAGAAGCCCGCACAAGCGCCGCAAGTGCTGAGATCAAAGTCCAAGAATCGAAGGAAGCTCTTACAGCCTTGGGTGCCCGGCAAGATCGAGTTGCGATTGATCTTCGGGTTCGAAGAGATGCCAACGCAACGCTGAGACAACTTCTCCAGTCACTGATTCAAGCATCGAGCGAGACATTGACGCCCTACATAGAGCCGACACCACAATTATCCGGTCTCTTGGATGCAATCCGCAATGCGATGAGAGGGCCGTCCGAGTCAATCGTTGACTCATGGTCATCTTTACGTGCAGACGTTGTGTCTGTAACTGGACGGCTCATTGAAGGAATCTCCAAGCTCGCAGATGCCGCATATCTTGCATCAGCTGAAGCAAGCGCTGCTCAGTTGGCGGTAGAGCGGTCAGTCGCGCTACCGCGCGAGCGAGCACTGCACGATCAGCTTCTTACAAAGTTGACTTCTCAAGAGAATTCGTATGAAAGCGCTCGAAGAGCTGAGACACTGGCAACGTTGCTTGCCCAGAGCACGACCGCGGCCGCGACCGAGATCTTTCGCGAGAGATTTGCCGTCCTGGAGCCATTGGTCAACGACATATACGCGCGCTTAGATCCACATCCAGCTTTCACTCGACTTAACATTCGTGTTGAAACCTACCGCGCCAAAGGTACCGCAACTCCAAGTGTGATTGATGACGAAGTGGGCATTGAGGCCAATCCGATGGTTGTGTTTTCGTCGGCACAGGCAAACATCGTTGCCCTCTCCATTTTCTTAGCTCTCGGCTTGGCCTCAGGCGATCGGCGTCTTCCATTTGTCCTGCTTGATGATCCTCTCCAGTCACTTGACGACGTAAACGTTCTCGGATTCGCCGATCTCAGTAGAAGACTACGAAGGCAGCGACAATTGATCATCGCAACGCATGAGGAGCGTTTCGCGGAGCTCCTTGAGCGAAAGCTAACTGGTCGATACTCGGGCGAAGATCTCATCGTGCATAGATTCATCGGATGGAACCGGGGCGGGCCTATTGTGAAGACCGACCGAATTGATTTTCTCGATGAGAGCCATTCACAAATCCTCACTTGATGGCCAGGGGACTGCTGTCGCTTTAGTTGTCAATTTATTGACCCGTTGCATTGTCATAAATACAAGCAACCGTACAAGCAACCACAAAAGACTTCGGGCTACACCCAAAAACCTCCTCGTACGAAACCCCAATGAATTACTGAAAAAATGGACGTCTGAACACGTCGAAAAATGTCCCTAGTGGTCCGTCGCTGATATAACTGAAGTAGTTAGAATGGTGGGATGACATCAAAACTGGCGGCTTCACCCTTGATGGTTACCAGCGAGCAACGAG
>Ga0208357_1003201_pt1 | contig 10227 bp, 11 predicted proteins | sample NGESurdeep092012_6_FD_184487 | JGI IMG/M metagenome (GOLD analysis project Ga0208357, IMG submission 184487) | Arctic peat soil microbial communities from Barrow, Alaska - NGEE Surface sample F52-2 deep-092012 (SPAdes) | ecosystem: Environmental > Terrestrial > Soil > Wetlands > Peat ... | reverse complement strand
GACGATCGTCTTCAGCCGGCCGTTCTCGTGCTCGAGCTCCTTCAGGCGCTTCGCGTCATTCACCTTCATGCCGCCGTATTGAGCCTTCCACCGGTGCCAGGTCGACTCGGCAATCTCGAGTTGCCGACAGACCTCCGCCAGATCCTCTCCCTGGTTGAGCAGCTTGTCGCCTTCGGCGAGCTTTCTGATTACTTGTTCGGGGGTGTGACGCCTTCTTTTCATGCTGTCCTCCTGGCCCCATTCTGGAGCATCGGGACTCTCGTTCGCCGTGGATCATTTCAAGGGGACCCGCGCAATGGACTCGGCTTCGTCAATAGGCCAACTCCTTTAGTCGTCAGAATTTCCTGAGGGGAGGGCGAACCCATCGTCTTGTCCGTCGAAATCCCTCCTGTCCCTTGTGGAGCGTCAGCCAGCACCAAGGTGGTTGCACGTCACAAACCAACCCGGTCGGATTACAGACACGTCGCTGTTAATTCGTGCAAAAACTCTCGTTGCCGTCACCAAGAGCGTGAGGTGATCGGCGCTAGAAGCAAGCCAATACCTGTCGCACTCTCTCTTCAAATATTTGCCCCGAGTATGTGCACTGCCAACGCTCAATTGAAAGACCTGAGAGCCGATCTAACTCGACCCGGTCGAGCGCAAGCTTCGTAAGTGCATTCACGAAATCCTCAATCGAGTCACAAACAATACCCGCATCTCCAACCATTTCTGGCATGGCACCTTGTCGCGAAGTCACGGGTACCACTCCATGAGACATGGCTTCCAATACCACGAGAGGTGCTGCCTCGTGTACGAAGCGAGATGGCATCAAAAGACAGTCGGCGCTTCGCAATAGCTCGCACTTGGAGGCAGCATCGAGCGACACTATGCGATGCACGTTTGGATTTGCGTCCTGTATCTTACCGATTAGAGCTTCGATCGAATCGTCAACGGCCGCCCCCGCAAAGATCCAGGATATCGTTGTTTGGCACATCCGGTTCGCGATTTCAACTGCGGTATCTACACCTTTAGTTTGAAAATGATTCCCAAGAAAAAGCACTCGAAGTTCTTTATGCTTAGAACGAACTTGCGAGATCAAAGAGCCTTGATGTTCAGTGCAATCCACACCATTCGGCACGATCTCAACTCTCTTTGGTGATAGGCCTTCTACAGCATTGCGGAAGGTTTCGGCGAGCGCCCAAACCTCGGTTCGCCGGAGGAGCGCCCGTGTCAATCGTGAAATTGGAGCAGTTGGACTAATTACTTCAATTGATGCCGTGTGCAGATGGACAATCACACGACGTGACGTGACAACAGCAACTATCCAAATAATCAAGTCTCGATAGAATGCAACGCCATCAGTCGCAAGACTGATGTATGTCGCATGTCGCCTGTAGCGAAGCACGCTGCTGAATGAATACAGGACGATTGCTGACACGCCCGGGAAAATCTTATGAAATCGGAACTTGCCGACTTGTCCAATGTCGTCTCCAGCAACCGGATTAAACCATAGCACGCGGGCCGATTCCAGCATTAGATCGCGGACGCGGCTATTGACGACAGAGCTGCCATGGACTGGAGGAGGCAACGAGCCCCAGGCAATGATTTCCGGCGAATTCTTTACGTTCATTGGGTTGTCATTTTGCTTCCTAGTAGAGTTCAGCCCGGGCGCGGTTCAGGGCCACCTGGGCAGAGCCCGACAACAGCCCTGTCAGTTCTGTCCCTCGATATGGGTGCGTCACGAACACCGGAGGAGGAGCAATGTAGGAGACCTCTAAAAGTGATGGTGTGCGAGAGATGGAGGGAAGCCCTCCGGCGCCGGTCTGCGGGGACGGGCGCCAAACCACCCGGTGCTGCGTTGGCTGAAGACCGTCGTGGTGAGCGACCGGGCAAAAAGCGCACAAGAGCGTCAGGTGGGGTTCAGGAAGACGTGCCAGAAACGGTAGGCCGAGAGGCTCGGCCGAGTCGAACCGTCGAGATTGGTTAGAAGGTGCCAAACCAGCGGGTCCTCCATATTCCCCTGGGACAAGCCCGGCGGATGCCCGCTGACTGGCCAGGCGGTACGCGAGATAGAGGCCAGCGTCAACCTGGACTGCTGCTCTTGCACGGAACGTGAGGAGGGCGAGCGTCGGTACTCAGTGCCTTCGGATGCTGCCTCGGCGTGCTCCCGGGGGCGACGTCCTTGGCAAAGGGCATGCGGGTGATGCCCCGGTACGGGCTGAGTGACATCACGAGCGACACTACAACCTCTGCCCAACACCATGTTGACACCATAGCCGGGTCGAAACCCTCTCGCCCCTCGGTCAACAAGGTCCTGATCGTCGAGCTCATGCGCTGCCAGTACATCGACAAGAAGGAGAACATCCTAATGATGGGCAACCCTGGTACCGGGAAAGTCATCTGGCCACGGCATTGGTTTCCCAGGACTACGCCAAGGGCTACCGGGTCCGCTTCATCCGCACCAACGAGCTGGTGACCGCGCTGATCGAGGCCCGAAATGAGCAGTTCCTGCGTCTCAAGGGCCAGTTCGCCAAACTGGAACTGCTCGTCCTCGACGAACTGGGCTACGTGCCGGCAACGAGCTGGTCCCTTAAGGCTGGTAAACGACACTCACCCAGCCAGTGCCTTCAGGTGGTTTTGCAGGCCCACTCCCTCCGGACTCGGGGATCCATTCCAGTTGGTGATTAGGGCCGCGCCTCCTGGAGAACTGCAACTCGTCTCGATGCTCCAGCTCCATCCGAGATACGAGATACCGTTGGCATCAGCGAATTGCATGTACTGATCAATAAAACCGTCATTGCAGTCGTCTTCGCCGAGCTCGGCAGTTACAACCGGATATTGCTGAGCCAATGGAACGTACGATTGATCCCAGCACGTCAGCGTATTACATGCATCAGAGTTGTAGACATGGACCGACGCGATCAGTTGATGCAACTTATCGACAGGTACGTGGGTTAGCCAGCCCTCTACGTCATTGGCATAGTTCAGTCCCGAGAGCATTATGGGTTGAGTGGCCCCGGTGCTCCGCACAGCGTTGACGAGCTGCTGCATTCCCGTGGCTTGCCAGATGAAGGGCGACGTGGATTGCTGCATGCCAGGATTCTTTGAATAGATGGCGGGAATCGAGCAGCCTGACAGCCAGCAGGCCCAATCGTTCGCGCCCTGAGGCAACACATTGCTGAGGTGAGGCTCATTGAAGAGGTCGAAAATCACGGCTGGATCGTTGACAAAAGTGGACGCAACCGAGGACCAAAACGCTGGGGAGTGATCGGCATCGGGCATGGCCTGCAGGGCAATGGCACGTATCGTCCCTGGGGCCGATACGTGCAGATCCAAGATGGCATACAGTCCGCGTTGGTTCAGCTCGCTCACTAAGCTCTGGAGCGAAATTCGGTACGCAGCGGTCATCGTTGGACTCACGCCGTTGATTCCAAGCCAGCAGTCTTCGTTCAAGGGGATCCTCACCGCATTGATGTCCCAAGTGACCATGGCGTCAATCTCGCCCACGTTATGCGGGCTGCCAAAGGTCGTGGTGCACTGGCCGGTCGGAGTCAAAACATCCATACCCGGGAAGTTCACCCCAATCAAGCGCAGCGTTTGACCTTGGCTGTTCACGAGATGATTACCAACCACGTGTATCGATAAGGGCGCTGGCTGCTGGGTAACTGTTGTCGTCGTAGTCGCCGGGACTATTGTTGTGGCCCTGGCGAAATACAGCATCCTCAAGGAGAATTGTGACGTAGCCGCGCTCACCGTCGTAGCGGTTGGAAGCGCGCCAACTACTTGAGGTGGCTGAAGGACGGCTACGGAACCGAGCAATAGCATTGTTAACACGACAATTGCTGAAGAACGACGAACGCGGTTCGTACCCACCCAAGATCGCCGAACCTTGACGATACGACATGGGCCCTGACGGCTTGGATCCGACACCTGATGCTCCTCTATGCTTGCTCTAAGGAGCTGCCGGAAGCACGTACGAACGGGGATCGCCCGATTCGGCGGCTCGGCTGACTCAAAGAGTCCCGTGGCTTTGCGTCCCTCTCTCACAAGAGGTTTGCTCATTTCAATTACAATCTAGTCGAGATATTTGCCTATTTCCGCACACAAGTCAATGCATGGGAGTGATTTGACTTGCTCCCAACTAGCTGGCAACCATTGCGCAACCCAATATCGCTGGTTGGTCGCACTTCACCAAAAAAGTCCCGCACTTCGCACTAGCTCCGATCATTCACGAAGCCGCATGAGCTGAACGGCGCACATCCGCGTAACTGCCCTCCTGTCAGGGGAAACTGAGGTTGTCGAGACACCCAGTCCCCGCACCAGAAGGGCACTTACAAAATGCACGGTAACAGCACGCGTCGCCTCGTTGTGGCATCTGGCGGTGACCAGATCGTGGGCCATGTCGGACTGCACGCTCTTGGGGCATTTGCGGACCGAATGGAGCTCGGAAATGCGCTCTCTTCTCGGATCCCGCCTCGGGGGGAGCGGATGCCACTGCACGACCGGGGCAAGGTCTTGGTCCAGTCGATGCTGATGCTCGCCGGGGGCGGTGAGAGCTGTGCCGATATCGAACATCTGCGTGCGCAAGAGGAGGCTGGGCGACACAACAAGGAGGGCTCCACCGTCAGCTACTTGCAGTCGGCGCTCGACGAGCGGCTTCGCCGGATCGTTCTGGCTACGTGAGTTTGAGGGGAACCTTTGCGCTGAGCAGTTCGAAGGCTCTGCGCGGCCAGGATGGATCAGCGAGCAATCGAGTCCCGGCTCGTCATCTCTCCAATCATGTGGTGCCGAGGCCGAGCCCGAACATCGCCCCCAGTGGAATCATGACAAATGCGTAGTCAAGTGGATTGTCCGTTGCCATCAGAATCAGAATGGCGAGTCCTGCGTTGAGCCCCGCAGCTGCCGGAATGAAGTCGCTTGACCTCTTCCTAACGTGACGAAGAAGTCTAGTAATTCTCGTCGCGAACCACGCGAAGAGCACGAGACCAACGATTCCAAAGTCATAGAGAAGACGTAGGTAGTCGTTGTGCGGGTTATCGAAGGCGGGGTCCAATGAAACTGAAAGGGCAGAAGCTGAACCTGGGCCGTGCCCTATGAGGGGTTCGTTCTGAACTCCAGCCCACAGCACATCCCATACTTGAGTTCTGCCCTCAGTATTAATCTTGATGCCAGCCACAGAAGCGCTCAGGTCTCCTTGCGTAAAGCGGTCTCGTAATGGCGCCCATGAAGTGACCGCCCAAGCGCCGGCAGCAACCACGAGCACGCAAAGTGCGGCGTTGCGGATACGACGTTTACCGGGCACTAACAACATCGTGAGAGCAAAGAGCACGAGTCCTGCAATAATCGCAGTGCGCGAAAGCGAGATACCAATCCCAAGAAGAGTTGCTAGTGACCACCACCCTGACCGGCGATTCCCTAGTCGGAACTCAGCCAGAAACCAACTCAGACACAAGAGAGAAACCATCACCCCCCCTCGACCACCACCGAATTGTTTGGCCCCGAGGGTTTCCAATCCAATGAGTACGACCGTCGTGAACCGGATGCATCGGGCCACCACAATATCGAGGTGTCCGCCAGTCACGAGGTGCGCAGTGGACGCTAGCAACAGTGCGCTGACGAACGCGATTTCCACCGTGAGGAATTGCACGCCTTGCCGGGTAGTCCCATTGATTATAAGTGTGCCGAACATCCATGCGAGAAAAGCGAGGAATGGCGCCGCCACCCGCGCTGCTGACCTGGGTACGCGGTTGTAGTGGAGCACGAGCGTCAAATCGACGACCCCCGTGATCGCAGCCACGACCGCCGTGTATGAGACTGAGGCGACCCGAAAGATATTGACCGCTCCCGACAGCGCTACCGCTGTGAAGATGAACGCGACAAAGAAACCGGCGAGACCGAGGGGGACCGGCCGCTCTCGATTTGGGCGAACCAACGTGGAAATCGCATGCTGCCTATTGTGCCTCGACAATACCTACCCCCCTTTGTTCGTTCGAGGTGCGCTCGGTATGGTCACCGATTCTGGGCGGACATCCGCACCGAGGATATCCGCCCAGAGCGCCAACGGCGCGAGAGCCCTTAAGCCCAGACTACCCAACGATCACCCGCGTGCCATGAAAATGGAGCAACTAGAACGATGCGACTCAGGAGGTTTTATTTATTCTAGCGGACATGCCCTATCCGCATGCCGCCTAAAGTACTCAGGACCGTAATTCCGATCACGTATTCTGACCGCGTTCAAGCCTCGATCGGTAGCGGGTTCTGGTGTCTGTTCGCCAGGCGTTCCATGAGCTCGCCAGGTCCTTGCGGGTGAACTTCAATTCGAAGGGTGTGGGCACTTTCGTTGTAGCGGCGCTCGAATGCCAAGAGGCGTTCTTCGACCTCGGTGAGGTTGGCGAAGTTGTTGGGGGTCAGCACCTTGCGCTGGATGATAGAGAAGGAGATCTCCCATACCTGGTTGAGCCACGACGCGTGATCCGGGACGTGGACCAGGTGCAGGTTCGGGCAGCGCGCCGCCATTCACTCGACGGATGTCTGGCCCCGGTGTGAGCCCCCGTTATCGACCCCCAGGCACTGCAGCGCCCCACCCCGCTTGTACTCCAACTCGACGCGGGCGGCCCACCCTGGGCCCGCCGGCACCGTCGGGTGGCGACGCCGGCGGGCCCAGGATCGAGGTCTTCTTGTCGGCCGAGATCACAAGCCCCTCTTCCGAGGGGCTTTTCCTCTCACACGCGGGCATAGAGGTCCAGTACGCGGGCTACCTTCTCCTCGAAGAGCGGATCACCCGGCAAGATCCACGAGCGGATCTTCCACCGTCTGATGATCGTGCCCGAGATCTCGGCCACGCTGCCCAAGGAGACTCCTCGTGCTTTTCGCCGAACACCAGTCACGATATCGGAGCCCCCGGCCCCAGTATTGGATGCTCAGCCAACTCAGCGGGGAGCTGAATCCCCAACTCATTTCGGAAGACCCTGTTTGGGCCATCCTGAACTGGGGGGATGCGTAGCTCATAGAGGGTTCGAAGGTGAACGCCCATACTGCCGTGGATGATAGTTGTCCTTTCGAAACGCGTCGCCCTAGAAAGTTCAAACTGGGCTCTAGGGTGGTAAGTTACTAGTTCTGCACACTTATTTCACTCAAGAACTCCCAAAAAAGGCTAGACCAGTATGGAAAATACCTAGCCGTATAGAAAATACCAAGACACCAGCCCAGCCGCCTCAACCAAGCCAAAGAAGCTAGATCATGAGCGAACTTGAGCCAGCCGAAGCCAACCTACGGACCTACCTACATGTCTTGCTACGGCGGTCCCACTGGGTCATTGCGGTCACCATCCTTTCAGTCGCCGTGGCCGTGGCTATCGGTTCGATACAGAGAAAGGAGTATTCGGCGTCAGCGCAACTCCTTGTAACGCCGACCGTCACTGTTCCAATCTCGAGCACTCCACAAACGATATCGCCAGCTGATATCCAGACCCAGCTCCAGCTCCTGACGAGTGCTCCTGTCAAGGAGAGGGCCGCCAGCCGACTCGGGATGAAGCCTTTGATCACAGGATCCCAGATTGGGCAAACAAACGTGATCTCGGTGATCGCAATGGCTGAGACTCCATCGCTAGCGGCACAGACCGCCAATACATACGCCGAGGTGTTCGTCGCATATCAGCGGACCAATGCCATCAATTCATTGACCAGGGCTGAGAAGGAGTACGAGGCACAAATCAACGCCATAAACAGCCAGATCCAAGTTCTGCAAAGGTCGACGTCTCCGACGACGGCATCAATCGTTTCTGGGTTGACCACCCAGAAAGCTGCACTAAGCAGCGACTGGGAACAGCTCCAGGTGGCCGAGGTCGAGACGCCTGGCGGTGTCGATTTGGTTTCCCTCGCGAGCCCACCGTCGTCCCCTAGCTCGCCCCGAATTCTCCGGGATGGGACGATCGCTCTCGTGATCGGGCTCTTGCTCGGGCTAGCCGTGGCGTTCCTGATGGATTACTTCGACGAAAATGTTTATACGAAAGAAGAGGTGGAATGGCTCACCGGCGGAGTACCGGTATTAGGCTTGATCCCTAAGATAACAAACTGGAAGAAGAACCGCCGGGTCAAGCTCATAGCTCGAGAGGATCCGCTCTCGCCGATCACGGAGTCCTACCGGTCGCTGGGGGCCTGGATCCAGTACGCTAGGCACGACGCACCCCTGAAGACGATCCTCGTAACGAGTGCCGTCGGAACTGAGGAAAAGACGTCCACGGTGGCCAACCTCGCGATTGTCCTTGCTAATGCCGGCGAGCGGGTCGTCGTGGTCGGTTGTGACCTACTGCGGCCGCACATCGGCACGTTCCTGGGCCAGTCGGATGATCCAGGATTCACCTCTGTACTGCTCGGCGAAAAGGATCTCAAAAGTGCGGTCCAGCATGTCACCAAGACACCGGGGATGGCGTTGCTCGGGACCGGGCCGATTCCACCGAACCCGGCCGAGATGCTTGGATCAGCCAAAGCGGCCGAAGTCTTTGGGGTTCTCTCCGGTGAGTACGACGTGGTGCTGATTGATGGCCCACCCTTGCCGGTAGCAGATGCCCTTGTACTTGCAAGCTACGCAGATGCCGTGCTGCTCGTGGTGGCAGCCGGCGAGACCAAGAAGGGACAGGTCGAGCGGGCCACTGAGTTGCTTGGCCAGGTCAATGCCCGCCCTGTGGGGATCGTTCTCAGTGGGGTGTGAAGTGGACCCCGGAAATTGGACAGTTTGGCGTTGACCCCATTTCTTGGACTTCGTGGCGTTGACCCCATTTCTTGGACTTCGTTTATGCGAGTGAGGTCTGGATTTCGATGCAGTTTAGTTTCTCGAATTCTGAGGGAGTGAAATATTGGAGAGAACTGTGACGACGCGATAGGTTGTAAAAGTTCTCGATGTAGTTCGCCATGGCCACCGAAAGTTCGACGACGGTCATCCAACGTTGTCGATTGAGAAGTTCGATCTGCATCGAACCCCAAAACGACTCCATTGGTGAATTGTCGTAGCAGTCACCCACAGTGCCCATCGAGCCGAGGAGGCCGTAGCGCCGGACGTTCTCGGTGAAGGCCCAGGACGTGAATTGACCGGACTCAACCAGTGGAAGCAACACTTGTTTGCTGTGCCAAGCGTAGATGCTCTTCGAGTGCTTCGGCCGGCGTCTTCCACGCAAGGATCTTTCGTGGTCGGGTGTTGAGTGTGTGAGCAATTGCCTCAAGGTCCTCAGCGGTCCATCGCGACACGTCAGTGCCCTTCGGAAAATATTGGCGGAGGAGTCCATTGGTGTTCTCGTTGGTGCCTCGCTGCCAAGGACTCTGCGGATCGGCGAAGTAGACCGGCACACCTGTCTCGATTTTGAACGCGACGTGTTGGGAAAGTTCCTTGCCACGCAGTGCTCGATGTCGAACCGGCGGAGGTAGGCCCGCCAGCACAGGTCGAGATCGGGTTGTCCATCGCCTGACCACCACAGCCACAGGGTCTTTTTGATTCGTCCTGCCGGCTTGGGTAGGTGTTCAACCTCCACCCGGATGACACTGCCTTTGACGATCGGCGGTTCGTCGACGAACTGTGAGGTGAGCGGGACACGTCGGACTCAATCATCTCGTTGTGGAGGAAGCTTCTGCACTTATTTCGACCTTGAGCACACGGGAATTTCCTAGCTTGCCATTGATGAGGAGTTGAGTCGTGGGCGTCTTTGACATGAAGATATCAGAAAACCAACCTTGGCTTGTTTCTGAGTCTCCCCGTACGGAGGTGTGAACAAATTCGCCGAAGAACCGAATACTGCCAAGTGGTCGACCATCTCGATCTAAGAACCAACCATCCTTACGTGGAATGGACTCAATGTCAGGAGCGAGCATGAGTGAGAATTGCATGTCAAGCAAGTCAGCACTTTCGAGGCGATCCTCTATTACGAAGTGTCCATTTCCAGAACGTCTTATCATTCTGATATGGCGAGCACCGAAATCTCTCAAATAGCCGTCATGTTCAGCTTCGACGACCCAGTCTTCACCCCTATCAATCGAGCGAAGCCGGCCTTCTGCCCGCATGTTACGCCACCAGTTGAATGCTCCGTTCATCTCGCTTGAGCTCCTCTTCTCAATCGTGATGGTGTTATGAACAGCGGTCGATCGAAAGATGGTCCGCCACGCATCGTCGGAGTGGTAGATGAAGGTCCCCGACTCGACGAAGACTGGCCGATCATCAACGCTTAGCCAAACAGAAAGTGTGTCTGCGTGTCCGTGAGCG